>Ga0210383_10000531_pt1 | contig 35115 bp, 51 predicted proteins | sample IncBWC14OmetaG_FD_160072 | JGI IMG/M metagenome (GOLD analysis project Ga0210383, IMG submission 160072) | Forest soil microbial communities from Barre Woods Harvard Forest LTER site, Petersham, Massachusetts, United States - Inc-BW-C-14-O ... | reverse complement strand
TCTTCGTAGAAATAACTTAACCTGCAGTGTTTCTTTGTAATCGTTCATATAAGTATTTATATTTCCTGCGCCATAGTATGAATCGTAGTTTTCTAATGTCATTTTAGAAATTTCTTCAAATGAGATAAGATCAGATTTAAAGTAATTAATTTTAGTTGTTAAATATTCGACTTTTATAAATTCTTTACTTCCGTTAAAGAATAAATAACTTATTACATTATGAAAAGAAAAGCGTTCGCCATTTGAATCTACACCAGATAGAAACATACATTTGTATTCAGGGAATAAAATATATTTATTATTCATTTTAATATTTCAGCTATAATTTCTGTTCTTAGTGAGAAATCAGATAATTTATATACTTGTCCAGAATTATATCTATCTTTAAGTGTTTTAATATTATTTTCATTTACAACTATATAAAGATCTGAACCATACATAACAGCATCAGAATTAATCACACGTGAGCTTATATAAATAAAGTTTTTTATTATCCTAAACACAGTATGAGTAGTTTTTGTTCTTTTGCCTACCATTGAGTAAGTTTTGGTTGGTAAAAAATCAAAATTTTCCAGTATGAATAGTTTTGATGTATCCTCTTTTTTAATAATATCTACGGAATCTTCGATGTATGAACAATTTTCATTATTTATGTACACCTCACCTTTTGTGAAATTACAACGATTAATAAAAAAATTTTTAATAATCGCTACAGTATTATTGTTTTGTGGATTGCCATTGTGTGTTATTGTAATTCTGTGGTGACCTTGGTAGTTAAACATTATCTTCTAAAATATAATTAATTTTTTCACTACGTATACTGAAATAACCCAAAGGTATGTTGTTATATAATTGTTGCTTAATATCTTTAACTGAATTTACAATTAATTTTTCTTCGTCATTTTTATTTTTAGACTGGCGAGAAAAAATATCTAAAATTAATTCGGTTTTCTGAGAGTTCAATTTAATTTTAGGCCAGCCATGATCTTGAAAAATAATCCATTCGTCTAGAAGATATAAAATATTTCTGAATTTACAAAATTTGTTTCGATCGTTGTCATTAACACCATAGAACATTATAAGTTTACCAGTTTTATTAAACTCAATTAACTTTTTTATTTCTTCAAATGTATAATCATTATATTTTATAATATAGCAATTTTTATCTTTATAAAAACAAAACCATTCTACTATTTTAATTACATAACCATATGTAACTAACTCGTTACGAGTTACCCATGTTCTAATAGTTAAATTTTTATGTTCTTTATATTCAATCAACGCAATTATATTTTAAAATATATGTCTAAATAATTCCGTAGCATTTAAATTCCAATAAAAATGATTTGCTACAATGACAAATATAAATATAATTCTGATAAAAATAGTTAAATAACTAAAAAATAATTTAATTAATACATTTTTAAAAAAGGCGGAAATACAAACAATTAGTGTAGTAATACCTATCATTAGTAGGTATATCTTCCATAAACCAGAAAATAAGCCTACAAAAAACCATAATATATACATTATATAATATATGAAAAGGAAAAATATCCATTTTATTTGCGACGCTGTATAAGAATTAACCTCTGGTGAATTTCCTGTGATTTTTTTAACAGCCTTAGACCACTCTTCTAGTTTTGATAAACCATTATATTTAGTTAATATAATTATTTGTCCAATTAATAATAATATTCCTATAATGTAATAGATAGTTGTTAGCATGCTTATTATATTAATATCATAGGAAGAAGTTTGATTAGAATATATACTAATATGATCAATCAAGCACCAAATAAAGGTGGTAAATACTCACAAGGTTTATACGTTCCTAAAAATAAAGAAAAGGTAATTAAGTTAAATTCTTATGGTGGTATATTTTATCGTTCGTCATATGAAAAAAAGATAATGCAATATCTGGATATTAATCCGAATATTGTACAATGGTGTGCTGAGTGGCTGGAGATACCGTATGAGCTTATAAGATATAAAAACGGCGAAATGATAAAAACAACACATCGTTATTTTCCTGACATATACTACATATTAAAAACTAATGAAGGAGTTCTTAAAAAAGTTGTAGCAGAAATTAAACCATATAATGAAACGATAAGACCTGTTCCACCGAAAAATGCGACTAAAAAACAATTAACTAATTTTGAATATGCTATAACACAATATAACAAAAACTTAGCAAAATGGGAGGCAGCAGTAAACTGGTGTAAGACAAAAGATATAGATTTTATAATTATAACAGAGAAATATTTGAATTTTCTGAAATAAATACATATATTTGATAGTATTGTTATAAATTTATATTAAAATGAATAATGTGACAGACGATTTAATTTGTTATCTAAAATCTTTAGGATATAACTATGATAATGGTAACGATGCTGTGTTAAAACATAACTTAGAATCATTTAAACATGGTATTCCTAATAATTATATTTTTATGTTTTTGTATTTAGAAAATCCTATATCCAAGAAAATTACATACTCAGGTTATTTCTCACCGGATAGTGGTGAAAAGTGGTACGCTCCTGAAAAATATTTAAAAGTAGGTAAAATTAAAAATAAGGTTAGGAATTTAAGAATAAATAATATATTGGAATAATGAAGAGAGATATAATTTTTTATTTGAAAACTTTAGGATACAAATATCAAAGATCAAAATTATTATCTGATATTATCGAAGGAATAGATATGACAATTCCTAAAAAATATGGATTTATATTTAGGAAAATAGGCGATAAGAAAATAGTATTTTGTCGTGTTTACGATAGATATTACATAAACAGTGATTATTACAGAAGGCATAATGATGGCGTATATAGGCTTAGGCGTGGATATTTTATAATTAATGATATACCTTCTAAGGTGAGAAAAATAAGAATTGATAAATTATTAAAGTGATGTTATTTTTTAAATTTTTCTTTTACAAAATCTGAATATTTTAATATCTCACATTTCTCGTCTACATTATCGTCCTCTTTGATTTTTGAGTCAAAATAACCAAGAGCTTTTAATTTTTTGATAGCATATAAATGTTTTGATTCAACATTTTTTATAGCATCATCGTAAGAGAAAAAATCTACATTATTTATTTCATTTAAATCAAGTTGTAATCTAAGTAATTCTAAATTATCTAATCCTACTGCTTCAAGATCACTAATTGTACATATGAAAATATAAACTTTTTTCATACCTCCCTTGTTTGAATGATATGTATACTCAAAGCCTTCTTCTAATTTATCAGGATCTATATCAACGCCAATTTCTTCTTTTATTTCACGTGCAGCACAAGCTTTAAGACTTTCTCCTTTTTCCAATAATCCTTTAGGTAAACCCCATTTTTTGTTATTATTTTCGTTTGGTTTTTTTCTCATTGTGGCATGTACCATAAGGACTTTATTGTTATGAACAATGGCTACACCACATCCTATTCTTAAAGCACTTACACTTTCAAATACTTCTATTTCTTTTATGATATCTACATAAGGTATATCAAAATCGTCTAATTTTATATTTTTCGAAAATCCATCATATAAAACTATCTTACCGTTTTGAATACCAATGTTATTAGCGTGTGTGCCTCTCCATTTCGGATCAATTTTATACATAGCATTTAATGCTATCATTATGTTGTTAATTTCTTTAACATCAGTATGTCCTTTTGTTGAGATCAAATTAAATGCCGTATTGATTTTGTTAACATCTTTATATACTGTGATATTGTCTCTTATTGTAATATATGCGTAAATATTGCCAAATTTAATTTTAGAAACAGAATCAACATTTACTAAACCTGGTGTTTTACCATTTATACAATACTTATTTAAAAATGGTGCTTCGCGATAGTCGAATGTTATTTTTAATATTTTATTATTTCGCAAAGAGAAAACTGATCCAAAGACACCATTACCTAGAAATTTAACTGGTTCTCCAAAACTTACTTCAAACGCTGCCGTGTCTAAGTTGTTTATAAAAGAATCCAAATTATCTTGAACTTGTTGTCCGACAATATGTGAATGAAATAATTTTTTAAGACCATCTTTTAGTATATCAAGCATTATTATTTATTTGGTTTTTGAACGCTTCGAAAAGTTGTTCTTTTATTAAAAGTGATTTACCACTTGTCCAAATTTCATTTTCTTCAAAGTCTAAAAGCTTACCTTGCCCCTTAGTAGTTATAAAATCAAATCCATTCTTTTCTGGATTCATTAAATTTTCTATAAAAGTAGATAAGCTGAGATTACTTTCCACAAAATCCTCTACAAATTTAATATAATCTGCTTCGGTATATAATTTAAAAAGAGGTTTTATGTAATCAGTTAAACTTTTTAATTCCGCATTATCCATCTCTTTAATTTTATCACCTGCGACATTAATATATTTTATTAATTCTGTCCCGGTTATATCATCATAATCTATCGGGTTTAAACAATATTCTAGTATTGCTTCTATACCTATATTAAAAATTTTTAAGTTGTGTGCGAAATATGGATCTAAACTATCAAATGATGTCCATATATCACCTGTTGGACACATACCAATTTTTGATCCGTTGATTGGTATAACCACATATACATCTCCGTTTCCAAATCCTTCTGCATATTCACTATTTGTAGTACAAATTAATGATTTACTTCTTTTTGGATAATTTTTCCAAGTAGAAAAAGTATCGAGTAATAATGTATAATGATTACTAGTATTCTTTGAAACTCGTGTATACCTAGATGGGTCTACTATACCAAATTCAAAATTTGCATTTATTCCTCTGTAAATTTGTATTCTGCTTAAATTCCAATCTGTGCAATATTTTTTATAAAAATCAATTGCCTTGTTAAATGAAATTTCCGATCTACGTGTACTTTGACCGTCAGACGAATATTCTTCTTTTATAAATTCTGAAAATTTTAATATCATGGTTTAGAAATTTGTTTTTTAAAATCACTAAATAAACCACGATATATAGTCAAGCATTTACCATCTGTCCAAACTTCATTTTTATCATGCTTTTCTAAAACATTTTGTTCTTTAGTAGTGATTAGTTCAAATCGATTTCTATCAGGACTCATGAATTTAGATAAATAAATTGATAAATTGGAATAACTACTAGTTTTAAAGTCTTTTATAAATTTTAAAATTTCAATGATATCATGCTCGGAAAAATAATTTATGTGTTTTAAAATATGTGTAAATTTTTCATAATTATTATCTTCACGTAATTTATTACCAATTAAATCAATTGAATTGATTAAATCTTCTCCTGTCATATTCCAATAATCACTTTTCTTCAAGTAAAATTTAAACATTGAATCTATTATTTGATTGAAAACGTCTAATTGTTTAAGTATATAAAGTCCAGAATTTTCAAACCCCGACCAAATATCATATGTAGGAACTATCCCAATCTTAGAACCATTTACCGGGATTACGATACTAACTTTACCAAATGACATTGACATTACAAGATGCGTTGAACAAATTAATGATTTGCTTCGTTTAGGATAATTTTTCCATACTGAGAAAGTGTCTAATAATAATGTATAATAATTGCTTGTATTTCTGGAAATTCTGATAGATTTAGATGGATCGTTAATGGAATAATCAAACTGTGCTCCTTCTGTTCCTCGGTATATTTGTATCCCGTTCAAATCCCAATCTGTGCAATTTTCTTTATAAAAAATAACGGTCTCTTCTAATGAAATTTCTTTAGAACGAGTCCCTTCTGGATAATCATAATATTCCTTAATGAATTCTGAGAACTTGAAAAGCATAGTGGTGGTATATATTAAATTTGACTAAGAACTTTCTCCTTGAATTCTTTAAAATTATAGAAATCTACAAGCAAGCAATCACCAGATGTCCATACTTCGTTGTGATATCTTAATAAATGCTGTTGTTTTGTGTTTAATAGTTTAAATCCGTTCAATTTTGGATTCATCAATTTTTCTATAAATTTAGATAATTCAAATGTTTTACTTTTTTCGTAATCTTTTATGAAGTCTACTGTTAACTCTTCGCCTTCTTCGATAAATGCCTCCCTAGCAATGGGCTTTATAATTTCAGGTAGTATATATTCATAACCATCAGGATCATTTAATATATTATCACCAACTTCATCTAAACATTTAATCATCTCTGAGCCTGTTTTTGGTAAAGATTTTATGTAATATTTTTCGATTAAACCATTAATAACTTCATTGAATACTTTCATGTAAGAAAAATATTTTTCCAGCATAGGGAAAGAAAACCATATATCATCTTTAGGACATACTCCTATCTTAGATTTATTTGCTGGTATTACAATATATATAGTTCCAACATCGTTTTTTTTTATAACCTGAAGCTTTTGATAAATCTTCTGTACAAATTAATGACTTACTTCTTTTAGGAAATTTACTCCAAGATGGAAAAGTATCTATTAATAGGGTATATACATTATATGTATTTTTTGATTCGCGAGTATATTCGGATGGCATATATAACAAATAACTGGATGCAACAGTCGGCATACCTCTGTATATTTGCTTGGCTTCTAAATTCCAATCAGAACAATTCTCTTTATAAAAATTAACAGCATCATCTATTGTGATTGCTATTCCTCTTGTAGGATTTTCATATTTTTCTAAAATAAATTGGGAGAATTTTAGTATCATGCTTCTTTAACTGCTTTTTTGAAAAGTTCATATTCTGAATATTTTATTAATAAACAATCACCATCAGTCCAAATTTCACGCCCTCTATATTCTTTTAGTAGGTTTTGTTGCGTGGTATTTATAAGATTGAAATCATTATTATCTGGACATAATATATCATTGAAATAATCAAACAATTGTCTATCAGAATTTATAAAACCATATAAATATGTTCTATTAGAAAAGAAAGATGTTGATATATTATTGTCGCTAATATATTTTTCGTCTTTCATTCGTTCACCTATCACGTTTATAGTTTGTTTAAATTTTTGTTCACTTAAATCATTGTACTCAATATCATTAGTCACATTATTAATATTTAATCTATTAAATAAATAATCCATAGCAGCATTAAACATTTTCATGTTTTTTATACCTGCCTTATTAAAAGAAAACCAAAAATCATAATAACTAGCCACACCTATTTTTGATTTATTACTTGGTATAACTATAACAACATCATCATCGTTTTTAGTATAATTAAGTGCACCATCTAATGCATTTGTACCTATAATAGATTTACTTCGTTTAGGATATTTTTGCCATGAAGGTAAATTGTCTATTAATTTTGTGTAAAAATTTGACGTATTACTTGATATACGGTTGTACTCATTTGGTTTAACAATTGTATGTACGTTAGGTTCATATGGTAAGCCTCTGTAAATTTTATAGCTATCTAAATTCCAGTCCGAGCAATTAGCTTTATAGAATTCAATAGCATCAATACGATCCAAACGCTGTCCTCGCGATTCTGTTTCATATTTTTCTAAAATAAATTGTGAAAATTTTAATATCATTTTTGAAGAACTTTGTTTTTAAATTCCTCAAACTTAGGATAACTAATTAGTAAACAATCTCCATCTGTCCAGACTTCACTTGGTGCTATTTTATCTAAAATATTTTGTTTTTTGGTTGTTAGTAGAGTAAATTTATTAAACTTAGGATTTAATAATGTATCCAAATAGGATAAAAAATCTTTTTTCGAATCAATATAATTGTATACAAATTTGCGAGACATCCAATTTTCAAAACTTTCTACAATATTTGGATTGGTTATTAATACTTCTCCAATTTCTCTAATTAATTCTTTAAATTCGTTGTTGTCCAATTTATTTAATTCGTCTATTTTATATTTGTAATCATCCGGGTATAATATTTGAAGAAAATATTTAAACCATGCATTAAAATCATCCATATTTGAAAATGCTGGGCTTATATTAGGGAAAGAAAACCAAAAATCATCAGCTCCAGCTAACCCTATTTTAGCACCATTTACTGGTATTATTATAAATACATTATTTTCCCTTCTGTTTGCGTAATTAAGTGCGTCATTGAGATATGTTGTGCATATTAATGATTTACTTCTTTTTGGATAATTTTTCCAAGACGGTAGTATATTAAGTAAACGAGTATAAAAATTTGAAGTATTTCTTGATACTCTATCAAATTTTGATGGCTGGTGCATAGAATAATCAAAATCATTACTGCGAACAACACCTCGATATATTTGATCTATTTCTAAATTCCAATCTGTGCAGTTTTTATTGTAGAAAGATACAGCCTCATCAAGAGTGAATTTCAAACCCCTTGAATCATCTGCGTAGCGTTCTAAAATAAACTCTGAGAATCTTAATATCATTTTTGAAGAACTTTGTTTTTGAATTCCTCAAACTCTTGAAGACTAATTAATAGACAATCTCCATCTGTCCAAACTTCATTGTCGTTTGATTTTTTTAAAATAGATTGATTTTTAGTTGATATTAACATAAAATCGTTAATTTCAGGATTTAAAATATCATCTAATATGTTGATAAATTTAGTTTTGGTGCTATTTAATATTTTTTTCCATTTGTTGAAATTAAAAACACCAAAATAGTCTGCCGGAAAATTATAAGTTTTTATTTTAGCTTCTAACGTATTTAATAATAGTTTAAAATTATTATCGGTTATATTATCATAGTTTATATTTTTATTCAAAAGATCTTCTACCATCCAACTAAAGCGGTCATTAAAATCTGCCATGGATTTTGTTTTTTTAAACGAAACCCAAAAATCAAATTTCGGAGCAATTACAATTTTTGATCCATTAGTTGGTATGACAACGTAAATACCATTAAGATTTTCAGAATCCTTAACAAAATCTTGTGCTCTATACACATTAGTTGTGCATATCAGTGATCTACTTCTTTTTGGATACTTTAACCATGCTGGTAAAATATTTATTAATTTGGTGTATACATTAGATGTGTTAGCAGAAATTCTTTCATGTTTAGATGGACTGTATATAGAAAACTTTTTATTTTTATCTCTTGTACCCCTAAATATCTGAGCATCGTTTAAATTCCAATTTGAGCAATTTTTTTGATAATAATCGATAGCTTCCTTTAATAATATTAATCGCCCACGTGATTTGTGCGAATATTTCTCTAAAACGAACTCCGAAAACCTTAATATCATAACTTTAATATATATTAAAAATATCAATTCAATAATGGGAGTTCTAAAGGATCAAGTATCGGATGAATCTAAAGGAAGTATCGTTAAATATTTTAAAGAAAATTCTATGTTTATGTATGATAAATACAATAAACCTGATAAATTAATAGACAGTATTTCTCCAAGTAAATTATCACCAGGATATTTTTATTTCATTGCTTATAATGATCAATCAAATTGGATGAAATATTCGCCTGTTTTTCTAGTAGATTATAAAAAATTAGATAACCTTATTATAGCATATGGTATTAACATGAACTTTATTCCTATTGAAGTACGTACAGCTTTCTTTGATAAATTTTTAAAAAATCTCATAGATGAAGATCAATTAAGTAACATAAGTTTTGAAGATGCTTATAAACAATTGCTAAGAATAGGGTTTGAATATGCTCTGGTCGAATATAACGTAGCTTTCATAGGTAGGGCTTATAAAATATCCATCGAAGTTCTGCCAAAATTTTTGAATTCTACATATCCAGCAGTTAAATATGATCCGCAAGGTTTATATCACATATGGAAAGTTAAACTAGAAACTAAAGAACAACGTCATCAAGAAATAATTAAAATGATGGTCTCTGATTTTTACAAAATTACTGATGATATGAAAAATGAGTTCCCTATGATGAATAAACATATTGATAGAATTCAAAAGAATTTAGATAAAAATAAAGGTTAAGTATTTAATATATAGGTGTATTCATTTTTACGTGCAATGAAGAAAGCGGATGCGTCTAAAAGGTCATTTATATTCATTCATTCTCATCCTGAGGGTTATATCAACCACTCCAAACAAGACGACATCGAAGAAAAACCCTTGTTTAAAACTGCTTATAGTCGAATTAAAACGGAGAGTATTCACGGAAGTGTTGTTTTTTCTTCTCCTAATAAACCTATAGGTCGTGTATTTTTAAGCAATGGTAAAGTCCAACCGGTTTCCATGATTCGAGTAATAGGTGAACGATTTAGATTTTATGCCAATAAAAAGCAAGCTAAACCCTTGCCGGAGTTTTTCAATAGGCAAGTGTTAGCCTTCGGTGAAGACATACAGCGATTGTTAAACAATCTAAATGTTGCCATCGTAGGTCTTGGCGGCACTGGCTCAGCAGTGGCTGAGCAATTAATTCGTTTAGGTGTTGGAAAGTTAACAATTTTTGATGGCCAAACATTTGAAAAATCAAATGTAAATAGGGTATATGGTTCTGGTACTAAAGACTCTGGAATTCAGAAAGTGAAATTAATTGAACGACTGGCAAAGAGAATTGGGTTGAATACTAAAATTGATCCTGTTAATCGACATATTACATATGAATCCAGTATTAATAAATTAAAAGATGCGGATATCATTTTTGGCTGTACGGATGATCAATGGGGGCGATCAATTCTGACAAAAATAGCCGTTTATTATGGTATACCCATTTTTGATATGGGTGTTAAGATCGATTCACAAGAGGGAATGATTAAATCAATAGAAGGACGTGTAACGACATTGCTCCCAGGATATGCCTGCTTGTTTTGTCGCGACAGAATTAATAGTAAAGCTATTTTGAAAGAATCTCTTGCAGAAACCCATCCTGAGGAATTAGAGAGATTAATTAAGGCTGGATATGCAGAAGAATTGGATACACCTGCGCCAGCCGTTATCCCTTTCACGAGTCAAGTTGCTTCGTTAGCAGTTACTGAATTTCTTAATAGACTAACCGGATTTATGGGAGAAGGTAGAGAAAGCAATGAAGTTCTCGCCATCTTTGATCAAACCAAATTAAGGACAAACCGAAGATTATCCAAAGAAGATTGTTTTTGTGGAGATTCATATTATGTGATGCGAGGGGACACTAAACCATTATTAGATTTAACTTGGCGAAATGAAAAAAATTAATTTTAGAAATTGGTTCAGAAAGCCTTCTACTAAAGCTGATGAATACGATAAAATTAAATATGTTTCATCTATTAGTGATATACCAAAACAACTGGATAAAACAATATTCATTGTGAGGAGTGGAGGAAAAAGCAAATGGGTTGTGTTCAAGTGTCCTGATAATTGTGGCAATAGAGTCGAAGTTAACTTGATGGAAAGTAAATATCCCTTTTGGCGTTTAGAAATTAAGAGGAAGAAAGTTACCTTAGATCCATCCGTAATAGTAGAAAGCTGTCATTCACACTTTTGTTTAATCAATAATAAAGTAGTATGGGCTATAGACTAAGGTTAAAAAGTTCTGGTAATGATATCTGACCCTCAGATAATCGATTCGGAAATTGACCGATGCCTAACTTTACTTATTATAAGAGGTACGGAACCTTCATTCGTCACGACATTTGAAAATCAATCGTTCTTTAAAATGGAGCGAATACCTATGGCTCAACTAGTGGTTGACCATATGCTCCAAGAAGATTTGATATGTAAAGATGGCAATTTAATTAAAATTTCCAAACATGGTTTGAACATCTACCACGAGCACGACGGTTGGTTGTCTCACAGAGCAAGGTTGAAAAATAAAGAAGGCTGGGAAAAGAGTAGAAATTATGCCCCAATTATAATATCATTAATCAGCTTGACTTTTTCAATAATATGTTTTGGTGTAGCAAATTCGAAAGGTGATGCTGAAGAGAAAAAAAACAATTCTAAAATAGATTCCCTCAGAGGACTTATCTATGATCAAAATAAGAGAATCGATTCAATCGCTTTCAGTCAACGGGGCATACAGAAACAGATAAGCAGAGACACCTCTAAAGCCAAGTTCAGTCATACAAAGGGTTTAATAAATTCTCAATAGCATCAATAGCTGAGTCTGTATTCATTTCTTTGTTCTGGATTCTTCTTACCAGCCCTTTAATATGATTTAATTTCCTTGTTGAGGGGAATTCAATGTACTTCAGCCAGTGAGTGGGTGAAACGATTATACCACCTCCTGTATCAGTAGACCATTGACCAGTCCCGTCCCAAAAAGCAGTCATCGGTCTTTTGTTATAATCCATAGTTACACTGTAAAATCCTTTTTCAAGGGGGAAAGTTGTTGTTATCGGTATGAGAATATAAATATTATCTATTGTCTTGCACATTTGAATTTGATCTCTTTTGTACTTATATATAAACCCATAAAAATGGATTTTTGTACCTTTACCATATGAGTACCAACAAGAGGAAAGAACGTAAGTTAAAGAAGCTCATATCAGATAAGAATGAGGCAAAAACGGCTTTTATTCAAAAACCTGATAAGGGTTTACTGGATATCCTGAAACCAGATTCTGATGAGAAGATCGACAAGAAGAAGGCTAAGAAAAAACGAGCTGATAAATACGAACCTAAACTAAAGGTTAAAGCTGAGTTTATTGACATCATTAACGCTGCCGTTGCTCCTAAGAAGAATCCCTCCCAAAAGAAATAACACCCTCAATAGTTATTGAAATTCAAGCACTTATAAGGGTTTGTCCCATTAACGTAGTCAATTCCGAAAAAATTGGAGGAATTTAATAAAAATTCACAAGTTAAAGATGGTCGAAGACCTGATTGCAAAGAATGTGAAAGAAAACGTAGTGCTGAATATTATGAGAAAAATTCAGAATCTATTAAACAAAAAAGTGCCAAATATTACGAAGATAATAAAGAAGCTAAGTTGGAATATCAAAAAGAATATGCTGCAAAAAATGCAGAAAGTATAGCAGAATATAAAAGATCAGATAAAGTTAAAGAAACTGCTAAAATATATAGGGCTAATCATAAAGAAGAAGAATATGCTAGAAATGCTAAATATAAACGAGAGCAAATGCAAAATAATCCTGTTTTTAGATTTAAAGAAAATACAAGGACTTTAATACGAAATTCTATGACTAAAAAGTATGGAACTAAGCGTGGAAAAACAATTGAAATATTAGGTTGCACACTTGACGATTTTAATAAATATATAGAAAGTCAATTTGATTCTAATATGACATGGGAAAATTACGGATCTTACTGGGAGATAGATCATATAAAACCATTAGCATTAGCTAAAACAATAGAAGAAGTAATTACACTAAATCATTTTACTAACCTACAACCACTTGAGAAAAAAGCAAATCGTGAAAAATGGGATTATTGGGAAGGTAAAAGAGCAAGTGTTTAATATATTTATATAAATTTGAAATAGAGCTTACTGTCTTTAATATATAAAGGAAATACATTCACATATAGATGCCAGCTGCAACATATAATCCTTATAATAGTTCCAACGTAAATAATAGTTTTAATACTAACACTAATACACGTACTGTTTTTTCGCGTGTATTGCGAGATTTGTCTAACTGGGGGATGAGTTATGATAATATGGTCATTAAAAACCGAATGGCTGTTGGTATTAATGAAGATCCGAGGGCTGCGATATCATACGGAATGTATGATTTCTTTAGCCAAAGAGCGATTGCTTCAATCATGTCTAAAAAATCAATATCTTATTTAGATAAATCGTATTTTGACAAGAGGAGGATACTCAGGGAGTATTCTCTTAAAGACGAAATACGTGAATTTTTAACCACCATTACTGACGAAACAATTATTTTTGATAATGACAAAAATTTCTGTAAACCATCTGTCATTCCCGATTCTTATGAACAAAATGTGAAAGATAAATATCAACAAGTTTTTGAACAGATTTACACAGCCTTTGGTTTTAATGACGGTATATCAGCATGGAATTTTATGAAAACTTTCTTGATTGATGGTTATTTATCATTCGAAATGATATATGATGATAAACAAAAAAATATCATAGGTTTTAATCAAATTGATCCTACAACAATTATACCTGGTTATGAACCAACCAGTGGAAAACATATTTGGATTCAATATCCAGAAGATCCACTTTTAAGAAGGGTTCTTTTAGATAGTCAAATTATTTATATTTCATATAGTACACATTCTGATTTTTCTGAAACATCATATGTTGAAGGATTGATCAGACCGTTTAACCAATTGAAGATACTCGAACAGACACGTATTATGTTTAATATTGTGAATGCGTCGCCTTATCAAAAATTTACTATACCTGTACAAGGTATTTCGAGGCAAAGAGCAGAGGAGCAGGTGGCACAATTGATTGCGGATTATTCAGAGGAGGTTAATTGGGATGATACCTTAGGTACAGTTTCTATCAATGGTGCAAAACATTTACCTTTAAACAAACAGCTCTGGTTCCCAGAAGGTGAATCAGGTAAACCTGAATTTGAATTAGTATCACCACAGCAAGAAAATTTAAATGAAGCTGAAATTTTAGGCTGGTTTTATAAAAATCTAAAACGTGCTTCTAAAATTCCATTCACACGTCTTGATAATGAATCTGGAGGAGGTGCTGTTTATTCAAGTGATTCGTCTGATATTACACGTGATGAAATAAAATTTTCAAATTTCACATCACGTTTACGCACAATTTTTAAAGAAATCATCACTAAGCCAATAAAAATACAAATGCTTATCGAGTTTCCTGAACTACGTAATGATAATAAATTTTTAAATAAAATCGGGATAGAGTTTAACACTAATGAAGAATTCCAAGAATGGAAACGATTAGCTAATTTAGCTAAAAAGGTAGAAATTGCATCCACTTTACTATCTACGTTCCAAGTAGAGGAAGGTAAACCTTATTTCCACCCATCGTACTTAGTAGATTCTGTACTTAAATTGACAGAAGAAGAAAAACAGGCTAATCAAGCATATTTCTTGAAAGAACCACTTACAGGTTTAGCGGGGGGTAGTGAGGCTGGAGGCGGGGCACAAACAACACAGGCGACACCTGAAGCAGGAGGTGGAGAGCAAGAAGCACCGCCAGAAACACCTGAATCAGAAGCACCAGCTGAGGGCAAAGAAGGATTTGAGTTTTAATAATGTGTTTAACTAAAAAATGTATCAAGTGTGGCTCAAATAAAGCACTATCAGAATTTTACATAAAATCAAAATTGTCTGATGATACATACACTATGTGCAAGATTTGTTACAATGAAAAGAAAAGAGAATACGCATCTAAAGATTCTGTGAAGACAAAAGAAGTTAACGATCGGAAAAGTAAAAAGTATCGGGATAAAAATAAAGATAAATTAAATGCTCAATCTAGGGAATATCATAAGAAAAATTCCACAGAGATAAATAAGCGTAGGGTTAAAAACGCTAAAGAGCAATATCATTCAGATCCTTTATATAAATTAAGTGTTAATATGAGAAACTTGATAAGAAAATCTGTTACTAGTTGTTATGGTAAAAAGGCCAAGAAGACTAACGAAATATTAGATTGTACGTTTGAGGAATTTAAAATACATATTGAAAAACAATTTACTTCTGAGATGAGTTGGGAAAATTATGGATCTTATTGGGAATATGATCACATCGTACCATTGTCGTCAGCTAAAACTGATAGTAATGTTATAGCACTAAATCATTATACAAACTTTCAACCGCTAGAAGTTTATATAAACAGACATGTTAAAAGTGATAGACTTGATTGGCAACGATTATAATTTCTCAATACCGCCATTTTTACGCCACCATGTCTTGCCATCGAAGTTAGAATACTGCTCAAACAAGCAGGGATCGCTTATGCCGAAAGGATTTGTTTCCAGAATAGTCATAGGTCGTTTATCATTGCCTACTATAATATCAGCTATATAGCTGTCTGTTGACATATTTGGTATAACGATATTATTCAAAAATTCTCTGATGTCTTTATCTGTTTTTTGTACATATGTAATGTCTTGTAGTTCTGGAAATTCTGAGTCATAGTAATACTAATTTGGTATTTTAAGCATTGGTTATATTTGTTGGTTTACCTAAATTAATCCATTCAGCTATATTACCTAATACTATGTGTATAGCATCATTAGCTAATTTTGATTCCTTGCTAAATAGAATGCTGCCATTGTTGATATCATATACTGATACAATATAAGTTTTTGTATCAACTCTTGATAAAATTTGTGTAGCATAACCCATTTTAAAAAGTTTATCAACAACTTTCATCATTAAGTTATAATCAGTATGAAATTTAAATGTAGTATCCATTTCAATGGCACCTCCTTCAGAACGATATACTCTTCCTTTGTCTGGAAAACTATCATCAACTCGCCAGTTCATTAAAACAGTAGCAATTAAAATATTTGCTTGGTTGGTACTTAGCACCGTACTTTTGTAGGAATTATTAATAACGACCGATTTCTTTTTTGCTTGTTTTGCTTTATTTCGTTGAACGATATACCACTTCCATTGTCCGTATGGTACATACAGCAGAAAAATAAATGCTGCGTTAGTGTGAAATACGAAAAAGAAAAGTAAGAAAAATATTACTCCTATCGGATATAAAAACCATGTATATTTAAAAGAGTCTTTTAGCATGTTTTTTAAATTTTAATTGTTTTAACAAATTCTATATGTTCTTTTGACATAGGAGCACCTGTAAAATTCAAAGTTAGGAAAGCTGCTATAACTTCTTTATCGGTACAATTTTCACGCATTACACCAACAGCCATTTTGTTGTATGTCATAAAATGGTGTTGAGCATCATGTGATAGGTCATTGTAGTAGTTTCCATGTAGATCAGGAAATTTATTAGACCAGAAATCAATCAGCGCGTTCATTCTCTGTTTACCATCTACCATATGATAGTCATAGCCATGTCCGTTCTCTGCCATTTCTTTTTCAATCACTTTCCAGTCTTGGTGACGAAAAATAAATTTACCAATCTCGATACCGTTGTAAATTGATTCGATCAATAATTGTTTTTGTTCAGTAGTCCATACAAGGCCACGCTGATAGTATTGTACTTTACCGTTTTCATCAATTACATACGGATCGAAATTTACGCCACCGTATGAACTGTTTTTATACTTTGGTTCGGTACAAACAGTATATACAGGTTTGTGTGTTTCAGTATCTTTGCCGTATCCGGCATAGCCCATAATTTGCCAAATTGATTGTGCTAAGAAATCAACACGCACTGCTTCTTTTTTGAAAGGATTAGCTCCTATATTATTTATGTTTTTAGTAACCCAATCTTCTTTTAAAACATTTGTGCCATATGGATAATCTTTATTTTTTACGACAGCTGGTTTAAAATTTGCTTCGTGCGGAACTGGCCACGAATCGCTGTTGTTTACAATGTAAACTGTTCCTTCTTTTTTATCAGTGAGAATATCAATGACATCTCCCTGTCCTCTTTTTGTACATTCTACCTGCTGAATTTCTGTCTTTTTGTTTTTACCTTTCCCTATGATGGTAGATGATTCTTTGTAATATTTGATACAAACATCTACTTTATCGCCAATTTTGATGTGTTGCTTTAAAGTTTTTTTGATTTGTTCTTGCTTAGTCATTTTGTTGGTTGAGTTTATATTGCAGTTCGTACATTTTACCGGATTGGTAATTGAAATTGTTATCTTCGAAACGCTGGCGCAAATAACCAAAATCTGTGTATTTACTTTCCGGCCAGTAAAAAGCGTTCTCAAATACTTGTTTATACAGGGTTTCTTTGTGGTTATAGTAAAGATCCTTTGATAACTGTAAGTCGAGCATATGGAACTGTTGGCACTTAGAGCAGCCATCTTTCTTACATACACACAGAGGAAATTTAAGCGTTTCAAAAAACGTCACTGTTCCTGTTTCATTATCTACGGTAAATGTCAACATTTTATCTATCTTTAAATTTCTTTGTGAAGCATTTATCTTTAAATTCAAGAAGTTTCTTTTCTGTACTGAACCTTTTACAAACTTTGATGTGCTTAGACGACATCTTTGCTGTTTCGCTGGATTCTAACTGTGACAAATTAGAATATACTGTGGAATAATTACATATCCTGTCAGTGCTTTCGTTAAACGGTCTAAGTTCATATCCTTTGCTGTTACTGTAATCGAGCATGCTGTTATACATTGTGTATTTTTTACTTTCGAAATCAGCTTTCAGTCTTTTGAAAGTGGGAAAATTAGTGCCATCGGAATTATCAACTCTAATGTTACGACCCGGAGCATTTACAGCATAAATATACAATCTTGATGGATACATTTTCTGCAGGATACTATCTCTGTTTTCATATCGTTCAGCAATTAATATAAACGTATCGTAATCAGAGGCAACAGCGTTGTCACAAATTTCAGTCACATCAAACGTTCGTATTTTAATTACTTTTTTACCTATTCCTTTACATATAGCGGTTATCTTATCAACAAGAGAAAGACTTTCACCAACCTCTATATCTTCCTCTTTTATTTGAAACGTTCCTTTGTTGGTGACACTTAAATCCATATCGCCTAAGGAAAATGGTTTACCGTCATATCGTGCCCACTTCTCAACTGTTTCCAGAAATTTTCCGGTTAACAATTTAGAATTAAGTTGACTCATTAATTTAGGTAGAAAAGATTCCCGGTTTAACATAATTTCAATTTAAAATATCTTTAATAGTATTGCTTCGTAAATATGGTGTAAATTTAATTAATAAAAGTGTATCCAAAGTTGGTTTTAAATGTGCAGGAAATTGGTCATATAGCTCAACAAAAGTTCCTTTTAGCGTTTTATTATCACCCCCAGTCATAAACATTTTAACCTTCCAGTTTTCATCAATGACCTCCTGTAAAGCTTTACCAAACTGCTCAGCGGTTACTAAATTTTTTATGTCCATTTAAAATTTAATTAAGCCAATTTAGCATTATATCCCATTGAAATAAGCTTATCTACTAATTCACTTACGCTGAGTTCACCATCGTAGGTCATGTATCCTTCCATTTCGTCAGCTAAGCCTATATCTTCGAGTTCTTGAAATGATTCAACGATACCCTCATCAATCATCCCTTGCTGTTTTAAATCTAATGCTTCAACTCCTATTTTAGTGCCTTCTTGGAAGGCTTCAATTTGCCAATCAATTTTCGATAGGGCATAATCACTAACGCTGAGTATAAAATTTGTTTTTTTCATAGTTTTATTTTTATATTGATAACCAAGATGATTTAATATGCAGCACAAAATATTTTTTGGAAATTTTTATCTTACACGAGTTTAGCTCTCTTTCGAATTTATTTCCATAAACGGTATCTTTAGCAAAATTTTCAGTTTTATAATGATCAACAAAAATATAATTACAATATTTATAATCCTGATTCTTTTGCGCTTTAGCTGATGCGACAGCCATATTATTTGAAGGATGTGGTAAAGCATCTTGATCATTAGACTGATCTAACCAGCACTCTATTCTAGAAACCGTTTTACCATCCTTATTTAAATCTGTGATGAATTTAGTAATGCCATCGTATACTTTTTTTATTTCTTTATCCAAATCATTTTTGTCAGTCAAAATTGGCGAAAATATTTGACAACTTTTGCTGCGAGAATTTTGATGGTATATCCAGCCAGATAAATGCTTCACTAGAAGTGGCCCCTGATGTTCTAAAATAACATTCTTATCCCAGCGATTCAGAATGAGATCAGTTTGTGAATGTGCTATTGTTATAATTTTTGTTTGAGTTTCCAAGTTGTATATTTTTAATTATTATATAAAATCAAAATCTTTTGATGAATATGTTAACAGATATGTGTCGTCTTGTATTGTCACATATCTCACGCCATCAATATTTTCGTCTTTAACGACATTATGCAACATTTCATCAACGCCACCAGCGACCGACAGTGAATTATGTGGCATTGGTGTAATTGTACCATTAATAATTTCTGACATTTTTATAGCAGAAGCATGCTTTGATCTTGCCATAACAGGCATTTTCATTTTTTGTTCTGAAATAAATGTTTGTCTTTCGATATCCATTTTCGGTTAAATTTGGTATTAATAATACAAAGATATATAAATTTTATCAGAAAAACAAATTTAGCAACTGATTGAGCCTCTGCTGCGGAGTTCTTCTTCCAGCCTTTCGTAAAAATCAGTAACATTTTCCGCCATTTTACTAATCTTCTCTACGGTTTCATAGCTCAGATTATAATCATGGGCAGTTTGTGTAATAAACCCTTTGTCAGCTTCCATATGCGTTTAGTTTATTTAAGATTAATGAGCAGTGCGTTTACCTTCGGTTGGTGAAAGGTAGTTGTGTGAGTTGCCTGATGCCTTGCTTGCTTCTTCCCATTCTGGGACAGAGCATCCTCCTACCAACTCTACTCCGGTAGGACTTTGTTCACTCCTCCAGTAGATGTTGTAATAGTTACCCAATTCGCTCGGGTTAAATCTCGCATAGGCAAAATTTGGATGTGCGATCTTCCCGGCAGGTGTAAGGGTATTGTATAATGCTCGGAACGCTGCTGCTTTTTCTTGGTAGGCATTATCTTTTTCGATATTTTCAATAAGAGTATCTAACTTAACACTCAATTTGTATTTGTTCTTTGATCCATAGGAAATGCCCCGGTTGCCGATGTGATACGAAAATACAAGTTTCATTGGCCCGAAATTAGTTTCAGGAGTTCCATTAATTACAACCTTATGTCCTTTATAGGTTATATTATGAGTTGTTGTCAATGTATTTCGGGTAGGTTTCATGGGACTGTTTTTATATTAATACAAAGGTACGAACTATTTTTGGCCTGTGCAAATATATTATATTAAATATTTCAATCGTTTTCTTCCACTGCTTCATCGAAAATATTCTCGTAATAGTGACGAGTTAGGCAGTAAACGTCTTTAAATTCTGTCTCCTTTTCGTTGTCTTTTTTAGATAGCACCAAGCCGACACCATGGTAGTAGTTATTTTTCAGGGTATCTCTTACTTCTTTAATTTTGTACCGACTCCCAAAATCTTTACCGATTTGTTTTTTTAACTCTCCAAGTTTTTTAAACATGGTGTTCTCGGCAAATAGCTGGCAGTGGAGCGAATCAATTTCTTCCATACAAAATATAAAATTATCTACTCCATGAATTTGATCATTATCAAATGCCAACTTTATTTCAACATGCTTAGGCACTTTCAAGCAAGCAGAATTCTGAACCCAGTAAGTTCCCCGTTCGATAATAACTTCAAGCATTTGCTTAATACATTGGTTGAGGTCAAAGAAAGGATTATCATAGAGAGTATCTAACATTTCGTCATGTTTATCGTCATTGAAAAATTTCATGTTTGAGTGAAATGTAAATGCAGCAAATTCACTTATATCTTTTTCCCGAAACTCACAAGGTTTAGTCACTTTAGTGTATATAGTTAAATGTTGTTGATACGAACGAATCAACATTTTAACATTTTTATAATTAATGACTGACCAATTATAATTTTTACGCTCATTTTGTTTTACTTTGTTCAGGTTGATTTTTTTATCAAGTGATTTTAGCGTTAAGGAATGTCCGTTCTCTTCAAGAGTTTTGAAAATATAGTTCAGGGGTTCTTTAACCTTCTTAAACAATTTCATCTCATAGAGAATGTGATCTGTTATTTCGTCTTTACCAAATTTGAAAACTCCCATAGGCTGATTTTTAGTTATATAAATAAATTTTAAACTATATAGTTTCGACTTCCAGAATATCGCTAATGAAATAAATGGATTGCATTTTTAGGCCGTCTTTGTTAAAAAGATTGTCATTCTTAATTCTATAATGCTCGATAAGCTTATCTTTAGCTTTGTACGAATTTTCAGCCATTACAAACATCATTTTCATTTTAGGAGCATGTTCTGTAATGTTTTCTAACATATATTGAAAGAGAAATTTTTCCATGTTTTTAATTATATTATTTTAATTATTAATTAAATTTGACAGAAATTGCAAAACGATTTGCTGCTTCGTCCATAATGATCTTCTCTGCCAAAGTTAATGCATAGGATGAACTTCCTAAATCTTTAGCAATTTTTTACTGAATTCTCTAACTGAACCTTCAGGTAAAACGGAAGTTTCTTTAAATTCTTTAATATCAATAACACCTTGTGCTAATTTTTGATCATTCCAAGTTTTAACTTCTTCTATGTGGTTCATGTTGATATGTGTTAATTATAATACAAAGGTACAAACTATTTCTGACCTACACAAATACATTATATAGAAAGTTATTAACAATATGTAACTGCCTGATAGTCAAAATGTTACAATATTGCTTTTTCAAACAATTTAATTCTGCCTCCCAATATATTCCACAGTTCTCCCTAGGCATATTAGAATTAAATTGTTTTTCTATATTGCAAGTTTTACAAATTTTCATTGATTATTATTTTATTCATTTCAGTTTCTATATCGTCTTTATAGGAAATTCGATAAAGTTTTATATCATTATTATTACAGTAACTATCTTTAATGAAATCATTTACTTTTGTTTTCTCGAAACCGTCCATACCGCCAAAACATGTTTTCGCTTTAAAATGCTGTTCACCATCGAATTCTAAGCATATATTTAAATCTGGTAAATAGAAATCAAATGGTAATTGATATATGTTTTTACAATCATTGAATTTGTGCTGCTCAAAATATTTTATGTTTAATGATTTTAATATTATTGAAATAAGTAATTCTCCTTTAGATTGATTGCACTTAGGACATCCGTGTCCACGTAAATGATTATTTATTTCTTGTGTTAAATTTCCATGGTCAATGCAAATAATTGAAATTAAATCGTGTATATTTATAAATTGAGTAACGTTAGAATAATCATAACGCGATTCATGTACTATATTTGCTCGTTTTTTAAATACATCGACAGATAATTTTTTATTCTTTGCACAATCAGCACAACCACAGCCGCCATTCATATGTGAAGAAGCACTTTGTTTAAAAATCCCGTGATCTGGACAAATAATATTAACTTTATTGTGTATACCATTTATTTCTGTGATGAGAGAATAATCGTAAAAATAATTATGTATAATATTTGAAGCCGTTATAAATTTTTTTAAAGATATAGGTTTGTTACCAGCACAATCAGGACAGCCTTGTTCTTTTCTGATATGATTATCTGGCGATTGCCAAAAATATCCATGCTCAGAGCATTCTATTTTCATTTTTTTACTAGAAGAAACAAAACTATCTGGATAATATGCAAATTTATTTCCATGTACAATTTTAGCTTGTTGTAATGTTAATTCAAATGTTTTTAGACTTATCATTTTATTAAATTATGTGTTGTTAATATTTTTAGCATTTCGATATTAATATCATCTTTATAAGATATTCTATATAAAATAATATTATTCTTTATGCAATATTCTGTTTTAATATTGTCTCGAATTTTCCTGATTTTAAAATCTTCTTCTCCACCAAATCTTTTTACTGGTGTGAAATGTTGTACACCATCGTATTCTATGCATATATTTTTTCCGATTATTTTAAAATCAAAAGATAATACTTTTTTATACTTACAATCTGGAAAAGTATGTTGTGCTTTAAATAGTATATTATGTGTTGTTAAGATATTAATGATAGCATTTTCTCCAATCGAATTACAACAATTAGGACACCCTTGTCCCTGCATATGATTATCTGGTGTTTGTTCAAACTTTCCGTGTTTTAAACATATTATAGGAATACTAATTTTAGAACCTAATATTTTATGAATTAAACTATAATCATATTTTGAATTATGTTTTTCGTTAGAAACTTGAATAAATCTTTCAATAGTGAGGGGTAAATTTCCGCCACAATGTGGGCAACCACTTTTTCCTGTTATATGATGTGATGGTGTTTGACTAAAAAATCCATGTACACGACAATATATATTTAATGGTATTTCATAATTAATATAATCAGCAAATGCGTACAAATATCTAGATCCATGTACATTATGTGCACGTTTTAAAAATTGTATTTTAGTCAACCCTGAAAGATATACACCTTTTTCGTTTAAACATTTTTCACATGCACATTTTTTAATCAAATGTTGTGTAGGAGTTTGTTTTACTATCGTGCTATGTTTTTTGCACAAGAATAATATCGGAGTCTTTGCGTCTATATAATCGATATTGTTGTAATTGAATTTATCTTCGCCCCAAACTTTTATAGCTTTTTTGATAAATATTTCTTTTAGTGTGTCAATTTGACATTTTTTACACGCACAACGTTTCTTTAAATGGTGCTTAGGTGATTGCCGCACCTCAATATTATGTTTTAAACAAATAAAAATTACAGGCTTGTGGTTGTTTATATAATCGACACTACTATAATCGAAACGATTATCACCCCATACTTTTGTTGCTCTTTTTATAAACTTTTCTTTCGATGATCTACTTGTCATAAATTATTATATTAAATTTTTAACTAAAAGTTTATTCCTCAACATCTTTCCCTTTAACTTCGATAGGCACAAAGAACTCATCCTGAATAGTTAATGTGTATTCGCCATTGTTATACACAAGCCCATAAAAATAATTATCTTTTAAAATATGCGGAACACCATTTATAGTTAAAGTATCACCTTCGATATTTGTTATATAACCATCAGCATCTTTAAATTCTGCTTTCACTTTCTTATCGCGACTCAGTAAGTCAGAAAGTTTTATCTTAACATCATTGAAATCTAAATGAGAAAATGATTGCAAATCTGTATCTTTTACCATATCCATATTTTTAAGAAAATCTTTCTCATAATCGGTTAGTTTGTTGATACCCAATTTATTGACCTTATCTAAAATTTTATTTAGCTCATCATCCTTACGAGTTTCAACGATCGTCTGTTGAAATTGTTTGAAACGTTTGATATACATGGTTTCCACAATTTGTTTTTAATATATATTTTTTGAAGAAAGTAGTTATTTGAAAGTAGCAGAAAATGACTTTTGATCAATAATATATAATAAAAAATCGGAGAAAAATCATGAGCATGAAACCCGTGTTAATTATTGAAAACAGTACAAATTCGTTAAGTCTTAACGAAAGTGCTGATAGTTCAGGAAAACGCAAATATGAGATGTCTGGTATTTTTACAGAATTTGATGTAAAAAATCGGAACGAAAGAATCTACACTGCCGAAAAATTTATACCCTGCTTAAATGAGCTTAATGAGCGTATTAAAACATTTGGTATGGTATTCGGTGAATATGATCATCCAGATGTTTTTGATACATCACTTAAATGTACATCCCACATTGTAACAACAGCTTCTTTCAATGAATCTAAAAATTTAGTTGAAGGAAGTATTAGATTACTTTCGACCAAGTGGGGAAAAGAAGCCAGAAGTCTGGTAGAAGACCATTGCCCAATTTTCGTATCATCCCGTGCCGCAGGTATCACTGAGGCAGATGGGATGGTTAGTTTGAAAAAATTGTTTACATATGATATAGTAGCTGACCCGGGCTTCTCTTCCGCAAAAATGAATTTATCCAATATTAACGAATCGTTAGGTTTCAAAAATCCTAAAGCAAATTTTAGAATTTATGAAATGAGCGATGCGTCAAAAATCAATGATGTTTTTAACATGAATAATGATGAATTAGTAACAAGAACCCAAATGACTGAATACTCTAAACACCTTATCAATGAGATTCAATCTACAAAAGCTATCGTAGAAAATGCCGTTAAAACTGGCACTATGGACCCTTCTAAACTCAATGAATACATCGGATACTATGATGAACTTCGCGCTACTAACGAGAAGATTGTTAAATATCTTGATTATATCGCTGATAAACTTCTTGTGGCAGTTTCTGAGAATGATTCTCTAAAAGAAACTACTAACAAATTGATCGCTCACAATGATTACATTGTTGAGAATATGATAAAAGGTATTAGTTATACTAAATATGTAGCTGAACAACTTGATAATACAATCCGATATAATGAATACATCGGAGAGAATTTAGAAAAGACTGTAAAATTCGGAGATTATCTTGCAGAAAATCTTGACAAGACAATCGAATACACAGATCATCTTTGTGAGAATTTAAATAGCTCTATTCGTTACAGTCAATATATTACTGAAAAACTTGGTAATACTATTGAACATTCTAATGCTATATCAGAAAAAGTTGAAGATACTATCGAATATGTAGAACATGTTCGTGAGCATGTTGAAGGTGGTATTAGATACGTACAATATGTAGCTGAACAAGTTGATGATACTATTAAGTATAGCGATTATATCGCTGAAAAACTTGATAACACACTTTCTTATTCTAAAAAAATTGTGGAAACACTTAACAATACCAAATTAATTACAGAAAGCATGGCTGATAAACTTCCTATGCCAGAAGAAGAAGGTATCTATATTATAGACGCAGAGAAAGAAAATGAAGAAGATAAAAAGGAACCAGTTATGGGTGATGAGAATGATCACACAGCAGCAGATAATGAAACACCGAATGTGGTAGAATCTACAACTGAAACAACAGTTGTTGAAACTCCTGTGGTTGCTACCACTGAAACCATAGTGGAACAGCCAGTTATCGAAACTGCTACTGAAATCACCACAGAAGCTACTGCTGAAACAACACCTGTTGTTGCTGACCCAGTAGTTGAAAGTACACCCGCTGTGACTGAACCAGTTTCTACTGTCGTTACAGAAGTTGAAAACAAAACAAATGAATCAATTACATTATCACAAAAAATAGATCAACTGATTACTGAGGCTAAAAAACGGAAAGCTGCAGAGACAGAGGATATACACTTCTTGAAATTCTTAAATAAGTCACAAGTAGATAATTTCTACGCTATGACTCAGGATGATCGTGAGAAAATCGTTGCTTACATAAACGAAAAAAGCAATTACTACACAGGTACTGATGTTCTACGCTTAATGAATGAATCTCTTGCTCTTAAAGAAGAAGGTCTTGAGGAAAAGTTAGTTCGTTTAATTCCAGAAAGTATTAAACCTATCTGGGAATCAATGAACGAGTCTGCTAAGAAAGGTATTTTTTCGCAAGCTAAATTGTTCCCAACATTGAACAATGATCAAGCGATTGAACATTTTTGGTTGACTAGATCTTTAAAGAAAAATGATACTTCAACAAAACAGATCGTTAATGAGTCTACTAAGATTTTAAATGATGATAAACTTAGTGATTCTGAGATGAATTCTATTCTTGCAAGGTTCAATTCTTTAAAATAATATTAATTTATAAAAGTGGAAATAATTCACTTTTAGACGTTAATATATAAAACAAAACAAAAAACAAAAAATGAGTCAAGTTAAGATTGATAAACAAAAAGCTCTCAAAAAATGGACACCGATCCTCGAGACGCTTGGCGTTAAAGATTCCGATCGTATTGATTGGATGTCAGAGATGGCGGAATACCATGCTTTGAAAGAGAACGTAGCTTATGCTAACCAAGGTAACGTAGCTGGTTTAGGTTCCATTACTGGTGCTACTCCTGCAACAATTCCGGGCGTAACATATGGACCAAATTATGCTGCTAATGGTGGTACAACTGGTTCTGGTGACGTTGGACAAAACTTGCTTCCAGTTGCAATGAAAATTGCAGCTCAGACTATTGGTCTTGATTTGGTAGCAGTTAAACCTTCTCCCGGTCCAAAAATCGATTTGATGTATGTAGACTTCAAATACGATGATACCCCAAACTACGATCCTACACAGTTTAAACCACAAGTATTTAAACTTCAGATCGCTGGTGTTGCTAACGCAATTCCTTCGCCTGCATCTTTAACCACTCTTGATGAGCAAGAATCTCTTCGTAGATATCTTGAAGCAGTTATTGCTGCTGTTGGAGCTGTTGAAACAGTTGGTGGTCTTTCACTTCGTATTTTCTTAGAATTGAATGGTACTGGTGCTACTACTACTAGTAATCACCTTACTTCACACACTACTGTAACTTCGGATAAAGAGTGTAAACTCGAATTCCTTGGTTTCTCCCGTGTAGATTTACTTCCTATGTTCCGTGCTTTCCGTCAGGTAAATACTCCTACTGGTCAACCGAACTGGCAGTTTATCTCTGCTAATAACACTTTCGATTTTAGCCAAGCTATTATCACTGTTATGGCAGCTGGTTTCCACACAGGTGCAGGTTTAGTAGCTACTACTAATTCTAGTTCTGCTTCTGCTGCTTATGATGTTACCACTTTAAACGGTACTCTTAGTGCTGAATTAATTTCCGCTTTAGAAGATCACATCCCAGGATATGTATCTAACTTCACTGGAAATCTTCAGCCAATGGATCGTTTAACTGATGATCAATCATATGCTGGTGTTATTGCACCTTCTGTATCTATGCTTTCTATCGGTATCGGTACTATCGAAATCACTTCTGCTTTAAAACGCACTGAGATTGAAGATATCAAGGCTAATACTGGTATGAACATCATTCAGAAGATGGAATCTATCCTCGTTAACGAACTTTCCCAAACTATCTCTAAACAGATTGTTGCTAAAGTATTCGAAATGGGTGAAGACAATCGTCAAGCTGCTCCGGGTTACAATGCAGGTACTACTATCTTCGACTTTAACGTAGATACATATTTAGTAGGTGCACCCGGTGGCGAGACTTCTCACGCATTGCAACGTAAACTTATCAGCAAACTTTTCAGTGCAAGTAACTTTATCGCAACTGAAGGACGAGTTGGTCCAGGTCAATACGTTGTTACTAATGGTAAGCTTGCTGCTGTACTTATGGACATCTCTGGTTACACAATTAACCCATTGAAATCCAAAATGTCTAGCACTGGACAATTGTATCCTGTTGGGACAATAGGGGACCTTTCTATCTATGTAGATCCTTACATGAAGTATGATGATAACCGTATGTGTATCGGTCGTAAAAATAATCCTGATCAACCTGGTATTATTTTTATCCCATACCTTATGGCTCAGTCTATTCAGATCATCAGCGAAGCAACTTTTGCCCCTCGCATAATGTTGAGAAGCAGATACGCTGTTGCCGAAGTAGGATTCTTCCCACACAAACAGTACATGGCTATCCACGTTACTGACACTAACAACAGACTTATGTAATCTAAGTCAGTTTGTTTCGCAAAAAACCACCTTAATCGGTGGTTTTTTCGTTATTAATATATTATAATTTTTGCTAAAGTTGCTTCGCTGATGATCCAATAAAATAGAAACTTAAATTATAATATATAGAAGTATATCACAAAAATAATTTTTAATAAATGTCAAATAAAGAATTAATATTAAATTTGGTAGGGAAAAATTCTAATAGAAGAAAAGAATCATATATAAAAAAACATTATAACAATCTACATATTCAAATTTTAGAATACACAAAAAATATATCCGATTTACCTTTTAAACAATTATTATGGCATTTTGAAAATGAAAAATTAAATTATATTTTTTGTGCATGCCCTAATTGTAATAATAGAGTAAATTTTTCAGAACCAAATTCGCATTATTACAAACATTGTTCACCAGCATGCTCAGGTAATAATCCAGATACTACCGAAGCTAAATTATTTTCCACCGATCGTGATAAAAATACAGAATTAACTAAGCAAAATTTTATAAAAAAACACAAACAATATTTTACAGAAAATAATTTAAGATTTATATCTATAAATAATACAAGTAACAAATATACATTTGAAGATCTATCGTGTAATCATGTTGTGTATGATATGCTACAAGAAACTATAAAACGTAGAATAGATAATAATTTACACGTTTGTAATATATGTAATCCATATTTTTTATTAAATCCTTCAACATCAAGTAAAAAATCAAAACCAGAACAAGAAATTTTTGATTACATAAATAGTGATTTAAAATATATAGGTGTTGATAGTGATCATTCCGTTTTGGATCGTAAGGAAATTGATATTTATCTTCCAATCCAAAAGTTTGCTATTGAGCATAATGGTGTATATTGGCACTCCGATATACATGTTAAATTTGATGAACATCAACACAAAACCATAGAATCTAACAACAAAGGAATATCTTTATTACATATATGGGGTGATGAGTGGCTGTATAAACAAGAAATTGTTAAATCGAATATTCTATCATATTTAAACAATCAACCATATCATAAATTCGCACAATCTTGTTTAATATATGAAGTTTCAGAGACTGAAAAATCATTCTTTTTATATAATAATCATATCGATGGTACTTGTGGTGAATCTTTAAATTTAGGGCTTTACTATCAAGGAGAATTAGTATCAATATTATGTTTGTATACTAAAAACGTCAATAATAATAAAATCGTGCGATTCGCTAACAAATTAAATACACAAGTAACTGATTCTTTCACTAAACTATTCAAATATTTTATAGAAAATTATACATATAATAAAATAACAATTTATCATGATTTATCTAAGCCTAATATTTTACCATTAATAGAATTAAGGTTTATATATACAAATAGAATAGAACCACAACATAAATATGTAGTTAATAGTAAACGGCTTTCGTATAAAGAATTGTCAATATCTTATATATCATATAATAAAATCTACGATTGTGGTTATGATAAATATGTTTTCACTAAACAAAACCTTCTCTAACCACTATAATCATTTAATGCCTGTTAAACCTGTTTTGTACTCTCAATTTATAAAACATAAAAGATCTAATACTTTATACGATAAACAATCATATAAAAATATTCGAACTTCTATGGTTATGTTGTGTACGAAACATTTGCATACATATAGGCAAATTCCGCATGATCATATTAAAGGACACAATGGTTGTGAATTTTGTCAAACTGAATTTAAATATAATAATAAAATAAAATCACACGAACAATTTATTAACGAAGCTATGATAATACATGGTGATAGATATAAATATCCTGAAAAATATAAAGGAGCAACGATAAAAATTAAGATAATATGCCCTAAGCATGGTAAATTTTATCAAAAACCATCTACCCATATCACACAAAAATCAGGTTGCCCGAATTGCTTTGGTAATATTATAAAAACAAAAAATGAATTTATAAGAAAAGCAAACATTAAGCACAGCAATAAATATTGTTATGATGACACGAACATGGGAATTAATGGCAGAGTAAAAATTAATATTATGTGTTTTGATCATGGAATATTTTATCAATCTCCTAAAGATCATTTGATAGGCAGAGGCTGTCCAAAATGTAAAACATCAAAAGGTGAGTTTGAAATTAGGAAAATATTAATAAAGTATTCCATAAAATTTGTAGAGCAATTTAAATTTACTGATTGTAAACATATTAATTTTTTATATTTTGATTTTAAAATTAAAAATTTACCAATCTGTATAGAATTCGATGGCCGTCAACACACTGAACCTGTAAGTAAATTTGGAGGACTGATAGAATTTAAGAAAATAAAATTAAGAGATTCAATTAAAAACAATTATTGTCGTAGAAATAATATTAAACTATTTCGAATATCTTATAAGAATAACTTTTTAAAAACATTAAATAAAATAATTGAATATATAAAAAATGAAAATATTAACAAATGAAGAATTCTTATCAAAAGCTTATAAAATAAGAAAAAATATTAAATATTTAGAGCCTTATGTTGATAATAAAACGTTAATAAGAATGTGTTGTACTATTCATAATTATGAGTATGTGCAATCTCCTTATGGTCATCTAAGTAAAAGAAATTCATGTATTTATTGTCAGAAAGATAGTAGAGGTTTTACAAATATCATAAAAACAACATCTGAATTTATCGAGCAATCTAAATTAAAGCACGGTGATAAATGTGATTATTCTCTTGTAAAATATATTTCTAATATAAAGAAAGTGATATTCATATGTAATAATGGTCATCCTAATTTTAAGCAAACTCCTAAGCAGCATTTAAAAACTAAAAATCCTTGTCCAGTTTGTTCTAACAGAGAAAGAATTACAAAAACAAGATTCGTTGATGAATCTAATGACATACATGATTTTCTATACGACTACAGCAAAGTGTGTATAAATAAAAAATCTAATAATCGTTCTAAAGTTATTATAAAATGTTTTAAACACGGGTATTTTAATCAAATGATACATAAACATTTAGGTGGGCAAGGTTGTCCAGACTGTAGGAAATCAAAAGGAGAGCTACACATAAAGAAAATATTAAAACGTTCTGATATAAAGTTCGTACAACAATTTAAATTTTATGATTGTCGCTATATTAATCCATTATCTTTTGATTTTAAAATAGTAGACATGGATATATGTATAGAATTTGATGGTGAACAGCATTTTAATCCGATAAAAAGATGGGGCGGCTCTGATAATTTAAATATAATTAGACTTCGTGATTCAATTAAAACCAAATATTGTCGTAAAAATGGCATAAAATTATATAGAATTTCATATAAGGATAATATTATTTACAAAATGAAAAATATAATCAAACAAATTAAGTCAGAAATTATATAAGCGGTATGAAACCAATCTATTTAGACTTTGAATTAGATAATATACCTGAAAAAATTAATAATTATTATAGTGATAACAGCAGAGATATAACAATTTTTAATCGTGTTAATGATTTTTTTAAAACGAATCATTATTATAAATTAACTGATATATCAATAGAAAAACGACTCAATATAACAATTGTAGATACCTGCTACAGCACCGAACACGAGATAAGTTATGATTTACCTTTGTATGATTATCAGGCTAAGCGAGAGGAGATTGAAGCTATAAAAACTGGCTTAGATAAACTAGTAGACGAATTGATAAATAATGAAAGTGAGTCAGTAAATCTAAATAGTGAAATCACTGATTCTGATATGAAGATACATAATTATATTAAAGAAAATGGATACCATCTTATATATTTTACTAAAGATAATACAGGTATCACACTTAAGATAAGTGATGGATTACATGAATTTGAATCAAATGTAATTGAAATTAATTACGATTTTATTTCGGAAAATTTTGATATTAACAATTAAATATATATCTTTACAATAAATATGGGGATGGCAGAATTGACAGTTACTGATCATTCTATATTAGCAAGTAGTGGGTTGTCTAGTAAACCACTTTAAAACTCTAGGTAAATGTAAACGGCAACGTTACAAACGAAATCGGCACAAAAGCCGATGTTTTAGCAGTTATGAAAAATAACTTGTTAAAACCCGCAAAAAAGCAAGTCGCTGAACTTGCTCTTGCGTAAACAGTGAAGCACAGTAACTGTTTTAAAGTTCACAGCAAAGCCAGCAACCAGTTTTGTATTAGTCTTTTTGCTCAAAATTAAAAAGATTATTTGGTAGTGTCGAAAGCACCATAATTTTCGAATATTTTGTCAGCGTTAGAAAATACTGAATAAACTTGTAGAAAATATAGATTGGCGTGATTTGGACTCGGGATCGACCCTCGACATCTCCACAAAAAAGACTCAGAAATTATCTGAGTCTTTTTATTTATGCTAATAGTTCATTAATTATTTTATTGCGTTTCTCCCAGTATATATCATTTATATTAAATACTTTAGTAGATGATACTTGATATTTGGCTGATGCGCCGTTGAAACAATAATAATCACCGTCAATTTTATATTCTTTTGTGAGAGTATATCGTTTTAATGTTTTATTTTTTATCACTATCATAATATATTTATCGTCAGGCTCCAACCAAGTACGGAACTTTATTTTCGTATATCCATATATATTATTGGTAGAAAAATATTTTCTGATATGCGCTTTGATAAGAATATATTGTCCGTCTGTATTCATTTCAATACTTCATTAATTTTTTTACTTCTTATGATTTTACCTATCTGAAATATACGTGTGAGATTTTTGTCAAACTCAGAATGATATTTTAAATATCCAGTATTATTGAACTGTATTTTGAGATAGCCAGATATATAATTTGGATTTTCTATTATTTTATATGTCTTACCGCAATCAACATCTTTTATATTCTGTGATGTGTTATAACGAACAAAAAATACATAAGATAATTCATTAGAGTGTACAGCGGAATGTATTCTAGCTCTTAGTGTTTGGTATCTTTTTTTACACATCTGCAGCTTATGTTTCATGATATACTTGTCAACAATTCGCATAGCTATTTTAAAATCTTTAGTTTCTTTAATCATTGTATAACACATTACATATTTTCACTTCTCTAATAGTTTTTGATATATTAATATACACGATGTTAGTTGACACAGGATTATCGTCAGAAAAATATATTCCATCCACGCCGTAGCCCTTATCTGGTAGAAGCATACAGATATATTTTGATATAATTTCATTATCGTTATTTTCGTATAATTTTATTCTAAGTGCTATAATAGCACTGTCGTAGATATAATTACCTGTTTTTAATATAGCTAACGAACATGCGTTTACTAATATCTCAATATCATCATTAGTCATTTAATATATTATTTAAGTTATCTTGTCTGATAAATTTTGCAATATCTATTTTTATATTATATTTTTTGTAAGTATTTCCACCAATTTCTGTAAAAAATACATGAGTAATATTATTACTATTTGCATTTGAAAAACATATAACAGCATATCTATATTTATATGTAAATAATTGCCTAATTTCATATTTTGATATATTGTCATGATGCCATATATAATTATTTGACATACAATAATTTTTAAATACACTTATGATAGCACCAATGTCTTTTTTGCAATATCCTGTATTACTCATTGTAACAATTCTTTTATTAAATCATACCTCATTATTTTTTTAATTTCTAAATTATGTGTTCTGGATATTGGGCTTGTTTTACCACGATCATTATCATAAATATAATAATACTTACCAATCGTATACGATTTAGCTCGAAATATATTATTAACGTCTTGTGGCCGTTCTACAAAAGTTTGGATTATAATATAATCGAAGCTATTATAATCAATATATTTATTTTTATTATATCTAATTAATTTACCATTTACAAAAGTCATTTGTTGGTGAAAACTTTTAATAAAAGTTTCACGTCTATTTTTTGATATATTTAAATTGTGATTAGTTATGTAACCATCAATATATTTTACTATTATATCAACCATTTCTTTAGTCATGTAGTATGCTATTTATTTTATATCTTCTTATAGTTGATCTTATGTGCAAAAATATGTAACGATCAGATAATATAGTAGAAATT
>Ga0210383_10000529_pt1 | contig 35157 bp, 39 predicted proteins | sample IncBWC14OmetaG_FD_160072 | JGI IMG/M metagenome (GOLD analysis project Ga0210383, IMG submission 160072) | Forest soil microbial communities from Barre Woods Harvard Forest LTER site, Petersham, Massachusetts, United States - Inc-BW-C-14-O ... | reverse complement strand
ATCTAATACCCTTTGGATCTCCCCTACAAGTTTGAGTGAGGTATCCTCAACACTGAGGGTTGCCCTTACAGCACTGTGGAGGGAGGTGGTGGGGGGAAGGAGACATGTTGAAGCAAAACTTTGGGGAAACTTTATCCCAAATAGTCATGTGACAACGGCACAAACTTCACTTCATTCAAGCTTGCATTCAAGTGGGAATTTTAACAGGCAAGGCATAACGCGTAAAGAATGGGGTAATTCATGTAAATAACATAGTGTATACCTTGTTTTCGAATCTGTGTTGCAGGAAATTTGAAATTTGGAGGTTTTGTTTGATGTCAGCACAGATCAGAATCTACTTCAAGTCTACTTGGAATGTACCTGATTCCTGTTAATACTTTTGCACTCGAATCTATCAGCAGAGATCCCTGTGATTCTTTCTACACCATGTCGATTTTCACTGGGACTCACCCCTAGAAAAAAAAAGACAACTTAAATGTTAACAAACCCTAACAAACCACCTCTAACCACTAACCACTTTCAATCCCCTCCCACCCCCAGAAAAAATATATCCCTGACCTTACTCTAACAAACCCTAACCACTAACCTCTAACCAAACCAACCTAACAGGAACAGCCTGGCCAATGGATGGCAGGCCTGCCACCATTAATTAATTATTTTTGAGAATAATGTAAAATGATAAAGTGCATAAATAATAATAATAAAATATGACCCACAGCGAGACTCGAACACAGGACCTACGTAGCAAAATAATGTATGACATAAGCTTTCTACATTGTATCACAATCCACCACTAGACTAAACATCCATACGTAGGAAGGCCCACATTTAGGCTAAGTTGGCCTCACGTTGTGCAGGATACTATAAACGGAAATAAATTACGTGTTTGCGTCACAAACCTGCTGGGTGTATTGCATTTACTTGCACCCAAAGCTCTCGCTGCTCTTTGAAATGTCTAGAAAACTGCGGCCACGACTCGGAGAGTGCCGTACTTCGCGTCCTACAACACCAAGCCCCACGACCATCGAACAACATAGTGTTTATTCGGACGAATGTTTTTACCTTCTTGTGGAGGACGATGACAAATGTGTCTGTGGATCTAGGTAAGTCCTTCTAAAACTTGAGTCAACTTTATAAATATAATTTTCTGCAGGGACGAGATTGCTACATCCTACTTGGGCCACCTATTCAAAGAGCCCGAAGACTCTTGGGAAAAGTTTCGCGTGGTTGCCATCGAAGATATTTATTCTGCGGCTTCGTACCTGGGCCCATGGGCCTGGCCCATACGCTTGTGGTTGTCCCAGGAGTGTTTTGTGAACTCTATGCAGATTTGTAAGCCATGCTCCCTGAGGTTTTCACCAGCTGAACTTAGGGCGGCCAACAGTTCAGTGGCAGCCAATAAATTTGAAAAATATTCAGCAATAAATACTCGTACCAAACTCATCATGGCGTGTGACATCACTGTCGCCCTTGGAGATTCTTAACGTGGAAATGTTAGGCGAAAATGATCAAAACTGATTTGGCTGAGCAGGTGCTCTTTCCTTTACATTTTTTTATATTTTTCTGCGCGTGTTTGAAGCCGAGAAAGAGCATACACTCACTTAAACTCATTCATATCACACTCAGCGCCGAGAATCAGCAGCTCTCCAAGCTCAACTCGCAGTTCTCACTGAAACCAACGCCTCTCTGAACCGCCGAGTCCCTGCAACAGGCGGTTGACGCTGCGGCTTCGCTGAAGGAGGAGGCTGAGAGGAGAGGAGAGGAGATTAAGACGGTTGCGCAGAATGGGTTGGATGATTGTGGAAGGATGTGGGTTATTTTTTTCGTTCGGTGACGTACCAAATTTGACGGGGAGTTCTTCTGATTTTGTCCAGCTACGCAAGCCTCCAGGCATCGTTCAAGAATATGAAAGAACAATATGATGCTTCGCAGAGTGTGCGGGAGGAGACGCTCGAGCAGCTTCGAGAAGTCAGGGCGAGCGCGCGTGAGGGTATGAAATGTGCGTTTTTCGGGCTTAGCATATTTGAGATGCGTTCTTGTTCACAATGCTGACGCTATATGCAGCCATAGAACCACTCCTGGACGAAACTTCGCGATACGCTCTATCAGCCGAGACAAAATCCGTAATGGACGAGTTGCGGAGCGATTGTTCCAGTGGTAGCTTTTTCCCTCTACCTTACCTCCCACAAGTCGTCGTATCGTTTGTAGATCTTTGCTCATAACCCCGTGAAATTCATAGCACAACAAGTAGTCGACCTACAGAAGCCAAATAACGAGTGAGAGAGTCGGAAGTGCGGCAGGTCCAGGAGGGTGGGGAGCTTGAGAGGACATCGGTGAGGTTGGTTTCGGTTGGTGGGTCGTCTTTTTCTTGCAATGGGGGAGAGCATGTTTCAGTCACTCTCTCGAGGTTCTTTATCGTCTTCGGGTGCCACTTGGCGTCGTCTACCTCCTAATCTTTACGTGTTCAGTTCTTCATTTTTGCCTCCTGCCTTCTACGTCACACTGTCTTAAGGAACGTTTTCTCTAGGTGAGAAGGTCGCCGAGTTAGCGGATAAACTTGCCACTCGGGAACGAGAGTCGATCGATATCTTGCTAGAGGCCGAGAAATCAGAGGTCAAGTTGAGCGCAGCGCAGGATAGGTTTCTTTTTCCAATGTCGTTTTTCGTTTTGCGCATACTGACCACCAATTCCTAGGATCAAGGATATGACGACGGAGCTACACGAAAAAGACACGCTTTCAACGCAGTTCGCGACGAGTATGAATTGACTTTGGGATTATACAGCGTGCAGGCTCATAGATTATCCAGGAATGTTGCGCTCAAAGCCCAACTCGCGGCTCAGCAAGTGTGCGTTCCACATCGTTTTACACCATGGGAAGCATCAGGACCTTGGCCGAGCTCACTGCAACTGCTGCCGAAGTCCACACGCAGCAGACGCAGCTGTGCGTATCGAAAACCAAATGCGAAGCCATCGAGGGTGCTCGAGAACATTTTCGGGACACGTGAGATGTGCCTTCATTGTTTTCTGTCAAATATCGTTTAATGCGCCCGGCCTTTCTTCGCACACGTCCGAAGCGCGCATCGCTGACGCTCAGTCTATTGTCGAGAAATTGCAGGATGAGCTCCGGGTTGTGAGTGTGAGAGAGGGCGCGACTCTCATGATGTCACATGTAAGGCTACGCAAGGCACATACCTGGTATTCGGTAAGTTTCGTCCGGTAGTTCCTTGTGCCTCAACACATCGATAGGAACTGCTGATCGGTCCTGGAAGAACGCTTCGAGGATCGCGTTACATCTTGCGAAAGAGCACAGCGGGGATCTCCAAGTATGTCCTTTCATCTCTGACGTAAACTTGGTTCTTATGTGCTGTCACCCAGGAACGTCTAGTTGTGTCGGAGACCGCACAAGCTGTACGTTCCGTAGTCACTCTATAAACCTCTGTCTCGACTTGACTTCTCGTCATGTAGGTCAAACTTGATGCCGCGGCTGGAAAACTCAATCTCGAAATCGCCATATTGCAAAAACAGGAATCGGCCCTACAGGTCACTTTGAGTGAAGCTCGTGAAGAGTCTGCACGACAGCACACGTTATCATCTGCCAGTTTTGAGAAGACGTTGGCTGAGAAGAATGCAACTAGCAATCGGCTTCAGCAAGCTGAGGAGCGGCGAGCAGTGCCTGCGGAGCGGGAGGCTGGGGAGTCGATGGCACTCACCAAAACAACCCCCTAAACAATCCTCGCAAACACATGTCCAAAGCACAACCAAACAAACCTCCCTCCTCGCCATCTCCAACCTCCACGACGTCAAAGAAGACATCTGGTCCCCCACCTACAGCCTCAAAGGTAAACCCGACGGTACCATCCAAGCCGTCATCTCCGACCGCAACCCCCCTTGTACCCTTACCGTCACCAATGGCCCGCAACTCCCGGGAATTAAGGCTGGACGCACGGTGGCGGGGATCATGACGGAACATCGTGCGCTGACAATGTTGTATGCACCGTTGTCGGCGGAGCGGTATGGGGTGGAAGTCCCGTCGGGATTGATTTACTATCCGCAGAGTGAGGAAGAACAAAGCAACGTTGCGATCTATCTCTGCATCAGTAAGTTTCGTTTGTATGTTTGAGGATTCTATTGATGGACTATATATAGAAACTTGTAGCGGGAATGTTTGCCCTTTGTGATAGGCAGGCTCGGAATTCGGGTATTTTTAGAAGAATGATGACACACTCATATGGTTAGAGACATACAATATAAACCTACAATGTACTATGAAGGTCCCACTTCACCTGTGGAGACTACCACTGCTATATAAATTACCTGAGACTATAGTGAATGACGTTTTCCTGATGAAACCTTGGAATGGCTCGGCCAACCACAAGAGGGATTGAAAGGAGGAGCATGAACAGAAGCCGAAAGACACACTGAAACTATCTGTCATTGTTCATTGAACTAAGCATCACCGTCACTGGTGCTAGGATCCGACACGATCTTCATGAGCCACCGCTTTTGGCACACAGTACTGTTCAAGTACTGTTTCGGGCAGTTGGGGGAAAGGGGGGCACTGAGGGGGGCGCCGATCTGTGGATAGGCATATGAAGTGTTTGCAGCAGCACCACAGATATCGATGGCAGGAGTGTCGAGTTCTCGCACGCTCCCTAGCTCCCTTGTTATATATACACTTTGATATATTACTCATATAATGTTCATTGCCTAACTCTGTAGTTATCAACTGCGATGAGAAACACCAGTTTTCGGCCCTGGGCATTACCTTTGAGAGCAGTACTAGCCTCTCATTATCAAAAACAGAGATTCAACTTTAACCCCTGCCCCAACCAACCAACCCCCATCCAAAAGCACAATATACGGTTATACGCTCCGCACCTCGAGGTCGCTTCAAGCGGTAGCGAGTCTGCGACCCCCGTCCGTCCGTCCCTCCCCCGCCAACACATGTACACATGCCAACTAACAACACATGCATTTTAATCACCTGGACAACCACCACGCTCAAATGCATACCCCATCTCGGACATCTTCGAGCTCATCGACTACCACCATCACATCACACCTTCAGCAAAAACACTCCTTACAACACACAAGGAGAAAAGAAAAAAGAGACTCACATTGACAGACCTCATCCCCAAATGATCATGACCACGATCACACTCATCACGATCATCTCCACAATCCGTAGCAAATTCTTTCATAGTATCGATCTGGATCGAGATATTGGGGCACTTCAACACAAAAGAACAACATGCACACAAAAAGTTCAAGTCAAAACCCAAGAACCACAACCAATAAAAAAAACGACGCAACCGAGAGTAAGCTTGCCAGTGAGTGCATAAGAACAGAAGAAAAAACCTACATTAGAAGCCCGAGACAACCCCGACTTGAATCTAGGCAACTCCCTCGTCAACGACAACGAAAAATTTTCGCTCCCGGTGCTCTTGATCCCGTCTGCGGCGCTGATGATCTTTTTGCGCACGTTGAGTGTTGCGAGGAGGGAGTTGGAGTATACTGAGTGGTTGGGGTGATGCAGTGTTAGTGAGGTAGTAGATTGGGTTGAGTAGGGGAGGGAAGAGAAAGAGACAAAAAACTCACATCGTCCAATACAAAAGAAAAACGCGATATAAAGGAACGTGTTGCTCGCCACCACGATCTACAAAACCAATAAAAAATAAACCACCTCTTGCCTCTCCAACCCATTTATACAGAATGAGATTCACAGAAATGAGGGACGCCACTGCGCATATACTATGTATTATCCATATCCACATCGAGTTTAGTGTTAGTAATAATTTGAGGTGGAGCGGGACGTCGACTCGCCTAGTCAATAATCCCGTATTCACAGCGAACAGGATCTATATGTACCAAAACCAAACCCAGAATCAGTTAACCGTATGCATCCACTGGAATTATTGGATGACAAGTAGAGCGCGGGGGGTGGCACGAACCAATTTGTTGATAATTGTATCGGATCTAAGCAACCACCACACAACCACGCGCATTAGTAACTTTATTTGAGGGAATCACACAAACGAGCTCGAAACAAGCAACGAGGAAGCACTGAAACAAAAAAATAAAAAATAAAAAAAAAACACACCTCGGGAACCCAGTCCTAGACCGATGCAACAACATACACAGCGTAGCCGCGATGAGGACGTCGCCTGCTGCTGCGAAGGTATTGACTAGGATCGAGAGGTGCTGCCATCGCCATCGTGATCATCGTTGAGTTCCGTGGTTGGTAGGTGGTGGGTGGTCGCGATTCAAGGGTGTAGGTGGTTCATGGGTGTACAGGTAGTGTTGGCGTTAGCGTTAGTACAACATAAGTAATCGGCATAGAGGAGGGACGGAGAAAACGCACCTTGAGACCCACGAGATCTGCGTATGTCTTCAGATGGAACCTGCGCGTGGTCAGCATAAAAAGTGGAACGGAATGGGAGGAGGAGAGGGGGGGACTTACGACATCCCTGCGTATGCTGGAGGTGTTTCAATTACGATTCGGTTTAGTTTAGTTTGATGGGGAGGGGGACGTACTGACTACACAACCTGTCCAAATATAAAAGTAGTAAGTACACGAAGGGAAAGGGAATAGGAAGAATGGGGAGAAGTGGGGACGTACCGAATTCCGCAAATACCAGAACGAGCTGCAGCCGGGTGAGAATGTGAAGTTTAAGGTTGTTGATATGGGTGAAAGTGAGTATTGGGGGACGTACCACTGAACCCGTGAGCCACATGTTCTGGTTGCTCACTGTAGGTGGATGCATGGTGTTAGAGTTTTATTTGAGAGGAGAGGAGGGATTGAGAATGGGCGTACATCGCCAGATTCTCATTGTTAAAAAGCTGGGGATTCAAAAAATTGTTTAGTGTTATTGGTGAGATTGGTATGGCAGGATGGAGGGTTGGGAAGGTTACCTTTGGACTAGGAGTGCGGTGAATCCCTTGGTTGTGTAGGTGTAAGTGTTAGTGTTAGTCGTGATTGGGGTGTAGGTATGAGGGAGGGAGGGGTGCGTACGTACGTTGAATAGAACTTGAAGCTACATGTGATTTTCGTGGACATTGGTTATGGTTAAGGTAGTGATTGTGATTGTGGAGGACTCGGAGCACTTACCAGCAGACTCCTACATTAAAAAAATAAACAAGTGAGTGAGTGAACGAAAAAAAAAAAGAAAAAAAAAAAGAGAAGACACGGGGTTCGGAACTGACCAGACTAAGTTCCCGAGTTCGGTGGGGTTGTAGTAGTTCGTGATGAGGTGCGTGTATACTTCAAGTTTCAAATTCAAGTTTTCACCAGCGGCAAATGCATAATCGATATCGCGTCAGATGAATGTATAAGTAAAAGTAGCGAGTGAGGGACGCACGCGTGTGTGAGATGAGCGCTTGGTGGATGGTGTCAAATACCATGACGGCTCCGACCTGGTTGTAAGTAGTGCGAGTAAGATGAGCAGTTCGCATTTGGAGAGAGGGGGAAAAGGCCTTTACGAGGAGTTTGATGCCCCGTGCATCTTTTTGGTGAGTGAAGTAGTACCACGCTTGGGCACATGATACTAAGATCCAGAGTGGGAGTTAGTTGTTGTCAAAGGCATAGAGGAGAGGTTTTTATCATCATGTACCTCCATGTAAACTGATGGCGTCTCATCGTCAGAAAAAGAAAAAAAAATATCGCAGGGTGGGAGGTGAGTACACAGCTGCGACGACTACGCCAACGAATGCAGCTCCCATCCTAAGAACATGAACAAAAAAGGATGAGCTCGTCTCCATCGGAATCATGGCGAGATAAACAAACGTGTTATCCAGACGGTGATACACATGAGAAACCATGACTGAAAAAAAACGATCAGAAAAAAAAAACTTGTGTGGAGAGAGAGAGAAAGAGAGAAAGAAAATGAGGGGGTGGATCGTGGGCTGAGACTTTGAGTACAGAGTCCGCCAGGGAAAATAATCAAGGATGAAAGAGAGATAAAGAGATGGGGACACGGGACTGGCTAGACGGTTGCTCAATTGACGTTCAGGGGAAAGGAAAAGGTGAAGAACGGACTAGCACGATTCTCAGCCTTACTGTGATTAGTAGGCACACATGGTTTTAAAATTCGGCAGTTCGCATTTGGCCACTGATTCACTCGATTGAGAGTGGAACACGTACGTTATTCACACATTTCATGCCACATTAGTCCTGTGGTTATCGCGTGGGTACAACCGTAGGGTTGCACTATTACGTAAAGTGAGATTCAAGCTCCGGCCTATTCAGTGTCGTTTGCGGAATTTATCCAGCACAGTATCAATTTATCGCCCAGATATCACTGGAAGAACTATGATTAAGCTTATTTGTGTAAACTACGCAAGTCAAAAATCTACAAATGTGCCCATATCACTCAAACATCGCCCGCCTCTAGCTGTTGCCTGACTGTTGCCTTTTGTTTGGTAAATATTTGGCCTCGAAATCTTGACAAGCCTCACGACCTTCATTTCACCTTCCTCTGCTCCGCTATGCATCGTAATTGCCTTAAAAAATACCTTTCTGTTACCAACATGTATTTTGAGCTCAAGAGCTGCACCGAAGTCGCGTCGAGTTCGTTTTTTAGATGAGAGACGCGTCCGGTAATTTGTGTCCATTTTGGGACTTTACGTAATAGTGCAACCCTACGGTTGGTGTCACGCGATAACTAACAGACTTCAGAATCAAGGTACGAAGTTTCTGAAGCGTCTGTCTAGGAGAGACTAATGCCACATGCGTTCCGAAGTTCCGAACCCTCGGTGCCGTCAGAGAACAAGAACTTGACAGACGGAGAAGATACCGATTATCTCGGAGTTTTGAAAGTACTCTCTTCTCCGGAGAGGTTTCAGGGTCAAAAGTTATGTATTATTCAGATCAAATTCAGATCAACTTTCAATTTAAATTTATATATTAACTACATATAATGCAGAGAGATCAGTTGACACGAGCGGGAGCTGCGTATGGTATCGGGAGTGTTGAGAAAGTTTCTCCCAGTGACGGCAGATTGATCAAATTGAAAATTTATGTAGTTTCCGGAAAAATTGAATAAGGAGAGGTCTGTTTTGCTTTGCCTCTTCCTTCGCCGCTACTCTCGAATTCATATATCGTTTGTAGTGTAGTTGGTGGGCAATGGTTCGTCCGTTCAGCTCTGATTACATCCCTCCCCGACCACATTACTTTCGACTTGGGATTCATGTGGTGCTGTCAAAAGCCATTGTAGTTGGCCTCTGCGTGTCCTTGAGCTTGTAGTCTATCAAAGGTTATAGTATGATCAGCGAAGAAAGCAGCTATCACCATGGGGCATACTAGCTCCAAGCAAACACTGAGTCACCCCACTGGCCAGTGGCTTCGTCCCTCATCCTGATACAGCAAGTCTCCCAATGCTATCTATGGGGGTACTCAACCTTCGCAACTTCGCCTTCCACAATACAACGGTAGCGGCAGAGCCAAGACCCAAATGATAGTTGAGTTATAAGATAATTGTAAAAGTATAATAAGTACGAGGGCCATAAGCTAAGGTAAAAAATTCATTTTATTTCTCATTTTTGACCATTCCAATTTCCTAGTCAACGTGGTCCTTGTCTTTCGTGACAGCGACACCCTTTTCTCCCTCTTTCTGGTGCATATTTTCATCGCCTTGGGTAGGGAAGGTCTTCGTCGCTGATACTTCTGGGTCCAGCTGGCCCTTTCCATCTGGGGAGGAGTCACCTTCACAGACGACGCCGGTATTGTCCGTGACCTCAATAAAAGTCACCCTGTTTGCATACCCGGCCACCCTCTGTCAGACATGAAAGTCGCCGATGAAGGCGCGATAGGGGCCTGAATCAGAGACCCACTATACCTGTCTGGACTAGCGAACAAAGCCACCGCCGACTGTAACAAGGAAGCCTGCGTAGAACCCTTTAGGCTAGAAAACCTAAGAGCCATGAAACACTGGTAAACCCGCCGGCGCAGCAACGCCTCCCTTGAGCGCAGCGATAGCCCTTTAACGACAGCTGGAACCTAAGTCTCCGTTATCTCGTCACCCTCTGACTGATAAAATTATTCGCGAACAGCAGTGCGTTACTCAACACTGACACAATCCGGCAAGCCACATCAAGCATCACCATGTGGACGAATTACGCCGCAGGAAGCACAGAATGGCGCCTAAAGGACTCTCACGGAGGTGAATATCCATTCAGCAATAGAACGCCCGGCACTATTGACAGAGTCCTTGCTCGTCGGTTTCGGGAGTGCGTTTCGCCAGAGCACAAGCAACTGTGGCAGATGATGACGAACGAATTTCGGGCCTAGGACATCAAAGATGCGATGGAGGTCAAAGCTACTTCTACTTCGACCCCTGCAACTTTGACATCGTGATCCCCAGCACGTTTCAAGAGCTGAATGGCCATATCAAGGACTTTGGCACTGATGTCGGAGGAGACGTAGAGGGAGCGTTGTAGGATGACCGAAACGAGGGGAGCTAGACCGTAAGCGCGCCCCAAGGCGCGAAAGCCGACATCCAAAGGAGCAGCAGGCGAGATGATTGAAGTCAGGTCTCGTTGCAGCATTTCCATCACGACGAGGATGGCTTTCGGTAAGCGGAGGGGGGTGGAGTAACAGAAACGCCAGGCAGTGGCGCAAACACTGGCAGTGTGACTTGGGTGAGCGAGGAGAGTTACTAGGGGTTCAGCGACTGCATCCTACATGACACAAGATGATTATCGCCGGGAATAAAAAACCGCGTCAAAAGAAACAAACCTGAACTGGGGGCGGAGCATTCCCAAGCTGCTGCAACAGCCCAGCCACCTCACGAAACGCGATCAACACCGAAGAATTCGGGGAAACCTGCCCCGGCATTATTGCAGGCCACCGTTTGGGGTACGAATTGGCCAGCTCCTGAATAGCAGCAATCTGCCCCTGCTCGCTCAACTTCCACACCCCAACGAGGTCCCTGAGAATGATTCGGACCAAGGTGCGGATCAGCAGCATCTCGTACCGAGTCCCTGCATTCCACGATTTCCGTCGTGAAATGGCTCACCATCAGCGCGTAGTTGTTCTCCACGAACGATATGCCGAGTTTGGTCAGGAGGGCGAGTAGAATTCAAATATCCCGATCCAGGATTTGCGGAAGAGGTGGGGTTTGTTGAAGTGGTTGGAGATGTGGGTAAACATCTCGGTAGGTGTGAATAAGGGTTTGGTGACTACTGAAGTGGCGTGTCAGGGGATGAGGAGTCAGATTCCGCTGCACCTTGATTCTTCTTAGCTTTCTGCGCCGAGCCAGCAGTGGGAACTGTGCGATCTGTTTGGGTGGTTGCAAGCAGCTGGCCTACGAGTCGAGCAAGGGAGTGGCGGGTAACTTAGACTGCGTTTTCCAGGCTTTTGACACATAAAGTGACGATGGACTCGACGTCGTTGGCTGATGGATTGTGTTCAGAAGAGTACATACTGTAAGAACCGATGTGGATGTAAAACCTAATGTATAACACGTACTGCAAAATAGAACTGCTCGAGTAAGGATGATATCAGAATAGCGTAATGGAACGGAACAAGTACCAGAGACGCACACCGATCTTCCCGTCTGTAAGTTTACAAAGTATAGGCCGTCTCTGCATTCCTCAAAGATTTGTATTGTATTAGTTGGAATCGGGAACCGAGATACGGAGGCCGAGTCGGAAACGAGGAGGAGCGTCTGGGAGGATGGAGGGTTGGTTTGTGGTTTGCGCCGGAGGATAAGAAAGCTCGACGTCCTAGTGCAACTCGGAACGGCGGGTGCATGGCATGGCATCATGTTCACTACTTGTAAAGGTCCAAGTGTGCACGCGCTTGGTCATCTGTGCTTCCACTGGTGCTGAATTTAGCATCAAGGTGCTGCGCGGTACGGAAGTGGAGAGGATACATAAGGAACTCGTTGAAGGAGGGACAATTATCCACCCGACCAGTGGTGTGTTCCCCGAATGGGTCAAGGCCTCGTGCCAGTGCACATCCAGGCTTGATCTGGGTCTAGGAACTGATGTGTCTTTTCTAGGACGTTGGAGACACGTTTCAAATTTCTGTATATAAAATCTGACAACAGAAAACTTTTACGACAGAGTCTGGATATCGAGACTGTTCAATGATATGGGCCGCCGACGAGATGATAACTACGTCCATTTTGTTTAGATAAACGGATTCTCTGAGTTAAGGTTCGTCTGCAACTCGAGCACCTCCACGAGGACAATGGCCAAGGTTAACTTCGCCTGAGGTTTATTGACCAGATCCCTCAGGTTTTTCAACATCTGTGCCACATAGGGGGCCAATGGCCCACGCGGATTTTGATTTCCTGCCAAAATTTTTGATTTATAGGCCTGTATCTTCTCGGGCTCTGACGGGAACTTGGATGAGCCACCCTCTGTGGCATTGGCGATTGATTCTGCGATCCAGAGGATCACCCAAATGAAAGACTCTGCATCATCAGCAGGCGAAAAGGTGAAGACAGAGGTCTCGGTCGCCTCGGATAGGCGAATGGAGAGAAAAAGAGGCGTTCCCTAGAGACGACATTAGAAACATCATGGACAAAGGGAGGAGAGATCGCACAGATGAAGGTAACCAATGTCTGTCGCCGACTACAGTGGCCAATCCCAGATCGGTCAGGAAGTGGTTCCCATCGTCTGCAATACAAATATTGCCTGCGGAGATATCCCCATGAGCTATCCCACAAAATAACAGGTCTTGAGCTCCTGGGGAGTTGTTAGAAACTAGTGAAAGGCTAAAATAAAATAAATACCGTTAATTGCTGCTATAATTCCGCTAATTATCTTGCAAAGCCAGGTATGTTGCAGCTGAGTGTCAAGGTGGGTCAGATTTTTCCAGTTGTGGATGATATGTTCAATGGACGATCCACTCCGATTCAGCGTTATCGAGACCTGTTCCCTAGGAGCAACGGATTGGATACCAAATACACGGCGAATAACGGCGGTGGTTGTCAAGACCCCGTAAGTGACCATCCTGGTAACATTCTTATCTAGCACTTGCCCCTCCTCAATCATCTTCTCCAGGTGTTGATAAACAAAGACTTCCTGGGGCACTTCCCCGCGGACAGTAGGCCAATAATTCTTTTCGACGTGACCATGCTCGGTTTCGTAAATGGCGAGCCTACGCCCTCGAATCCCAATTTGTCTGCGGCAAATCAACCTAGTATGAGGGTGAGGTCGCCGGAATATCACGTCCTCGGTAAAAATCGTGGAAAGAAGAAGTATATGGTTGACAAAGAGAAGTGGATGGTCGGGAATGTGGTATGGCTCCGATTGCGCGAAGCCTTCGGAGTCGAAATGATAGAATGTAAGTGTACCGCCACAGCAAGTGAAGGCCTGCTCCGAAATGCGATCTGGATTGTGCAGAAGAAGTTGTCTGACCGAAGTCAATACCTGCAAGAATGCTTCTTTGCGTTGGAGAGGTTGGTTTTTAGGTTTCAACTCTGCAATGAATTTGACAAACAGCCAGTCCCCAATTTCCTTCACAGCACCGATACGGATCCGACTAGGCTCTATTGATGCGATATCTGGGTCACGTTTTGTAGCTTTGGCACCGTCCTCCAATGGTGTCTTCCACATCGTCAACCCTCTAGAGCTATACGCTCTTGATGATATTGTCTTCCGGAACACAGTAGAAGCCTCGACAAGGATAGAATTGATCGCCTCTTGCATGGCAAGTTCATACCCTTGTGGGACCTTCTTACGACCCTCTTCGCTAAAGCTGGCGGAAAGATCTCGCAGTGCCTTTTGGACGTTCTCCGACAGACATATTTCAGAAATTCCGTCGTAAAATTTTTGGTAGCTCTCATCACACCACTCTGGGAGAATGAGGATGGGCGGTAGGGGCATAATTGGGGGCGCGCAATGACCGTTTAGCTCGTCATTTAGTAGTTTTGCTGCTTCTCTATGTGGAATGTCTTCCCGGCCTCCGCTGACTGCTGGTGTCGACTTGTCGCTCGATTTTTCGAACGAGGACTGTTGGTGTTGGACTAGTCGCCCCGAGCGATCAGCCTGACTGGACGTGATTGGCGTATCGTGCTGTTCCTCCGCATCAACCAGGAGATTTTCGCGATGTTCATAAAGTCTTTTTCCCAGTGAAGTAGGGCATTCAAGGGGGCGGACTGGTATGAGTGATAAGGTACGCCCAGCTGAGACAGCCGCTCTGAGACGGTCTATTTCCTGGGCCATAGCGAGACGGTCCTTCACGCCTTGGAAGAGAGCGTGCACATCTTGTTTAAAACCGACCAAGGGTGCGGGTAGGTCCAGTGTCATTCTTGCATCTTCGAACTCGGCTCGGGCAGCGCAGGTGTCTGGGATTGTGTCTTTATCCCACCAGATGAGGTTGGCATTTTTTGGATTCGAGGACAAACTGGGCTTGTACAAGACGTATAGCAGTAACTGGAGGATAGAGGCCAGGCTGTCACGCTGGTAAAGCCTGTTACTTTTCGACTTGAGGGTGTCTGGCGAAATGAAAGGCAAAACATCCTGGAGTCCATCAACTACTTGACCTGCATGTGTAAGATGTAATAGGACGCACGAGGGGGATGCCACTCTCGGGGAAACTATCCCATGCAAATGACTTCAAAGGTTCAACTCGATGTCTCGGATCGGATCTTGCATACAAACGGAATGGAGAGAGGCCTTGGAAAACGTATTTCTGGCCCGTCCACACTGTTCGGATATCATTTAGTATACACACGATACACCTAAGTTAATCGCACGAACCTTCCTCGGTCGTTAAAACGAGATGAAGTAGGGAAAGTTGATGGTAAAGTGTGAGATCAGCTAAGGGGGTCTCAACGAGAGAACTCGATCTCGTTGTTCGAAGATATCGGATATCTTCGGGGGGGATCCCTAGGAGAGACCGGATCGATGGCTCTCGGCATTCAAGGACCTTCGCTTGTTCCTCTACGATGTTGGCACCATCCCATACAACGTGGGCACCAGAGATGCAACTGTTTTTCTTCTTCCTTCGCGCTTTTGCTCCCGTTTCGTTGTCCCCTTTCACGACTTCCCAAGAGTACTTGACATAACGGGACGTCCGCCCGTCGACATACCAAACGGTATCTCCATTTCGAGAAATAGAGATTTGATTCAGTTCTTCGTCAATCGGCGGCCAGGCTTTTGTGAACATGTCTTTGAATTTATAAAGGGGTCCGGAGCAAGGCCGCTTTCTAGGTGGCCCATCTCTCTGGGTTGGATCCGGCATTCTAAGCGGCGGAAATTGGAAGGAAGGGGACTCGAACTGTCCGCACATAAGGGCCACATTTGTGGCGCATATATGGGGGTCCCTGATGTAGTCGAACACTTGGGCCGATTTGAAGCGCGATTGGCGGTCGACATAGGTGAAACGGAAGAGATGTCGTTTATCACTTTTATCAAAGCAATAATGACAACCGAGAAAGTATTTCTGGTTTGGAATCGACGCCAGGATCGTCCTTTCAAGTGAAAGGTCGTTTATGGTGTCGGACGTGATGTCGTTTGTGGATGAGGAGTGGCGAAATGCAGACACAAATTTTCCTTTATCGTCTTGAATAAATGACGCCTGAAAGGGTTCCTTGCCCATTTCGAGTTCGTGGATCGTCAATATGAGCTCCGGATAAATCCTCTGCAGCCCATTCAGAATGTCGATGATGGCGTTATCGAAATCGGGAGATGGCTTGAAACCAGCATTTCTGAGTTTCTGGGAGAGTTCCAGTCCCTCACGCGTGAGATATGGAAAGTAACAAGCATTGTAGAAAGGAGTGGGTAAGGGAGGAGGTGGCATTTTGTCGCGGCGATGCTCGGGAGCCAGTGATGGCGCATCAACACTGTTTGACACGTGGCCGGTGCCTGGTGTCATTGTTGCGTATTGAACCGATTCAAAGTGCCAGTCACAGTTGGCGAGTTTTCAACGTTGAAGCAGGCCCACCGTTGGGAGGTGGTTGATGAGCAGAAAGAAAGAAAACCCTCGTTTCGTCGTAGTGCCCCCTAAAGCTTGTATGGCACACACTGGCGGCTTCGATATTAGTTTTTGCCGTTCGGAGATTGCCGCCCACGCGTGCTTGTGGGATTATATAAGTAGCTCGAAATCATCAGTTTCCCGTCGATCTTGAACTGGTTCGAGTGTTAGAAAGGTGCAGGGTGAGCGGGGTGAAGTGGGGGGCATACTGGCCTGATTCGCCGTAATCGTTTCTGGGCAAAGACATAGATTTGGGTATGGTTTAGTTGAAATGGAATGGAACGGAAGGGGGACGGGAAAAGAAAGGAGGGAGGATCATTTCCGCAAAACCGTGGACACCATGCCGTTCGCCTTTGGATTGTGAAGATTTCCACCGTTCGTTTTTCAGATTTGGTCAAGAATTGATGGAGATAGATTACCAAATTTAAGAGAGCAATAGATCAGGAATGTAAATTAGAAGGTGCTGACGTCTGAGGAAGTCCGAAAATACACAGTTTTGAGTGATATGAGATAGTGTGCTGCTCCTGGAGTGTGGGGGCTCTATCTCGTACAATTCTCCACTGGTCCAGAAGCGGTTTGATTATGGTGGGTGTATGGATAGTCCGAAGGGGGTGATGTTGTAATATGTTGCAAAAAGGTGACATACACTTTTCGTGAGGGTGCAACTTGTTCAAGGCCCATGGATAGAAAACGGTTTCTATGGAGTATTGACTCGAGTACACTACAAGGAAAGTACTAAAATTGACCTAATTTGGTGAAATCACGCACGCGCCTTCAGTACTGCATTCAGCTGTAAGACTACGTTCAGCGTTCAGCCGCACGTCACTAGTCCCGCTAGCTTGTCGTTTAATTTTCGGCCACCCAACCACGACTTTTCAAGCCTCAGACTATTGATCTGCTGTTTCGACAAAGAATCATACGATTTGATCACTTGGCAGGCTTGGGTGTACCAACCCTTTTTGTATCCTAAAAGATCCAATATGTCGGCTCGCTGAACTGTGGTCGACAATCCCTGCAATAACTGGTAAACACAACGTCTCTTCGGCAAGAAGAGAAGATATTTAATACATTGACCTCAATGGCCTTCCCATACCAACTTTCATTAAATTTGATCGCGAATTTATAGGATGCGATGGTGCTAGCATCATTCTTCTTGTGGTTTTTCGAGGAAAGGAAGGTACGCAGGCTTGCCATCAATGCTGGGTCGGCTTGGGTTAGTACCCAGATTTCGCCCGCAACAGGCGATAAATTGTGCTCATGCTCGTCGACGTTGGAATCCTGCTTGTATATGTCGGACTGCTGTTCATCCACGTTGGGGGCGTGCTCCTCGACGTTGGGCTCTTGCTCCTCGACGTTGGAATCCTGCTTGCCTACGTCGGGCTGCTGCTCGTCAACGTCGGGCATGTGCTCGTCCACGTCGGAGTCCTCCTCATCAACATCCATCTTGGGCGTGTGCTCGTCGACGTTGGAATCCTGCTCGTATATGTCGGACTGCTGTTCATCCACGTTGGGGGCATGCTCCTCGACGTTGGGCTCTTGCTCCTTGATGTTGGAATCCTGCTTGCCTACGTCGGGCTGCTGTTCGTCCACGTTGGGGGCATGCTCCTCGACGTTGGAATCCTGCTCGTCTACATCGAGCTGCTGCTCGCCTACGTCGGGCTGCTGTTCGTCCACGTTGGGGGCATGCTCCTCGACGTTGGAATCTTGCTCGTCTACATCGAGCTGCTGCTCGTCTACGTCGGGCGCGTGCTCGTCCACATCGTTATATTTTTTCATAATGACTTTTATAAGGGTCTTCGTGGTCGGTTTTTGATTCTGTTCCAATGGGTTTGTGTCCCACTTTAATTCTTTCGGCCATAGGCCAAAGTTCTCCTGTACGATCGCGACCATCTGATGCTTTTTGAGGTGCTCCCTGTTAGAATTGAACAAGTTAGCTCTAAGCCTATATTACGTTCATATGGTAACCTGACACATAACGTCGAGTGAATCTTTGTGGCATCTTGAAGATAGGACACTGAGGTGAAACTAGTGTTCAACGTTAAACTCCGATTCGAAACCTTGCTCTGAGTCATGTGGGGTGCCTTGATCCCACACCAAAAGTTCGGTGCACCAAGCGAGTTATCGAGTTGCCGTATTGGCTTCGGGGAACATGCCGATAACAAAATAAATGTTGTTGCAGCGGAAGTCCCGTCCCTTGCGAATCGCTCCAAGAAGGGCAAACGGCGGCAGGCACAGCGTTGATCGTTCCTTAACGCCGTGTTGAATTCCAGGGAAAGTTTGATATGTCGTCATGTCTAAAAAACGTATATGGTAAGTGCGTATACTCACTGGCAGTACTTACTCAATTGGAGAGCAGAGCGCGTCTGTCGGTTTGAGGGAGGGATCCTAAGGGGCACTCCAGTACAAATGACAGATTCACGGAATATAGTCTTTTCACGTACACTGCGTTGTCTTCCTCCCCGCCTTTCAATCTATAACCTATGACTGCATTCCCTTCCTTAGAACCTCAAAACACCGACCACCGAATGGGGTCCTAGCTTCTCCCAACATCCAGATCACAAGAGAGCTGTTCACGTACTGCTCCCTGACTGCTCTACCCTCACCAACATGACACCAGCCTCCGACCCATCATGGCTACCTACGCTCTCGGCATCCAACCCTGCCTGCCCACCCGATACCTCGACAGCACCTTCGCCAGCGCCATCGTTGCTCTCTCCAGGACGGGGCCCGTACCCGCCTCATCCCGCCATCTCCGCCTCTCCGATCGCCAAAAACACCGCTGGCAATGAACATGCTCCCATTGGCAGTTTAGCGTTTCCCGGAGATCTCACTGAAGACGGGGAGATTAGCGTTGTGAACAAGGACGTGTAAGATTCTAGATAGGCCATGACTGTCACGCACTGAAATATAGCCAGAAACTCAATGAAAAACGCAGAATTGCAGAGGCTCTGTCGATATTACGGACTGAAGCCAAAAGCCAACAGGAAGCAGGAATACGTCAATGTGTTGACGGACTTCAGTGCAGATCGCAACGCTTGGCGGTAAGATCTGATTATTGTTGTGTCCGGAATGCCGACCACGTTCCGTAAACAGGGCGTTTCGACAGGGTGTCAATGTGCGACGTCATAAGGGCCCTCTCGAACCAGGCGGTGTCCCATCACGAAAACCAAAATTATCGACTAGGCGAAGAGAGGCGTTGATGCGTACAAGCACGACCATGTCAAGCTGTGAAAGTTCCAGCGGAACTATTTCGGGTCGATGTCTTTTGGAGTGGGTGAGTGATTATTTTTTCAACCAAACAACCGTTGACGGCGAGCGAATTAGGCGAATGATCTCATCAGTCTCGATACTGCAGCCGGGCCGGGACCTTTTCCCGTATCTACGACACACCCTACAACTCCAGCTCCGATCCCGCTCGCTCAAATCGTCTCGGAGGTTATGAATGAAATGCAGTCGCGAGGCCATTCAGTACAGACGCCCTCTGAGTCGGCACCTCACCCCCGTCCTAGTACATCTGTCCCCGCTCCATCCATTTCCGTTCCTGCTGTCTCGACTCTTATAACTCGACCTCCCACACCTCCTGTCTCATCTAATACTTCCAATACTACAAACTCGCGCATTCTTGTGCTCGGGGATGGTGAAAAACTTTTCTACCGCACAGAAGATGTCCCTGATCCGCCTGCCCTCAATATCACTGGGGACATTCCAAAATTGGCTCGAATGTGGGACGATTCGTCCACAAATTGGGATCGCTTGTCGCCGCTCGTGATAAAAAAGGCTCCAATTGCATTGAAGCACTGGAAGGAGGTGTATGCAGGTGGCAAGATATGGGCCGGGATAAAGCAAACCTGGCACTCCTGGAAGGTAGGTAATCCTCGCATTCATGTTCTGTCACTGATGGAATATTGTCATGATGGCTCCAGTACATCATGGACGAGTTTTTCAATTTAGGTCAAGAGCGTTTCTGGGCCAAATGGTCAAGGGATGGAGTACGATGTTGTTCGTCTAATATCCTACAAGGGCTCAAGGAGGAACGACGTCGGCGGAATGATGCATTGGCGAATGAGGCAAAACTGGAGTATGGTGCCGACTTTGGAATCCAATTTGCTTACAAGAAGGGATGCAAATCTGGCGTCTGTGTTAGGAATTCGGACATTGCTCGTCGCTACAAGTTATTGAAAGTTCTTGAACCTCATTAGAATGCCATAGAATATATATTCAGAACACAATGATACGAAAAAGTATTTGTTGTGTGCTCAGTATGTGCTCGAATTTCTACGATGACTACCCGACGACGTACTTCTGCATAAGGCATCATCAGTATACTATGTGCAGAACGGAGCCGCTCTTGGACTCGGTGTCGCGGCAATGGGCTCAAGGAACACTGACGCGTCCGAAGATCTGAAAGACGTGCTTTTTATGGACTCCGCCGTTGCGGGTGAAGCTTCGGGGTATGCTATGGGCCTCGTCATGCACGGAACAGCAGCATCGGAGGCCATACGAGAGATGCTCATATATGCACAGGAAACCCAGCACGAGAAGATCATTCGTGGGCTCGCAGTAGTCTCGAAACCAGACGTTCTATCACGGACGGGCAACTCCGAGCGGAGTCCGAAAAACAGAAAACATGGATTTCTATCACGAACCCGCGCTTCTCTTTTTCGGACTCCGCTCGGAGCTCTCCGCAAGTGATAGAACGTCTGGTTTCGAGACTAGGCTCGCAGTTGGTGTCGCATTCATCTATTTATGATCGGCAAGAGGAAGCCGATGAAATGGTCAAATTACTTCTTGCTGAAAAGGTACGTCCGGATTTGTTGTCGGTTTTGCGTTCGTTCTGATCATGCAAGCCATAGGATCCAATGACGTGCTACATGCAGCCGTTACCTCCCTCGCGTTCGCTTTTACAACCAGCAGCGAAACGGGACAGAACGTCCCCAGCAATCAGCGCCGCTTCTGAACCAGCCGATGCTCGCAGTCCCCATACAACACCAGCACCACCCAATGCGACATGACGACCCATCACGATGACTACAGCCCGCCAACAGCCCGCCCACCGTTCCTGCATACCCGAACGAGTCCCAACGGGACACCACGACCCACCACGACGACCACAGCCCGCTCACCATCCCAGCATGCCCGAGCGTGTCCAAACGCGTCCCAAGCTTAAGCTTCAGCACCACTCAAATTATAGTACTATTTATTTTGATAAGCCCGAATAAAGCAATCTAAGTCTACTAGAGGAGTGCCGAGTGCTCGGCAGATACCTTGCTCCGCTTGTGGGGACGGCACGTGCCGCATGTGAGATTGAAGTGGTCTGTGCGCATTTATTTGGCTCTGTATGCTAGGTTCAGAATTAAAGGGGGTGGAGAGACCTTGTCAAGCAAGGTAATTAAGCAGGCCGCTCAGTGTGTCTTAGTGCGTGCTTAGATCGCTTAGCGCTAAGCGCGCTAAGTAGATTCTTCTTAACGGGAATTTCACTTTTTCTACTTAGTGATGTCATTAAGCGTCGATAAGTGCTAATAAGAAGGCAACTTGGCTATGGACGTTGCCTTGACGCGTGTGTCAGTGGAATAATGTACAGTGGTTTTCTCCTTGGCTGCGATATTGCTTATAAACAATTTGTGGATTCCGAGTCACTGAGATAACTAGGTCACGGATGAGAGATAAGATAAGATTTGGGACTACTAGTAGCAACTTGAACACGTTTGAACAACATGTTCAATGTTGCTTCAAACCCTACGCCCATTACTGTAGACCGCGCGTATACCGGGAGTCTGCCTGGTTTATCAAAATGACTTCCCGTCTCAAATCCCGTATTCACACTCTCTTCACTACTGTCATTCGATCACTCAGAATGTCGTTTAGTCTCCAAACCGCATACAAAGAGCTGCGAAGTGGAGCGACTAGCGATGTCGCTACGTACCTCGGTAGCCTGAAGCTGGGGTTCTTGGAGGACAGTTCACGGCGCTTGGATGATACGCTTGTTACCGAGCTTTATCTTGTGAAACAAAGATCTTCGGCGCAGCACGAATATCTCGTTGCCCGCATCAGGGCACCAGATGGCACCGAGAGGTACTTGGCTGTCGAACGCTTGCGTGGACCTCAGCGTGTAGATCCCGACCTTGCTTCACGCTCTGACTCGTCGGTAGCACTCGCTCGGTCTGCCAATACGAGCGCCGTCGATCTTCAGAATAACGAACCATCCCATCCATCACGTACGACATCTCTCGCCTCCCTCGATTCACTCAAGAAACAGCACAATGCAGACGATGTCGTTCGGGTTCTGGATAAACCCCTCCACGACACAAGTGACATTACCCTCGGGAAGCTTGTTTTCAAGGACAGACCTCTCTACCTGTACCAGTTGGTGATTCTGGCAGTCGTTTTGCATGAGAGCGACAAGGGTTATAAGGTGATCACGAGGAATTGTTATTGGTTCGCGGGCTTGTTGATAGCCATATTGGAGGCCAACTATGGCCTGAAAATGAAGAGATTGAGAGGTGATGGGAGTGAAGGCGAAGAGACAAGGGAAGGGGAAGGGGAGGGGGAAGAGGCAGGCCAAGGGCTTCAGGGCACATGGAATTACATTACCATCTACAGAACCCCGACTCGGACACCTCCCCCGAGTGACATTGTTAAGGCATACGAAGAAGGTGTTGAAGCCTTTGAGGCAAATGTGAGTTCTGGTCGTGCACGCTTGACAAGTACTGAACATTATTGTTAGATTATGAGTCGTCCGTCCGAAGCAACAGAGAGTGCGCGCAAGGCGAAGGAAGCGGAAGCGAGGGTGCAGGAGGAGCGCAAATTGAAGGAGGACGCAGAAGCGACGGTGTGTCGAGTGAGGGCGGCAGAAGAGAGGGAGCGCGGGTTGAGGGAGGATGCAGAGGCCAGGGAGCGCAGTCTGAGGGAGGAAGCGGACAAACTGTTGGCACTACTGGCGCAGCACAATATCCAGCCCTCGCTTTCCAAGTAAACGATACATACAATATCTGCCTCGCTTTCGTCTTTGATCGTACTATGTCTACATTCCACTAGAATCTTATGTCTGATTTACGATAGCTCCGTTCAATGTGATGGCGTTCGCTCACCTCGAGGACAAATCATTGGTTGTCGATGTTCACTTATATTCAGAGTCGCTCACGTTTTTGAGAACAGGATAAGAACGAGGAACCTCTGGATGTCATTAATATTTTCTGATGCAATAATACTCTATGCGAAAATAAGTTACAAGAGCACAACCTGAGGCAAATCCGACAGACAATCAGTTTTTGGGTTTCCGGCAAATGACAAGGTACATGGGCGTGAATAACTGTAGAACGTTTCCGTTTCTGAAGTACGATATGCGATGTGTACGCACCTTCGTCTGGCCTCCCTTAACAAGGGAATCCCCAGCGACATTCAATGCCTCCCCGACCTGCCAAGTTCCTTTCGGCAACAATCCCACAAACTCAATCAACCGCATAGCATTGTGGCTAACCAGCTTCCCACTCCAGCTCATCCGCCAAACCGTCAAGTAATCCCAGAATGTCTGGGCCTTCCGGATATCACCCTCCAGCGGGTAATACGTCTGCACGTCCTCTTCATGCTCGATCTCGAAGCCGACGGTTTTGAGGCTGACGGGAGAGGCGAAGGGGCCGTATTTCGGGGATACTATTGTCAAATTCAATTTCGTGGGCTAGAGCTTTGTGGGAGGGGATGGAGGGATCCCAGGCATCGGTCATGCACCGTTCATAGACACCGAACTAGGTTATTAACGGGTTAGGACGCTGATAAATACGAAAATGAGAGGCGGACGTACGACTCCTCCGGGCTTAAGGATTCTCATGATTTCACCATACACACCTTCCCAGGTAGGTGCATGTACGGTTGCTTCGATGGCATATACTATAAATTTGTAAGTATGTTTCCAAGAAGGATGGGCATATTACTTATAAAACCCACCAGCGTCAAACGAGTTTTCTCCGAATTGCTCTGTGAGTTTCATGAAATCACCATTGACGAAGGAGACCAGTTTTTCAAGCCCAGCCTTTTTTTGTGTACTTGTTCGCACGTTGGATCCGGAAGTCCTTGTTGTTTAGCCCGATGATCTGAGCATCCGTGAAATGCGCGATCTCGCGTTGATCTCGCGTGCCGCGGCGTGCGGGCCCGCCAACTCCACAACCGACGTCGAGCACCTTCATCCCACGACTAAGTTTCATCTGGGCGGCGAGCTAATGTTTGTGGCGTGCAACGAATGATTCGCCTTTGTAGAATCACGAGAAATGGAAGGATTTGGCTCAGCCGTATTCATACAGCTCGATCGCGCCATCATAGTAGCCTCAGGCTTCAATTGCGAGGAAAGCCAGCGAAACTACCAGTGCGTTGAGAGCAAGACGAACCATTGATGACTTCGGTGTAGCTTTCGATGCGGTTATCTGTGTCTACATCTGCCTCTTTGGATATAACCTTTTGCCAGTTCTCGATCGATTCGTCCGCCTACACGGCCATCCGCAAGTCCCTTAGTCTCAACAGCTGTGAGTGTCGTTATTTGCGCTCCAGTGACGACTCGGAAGCCTCGACTTTTCGAGCAGTGTGTGGGCTTGATAAATGAGTGAAAAACCAGGATGGAACAACGAGGGACTTTAAGGATGTATATACTTACTATGTAATTTCTTGTTGCCCCAATCCACCTTTCTTGAATATACAAAACGTATTACTTCTTTCCGGCTACCACCTAGCGAGAAAATGTTGAGAAAATGACTAGGAAATGATGAAGCAGTGACCAAGGGTATACCGGAAAAAAAGCCCGACACCCTAGTCATAGTAGCATGCAATGAAGGTATAGTACAGCTGGACACGCCGAGATTGTTTGCTCGCCATCGAAATATTCAACGGCTCATTGTGCCAGAGTACTTTGTTGGAACTCTTCGGGACTGCATTTATCCACAACATCAAGTAGTAAAGAAAAGGAACGAGGGCATTAAAGTGCACGTAAACGAGAGAACATACGGAAGAGACAACAGTCCACGATCAAGATGCAACGACCTTAGGCTGGGACTTGCATGATGGCGGTGAGTCTCGAACGTCTTACAATGACATCAAGCCACGTGCACATGTGAAAATGCGTTCGACAGGAATTGAATCCAAATTGAATCTGGAATTGGTGAGGACACAATAATACTTTATAACCTCTACACTATACAGTATACCCTGGGGAACGATGCTTATGCCTTGTGTACAAAATATTTTGGGCTACGCCCAACAAAACACATGTGCGTTTTTCTTAAACATGTAAGTTATGTTGCTGAGACATCGATGTGGCGTCAAGAGTTGTGTGTGTGACTCAGATAACAATTAGTATGGCGTGTTTCGTGGGGGGATAGAGTATCTTTGAGTAAAGGGGTTGAGAAAGGGATAGTCGTCTTCGTTTTACACAACGACAACTTGAACTTCTGTTGTACGCACATCAATTTTGCTCATCTTGAAAGGCCAGTGAGGCTTCCATGTACAACCATTGAGTAGCAAAATGTATATGATGCAGTGGCTAGCGTAAATGCAGGTGGTGCCCCGCAGCGGGGAAGGTCGAGAAACCCCCCGTTGTGGTATTGCATACACTGGCGCCGGGGTGATGGCAACAGGTTTTGGCCCTACGAAGTATCAAATTTCAAATGTGTGGGGAAGGTCAGAAAGTTGTCGGGCCAATATCGTTTGAATATCATTGTTAATAATCACTTGACTGCTAATAGCTGAAACAAACATGACAAAATCCAAATCCACACAACTTCGGGAACCATTGCCTAACCATGCCAACAGTTCCGTCCACAACGAGGGCAGTCTACTGTAGGTGGGCGGTTGGGATTGAAGAAGTCCTCCCGTGCTTCAAGCGGTAGGTCGTTCCATGACAACAAATATTTCACGATTGTGAGATGATTGAAATCCAGCGACCACCCACCCCAGTCGCATATTCGAGGGATGGGCCAGCGACGCTCTCTTGCTAGCCACTGGCAGCCCCCGCGGCGTAAACTGTGCGTTCCGTAAACATGCGGATCCTTGCCGATGTCGAGAAGGTTATTCCTGAAGAGTTCGAGGAACCGTGCTGAACTCTGTCGATTGTCAATTAGCCATGACCGCAATGCACTTAGGAAAGCAGACCATAGGCGAATCTTGACTTGAAACTCTGCCCCCAGAGGCTAGAGAACGGAAAATATATCCGTTTTTGATTTGCGAAGATTGAATCCAAGCAGCCAGTGCTCGCACCGGGCAGAGGTATTTTTCATCATTCTCCAGACGCCACAAAACAAACGGTTTGACCCCTAGGCACCCACATAAGGCCTTTCAAGCAACTGAACAGTGTTAAAATTCAACCTACCACCATAGGGGTTTGTTTTACGCTGCGACAAGTTGATGGACAGGCATTCGGTCTGTAAGATGGTAATATCTGTAGTTTTCAGGGTCAAAGCTTCGTCGATGCGCAACAGGCATGAAAACGCCATGGTTACGACCGCGTGCACCAGAAGCCGAGCACGCAGACCACCCCAGTGGTCGATGTGCCGGTCTTTGCGTGGCGTTGGTTTATAACCAACGGTTTGATGCTGGGGCTGATTATTACAATCATACATCTCTTTGATCACTGTGCTGGTGATGGCCCGAGAACTCATCGTCGCCTCCCCGCTTTTATGCTAAAAGACAAGCGGTGTCAATAAAAACATGAGCCAATGACAGAAGCCTCACCTTTCGTTTGCGGAGTGCGACCATATATCGGGCAACCTGTGGTGATACTGATGGGTTGCCATCCCATCGAATGCCATCTCGGCAGGTCCAAGGTGAGTTACCGCGAGAATACAGTCGGCCGAAGCCATACGTCAGTGCAGAACGCATTTTCATGGCATGCGTGTAAGCGCGCCGATATTCGGTAGGTGGCTTTTCGGAGCCATCGGGGTTGATGCTATCGCACCTGCAAGTGATGGATAGATGTAAACCATTGAGACTTAGCAAGAAGTAGTGCGAACGCACGCAGCCATGATCCACACGCATATAAAGAGGGGGGTCTTCGAGGGGATATCGCTGCCAAAGACAGTTTCTCCACTCTGCATATAACCGTGTTCGACAAGCCATTTTTCAAAGGCTGCCATCAAGCTATGTGGGTCGTATAAAATTCAGGACACACACCATTGTTGAAAGGTGGTTACGCACCGGCGATATTCGCGGTCAGTTCCTTCTGCCACTTCTCGGGAGTTTTGTACAACTGCTGCCTCAATATCGTCATCCCCAGGAAAACTTGAACTGGCCACTGGAGACTGAGGGATGCTGGTCCACGCTTCGATGGAATGAGCATCCCGTTCATCCTCAACTTCATCCTCAACTTCGAAGTCGAGCACAGAGTCACAAGCCCTATCCAAACCAGCAAAGCTCATTGAGACTGAGAGGGGAGTTGGAAGGACAGAGAATCTGCGAACCTAATAGTAATCTGTCGGACGCGGACAACTTGGTGTATTATCTTCAAATTCGAAACTGGGGCTCTGGATCTTATCGTCTTGGCAATGGAGTCCCTGCGAATCCTTCCCCCGTGACCTTACTAGGCACACGTGCTTCCAAAGTTTCAAGTTGGAAGTCCGCATTTGGCCTATCGATTGAACGCGTACGTTCTTCACAAGTCTTCACACCCCTCAAAAAATGTGCCTCATTACGAGATAGGTTCTTGTGGCTCAAAAAAAAAAATCGACCTCAGGTTTTTTTTTCTTCCTTTGGAATACCCTTTTGGTCCCCAAATAAGATTTACCGATTCCGTCGGTCTGGGTGAACCTGCATCGATGCAGGATTCGCCCGCTCCCAATCGAGTGAATCGACGGCCAAATGTGGACTTCTAATTTTGGAATGCCGTACAAAGGCAGAATCAAGCTTCATTCTACGTAATCCCTGCCCCAAGTTAAGAGGATTGGAATATTAGACAAGGTTACTGGGGAGATATGCGGTTCCAGCCGTTCCAAAAGAAGACACGCCGCATCCATTTCCCTCAAGTATAGTGGTTGACTTATGCATGAGTCATGAGGCGACGTTGTGTCTGCCAGAATTTGGGTTAAGAAACGCGTGCAACTCTGCCGTGTCGTCCAGAATCTGTGAAAAGATCATATATTAAACACCCAAATAACGCTACCGTTAAGCTTTCTTGTTGCGAAGGACAGGTATTCTTCGCTGATGCATATATTTGCCAAGTCCATCTTTAGGTAAGTTTCAGTTGCTCAACCTGGCCTGACGGCATCGAAGCAATAAATTTATATTGGCCACATGTGCTTACGGCGGAGCAATTTGTTTCAGATTGAATGGCCTCGTTACTTACGAATCCCCGACTTTTTGCACGCTTCTCCGATCTCCCCCTCTCAATACTTTCAATCCGACTTTCGCCTCTAGTAACTTCGAGTTCGTCTAACGGTCATCTAGTACTACTGGTACAGGTACTGCTTGAAATGGTGAACTGGTCAGACCCTGCTGAAATTGCGCGGGATTCGGGTATGCCTGCAGATGTTAGTGGCGAAACTTTTTGATTTTTTGAGTTTCGTGGTTTAGGTGCATTCCTCAAACTCACTTACACCCTCTTCGGCGCGTATGTCTGGGAACTCTTCATGACATGCGACTTCGAATGGTCTCTGATTACCAGACGTCGGAGATTCCGTTGGCCTCTGGTGCGTTGACTGTCCATTTTCGCAAATTGCAATTGGCCATTCATCTGATATATTGTGTGTCTTATGTAGAGTGCGTACACATTTTGGTTTTCGTCGGTGCGACCTCAATATTACCCTGATAGTTTTCTTCTTTCTGTGCCGTTACTGTATCCTTTTTGCCTTCGTTGGCTTGTAATTCTTATTCTTTTGAATCGAGTGCGCAGCTAAACATATTCCCAGAATTATATCTTTTTCGGTCACAACCCAGGTATTCAACCTACCGTTGTCACACTGGCAGCGTCCAAGCTCACTATTTTATTCTATTAGGTCAACTGCAGGGTTCGTTTCGCTCATGTTCTTCGCCACCTTGGCTGATTGTCATTATATATTTTAGGCGTTGTACACCTTCAACTCCGTATGTCCATTGTTCACTGTTTTGGTTATGCTCACACTTAATCCCACTGTCAGTGGACAGGAAACATGGCGATCCTTTGTGCTTCGACTTCCCTGATGCTTAGAACGTGTGTGCTCACAAAGATGTCATTTCCAAGCTAACCGCCCTTTTTTCTTGCAGTATCGCTCTTTGGGAGCGGAAAATGGCGATTGTAGTTACTCTCGGAGCAATATGCCTGGCCCACTGGGGCCTTTTATATCGGGGAATGTTTATTGTTACAGCTGCATGGGATAACAACCTGAAGACTTGCGTCGTTACCGCAACCAATCCGTCGTTACTCAAGATCACTTTCTTTTTTAGTATGTATCTTGGTTCCGCTCTCGAGCGTGCATTTTATGGATTGAAAATTTATTCCAGCGATGGGGTTCGACTTCGTAATCTTATGTTTCACTTCGGTGGCTTTGATATTGAAACACACGGCCCGCACCGGTCTCTGGAAGTTACTTTTCCAAGATGGTCTTGTATATTTTTTTGTTTCTTTTTCGACTCACTCTATCCCTGCTGTATGTGTTTATCTTCCTTGCCATTTCCACTGGCAGATCATACTGATTACTCCTTTCTAGGTGCTTGATGTCCTTGATCTGAACTGTAAGCACCCCTCTACTTCGTGCTTGATTGCCAATGATTCATACATGGGCATTGTTAGCTATCATGAATGTGTGAGTTTGTAGATGTCTGACCCCCGCTCGCTATTTCTGACTTTCGCATTGTCTAGCATTGCCACTGTTGGTCTCTCCTATTACTGCATCGATGAACTCGTTAACAGCTTTCTTGCCAGGTTCCTGCTGCAGCTGTCTCGTATGTTGCGCTGACGGCTATTATGAAGTTAATGCATAATAATACTCGAATAGCTCTATAGCAGCTTGTCGTGCTGTAATCCGACTCCAAGAATTCAGCACTGCGGATGTCTACGTTCACTCTGCGTCTGCCATAACTCACAGCGATCAAGTTCGTCACAGCAATTCGCTGTATGGTGCACCAAGACCTCCAAAATATACTTTGACTCGCTCAGAAGTCCATGTAACCACCGAGCACATTACTATGGCCGAGTTCCCGTAAGTATCCTTAGTCCAACTCTCCTTGATTGTTGTTCACCCCAGCGATCCCTAATGCCATGCCCACCACCAGCCCCTCTGGATCGAGTTCTTCTTATGGAAAAATCAACCACCACCATAAAACCTCCTCTCTTGATCTAGAATCAGCCAAAGATGTAGAAGAAAATTATGAAGAAAAAGACAAAAAAGAGTCATCCGAATGCGCAACAATTGGTTGTAGACCACCCTTCGAAGTTTGAAGAGATGTTTATTGATTGTCTCGAAAAGTAAATATGATGGTTACATTGTTCTTGCGTACTAGTATACGGAGGATATCATATCACTTGTACATGGGCTTTTTTCTTGTCTGGCAGACTCGGACGTGACTAACTGTCTTCAAAGTTTGTCTTGTTCATTTCTCCATGAAACATTGCCACTGATGACAATTTTACCCAGATTTCTAAATCACTCACTCACTTGGTGGTGGAACGGGTGCCGGTATAGGTACCCTCTTGATTTCGAAAATCCGAGAACAGTACCTGGATAGAATGATGTGCACATACTCTGTCGTTCCCAGTCCCAAAGTCTCGAATACCGTCGTTGAAGTACGCCATTACTGTATTTATGACACTCGTCCCTGTATTTCTGTGTAATAGCCCTACAACGCAGCACGCTTCCATCTCCATCCGCCAACTTCAAGGCTGAGCGCTGGGGGCCTGAGGTTTGTGATTTACATAATTCAGGAAAATCCCTGAATGTGGCAAAAGTCACCAATGCAGCCGCACTGTAGTATGTTCAGTTCGCAAGGGTGAATAGTGGCTTGAGATAGTTCTGAAAGTACGTTCGTAGAACACATGGTAAAGGATTGAGTGGCAAGGAAACGAGCCACATCGTATGTCTGTTTAATGCACTAAGGCCTCGCATCGTAGTCGGACGATGGAATGCGCTGCACGTCACCGTTCCTTTTTTCCCACCGCAATTATTTTGGTGCAGTAGTAGTATCTACATACCATATACCGCATTACATCGGCTTCAAGTTTTTTTGCTAGCATGAGCTGGAGGAAGTGAGCTGTGTCTTAATCGAGTCAGCGTTGTAGCCATCGTGATGCTGTGCAGTCGAGGACTAAGGCTCTGTTGACTCGATGTTTTGCCGGACGTCTGCAAGGGTATTTAGAATATCTGCCCCCAAGCCTAGCGGTATTATCGGTCAGCGCACTAAAGCAGTTGGAAGACGGATGTGGATCAGGGTGTTTCTTTAATGAATGATACTTTGGGAAATGATGATAACGACACATTAAGTATCACTCCGCAGCCCCTCCACCGGTCACAGTGCAACTTCGGCCCCTGCTCCCATTCACCACCCTTTGTCCAGCACCTTGACCGATTTGATTTTACGAAGGGTTTGGATGGGCTTTTGGGATATTGTTGTTTGAGGGTGATTGAATTTTCTTATGACTTCGCTGTAATGGGGAACGAGAGGTGCGGGGGGTTAAATTTAGGGAACATGCATACGCAGTTGCCAGTGGTACCCACCGAGTGAACGAGAGTGATTATGTCTTGATGGCCTTGGGCATGGTGCATGCGTGAGGAAAATGAACATGTTGTGTCCGCTGCGAAGAATGTCTGCAGTCAGTGATCAGCTAGACGGAAGTAGAGGGAGAGTGGGTATTACGAATGCTAGAGCCCATTGGGCTTCGGTTGGGGTGGTGATGCACGCCAGGGATGGTGGTGGCGCGGGGGCGGAGGGCTGGTGCTGGAAATAGAAGCAGAGTTAGTGTGGTAGGTATATGTGGGGCCGGGGAGTGGGATGCGTTTGGGTTTCGATTGGTGTATGGGGGGCTTGGAAGGTGTCCTTCAGCTCCCGTACATGTTGTCCATATCGAGTAAATCTCCATTACTTTCATGGCCACCCACGTCGTCGCCATCATCTTCGCCATCTCCATTGTCCCATCCCCGCCACCCATTGTCAATCATGTTTATGGAATCAGCATCCGAAAGGTCCTCAGATTCTCTAGTTTGTCTTTGCGATGCTGGGGGAAGATCACTTATTTCCTGATCCTGATCTTGGTTGCCTACACACGTTCCAATGGTCTCATGGGCGGATGTAGAGCAAGGGGATGGGCAGGTGGGTCTGAATGCATCAGAATAGGTATGTCCAATACCCAGAAAATGATGGTACCTCATCATCATATCTCGATCAACAAATCTGTACTGAATGTAAGACACATAATCACGGGAAGTAGGAATACAAACAAACCGGCCGACATAATAAGATACCCATTCACTGGAATCTCTAGCCACTTTAGAAAACCCCCGACCATCTGGATGAAGCCGGTCGCGAGAGAAGGCCGGCATAACATGGCTAGCCCGGAGGACTTCGGCAGGGCTAAGGAATCCAAAGGACGAATCATTGAACACAGAGGGGAATTGAAGGCGGTCAAGCGCCTGCGCTTGCCATCCAGATCAAAGACTTGTATCCTTTTGATACCACTGCACCCAAAGGAACTCTATTCGGCGGGGTTCATAGTCTAGCATCCCGGGCCCCACATAGATAATATTTGCGTGGTATATACCAAGTACCTGGGCATATCTGAACCAGTCCTCTGGATCGTTATTATCATCTGAGTGCGTGCCATCATCTTTGAGAACCATAATGTTGCAGTGGGACGTCTTTGGGTTTATTGTGTCTTGGGCTCGTCTGATATCGTATGTCGTATAATTAATGCGGATCATATTGTGACGATAAAGCCGATCATGCTTGAATAAGATAGAGTCTGGTTTGTAGATAGAATCGTCGAAATCGTCTGCTGCTCCTAATTGGATATTGTCGGAAGAAGACGTCTTGGTTTTTCGGCGGTCCTGCAGGTCCGAGAGAACGCGTGGGAGAAGGTGCTGTTTCAGCTTTGGAAGAAAATTCTAACAAACTTCCGTCAGCGTGAGTAATTCACTTGGAAAAATGTTGTCTTACATTCGTAGCAGGGTCACCTCGGTGTTTGGTTAGGAAAGTACCAATATGTAATCGTCTTCAGAAGACGCAATATGGTGGTGTCCCTGCGGCGACCTTGGGACTGGCTTAGAGCAGGGGGTTGAATACTTCTCACGGATGCGTTTTATATGGGCTTGGCGGCGTTCAATAGCTGTGATCTGCTGAATGACAAGTTTTCGGTCTGTTCGCTTGTATCTCGCCTTGGGCTTCTTGTGTTCGAGCTCACCCTAAAGGCAAGGCGTAAAGGAGAACAATATACAAGAAAGCGGATAGCTTACAATTTCGGTGGAGTAAGAATCAGTCGTTCCATAGCATCGGATGGTGTTCGGATAATCACCACAAGCATGGTATTTATACGTGTTGAGAGTAAATATCTTTTTCCGACTAGATGTCCCAGCGGTATTGGAAAATTTGGGAAATGTTGAAGTTGCAGGATGTTGTTGGGCGCCGGGGGGAGATGGTGGGGTCATCTCCTCCCTAGGACCAGAGGTAGGCAACGCCTGCGGGGTACTACCGACGGCAGTAGGAAGTGTGGTTGTTCCTAGAGATGCTGGGTTTCTTGCTGGAGGTGCAGGCAATGCGTCAAGTGTGCCATTTGCAGAGGTTAAAGGTGTAGAGGTATCAGGAAGGTGTCCATACACTGGCATTGGCCAGGTATTCGGCGTAACATCCTGGGGAGTCCGGCTCTTCCGCTTCGCTTCGCGACGTTTTCGCTGTCCTGCTTCGCGGGCAAGCTCCTGGGTGTCGAAATCAACACAGATGTTATTGGCAAAGTGCCGAAAAGTAGCACCAGTTTTGGAGGTGACATCGTCGAAGATATCTAGGGTAGGATCGGTGTGGGAGCAAAGCTTTGCCAGTCCATGCCAATGGGCGCATAAAAAGAGCAATTTCAATATCGAGGAGTTATATGGTTCGGGGAAAAGCCCATCAAACACGGCTATGGCACACTGTATATCTATCAATTAGAAACTGATAGAGGAGTAAGGCCCGACCCGCAAACCTGCAGCAAGTCTTCGAAGTCCCGGGGAGCCATCGTTTTCATCTCTGAAACATTCCTAGAGAAACGCCGGATAGTCTGGGCTCCAAATGTGGGCATCATCCGAAATCTAAACATGAATTAGTTTTGGTAATTGTGAAAGGATTGATACATGCCGCCGGTCAAGCTCATTGACTAATGTTCAAGTTTTGTTATAGGCTATGGGCATTCGGATAAGATGGATGAACAAGGCTTTCCAAGTGCCGAGCACAAATTCGTGAAGAAGGTCTTGAGAAGGTCAATAAGCAGCATCTGGTAAAAATTGAATCCTAAGGGACCAAGTTTGGTGGAAAATGCATTCTAAATTTGGCTCTTATCAGGATATGTTTATTGAGATAAGCAGCAATGTATACAGATGCAGGAACCAGGGAATGTTTCCCCAACATTGCCTTGACGGATGTTGAGTTGACCACATAGCCACTTTCGTAAATAGCTGAACGAGCTTGACTAAGCGTGTACCGGAGGGCATGGTCGTCAACTCTGATGTGATCCTGGCGTTGCTTCAAGTCTGGCACCATCCCCATCTTTGCAATGTCCGAAAGGGTGACCTGGCAACGAGGACATGGGCACCCTCCCCTGTTATGGATGCCAGCTAACATGATTCTAAACGAAGAAGATTATCCACCGATCCTATTTGCCAACCAGAATACTCACTTCTCTGGATAGTCAGCGGAGTAAACGAAAATTCGCGGGAAGAACCAAGGGTATACCGGAAAAAAAACCCCGAAGTGGACGCTATCCACCCAGCACCTTTGTGACGCAGCACGTGCAATGATTATATAAGACATATAATCTCCATATATAGCAATGAACATGTCACATGCATGAAACAACACGACATTTTTTTGGCAAACATTATTTACTCGTTTATGTAAATGATTTATCTTCCACCATGCACTGGTACTCACCCTCAGAAAAAAAAGACAACTTAAATGTTAACAAACCCTAACTAACCACCCCTAACCACTAACCACTAACCACTTTCCATCCCCTCCCTCCCACCCCCAGAAAAAATATATCCCTGACCCTTTTTTTTTTTTTTTTTTTTTATTTATTTTTTTTCCTTTTGCGGTTGTTCCCTTTT
>Ga0210383_10000527_pt1 | contig 35229 bp, 32 predicted proteins | sample IncBWC14OmetaG_FD_160072 | JGI IMG/M metagenome (GOLD analysis project Ga0210383, IMG submission 160072) | Forest soil microbial communities from Barre Woods Harvard Forest LTER site, Petersham, Massachusetts, United States - Inc-BW-C-14-O ... | reverse complement strand
CATCCGCGGCGGATTCGGAATGTTCTTCGAGCGCGTACAGGGCAACGATATCTACGGCACGGACACGAACCCGCCGAATGCTTATCAGCCCAGTGTGAGCTCGATCTACTTCTCGAATCCGAATACCAGCAGTACCACCGGACAGACCGCTGCCGCTCCGTTTTTCCCTGGCAATTTCACCAACCTCGCGTATTACTACCCAAACCCCGGTACCAATCAGTTCAGCCTGGGAGTGCAGCACGAACTGGCTCCATCGATCGTCGTGATGGTCCAGTACGTCGGCTTGACCGCCTGGCACCAGAGTGATGAGCGCGGAATCAACACTCTGCCCCTGACAAATACCGACGCCGCTGATCCAACCAATCCCTTTTACGACAGGCAGGGTGTTGCCGGGCAATTGCCAGACCCAGCAAACCCAGGTAAGCTTTTGCCTGCGTTCAACTCAAATCGCTACCGGATGTATCAGGGGTTTGGCGGCATCACCCAGACAGAAAATATCACCAACAGCAACTACAACTCCTTCCAGGCCGGATTCCGCATGCAGAACAAGCATGGACTCACTCTTCAAATGTCCTATACCTGGTCGCACGAGATCGATATCCAGAGCGGCGATCTTACCTCCACCAACCAGCAGGGTTCCGGGGGACAGATCTCCGATCCATTCAATATCGAATACGACCGTGGCTCGGGAACCATCGATCGCCGGAATGTATTCACCGCAAACTACATTTACAATTTCCCCTTCTTCCTGCACTCCGAGAGCGCCCTTAAGCGCGCGCTGCTCGGCGGATGGCAGTTCTCCGGCATTACCACGGCCCAGAGCGGAAACCCGGTCAACGTCACCTATTCACCTGACACCCTTGGACTGGGCGGCACCACTACGAACCGTCCGGATTTCTCGTCGGCCGCGCGGAGCTATCCGAAGAAGCAGCTGGCATGGTTCAATACCTCGGCCTTCAGCGCTCCGCTCGCACCGTGGGATGGTGGAACGAATCAGGGCTTCGGCAGCGCCCACAAGGACGCAGTCGTTGGCCCGGGTCTCTTTAACTGGAACCTCAGCCTCTTCAAGGATTTCCACATCACAGAGGGGATGGTCATCCAGCTTCGCGCCGAATCCTATAACACCTTCAACCACACCGAGTTCAACGGCATCGATACTGGATTCACCGATGGCAACTTCGGTCAGGTAACATCCACATACGATCCCCGCACCTTCCAGTTTGGCGGAAAATTCATGTTCTAAAAGTGCTGCATGCTGAACGCAGTGGGGCATCCGCTCCACTGCGTTTTTCTTTTTTGTACGGGACGAATCCAGCCGCCCGCATCCGGATTCCCGGGTTATGGAATTCTGCCGATTTGCTCTGCCGGCAAGCACCGAATTACTTTAATTACACGCTTCTTAAACTATGCGTTTCATGTCTGGCATCTGTTTCCTTTTTCTTACCGCGGCGATGGTCGACGCGCAGGACACTTCCACGAACCACGCCCTCGCGCTCGAACAACAGGGACAATGGAAGCAGGCCGAGGTCGCATGGCGCGAAGTGATCCAGCATGTTCCCGCAGACGGAGCAGCCTGGGCTCACCTGGGAGTAGCCCTCGCGCATGAAGAGGAGTATGCGCAGGCTGCAGACGCATACCGCAAGGCTCTGGCGCTCAAGGCCAATCTGCCCGGCGTCGAGTTAAACCTTGGCCTGGCTCTCTTCAAACAGGCGAAGCTTGACGAGGCGATCGGTCCGCTCAAGGCCGCGGTCGCAAAGTCTCCGGACAACATGCAAGCGCAGGTTCTTCTCGGCATGTGCTACTACGGAACCGCGCAATACCAGCAGGCCGTGCCCCATCTGAAAGCCGCAGTAGGCAGGACTCCCGATAATCTTCAATTGCGCACTGTGCTGGCACAAAGCTGCCTCTGGTCGGCGCACTACGACTGCGCCCTCGAGCAATATAAACAGATTCTCGTGCTCGCCCCGGAGTCCGCACAGGCCGATATGCTGGCCGGCGAGGCCCTCGACGGCTTGAACGACCCCGATGGCGCGATCCGTCAATTCGAGGCCGCGGTCAAAGCCTCTCCCAACGAGTCGAACGTGCACTTCGGACTGGGATATCTGCTCTGGAAACAGCGCTCCTTTGACGCCGCGGAAACGCAATTCAAGCTCGAACTCGCCAACGACCCGAATCACACACAGGCCCTGGCATATCTTGCCGATATAGAGATCAAACAGAATGACAACGCCGCCGCGCAGCCGCTACTGGAAAAGGCCGCCGGCCAGCCCGGCGCCCCGCGCATCGCGTTCGTTGACCTTGGCATCGTCTTCGCTGACCAGGGACACGAGGAGGACGCGATCGCAGCATTTCAGCGTGCGATTCAGATGGACCCGCTGCAGGTAGATGCACACTGGCGCCTGGCGCGCCTTTACGCTTCCATGGGACGCCAGCAGGAAGCCAAGGCCGAGTTTTCTAAAGCGAACGACCTTCACAAACAGCAAGATGAGCCATTAGCCACGCGATTGGCTGCGCCCCGCGCGAATTGAGTCGGACAACGCCGGCATAACGCTGGCTGACTAGTTTCATTGACTTCAACCTCCAGCACGGCGTGCGAAAGAGTGAAAGCCATGCGTCACGAGAAGCCAGGCTGAAAAGCGCCGCGACAGAAGTGTTGCGCAAAAGCCTCGCATTCTGCGAACAGAATCCGTCCACGCGCAACCGGAAAACCTCAGCTTGAAGTTTTCCATCATGGCGTCGCGCCGATCTGATAGTTGAGGGTCGCGAGAGCGAGGCGGTACTGGTATTGCGCATTGGTGTTTCCGATAGCGGCGTCGGTCTGCTGGAATTGGGCCTGACTCAGCTCAACGATGGAGCTTAGCCCCAGCTGATATCGCGTCTGCGCAAGGCCAAGCGCCAAGTTTGCCTGCTTCAAGAGCTCGGCGGTGACAGCGACACGCTGATATGCGGTATTCGCGGCGAGCCACGATGTGCGAATATCGCGAACAATCTGGTCTCGCAGGTTGCGGCTTTGCTCAGACGCTGCTTCCGCACGAATGGAGGCTTCTTTGGCCTGAGAAGTGTAAAGAAATCCGTTAAAGACCGGAATATTCATGTTGACGCCAATGGCGCCCCACCAATTGGCGACGTAATACTCTGCGGGGCGAATGGGTACGCTGCCTGCGGTTCCCGCCGCACTTATTGTTGGGAACAGTTGATCGTGCTGTGCATGACTGAACTTAACTGCCGCCTGCTGGTCGTAATGCAAGGCTTGCAGGTCAGGCCGCTGTTGCAGGCCGGTCTGTACAAGGTTGTCGACATCTGGGGGCGGCGGCTGCAGAGGCGCATTGTCGTCAACCAGCTCATATGTCACCTGTCGATCGAGGCCCAGCACCGCATCCAATGCCGCCATGGTTGAGTCGGCATTGTTCTGCGCGTCCAGCAACAACAGCTTCGCCTGCGAGAGATTGACGTCCGCAAAACTCGAATCGAGCGTCGATTTGAGTTTGTTTTTAGTCATCTCGTTGACCTGAGTATCGGTGGTCTGGCGCGTGTCAACATTCTGCTGCGATACTTTGAGCAACGCCTGTGCCTGCAACGCGTTGTAGAAAGCCTGATCTGTCGCAATTACGATGTCTTCGGTCGTCGCCAAGGCATTGGCGTTCTGCGCTTTCTCCTGAAGTTTGGAAGATGCGACCAAATTCCGAGTTCTCCCAAAATCCGTGATCAGTTGGGTGAATCCGCCGCCGGCTCCTGCGTGTTCAAACAGGCGAGAGGACGTGAGCGACCCCGCGGAAATACGTGTTGCATTGTCTGCATCTACGGCAGTGATACTGGCGAGCCCCGTCGGCAATTCCGCCGCTCTCGTCTCTCGAACAACCTGGTGTTGTGCCAGAGCAAGCAGGCGTGCAACGGTCACCCGAGGATTTTTCTTGGTCGCCATCGCTTCGGCTTCGGCCCGGGTGAGACGCGGGTTTGAAGTAGAGGGCTGAGTACTGGCCAAAGCCGCCGGCGATTGGCCGGTGACTGCGGACGGTGCCGGGATGACCGGCTGGGTATCGGACTGAATCGCGGATTGGGCGATCAGCCGAGCTATCGGAGCGTCCGGCAGAGGCGGCTTTGCGGGCGCCTGGGCGATCAAATCGGCCGAGGATGTGAGCAAAGCGATGCTTGCCGCAGTCAGGATGCGTGCTCTTGATTTCCGGGTCATTCTCTACACCTCTCCGGCGACAGCGATCTTCTCTTCGCGTCTGCCATGGATGACCAAGTACACGGCGGGGACGAGGAATACAGTGACGATCACGGAAACGCCGAGACCTCCGATGACGGCCCGAGCCAAAGGCGCGTATTGTTCGCTGCCGGCTTCGAGCCCGATAGCCATCGGAACCATGCCAAGCAGCGTGGCCAGCGAGGTCATCAGAATGGGGCGGAGCCGAATCTTGCATGATTGCACCACGGCTTCCACCAGCGGTTTGCCCTGGTTGTGCAGGATGGTTGCGAATTCGACGATCAGGATGCTGTTGGAGACGACGATGCCGGTCATCATGATCACTCCCATCAGCGACATGATGTTGAGGGTGCTGCCCGTCACCAGCAGAATCAACACGACGCCCGCCAGCCCCGGCGGAATCGCCATGAGAATGATGAACGGGTCGATGAAGGACTTGAACTGCGCCATCAGGATGAGGTACACGAGCGCGACGGCGATGACCAACCCGAGGCCGAACTCCTTAAATGCCTGATTCATGTTCACTACAGCGCCACGCACGTTAAGAACGGTGTTCTTGTCGTGCTGGGTTTGCGCCAGCAGCTTATTGATATCTGCCCCGACTTTTTCGAGCGCCTCCGTCTTCGTCGCCACATAGATGTCAATGACACGACGGATCTGATAATGGTCGACTTCGGTAGGAGTATTGATCTGCTGGATGTCGGCAACCGCACCCAACGTCGTGAAGCCGGCGGTATGAGCGCCTTTCCAGTAATCGGGGGAGGAATCCGCAGCCTGCCGAGCCTCCTGCAACGGGCTATAGCCCGGAGGATGCATGCCCCTCAGGGGGATATTTCTAAAGTCCTCCATCGACATGTTGTTGAGCCAGTGATTTTCGTACTGAACCGTCACCAAGTAGTTGTTGCCGCTTTTTGGGTCGATCCAGTAACTTGGGGCGACCATTCCATCGGAAGTCAGCGCAGTAATGACGTTATCCACCACATCCTCCGCGGAAAGACCGATCAGGCTGGCGCGTTCGCGATCGATGTTGAGCGCGAGGCCCGGGTAATCGAGATCCTGAGGAATATAGACGTCGCTTACATTTGGCAATGTGCGGATCTGCCTGGAGAGCTGCTGCGCCAGAGCGTATGCCTTATCCATATCCATCGCGCTGACCTGAATATCGATCGGCGCCGGCAGGCCCTGGTTGATGACTCCGTCTACAAGCCCTCCTGCCTGGAAATAGGTCGATAATTCCGGCATCTGTTGCGAGAGCTTCTGCCGCACGTGGCGCATGTACTCATAGCTGGCGACACCGTGATCTTCCTGCAGGCTTGTCTGCACGAAGGCCGTATCCATCGAGGCATTGGTGGTGAAGATGGCCGACAAGTCCGGATACACGCCGATGTTGGAGACGATCATGCCCAGGTCTTTGGGCCGCACAACGCTGCGAATGACGTTTTCCACTTTGGCGATGTAATTGTCGCTCAGCTCCAGTCGAGTGCCGCTCGGCATGCGAACGTCGATGATGAACTGTCCCGGATCGGTGCGTGGAAAATACGCACGGCCAAGAAAGGGAAAGAGCACGGCCAGCACCAGTACTACCCCGCCGAGGATGGCCGCGGCTGTGAGTCCCGGCCTCTGCATGGCGCGCTGGGCCAGAGATTCATACCAGTCCAGCATGCGGTGGAAGTAGTCGTTGAACTTGCGGTCGAAACGCCGAAAGAAGCCGGGGTTCGGTTGGCCGCCATGCGAATCTTCATGCGACAGGCGAATAAAGTTCGCGCAGTAAAGCGGAACCACCGTCATCGCGAAGAAATACGAAGCAAAAATGGACAACACGACGCCCAGCGCCAGCGGCGTGAATATGTACTTGCTGATTCCCGAGAGAAACGTAACGGGGAAGAAGACGATGGAAGTTGTGGACGTGGCAGCGAGAACGGCAAGCGAGACTTCCATGCCGCCTTTTTCAGCCGCCTCGTGGGGAGCCGCGCCCATCTCCATATAGCGGAAAATATTCTCGAGCACGACCACCGAGTCGTCGATCAACCGCGAGAAGGCCAGCGCCAGGCCACCCAGGATCATCGTGTTGATCGAACCGCCCATCGTTTTGGTGATGAGCAGACACACCAGCGCGGAAAGTGGGATCGACAGCAGGACGGCAAAGGTAGCGCGCGGACTGCCTAGGAAAACGAGAATCATCAGCCCGGTCAAAACCAGCCCAATGGTGGCTTCTTTCAGAAGGTTCTTGATTGCGAGCTTTACGAAGACGGACTGGTCGAAGACGACAGCCGTCTTCAGCACGTCAGGAATATCGACGAGCTTCTTGATGGCTTCCTTCATTCCGTTCACGATAGTGATCGTGTTGCTGCCGCCGCCTTGCTTGAAGATGGGCACATAGACAGAGCGTTGTCCGTCGATGCGAACGATGTTGTACTGCAACGCGCCGGCGTCTTCGGCCTTGCCGACATCGGCCACGAGAACGGACGAATTGCCTACCGACTTGAGCGGCATCTCGTTCATGGACTTTGCGTCCGTGAACTGGCTGTTGGCGTAGATATTGAAGTCCTTGCTTCCGATGCGAACGTCTCCGGCTGGCAGGATCAGGTTGGAGCTGTTCACTGATTTCACGACATCATTCAGGCTGAGGTTGCGCGCTTCGAGTTTGAGAGGATCGACGTAAATCTGGATCTGCCGGTAGGTGCCACCGTAAGGCTGCGGTACAGACGCTCCCTGCACGTTGGAAATCTGGTTGCGCACCTGGAATTGAGCCAGATCTTTCAGTTGGGTTTCATTCAGGCCTTTGCCCTTAAGGGTTACGAGACAAACCGGCTGCGTCGAGGCATCCATTCCCAGCACTACCGGAGGCAGCGTGCCCTGCGGCAGCCGGCGCAGATCGGCCATGGCGAGATTGGCGACGTTGCTGAGAGCCGCGTCCGGATTGGTGCCCGGTTTGAAGTAGATCTTGATCAGGCTTACGCCAGTAAGCGATCGCGACTCGCTATGGTCGACATTGGCGGCGAGGGTGAAGAAGCGCTCAAAGGTGTTGGTGATGTCGGCTTCGATCTGCTGCGGGGGCATGCCATTGTAGAAGGTTGCCACCACGACCACGGGCAAATCGATCCTGGGGAAGAGGTCGACGGGCATGCTGAGCAGGTTGACGATTCCAACCAGCGCAACCACCAGGCACAGCATGATGATGAAGTAGGGGTACTTGAGAGCAAAGACAGGCATTATTGCGTGCCCCCGTTCTCGTCAGCCTTGATGTCGATGACACCGCCCGATTCCTGGGAGGTATCCGATGTGGGCTCAGGCGTGAGCAGAGGCTTTACCTCTTCATTCTCGAAGTATTTTTCCTGGCCGCCGATGATCACTCTCTCTCCGGCCTGGAGCCCGCTCCTGATTTCCGCGAGCCGGGAGCCTTGCATGCCGACGTCCACGTCGCGGATGTGAATGCGACTGCTCTTATCGACGACGTAGACGGTGTCCTGGCGGCCCCTCAGAACGAGCGCCTCGACGGGGATGGTAAGCACATTCTGCGCGCGGCCGAGCCGGAGAAGTGCATTGGCATACATGCCGGGATCGATGGAGAGGTCCCTGTTCTCCACGTCCACTTCGGTTTCCATGGTGCGGGTCTCGAAGTTCACATTGCGCGTAGATCGCACAATTTTTCCTGTAAAAGATCGATGGATCGCGTCCACGCGCACCTGCATTTCGTCGCCGGTGTGGACGAATTGCACGTCATTTTCCGGAACCGGCACGCGCAGGCGCAAAAGCCCGCTTTGCGAGAGTTTGACGATGGGAAGGTCCTGGCTGTTCGAGTTGGTGCCTCCCTGAATCAGGGCTCCAGTGTCGGCGTAGCGCCAGATGACGACACCATCGAGGGGAGACACCACGTTGGTATAGTTTTTGAGCGCCTGCACCCGCTGCTGGTCCGAACGGGCGACCTCGGCATGTTGCTGGGCTCCGGCCATGGACGCTTTGGCTGCATCGATTTGAGCCTCCGACGACAAATCCTTGGCCTGGGCATCGTCCAGTTCCTGCTGGGCGATTAGTCCCGGCTGCGCCTTCGAAGCATCAAGAAGCCGGGTATAGTTCGCGTGCAGCGCGGCGTGGGTAGCCTCGGCACGAGCGATCTCATGCTGAGCGCCGATGATCTGCTGTTTACTTTGCTCGACTGCAAAGCCGCTTCCCTGCACCTCCGCGTTCAGTTCAGGAACTTCAAGGACAGCGAGCGTCTGACCTTTGCGAACGACGTCTCCAATATCCACGTTGATGCGCACCATGTAGCCGCTCACCTTGGGGTGCACATCAACGGTCTGATAAGGCTGAAATTGCCCCGCTACTTTCAGCACATGGGAAATGTCGCCGAGCTGCACGGCGGCAACCTGCGCCGAAGGAATCTCCGCCGCGCTTGCTTCCGAGCTCCTGGGTTTGGAGTTACAGGCAACCACGCCGAGTGCTGCCGGCAAGGCCAGTCCTGTGGCGATGAAGAACGACATTCGCTTTCGCATGTACAGAGGCACCTTCTTGTCGATTAAAAGCCGCAATCGCAGCGAGCCCGGACGCGTGTCCCGAAGAAAACGCGTCATGTAACCATCGCCAGCCCAAGCTTGAGGCGGCGTGTCGTATGTTTTGCAGGAGGCGGAGCTTAGGCGGATGCGGGCGGCGGGCGAAAGAAAAATGCGTTCATGCCTGCGGAGCAAATCATGGACCATGGGCGTTCACGATTGCGCTCTGTACGTCGCTTCATGGCTTCTATCGGCAGCACGTAGGCTGACAAGAAAAGAAAGAAAACACCATGAGAGAGAACCAGGCCGGCAGGGATTGCTGTATCCGCGATCAACACACCGTCTGCAACCAGAGCATGCTCGTCTTTACTGAGGAGTTTCGCTTCCGGCATCTTGTGAGATGCAGCCTGAGGAGGATCGTAAAGCGAAAGCTTGTACTGAAGGCCCCATGTGAATACTGCCAACGCCAGCCCCATGAAACCAAAGGACAATCGCGACAAACTCGTTCGATTTGGATGCGGCAGAGTCACTTCGATATCCGTTCGGGTGCCTGAACAAAAGGATGCATCGAAAGCGTACAAAGTTGCCTACAAAACCATCCTTATTCTTTGATAGCACAATTGATCCGACACGAAGCCTGATTATTTTGATCTTTCGTAAGAATTAAGTAAGAGGTCAACCTTCTTGACCGTCCTGATTTTGGAGAAATTTCAACCGAAAGCGCGTTCGACCGAGCAAGCGATCGGGGCGTGTTTCTGTCAACGCGTTAGAACGATAACCATTGCCAGGGGGCGATCCGAATTTTTCCAGCATCGGCAAGGTATGAGCGACGCCATGCCGGTGTGTGCCATGTTAAATACACTGCAGTCTGCGATCTCGTCTGCACGAGATGCACCGGAGGCTCCTTGCACCCCGGAATACGGAAACAGTCTACGGAGAAATCTGATGCGCGAAACTGAACAGCCTCACCAGAGCGTTGAGGAGGCTGTTCTGCTCATAACCTGTCTGCGCGGGACGCCATTTGTCGTTCCCCATGACATGAATTGGCAGACGTTGCTGGAATTGGCGTCGGCGCATGGTGTGCTCCTTCTCGTCTATCAGACGTTCTTGGAAAGAAAAGTAGAGATGCCGGGCTTTTTTGCGGCTGCCGTTCAAGAGCGCAGGAATGCTGGCGAGATGTTTGCGGCGGAACTGGAAGGCCTGTTGAAACAGTTTGCGGAGCGAGGTATCGAGGTTCTTCCGCTGAAGGGTCCGGTGCTGGCCGAGGCGCTCTACGGTGACGCCACGATTCGGGCATACAGTGACCTGGATCTGCTGGTTCGCCGCGAGGATTTCCGGCGCGCAGAGGTCCTGTTGCTGGAGATGGGATTTGTTGTACGACCAGGTGACGAAAAATATCACCGCAGGTTTCTTCGCGAAGGAGTGATGGTTGAACTGCATTTTGGCTTCGGGTCGTCTCCATTCTTTCCGGTGGGATCTCTTCCATTCGATGCGAACGCGGTTTGGGCCCGCACGGGCATTGAGTCGTTCCGAGGGTTGCCGATTCGCGTTATGTCCGGTGACGACCTCGTGCTGTTCCTCTGTCTCCATGGGCTCCAGCATGGGTTTTCGAGACTGATCTGGATTATGGATATTGCGCGTGGGCTGGCAACGATACGGCACCGCAGCGCAGCACAACTGGCGCGAAACGCGCGGCAACAAGGGTTAGAACTGGCGTTGCTGATCGGTTGCGAAATGGTGCGCGAGACGTTCCCTCAACAGTTGCCTCAAGGGATTGATGGGATTGTCGCAGAATCGCCGGAAATGGCTGCGAGGGTACGGCATGCTGTTTCGGTACTTTTTGCGGAAGGGGCGGAGAACGGTTCCGATCGTGAGGTCGAGATGTGGAGTTTCTATCTGCAGACCGAAGGAGATCCTCGCCGTAGATGGAAGCGTCGATTAAGCTTCTTTGCGCCGACAGCCGAAGATTATGCGTGGGCCGACCGCAATCGGATTTATCCCAGCCTCGCACCCGTCCTGCGACCCTTTCGCCTGCTACGGAAATACGGGCCGGCCAGGGTGTGGCGGACGTTGTTTCCTCCGCGAGGGTAGCTTCCGGTGCTGCGCACGCGGGTGTCAGTTGGAGGGCCGGCATCCGCACGGCTGGCGGCAGTTGTCGGGCTTAAGGCTTGCTGTGAATGGCGCGGGCCTTCGACACAAATACGAGCAGGGGCGCGGCTACAACCGCGTACTTGCCGTAACGTTCGATCAGGTCGCGGCGGCTCGGTGTTTCCGGCGAATTTGCAGTCTCGGGGGAAGGCTGTGGCGTTAAATTCTTGCTCTCAGCTTGGTTCAATTCGTTGCTTTCTAACATGATTCCGATGGGACCTCCTTTATCTCTTCTGTTATGGAGCGGTGACGTCAGCGGATGCACTCGAGCTGTAATTGCTGGCGCTGTCTGGAGTGGTGGCATCCAGTGTGTCTCCGGCCGCGAGGGAGAGCCCGTTATTCGGCATGGAAACCTGGGGTCCGCTGAGCAGCACGCCCCAGCAGCGGTTCGTGATCAACTACAGTTTCGTTCACGAATATGTCGCCCCCAAGGTCAGGATTCCGCCCCGGGCACCTTGTCTCGATTCGTATCCGACAATAGTACCCCCAATGGAGCGCAGTCGACTTGCACGGCGGCATTTACCCTGTTTAGCAGACCAGCCTGAAGCCGTTAAACCAGGCAGTTTCCACGAGCGGCGTCATCTAGCGCGTGCGCCTGAAAATCACTCAGGCTCTGGGCGCGCAGATGAACCGCGAAAAAGCGGCTTCATAACGCATGCCCGATGCATCCGGCCCAAGCGGCACCAGAAACAACTCGCACTCCCCTATCTCTGGGTGAACGAGCGTATAGAGGGCTTGCGGGAGCCATGGTGAGGCTGTTCCTGTGAAGGTCAGAGAGAATTGCTCCAGTTGAGCATTGGAGTAATCTGTGACCTCAGTCAAATCTAATTCGTAGCCCTCCGGCTGCGCGACCTGGAACCGAGTATGAAGATGTGGGGCAAAATCCCTGATGGTGAGTATGTCTGACATTCAAAGTCTCTCCGGAGCTTACGATGGCGCCCATTCCATTCTGCACATACATCGGATCCGCGCTGAATTGCATAACTCCTGTCTCGCCGATATGCCTGAGCGCCAAGCCCGGGCCCTGTCCCTCGTGCATAGGAGCCATGCCTCACATATTCGGCAGCGCGAAGGTGGGTTTGCCATCACCGCCGCTGCGAACCACAATATAGAGAAACTCACGACATCGCCAAACAATCTGTTGGTGACTTGATTGTCACCAAGCATAGCGGGGCCGTATAAGCCTGCCTCGCTCGTTTTCACATATCCTGAGCTGGACGAGAATGGATTTTCATCCCATGGAATCACCCGCGGTTAGAGTCACCAGTGATTACCTTGAAACAGCCCATATCAACGGCGCCTTGCACCGCGTACCTACCTCATGCCCGGGACAGTGGCTCTATCTGTTGGCCGATGAGGGTATCGTCTATTCGGAAATGCAGAATCGCTTTGCCGGTCTTGGTGCGGCCGGCGTATCCGCGTATCGGGCCTTCGACGCAGGCGCGGGAATTGAGGACTTGAGGAGAATCAACAATCGGCGCGGCTCCTCGCCGGCATCGGACGATGGATTGGAAACCATCCACGCGCTATCCCGGGGGAGATTTCCCGCTCAGGACGACGTCCTGGAGTGGCCGCCACTTGAATATCCCGTCACAGCAAGTCTCGAAATCCACGGAATTCCGGTACTCGTTGAACATCCCACCGGGCCCCTCGAGGATCTCTGCCGCGACTACTTCAAGAACTGCCCGCCAAGCACGCAGCCCGCGCGATGTCACCTGTCTGTGCAACGCAGGGAAGATGCGTGGGCAATCGACGGGAATGGCATAGAACTCTTGTCTTTACTGCAAGACGAGCAGCTTGGACTCGGCCTGCTTCATGCCGCGCGATCGTTGCTGTATGCCGATGCGGAATATGATGTTGCCTTTCACGCGGCAATGGTGGCCGATGGCCACTGCGGAGTTATGCTTTGCGCGCCGCGCGAGTTTGGCAAAAGCACTCTTGCTGCATATCTGGTGGCCGGGGGCTTTGAACTTGTGACCGATGAGCCGGCGCTGTTGCATCTGGATACCTGCACGGTGTCCTCTCTTCTCCTGCCTGTCAGTCTAAAAGAGGGAAGCTGGGCCGCGCTTCGACAAGAGTGGCCGCAACTGGCAGGCGCGCCCATTCATGTGCGTTCCGATGGCGCAAAGATACGTTTGCTGCATCCGCCGCGGACGAGTCCGTCTGCTCCGTCGCGGCGCCTTACGCACGTGGTCTTTCCGGAATATTGTTCAGCTTGTACGGCACGCACGGAGCGATTGTCTCCCCTCCGCACGCTCGGTCTTCTCAATCAAGGAGGCATGATCCTCGCGAAGCGTCTCGTGAGAGAAAAGTTCGAGGCGTTGTTAACTTTCGTTTGCACGACCCCTGCCTACATCTTTCAGTACGATTCACTAGAGCAAGCCGGGCGAATGATTCGCGAGCTGTCTGTCGAGATAGAGTAAAGTTGGTGCGCCCCCTGCGCATCCCGCGCGTCGCCATATCTTGCCAGAAAATGCGCAGGTAATGCCCTCCGGCAGAATTGGTATTGCCCCGAAACGCTATGGGCGATCATACTCACTCGAACAACGGAGTCAGTCAGCGTTGCCCTGCAAACGCGTGCACGATCGGCCGCGCTACAGAGCAAACGAATCGAGAAGCAGACCTGCACAGGAGACTGTCATGTTTTTCCACGCCTTGGTACCCCCGATGTCTGTGTGAGCATGCTGGCGCTCGGCAACTTTGCCGTAGGGCAGTCGAATCGGTTAAAGCAGACTGCTTCCATTTCTGACATCCCCCTGACCTCAAGGGGGCGCTCCGGCGTCGATAGTTACAGATCCAGGTGCAAACGGCGTAGTGTACATCGTGAACAGCGATGATTCGGTTCTGCCCATTGATGGCGGCGATGGGCGAATCCCTGCGACTGATGCGTCAGCGAATTGCTCGTTCGCCGAGCCGCCGGGTGGTCAGGCAGAACACATAGTAGCAACCGACATCAACGGCGGCGCCGCAGCCGTCGTCATGCAGGACAAGATTTATAGCAACGCAGGCCGCGCAGTGTGCAGGTCCTGGGGCTCGCTTTGACAAATTCCTGCCAAACGGCGACGCGGATAGTGGGAACGGAAAGCGCCGTTCTGGATTGATCGCGACGGAGACCTCGACAGGAGTTTTTGACGACATGGAGAATGAGCACACAACCTTGATTCAGGTAACAGTCGACCAATGATTTTCCTCGATGCGGGGTTGTTTCTTGTTTGCTGCTGAGTGGCGGTCTGCATTTGACGGGAAGCCGAGGAGCGCCAAGGCAATGACCTGCCAGGCGCCGGAAGGAGATTTGGCAGTCACTCTCTGGCTGTGCGAAACTGGACTAGCTCGAAGTACAGTGCCTACGGTGCTTTCGAGCAATACTCGTTGTGGAATCGATCTTCCCATAACCAGAAGAAGATCGCGTCCAAGCCGGGATGGCGGAATTGGCAGACGCAGCGGACTCAAAATCCGCCGGCCCTCGCGGCCATGGGGGTTCGACCCCCCCTCCCGGCACCAAATAGCAAAAGGTTTAGATTGAAAGTGGCGTCTCAAACACGAGAGGCCACTTTTCGTTGGTGGCTGAGTTCTCTACTCTGTATCGAAGTGGCTGTTTTCCGCACCGTTAGGCTGCAGCGAGATGCAAACAGTGACATTCCCCGGACACCCAAAGCGTAGCCGAGGCCGGACCGGAGTCAAGGCCGCGCATACGCGCGCCGCTTCGCGGTCACCGAGCCTTGACACCGGCCTCTAAACCTCGGCAAATGTCCCTAAGATCCGGGAATGTTCTTAGGCGAAATTGCAGCTACTTCGAGGCGGATGCGATTCGCTCCACCACCGACAGCTGTGTTCTGGAGATAGATGGCTGCAGACATCGTCATCGTCTTGTGCCCCGCCGCCTCTTGGATTTCCTTAATGCTTACCCCTGCAATCGCAAGCCATGAGCAGAATGTCCGTCATGAAATTCGGATCAAGTAATCCGCCGGAAAGCCACCATTGGATTTTACAATTCACTCGGGCCGTAACTAGCTCTATTTAAATGGATTACATCAACAGCCGCCACTGAAACAGCCATGGAAAGTCCACACTGGGCAGTGGGCGGAATCTTTCTCCCGCAGCACTCAGTTACGCGGTCAAGCCTGAGTGATTCCGCGTTGGCGCGGTTCGTTTGCCTTTCCGCTTGCCGCAAATGGTTACGGCAAGCCGTGGTATTCTGCTGGTTGCACGCCACTTAACTCTGGAGAGATTCAGAAGTCCCCCACCACCTGCAGGATCAGCTTGTGTCGGGGTCCGCAGGCCCACTTCTTGTATGTTCAAGACAACAATTTCTCTCTTTGTGCTGTCACCCCTTGCCGTAGCCGTGCAGGCGCAGGAACAATCCACGGGAGACGCCAATTCCGGGAATAGCAATCAGCAACAATCTGGCACAGTGGACTGCACTGATCCGCTTTTGTCTGGCTCTTCTCAAGTCCGAACGACGCAGCGGCGTGTACCTGCACCCGGCAGGGCCCAGCCGCGATGCGGACAAGAAGCACGTCTTCATCATTCGCGCAGACGGCTCGGTGATGAGCCGCGAGGCCGCGAATGCGCTCTGGGGCAACACATTTGAGCAGCTTCGTATGAATCCGGGCGATACCATAGTAATGCCGGAGAAGGCTTTCAATATTTCCGGCCTGTGCGACTTTCTTGAGTGGTCGCAGTTGTTCTCACAATTCGCGCTGGGCGCCACCTCGATCGCTGTAATTTCACACTAGTAAGGGATAAGGGTCGCGAGCGAGACAGTGCGACGCATTGAAACTGGTCATGGCAATCGACACAGACATTCCGACTGAGAAACAAGAGGCCTTGCCGACCATTTCCCCGGTGCCCGGTGTTCATAATCGCGAGGACGAAATCTCGCTGCTCGACCTTCTTATTGTGCTGGCGAAGCGCAAGCGGCTGATATTTGCGATGACGCTCGTTTGCGGCGCCCTGGGGCTGGTTGTCGCGTTGCTTCTGCCTAAGCGTTATACAGCAGTGGCCACGATCTTGCCGCCGCAGCAAAACTCATCCATGGCATCGGCGCTTGCGTCACAAATAGGCGGCCTGGGAGCCATGGCTTCCCTTGCCGGCCGGGATCTGGGTTTAAAGAATCCGAACGATATGTATGTGGCGATGTTCAGCAGTCAGACCGTGGAAGATGCTATGATCCGGCGTTTCGGGCTCATGCAGGAATATCGGCAAAAGTACCCGTCGACGACTCGGAAAGCGTTTGAACACTACTTCACCGTTGACGGAAACAGCAAGGACGGTCTCATCCATATCACCGTCGAGGACAAAGATCCCAAACGCGCCGCAGAGATGGCAAACGCGTGGATCGAGGAGTTTCGGAAACTGTCACAAACGCTCGCCATCAGCGAAGCTTCACAGAGAAGACTGTTTTTCGAGCTACAGATGCAGCAGGCCAGAGACAATCTCGCCAACGCGGAAGAGGCCCTCAAGCGGACCGAGCAGACCACGGGCGTGATTCAGATGGACAGCCAGGCACGCGCACTGATCGAGTCTGCCGTCACTTTGCGCGCGCAAATTGCCGCGAAGGAAGTGCAGCTGCAAGGAATGCGCACGTACGCCACAGATCAAAACTCGGGCATAGTAGAGGTTCAGCAGGAACTGGACGGGCTGCGAGCTCAGCTGGCTCGGCTGGGCGGCTCGGAAGATAGCACCCCTGGAGGCATGATTGTGCCCGAGGGCAAGGTGCCCCAGGCAGGACTGGAGTATATCCGCAAGCTACGGGACGTGAGGTACTACGAGACCATCTTCGGGATTATCGCCCGACAGTTTGAAATGGCAAAGCTGGACGAGGCTAAGGAGGGGGCAGTGGTTCAGGTCGTGGATCCCGCATTGACACCGGACAGAAGATCATTTCCAAAGAGAGGTCTGATCACTCTTGCGGCTTTCGGAGCCGGGCTTTTCCTGGGCGTCGTGCTTGCGCTTGTGCTCTCGTCCGTCAATCGTATGCGACGGGATCCGGAAACGAATGAAAAACTGTTCTTCCTCCGCAAAGCACTTGGCCTGAGAGCATCGAGCAGATCTTGAGGGCGATCACGGCGGGCAGCTGGATCTGAACGCCTTGCGAAGGCACTGGAAGTAGTGCTTTGAGTTAAATGGGCGAAATCCTTATTCAATGCGTAGTAGTCCTCTACAAGTGTCCCCTGGGCGAATCCAGTACGCTGAATTCATTGGCCGCATTTTGGCGCCCACGGCAAGATCTGGCTCAACAGATCGCATTGCTCATTTATGATAATTCGCCGGATTCGCAGGCGCATCCTCTCAGCGAATGGGTTTGTGGAGCGACCGAATATTACCATCCTGGGGAAAACGGAGGGCTCGCTGCTGCTTATAATCACGCGCTGACGATCGCGCAGCACTCAGGCATCGAATGGCTGCTCTTGCTGGATCAGGATTCGGTAATTGATTCTGCTTTCTTCCCCGCTCTGATTGCAGCTATCGCGTCTCCCATGCCGACGGAGATCTGCGGGATCGTGCCAAAGCTCACTCAAGACGGAAGGATAATCTCTCCGGGGTTCCTGACACGGTTTCGCAGGCACATTCTCCCCGCAGCATTTTCCGGGATGCACAACAAGCCAATCTCGGCGATGAATTCAGGAGCATGCCTCCGCGTTCAAGCCGTGGCTGCGGTGGGGGGATTTCCTCGCGAATATTGGCTCGATTACCTCGACCACATCATGTTCTTCAGGCTGCAGGCAGCCGGCGGACACATTTGGGTATTAAAAGTCGAACTCCAGCACCGAGCCTCTTTTAAGAACATAGAGACGGAAATGTCGGTCAATCGCTATCGGGGTTTGCTGGCCGCGGAGTGGGACTACGTCCGGGAGTCGGGAGTTGGCGGAGGTTCCTGGGTTCATCGGCTCCGGCTTATAAGGCGGGCCCTCGGACAGGCGCTGAAGCACAACAACAAGGCATACGCCAAGTTAAGTCTCGCGGCTGCAATTGGCGCGGCAATCGAGCCGGTCTCCTCCGTCAAAAATCAATCGTGAGATTTGCGGGGAGGCGTCGCAGGCCAGATCTTAGAGGGGATCGGCGTTAAAATAGCGCGCAACCGGCCCGTGGAAGAGAGCTGCCGCAAGCCGTGTCTTTCTGCCGATTTCAGTCCGATGAACCATGCTGTCCCGAACGTAAAGAAAGCCCATGGGACGAGCCAGGGAAGACTAGCCGGGAGCATAGCAAATCTTCTCCAAATAGGGAAAAGCACAATCGATGGAATGACACATGACAACGGACGAAGAACAGCCTCCAACACGAAGCGGCGACGCAGCATTAAAATAGTCGAGCGAGTAAGCCTCATACTGACTGTGAGGTGCACTCCGATACTGACAAGGGCTCCTGCACAGGTTCCGATCGCGACTCCGACTGCGCCAACTCTCTGAACCAAATAAATGCTCAAAGTCACATTTGCTATCGCCTCGGCAACTGCCGCAATGGTAGCCAGACGCTGCGTACCAGTCGCTACAACTGCGAGCGCGTATGGGTAGCCCATCATTCGGATTGCATTGCCCAACACAAGGACTTCCAGAAACAGCGCGCTCCGGATCGCATAGCCATGTCCAACCCAAAGTTTCAGTAGAGGGTAAGCTCCGAACACAAGCGGGAGCCCGAGCAGGCAAATGAGCAGCGTGCAATAACGGGTCACCCTGATTACCAATTCTCCGATCTGGCCACGCGTCCTTCCAGAATTCATCGACGATACGGCGGGCAAGAGCGGGCTGAATATACTGGTGATCACGACCAGCAGCAAGTTCGTGGCACCGACGGCGATTCCGTAATAGCCCGTGTTCTTGTAGTCGTAGTGGCCCACGATGACGACATCCAAGCCACTGATCAGAAGAGTTGCGATCGTCCAGACTGAAAGCACGCTTCCATATTTGGCCAACCTTAAAGCGGTTTCGCGGTCAATAAGCTTGAACGAGAATCCCACGCGATTCTTGACATACCTCTCCCATCCAAAAAATTGACCGAGAGCGGTGGCCGCATTGCAGGCGGCCATTAACCCCGCCATTTGTATTAAGGTCCCATGCATCAGAAGAAGCCCGGCCAGCGCGGCGGAAGAGAACAATTTGCCAGTCATTGTCAAGATCGTGGGAAATCCATATCTCTGCAAACCGGCGAAGGTGGCCAGGAAGGCGCCGAAGGGCAATGCGAAAACTGTAGATAACCCCACCACTAAAATGCCCTGTCGCAAATGACCGATGAGTGCCTGTGGCACCTGATGAAAGATCTGCGGCACCCGCCAACTGATAGTGATGATGACCACAGCTCCAACGAAGGCGCTTACGCAGAGGATTACAAAAGAATTGGTCAAGATTCGGCTGCTGGCGGTTCGATCATTGGCGGTATCGTATTCTGCAACAAATTTTCCGATCGCGGTTTGCAGACCGAGATCAAGCAAATTGACGTATGCGCTGCATTGCAGGATCAGCACCCAGGCGCTGTACTCAGCAGGTGCCATGCGGCGCACAAGGAGAGGAGGTAACACCAATGCGACAAGCATTGAGAGTATTACCCTCGCCATGTTAGAAGCCGAGCCCTGGAGAACCTTTCGCTTATACGACATTGCGTCTTGGAGGTCCTCTCAAGAGGTTAACAGTGTCCAAATCCTATTCGGAATTGGACAGCTTTTTTTAGGGCGCAGCTCACCTCGATAGCACGACGAACTTGCGATAAGACGGTTCGCCGTCACCCAGACGGAGCAGCGGCCTGAGCAGCCACGGAGTGTATCGCACTAATCGCGCGGTCACTCGTGCGAAATTCTTGTTCATCTCCAATCGCATCATCCATCTGTGAAAACGAATGCTCTCATTGCTGAACTGAACGACGTTCCATCCGGATAGGTCTTCGAACAAAGACGGCTCTGGAAAAGCAGCTTCCATGTGCTCCTCAAGCCACACTGGTACCTGCAAATTCCGTCTCAGATAGGTCTGTCTTAATTCTTTATCTAAATCGTGTGCGGTGTCACTGCACGGGAAACCAAAGATGACAAGGCGTCTAGCTACTCGCAGAGCTTCGTGGATGACCGTCTTTCTCAATTCTGGGGGGACATGCTCTAACACGTCCGAAGCTATAACGACATCGAAAGATTGATCCGCAAGTGGTAAGCTCGCTGCCGACGCAATCAGTGGCGTCATCGGCCATTTGGGTTCTACCGCGAATTCCAAATCGCAGCCGGTAAATGGCACCTTGCGGAAAGTGCCGATTCCCAAAGGCCCGGAGCCAATCTCCAGGACAGTCCCGCTCTGGAGCAAATGATGCTGCTTCAACACTCTAAGGACAGGGAAATATCGAGCGGCCCAGTTTAGCAATTCGTCCCCACAAGCCAAGCAGCAATTATTGATCTCATATAAAGAAAAGCAAGACAATCTCCTGCAATTTTACCCTGCAGCAAAAACATCTCTGGTACCGGGTCTGAACGGATCGTAACGGAGTCCTTATCACATGGAGTTCCCCACCATGTAGTGCGCAGTGAGTGCAACCCGCATAAAAGGATTTGGACACCAGAGACGAGTCACGCCTTCAGAAACGAAAATCAAAGGTGGGATCAGCCAGTGGTTTCGCAGCAATATTCCATAGAAGAGCCTTCGGAGCCCAGTTGGACCGGGAGGTTGGAGTTCGGGCCACAGCCGGTAAAAGATTTGTGCGGTCGAACCTATCTTTAACATGCGCTTGCAAGCCGAACGCACACTTGTCGGATGCAAGTGGCAAGCGATAGCGTTTGCCATGAATACAAGCTCTAATCCATGCTGGGATTGAATTCGATAGCCGAGCTCGATATCTTCGAAAGCAGCGTATCGGAACGCCTCATTGAACGGAAACTGTCTCAAGAGTTCCGTTTTAACGGACAAATTGCTGGTAAAAAAATGCTTCCAGTCTGGATGGACGCCGCCGAGCAGATCTCCGTAGGAAAACTGTAGTCCACTCGTATCCAGCCAGCGCATGAATTTCGTCACGTCTTGGCCCGTTTCACTCCACCGGGTCAATCCGAGGCCGGCGACTTGGAGCTCAGGACGACGTTGATGAAGTTGAGAGTGAATTGCGACGAAATCTGGTGACACAAAAATATCATCCCCAATAAAGAGACAGACAGGTGCACGAAGGATGGAAACACCCAGATTTCGCGCTCGTGCCGGGCCACTGTTCGGTTGATGAACGTATCGAAGCCGCAATGATGATTGCTGTTGAAACTGTGCAACGCGCTCTGAAGTGGCATCGAAAGAACCATCGTCAACAATCACGACCTCGAATTCGGGCATCGTTTGTCGCTCAAGGTGAGAAAGACAAGTCATCAAAGCGTCAACTCGGTTGTACGTCGGGATCACGATGCCGATAGAAAATACTGTCGAAGACGCATCCTCAAGACCATCTATATTTGGAGCGATAGTCACAGAGAGTTGCCTCGATATTTTGTCACTCGTTGAGTGCAATGCCTAAGATGATTCGCGTGAATGCCTGTACTAATACTAAACATTTCGAGATGCAGATCTGGATTTTGCAAGAAGTTGATGGTCGGTCCTACGAGAAGTTCATGGTCGATGCTAGCTGACAAGCGGCAGCATTAAGTTCCGTCGTGGCGAATTCCGTATAGTGAATCTGCTCCTATCGATCGTGGAGTCCTCCTGCCCCTTGCTCCAGCCGGCCCAGCACCTGACCGGTCAGTTCAGCGGTACGACTTTCCCTGTATTCTAACAATGTCAGATTCCGTCGTCCACGGCGCACGGTGAGGCTGGGCGACTGAACTAGATAGAATTCCCAATATGCAGATCGAGCCAACGGTACCGGGTCTCCCTAGCCGATTCCGCCTTCGGGGCGCTCGGCTTGTTGTACACAGAGGCGCGCCGGGCCGCACAATCTGGAAAGAATTCGAGTCAAGAAACGAATTATCTAATCTCCCGGGGTAACTAAGAGTTCTGGCTGCCAAGCACTCGATCAGCATCAAGACAAAAACCGTTTTACCGCAACCATTTATACGCCGAGGCCCTGTCGCATTGGACAGAGCCTCGGCCTAATTATTCAGCGTGTTGTAGACTTGGAGTCAGGGGTTTACTGGCGAACGGGTTCGCCCCACACCTCGAATGAACTCCTAGCCCGACTAATCTATTTGGACCCTTCCGAGCCAGACGTGAGACTTTCGATTCTCCTGGTCAACTATAACGGCATGCGTTATCTGGCCACGTGTCTCGATTCTCTAAAGCAATTCGCCCCGCCGGAAACGGAGGTGATTATGGCCGACAACGCGTCCACCGACGGGTCCGTTGAGTTCGTCGTTCGCGATTACCCATGGGTCCGAGTTGTGCGCAGCCCGGTCAATCGTGGCTTCGCTGCGGGAAACAATCTGGCGGCACGAGAGGCCGTCGGCAGATTCCTCTTGTTGCTGAATACTGACACCGTGTTGCTTGAACCGATTACTCCCGTACTGGACTGGCTGGAGAACCACGCTCAATACGCAGCGCTCACCATCAATATGCTCGACGGTGAACTCGTGTCACAGGCATGCACAGGCAGATTCCCTTCGCCGCTGCGCCTCATACTTTTGCGCACCATGCTTATGCGGCCAGAGCATTTCGGCAAAGAGAATGCCCATGATGTGGACTGGGTGCAGGGATCGTTCCTGCTCATGCGAGCCGAACAATGGCGGGTTCTCGGAGGACTGGACGAGAGCTACTTTATGTACGCCGAGGATATCGATCTTTGCCGAAGGGTTCACGACGCCGGAGGGAAATGCGCCTACCTTCCTCATGTGCGCTACAAACATTGGGGAGGCTACAATCCAAGGCGTTTTCCGGAACAGGCAATAAGCCTCGATATCTATATCCGTCACCATATGAAGGGGCTGCGAAAGATGGCCTCCCGAGGTATTCTGTCTACAGGGTGTATTGCAAGGACCATCTTCTATCGACTGAAGGGATGGTTTCTGAGCGACGAGAAGTGTCGCCCAACTTCAGAGGCATCCTGGTTGGCATTCAAGAGATTATTAGGCAGGAATACATAGCGGCGGACCGGGAAGCGAAATCATGAACGAAATGGCTATGAGCTCGATTGTGGAGCGTGAGACTATCTACGCGCCTCGGGGCATGCTCACTGTCCACAAATATCTGCCCGTGGCGGTTTTGTATTTCTTCCTCAATAGCGCCGGACTGACCTCGGGGTTGTTTTATACGACGATGTTGTCGCCCTTTCTCTTTCTCTGGCTGTTTCTTGAGGGAAAGCGCTGGCTGACATTTAAATTCCTGGCCTGTCTATCACCGTTCATCGTCGCCCACGCTCTTCTTGGGATTGACTCGTCTTTCTACTACGCAAGGTCTGCCTTTTTACTGTGGACAACATACATCACCGTGTACGCCTTCTGCTGGGCGCTCTTAAGCTGTAGAAATATTGACCGTCTCTTTGAACAAATAATAGTGATGAACTTCGCGGCAGCGATGACTGCTCTGGTCCTCATGCCTACTTCGCTCGGGGACCTCTTATGGATTGATGACTCCAAGGTTAACCCCGGGGCGGCGCATAATCTCCGCCTCAAGCTATTCACCCTGGAGCCGTCGGTCTACGCCGGCCTTATGGCGCCGTTATTGATATTCGCGGCTTTACGCCTGTTTCAAAAGCAGGGGAAGCGACAGGCTCTCTACCTTGCGATGATCGCAATTCCATTCCTGCTGTGCCAGTCCTTTGGCGGTCTTAGCATGTCACTGGCAGGCCTCGGTGTAGCACTGCTTGTCACATTTCGCCACCTCTTCAGACAAAAAAGAACATTATTGATTCTGACACTGGGGATCGCCCTTGTTGTCGTACTTCTCGCCATACCTAACCCAATTTCGCGCCGCGTAATGCAGGTCGCTTCGGGAAGCGATTCATCTACTAATTCACGAACCATTTTATCGTTCGTCGTGGCGTATTCGGTTGCCGCAGCTAAGAGCTTGTGGTGGGGAACGGGATTGGGCCAGGCGAAACTGGTCGATGTCTCAAGCCTGGGCGTGGGCTTCACCGTCGGCATCATTCCAAACGCAGTCGCTGGCACCTTTGCCGAGCTAGGGATTATCGGGGTGCTCGTCAGGTTTGGGGTGGAGTTTTATCTCTTCTTCCGTACTCGTGTATTCACAAATCCATTCAGGCTCGCGATGTTTGTCATTGCATTCATTTCGCAACTTACCGGCAGCTATCTTATGGATGTCCAGGAATATCTGATGTGGTGTTTCGCGTTTGCCCCCTTTTTCCCTGCAATGAACATGCAAAAGGGCGCGGTATTGAAAAACGGTCATGCATGAAGCGCAGCGGCTGCGTCGAATTGACTCCGATACCCTGTCGTACCTGCGACCGCGCATAGGGTTGGACCTTCACGTTGTCGACGGTATCTTTCAGGGATCGCGAACTCACTGTCTCGAGCTGTTTTCTCGCGTCATCGTCGCTACGCCCGAGTGCGACTTCATCGTCATGGCGGCAGATCCCCGGAATCTGCTTAATTTTAGCGATAAGTTTGGTTCCTATAACGTCAGACTGGTAGAGATGCCGCATGCTGCGCCCGTGAAAAGGCTTCTGTGGCAGTTGCCCCGCCTGGTAAGGCAGCACCGCATGGACCTGCTTCATACTCAATACATTGCACCGCCGCTGTCGCCCTGCCCGACAGCGGTCACCGTCCATGACATCCTCTTCGAGTCGCATCCCGAATATTTTGATAAATCCTTTGTCCTGCGATCGCGTTTATTAGTACGGCGTTCCGCGCGCGAGAGTGATGCGGTGTTCACAGTCAGTGAATTTTCACGGAAGCAGATTTCTCAAGCCTTCGGCATCGAATCGAGCAAGGTTCACAAGATTCCGAACGGAGTGGATCGGACGCGATTCTTTCCCGGCCAGGATGGGATGGAACTCATAAAGACCCTCGGTCTTGAACCGGGAAGCTATTTTCTCACAGTAGGTCGTCTGGAACCTCGAAAGAATCATGTCAACCTCTTACGTGCATGGGCCGGGCTGAGCTGGCCACGTCCTCGTCTCGTCATTGTGGGCCAGCGTCACTTCGGATACGATGAGGCGCTAAACCTGGTGGACACTCTGCAACTGAAGAGTGATGTAGTTCTTCTCGAAAATATCTCTGACGTGGAACTGCCTGCTATCTTTCGCAATGCCAGGGCATTTATCTATTGCAGCTGGGCTGAGGGCTTCGGCATGCCCATACTCGAAGCTATGGCGTCTGGTGTTCCGGTAATCTCGTCTGAGACCACTGCGCTTTCCGAGGTTTGTGCAAAGGCCGCACTGCTGGTAAACCCTGATGACATCGAGGAGATCAGATGTGCAATATGTGAACTAGACCAATCTCCTGGCCTTCGTGAAACTCTGGTTCAACAGGGCCTGTCCAGAGTTCAGGATTTTTCCTGGGACAGCGCCGCAGCCATAGTGAGCCTCATCTATCGTCGCCTTTTCAGATTGGAGGATCGGGGCGTGTAGTCGTCCGAATGGGTGTCTAACAATCAGATCCGCTTGATTCAGAAGTATCATTTGAGCAGCGAGTCGAAGGTGCGACGGCGTGCAAACAATCTCCGAATTCAACAAAACAAAAACTCCCACTTACGAGATGTCCGAGTCTCGTCTACGCAAATGCTCCATGATGATTGAGACACTGCGCGCCCGGGCAGTTGCTTGATATCGCAACGGCTCGTGATGACCGCCCGAACGGCGTTTTCACTCCCATCACGATATACTTGGGAGTCATGAGAAGTCCTTTAGTCGCCTCCATTACCATCTTGTTCTTGCACTCATGTCTGCACGCACAATCGTCTCAACCGCTGGGCAACGGCGTGATCCTGAGGAATCCAACACCTGCACAGGAACAAGCGCCGCCGTCTCTCACGGCTCGCAATGCATATGGAAGCATTCAAGCGGCGATTAACGCTCAGCCCATAGGACCCACCCTGGTCTATCTCTCGTGCGGCACCTATTCCGAGAACATCGTTATTGCGAGCTCTGATGTGAGGATTCTGGGAGCAGAGAGAGGTTGTGTTCAACTCCAGCCGGCAAACCCTAATCTCCCCGTCGTTACAATCGATGCCACGAACACAAACACAACGGGGATCCGCTTTGACGAAGTGAGCGATCTCACTCTTAGCTGTCCCACCGGTGTGTCCTGTTCAGATGGTCTCAAAATCATGGGTCGGACGGACATCAATCAACCAAACGATTTTCATAAGTTCTCACGTATTGGCGTGTATGGTGCTTTTCAAAACGGGATCAATCTGGCTGGCCGCACGATCTGGACTGAATTTGACAATGCTGAAGTTGGGCTCGCTCGTGGGAATGGTATCAATATCGTGAGTAACGCAACTACAAACGAACTGACCTTCCGCAATGTTCGGTCTGCTCGTAACTATGGCTACGGTATCTACGTAAACAACACACAGCCAGATTTGGCGAACGGAATCTTGTTCGATAAGGTAAATGCAGAGTATAACGGCCTAAATGCGAGCCTTAAGAATTGCGCTGGTATTTACCTTACCGGTGTTGCCCAGGCGAATATCACCAACTCCTATTTTGAGGGTAACTGCCAGGGAAATACAACTGGGACTCCCTCAGCGGAAGTGCGCTTGACTGGCACTTACAACCAGTCCGTGAATATCACGAATAGCGTCTTCAACCTTCAATACACTGAGGGTGGAATCTACAATGACTCCACATTGACAACCGGAACATATGAAGGTAACAAATTTGATACAAGCTCCGGCGAACTAAGTGGTAGCAACGACTTCACTATTTATGTGGCGACCAGCCATCCAATGAGCAGCATAGTTATCGGGGAGAACTTTAATTCCAGCCCTACGATCGTTCCGGACATTAGCGCCATTACTCACGTTCGCATGCTTTCTCCATTCGGAATGGACTATACTGCCGTCACATCGGTGCCCGGCAATGCTATCGACGTGAGCCGCACCGGCGGCCTGATTTTATACTCTGGACCTTACACGATTAACAATTTTGTGAATGGCAAGACGGGGCAGATTATCTACGTCACAGCGTTCAACCTTAGCGGTCATGTACTGACGAATGGGGCAGGCGGAAACGGTGAGATCGTCTTCCCGGACGGATTGAATCGTACGCTTAATGCCGGCGAGAGCCTGTTGCTTTACTACGACGGCAGTCACTGGCGCCCGATCGAAAGCGCAATCACGACGCAAGCGCGCTACATAACCACCTTTACGACCACTGCTGCTCCGTCCGATCAGGCGACTGTCAGTGGGTTAACAACGGGCGCACATTGCGGTGCGTACGCCAGCAACGCCGTTGCTGCAGCCATGACCGGCGTCTACATCGTCGCAAACAACGGATCGGTGACTCTAAATCATTCGCCAATGGCGGGTGGGACATTCAATGTATTTTGCAGTTCCAATTAGAGCGTCGGTAAAAATATGCGGTGAGAGTCAGCGTCGGTTCAGCGCCTCGAGTCTGCTGGTTGCTTGCTCGAAATGAGCATTCCAATCGATGGCCGGCGACAAGCAGGTCGACTCCATGTGCGTTGCCAATGTTGGCAGCGGGGACCACAACCGATAAGACCGTCCAAAAAGGATTTGCGACAGGCCCCATCTCCACGTTTTGATCCACGTCTTAAAGCGGAACGTATCGTGCCAATGTACCCGCAGGTCTCCAAGGCCGGCTTTTTGAGTCAAGGATAGCCATATCGGACAGTCCATATTCCCCCTGCAATAAGTTCGGAAGATGGACTCTGCGGAAAGCAGAGACCGGCGCGATGCGAGAAAAGTAAGGCAAGTCGAGGTCGCAGTTCGCCAGTGCCGGCCACCAAACACTCTGAGGCGATGCTTTTCGTATCGAGACGATTCGTTGTAAGTATCTGGATGATCGTAGGGAGTTACAAAATCGACATCGGAATTGGCGCGCGTGAACGCAACCATATTGTCTATAGCATCAGGCAAATAGAAGTAGTCGTCTTCCGCAAAATAGACGAGCTCTGCGTCTGTGTTCCGGGTTAACAGGTCGAGTTGTAAAGAAAACGTCGAAAGGTTCCCGACCCGGCCCAGGTGTACGATCTCAAGCTCGTCCTCTCCAAAATGGCTCCTGAAGAGGTCTTCATATTCGTCAGGGCAATCATCCAGGAGTGCCCATATCTTTACGCGAAGGTTCCCGAGAGCCTCTTTGAATGAATGAAGGCAAATCGCAGATAGATTGAATTTATCTTTCGTGAATACGGCAGGAGTCTTGGAGACGCCCGGGTAAATCCGATATGCGATAGCCAAATCAATCATCGTCGCCCTCTTTGATCATAAAGCAATGATAATGGAGTGAATATTGCGCGACTTTGAGCGCGGGGTTAATAATGCCGCGGACACGTTTTCTAATTCAACAAGGAGCATTGAGAATTGAGACGTAACGTGGGACCCGAGTAAACTCGAAGAGTTGTGCGGTCGGCCGCCCGATCGAGTTGGATAGAAGATAAGGTTGACTCTTCATGAAATTGAACATCCTGGGCACCCGGGGTATTCCTGCGCAATACGGCGGCTATGAAACTTTTGCCGAAGAGCTTGCGACCAGGCTCTCGACGCTGGGCGTTGAAGTAACAGTCACCTGTCCCGCTGATTCGCAAAGAACGGATGAAGAGTATCGAGGCGTAAGGCTTAAATACGTAAAGAGCGCTCGACTCGGACCATTTACCCAGATGTTCTGGGACGTCAAATGTTTCTTTCGAGCGCGACGCGGCTTCGACGTTGTGTACATGCTCGGAGTGGGGGCCTCCTTTGCTGCGTGGATACCGCGGTTATGGGGGACCAAGGTCTGGATCAATACGGACGGAATCGAGTGGAGGCGCGCCAAGTGGAGCCTCGCTCAACGTGTATACCTGTTGCTCGCTGAAGCGCTTGCAGTTTTATTCTCAACGCGTGTGATCGCGGATTCCGCGGCAATCGAAACCTACCTCCGGGCCAGTTATCGGCGGCTGAATAAAGTCTCATGCATTGCGTACGGGGCCTATCCCCTAAGTGAAATGCCGGACCCCGCTCCCCTCGCATCTTGGGGGCTTGCGCCCAATGGTTACTATATTGTTGTTTGCCGCCTTGAGCCCGAGAATCACGTCTTGGAGATCGTAGAAGGCTTTGAGAAGTCGGCTTCGACGTTGCCACTCATTATTCTCGGTGACATTCAAGAGCCAACTGCCTATATTCGGCGATTGTTGAAGCTCCGCTCTCCTCGTATTCGTTTTGCGGGGACTGTTTACGATAAGAAAGCGCTCGCTTCGCTTCGATCGCATGCGCGCGGCTACATCCATGGTCACAGCGTAGGCGGCACCAACCCTTCTTTACTTGAGGCGATGGCGTGCTCCAACCTGGTTGTGGCGCATTCCAATCCTTTCAATAAAGAGGTTCTGGGATCTTCCGGCTTGTTCTTCGAGACCAAGGCGGATCTCGCAGAGATCGTGGCTGCGATCGATTCCGGAAAGGTAGACGCCGATCGTCTTGGTCAGGGGGCTGCCGAACGGATTCGCTCGTGGTATCGATGGGATCAGGTCGCTGACGCATATCTGAGTTTATTGAAAGTTTCGTTGACCGGCGAGTAGAATTTCGAGTCGACCGTTTTAAATAAGCTCATAGATCCGTCGAAATGGGGCCTCTTCGGGCGTTACCTCATCAGGTTGATGGCGGACTGTCAGCACCGTGACTCTTCGGCAAATCAGCGTGTATTTCGAAATTGAGAGCTGGCCGGGGGCAGCGTATCGCACAATGGGCAATGGGTATGGAGTTGTTCCTGAACAACTCCTCAGCGCACTACTTGCACTGACGTACCCCGCAGTTAGTCCCTACATTGTTTCTTAAACCGCGTCCTTCAGGTACCCGGGAAGGAGCTATACTCTGGTCGGCATTAGATCATCCTCAAACGGTGCGGCCGGGAGAGCAGCTTTATGCGTTCTATTACCACCATCTTGTTTCTATTGCTTACGCTTCGCGTGTTGGCTCAGATGTCTCCGCAGCAGATTCAGGGGACCGCGGTAGTTCAGAATCCATCAGCGGCAGGTCTCTCGGGAGCTCAGACTATTAGCGGTCCCATCGGCGCACCATCGATTAATACGATCCTCTATGCATCACCGGGAACCTCCACCCTCTCGCCCCTGATTGCGGCTAATCCTTCAGGAAATATCGAGATCATCCTGCCGTGCGGTACGTACTTGGATAACCTGGTTGTCACCGGCTCAAACATCATTTTTCAGGGCGCGGGTGTCAATTGCGTTTACTTGGAGCCATATATAAACGCCGCCGTCCTGAGTATTAACGCGTCGAACAGTCAGCCAGTTCAGTACGTCCAAATGCGCGATATGACTCTTCAGAACCAAGGGGGATTTACCTCAGACGGCGTCGACATCACGGGACCAACGAACCAGATCAACGACTGGCACCACCTTGAGAACATGAGAATCGACGGCTTTGTCAACGGCGTAAACATCGTTGGAAGAACTATCTGGACGACCTTCGACAATGTTCACATCGGGGACTCTCTGAACACCGGCCTATATACCAATTCAGCTTCGGCCATCTATCACTTCGTCTACCGAGGCGGCCAAATCAACAATTCTCAGAACTATGGAGTGTATTGGGTAAACAACAATCCCAATGTCTCGCAAAGCATCGTCTTCGATCACGTTAACATCGAGGATAACGGGCTAAGCGGCACTCAGACGAACTGCGCCGGCCTCTATATGAACGGCGTGGGGTCCGGCCAATACACCAATGGGTACATGGAAGCGAACTGTGTGGCCAATCCTGACAAACTCGGGGCTGATGTGCGGCTGGACGGCACATACGTCCAGGCTTTCGATGTGCGCTCCTCGCTGATATGGTCGACCACGAATTTCTCGATCTACAACACGGCTGTTCAGAGCACCGGTCTTTATGAGGGAAACAGGTTTGGTGGGACCACAAATATTAAGGTAGCCACCTCCAATAGCCTTTCGAATATCATCGTTGGACCCAATCTTTTTTCCGCGCGCAATGTCTATGTGCCGGATAGCAGCGGCAATGACCACGTCACCGATCTGACTGCCGCGAAGAAATCGGTTACGGCCATAAGCTCGGTCATCGGCAATACCATTCCGGTGACAAACCAGGCCTATCTGGAGTTTTTAGACGGGACGTTCACTGTCAATACGATGACAGGTGGCTATGCCGGCCAGGCGGTCACGATCGCCGCGCGCACTGCTGCATCCGTCACTTTGACGAACGGTTCGAGCGCAAACGGATTCAGCTTGCCAAATGGGGCGAACGTCGTTCTGCCGACTGGCAGCTCAGCCGATTTTATTCAGGGCGGAGACGGGTTCTGGCGGCTTTTGGGCCCAACCGCCAGCACGAGTCTCACTGATGCGTCCACCATCGTACATTCCTCCCCAACCGTTACACCGGGGCAGTTGGCGTGCATTAGAGCGGCAGGTCCTCCACCAATAATCGGCACCTGCATGGCTGTTTCGGGTGCTACCTGCACGAGTTGTAATTAACGGCTAGATCAGGGGTGCTTGTGCGCCAGTTTCGGGGGTTCGATTGCCCGCATTACTTCGTTTCTTCTACCACCACGGACTGTGTGTGTTGGGGGTGAAAGGTGAGAGTAACGGGCTGCCTGAGACATTGTTTTGTGTCCAGCAGCTTCCATGATTTCGCGCGTCGTCGCCTCGGCCATCGCGAGCCAGGAACAGTACGTGTGGCGCAGCCCGTGCCATGTGATCCGGGCTATCCCGGTGACCGCAGCTTCGAACCATGAACGGTCGTCGAATCTCTCCTGCTTCCGATTGGTATAGACATCGGAGCGGTCCTCGCGAATGAACAGACGCTCAGATCGTTTTCGACCGTGATGGAGAACGGAGTCGACGGCTGCGAGCGCGTCGGCGTTCAGGTTTACCGTGCGGCCTCCCCGTTCTTTGTCTTGTCCAGGTCATTTGCGCGACGGTACCGATCGAACTGACCGACTCCAACGGTGTACTGCTCGCTCAACCGCATTCCTGTAGGAACTGCGGTCACGTACTCCGCGAGACGCTCAGAGAAACGCTGCGCGATCACGGCATGGAGTTCCTCATATTCCGTCTCGGCTCAGGGAGCGCAAACGGCCCTTCGGCTCTCTGCGCATGGGAATGAACTCGCCCCGCGCTGGATTGTGGGTGACCTTCCTGTTTCGCTTGGCCAACTTGTATGCCAGATGCCGGTGACATCTCATCGCTCCTCTTGACAATAGTCGTTGCGAGGAGTAGTGTTGGTTTTGGATGAAAACCGCTGTCCAACCCGATCCCAAGCCAAAGCCGGGCTCCTCCCCAGAGGAGGTCGCGCACCTTGAAATGATGCGGACAATGGAAGCTCTGTCGCACCGGTTTGCGCAGGTGTTGAAAGCCGAAGATCTTTCGTCAACACAGTACAACGTGCTGCGGATTCTGCGAGGCTCCTCGGAGGGACTTCCGTGCGGGGAGATCGGCAACCGTATGGTGACGCGGGACTCGGATATTACACGGCTGCTGGACCGGCTCGAGAAGCGATCTTTGGTCACCCGTTGCCGGGAGACCAAGGATCGGCGGACAGTATGGACGCGGATTACTCCGGAGGGACTGGAACTGCTGGCGCGCCTGGATGAACCCGTGCGTGCGGCTCATCTCGAGCTTCTGGGGCACCTTGGGGCCAAGCGGTTGAATCTTCTGGCGGATCTGCTGCGTCTGGCACGCCAGCCTTACGGCTAATTTTTTTCACTCTATATTTGTTGCAACGAATGTTGTTGTGACGCATCAAATCACTCATAAGCAGAATTCAAACCATCTGAAAGGGAACACCACTATGAGCACCATAATTGCAGCTCCCGCCATCACCACCTGGAACGTCGATTCGACTCACTCGGTTGTCGAGTTCAAGGTCAAGCACATGATGATCTCCAACCTGAAGGGTCATTTCACCGGCGTGACCGGCACGCTATCGCTGGATGAGGCTGATCTGACGGAGTCGAGCGTGGAGGCGGCGATCGAGATTGCGTCGATCCACACACTGGATGCGGGCCGCGATGCCCACCTGAAGGCTGCGGACTTCTTCGACGCCGAGCAGTTTCCGACCACGCAGTTGAAATCGACGCACATCGCGGTGAAGTCGGACGGGGAACTCGTGGTCACGGGCGACCTGACGATCAAGGGTGTCACCCGCAGTGTGAAATTCGCGGTGGAGGGACCCACTCCGGCGACGAAGGATCCGTGGGGCAATACGCGCATTGGCGTGGCGGCGACTGCGAGGATCAATCGCAAGGACTTCGGGCTGACCTGGAACGCGGCGCTCGAGGCCGGCGGGTTGATGGTGAGCGAAGATGTCAGCATCACTCTGGACCTGCAGTTTGTGAAGCAGGCGTAGGGGCGGCGCTGGGGGTTGGAAGGATGATCCGCCGCCAGAGCGCTGCATCAAGGCGTGCTCTGGCGGCATCGCCCCGCAACTTCCAATATTCGGATGGCGGAATTCTTTTGAAAGGCTAACCAGCGCAGCCGTACTCAGGAGGAGGGTCGCTTCACCCTTTTGAAAAACGGCGTATCCTTTTAATCGAGCATCGGCAGAGGTCGGAGCAAGAGGAGGTACAAGAACCTTGCTTTCGAGACAAATTCTGGCGCCATTTTGCTTCTCGTGCTTCACAATGCTTGCGCTCGCTCCCGCCCAAGACCAATCAAATCAGTCGACGGGTCCGATTCAACGGGTTTATGTTGAGGAGCAGACGAGCGCAACCGCTGGAGATTGGGTTCACTGTGACTTCCAAGGCTCATGCTTCGATCACCACAACGCGAACTCTCTCGCCGAGTCAGTTGAAGTGACGAAGACGTGTCCATCAATATTGAGCGTAACCGACAATCGCGCTATGGCGGATTACTACCTGCGAATTTCCCGACTGAGTTCAACGCTGTACCGGAGAAGCGGCGAAATTGCTTATGTCTTCTCTTCGAAGTTCGATGCTCCTAATCTTGCCAAGGAGATTTGTTCCTTTGCCAAAAAGAAAGCACCAGTTGAGTTGGATTCTCCTATCTCTCAAAGGTGATGAACGCCCATCGTTCCAATCGACGCTATCCGGGCGTGCGATGGGCGTCAGGCTAGACTGACCGTCAAGAAATTGACTGTCACTGCGACGGCAGACACTTCCGTGTTATTGGTATCCTTCCTCGATTCATAGTACGGTTCTCGTCATAGCCCCCCCTCACAGCTTTACAGGTGGTTTACTCGGCGATGGAACACCTCTGTCCGACATGCGCGGCCCTGCGCCGTGAATGGCTTGATGCAATCGAGAAGTGGTCAGCGGTGACACGATCATCTTACGATCCTCAACTAGAAGTAGCAGCACGTCTCGACGAGCACAGCGCCTTCTGCAAGTACATTGAATGGCATCATGCCTGTAAAGAATGCCCGCGAATTGAGCCTTGAGAAATGGCGCGGTCCGCGCGTGCGCTGGGCGTTGTGTTGGACTACCCACGTAGCGTTGCTAAACAAGGTCCCAGAGGGCAGTTGTCGGTGAGTGTACGGCTCTGGAGTCTGAAAAACCTTGTGACCAGCATTTGGGCCTCCCACTCGAACCAGCACCTGATATTCGGGTGCCAGATATCAACAAATGTGACCCTTGCCTTCACTTCCGAATTGACCACCCACAACGACATCGACTAGCTGCTCCTGCTCGCGACCATAGAGGCCCAAGTGACTCGCGGCTCGGACAAGGACGTCCTCCTGATCGCACCGATCTGTAGCAATGACGGCATCGGCAATTTCCTCTAATCGAAAAATAAGCCGCTCTGTTCGGTTTCCCTTGCATCCTGCGGTGTTGAAGGCCCTGCTCGATTGGCGAGCGGTGTCGCTCTATCGGCGGACACGGACTTTCTGTTCCCGTCCGACAGGCTGAAGGGTGAGAAACCCCTGAGTCCCGACATGATCCTTCGAAAGATCATTCGCCCGGCCATGAAGGAAGCGAAGATCGAAGGAAAGATGATCGGCTGGCATTCATTCCGGCACTCGCTGGCAACGAACCTGCGTAGTCTCGGCGTGGATGTGAAGGTTGCTCAGGAGCTTCTGAGGCACGCGAACAGCCGCACGACGATGGACATCTGCACCCGCGCTGTCTCGGCTCAGAAGCACGAAGCTACCGGCAAGATCGTTGAACTTCTCGTCCACAAACAACAACATCTGAAGAGGCTCAGCACCCTTCAGCACCCTTGGAAGATCAGCCTGCTATAGCATGATCTTCCAAGTCATCTATTTTGTTATGGATATGGTAGGCACGAGGAGACTCGAACTCCTGACCTCTACCGTGTCAAGGTAGCGCTCTAACCAACTGAGCTACGCGCCTGCGCGAAGTGAAACACGACCTTAACATCATATCAAGATTCGTCGGGAT
>Ga0210383_10000526_pt1 | contig 35287 bp, 25 predicted proteins | sample IncBWC14OmetaG_FD_160072 | JGI IMG/M metagenome (GOLD analysis project Ga0210383, IMG submission 160072) | Forest soil microbial communities from Barre Woods Harvard Forest LTER site, Petersham, Massachusetts, United States - Inc-BW-C-14-O ... | reverse complement strand
AGCCTTTCGCGGATTACACACCACGACTTCCGTCACGTGTGGCTTCAGCAGGTCGTACAACCAGGCCGCCCAGGTTCCTTCTTCCAATGTGACGTGCAAATCTCCGCGCAGCCCCGATTAACGCGCAAACCGGACATGTGGAATCACGTCCAATTTGCCCGTTATTCCACGACGAACGCCAGCGGACCGCTGTCGCCTCTCCTCAATCCATGTTAGCCTCTCGCGAAGAGCAGGAGGCAAGGGGATGGCCGAGAACAAGACCAAGCCCACCCAATTAAGCGTGACGGGTTTCATCGATGGCCTCACGGACGCAGCCAAGCGCGCAGACGCCAAGGCATTGGTCAAAGTGATGCAAAGCGCGGCGGGCGAAAAGCCGAAGATGTGGGGCCCATCCATTATTGGCTTCGGCAGCTACCACTACAAGTACGAGAGCGGACGGGAAGGCGATATGCCAGTTATCGCATTCTCGCCGCGTAAGGCCGCAACAGTTCTTTATGGGATGACCGGGTTTAGCGGGGCTGCAGCGCTACTCGCAAAACTCGGCAAGCATACGACCGGCAAGGGCTGCCTCTACATCAAGAAGCTCGCGGATGTGGACCAACGCGTGTTAGAGACCCTCGCGGTCAAATCCTTGGCCGCAAAGCGAGCGCGGCACCCGAGCTAAGCAATCGAGCCTAAGTCCCGATTTACGCGCTTCCCGGACGGGTAGATTTGTGGCAAAAGCGCGGGCTTGATTGGCAAATGCGTTGGGCGCATCCTTTCACGAGCGAGGCTAGAATGGGCACGCGGCTATAACGTTTTTATCACACCAAGCGTTTTTGAGCGCCAAAGAGCGGCCCACGCGAAAGCCCTAAACCATTTATAATCAAAGATTTTTTATGGCGCGCCCGGGGCGATTCGAACGCCCGACCTCGTGCTTCGGAGGCACGCGCTCTATCCAGCTGAGCTACGGGCGCGCAGACAAGCTTCGCTACAACGGCAGTCTGTTTAGTTTAGCGGTTCTGGCGCTTTCTCGCCAGAGCCACGCTGGCGACCCCCAAACTACCGCCGAGCGATCGCTTCTCGGCTCTTTTTCGAGAAACTTATCCCTTCGAGCGGGTCTTGATATCGTGAGCCAACTTTTCTATTTCTTCCGCTTTTCTTATCAGGTTCAGGGAAAGCACCTTGCTGGAATCGGTCTTTTCCACCTGGGTCTTCAGATCGGACGCCAGATCGTATAAGCGTTCGACCTTTTTCTTGATCTCCTTCTCATTTTCGTCGAGTATGTGTTTGTCCGCCGAAGGGACCTCCGGCGTCTCCGGCCCCTGGTCGGACGGAGGCTTGCGTCCCCCTACGGGCGGCGTGGGCGGTGGGCCTTGCGAGAGCCTGGTGGCGCCGAACAGCCACGTGGGTATGGCTGCCGCAAGCAAAATTGCCGAAACAAAACTACGCCTGTTCTCCACAGGTTCTCTCCTTAGAAGAGGATGCCATTCGCGGCGGGCCGACTGCATCCTTCTCAAGCCAATGGTATACTCACCTTCCAATACATTCTATGTCCAGCCTCGTCGCGCACCTTCCCGATTTTCCCAGCCTGCTTAGACTTCTCGGCATATTTGTCGTGGCTCTGTTGCTCGATCGACTCCTGAAGGGCCTAACGCGCCAGATCGTCAAGCCTGCGGCATCCCAAACACGCGGCGCACACGCCAGGGAGCAGCAAACCCGCGAACTGGCGGACATGCTGCATAGCGTAGGGAGCAAGGTAATTTGGGCCGTGGCGCTGCTTACCGCGGCTCAGGAATTTGGGATCAACGTTATGCCGGTTGTGATCTTGGGCGCCGTTGTCTGTCTGGCGCTAGGACTTGGCGCGCAGAATCTTGTTAGGGATATCATCAGCGGCTTCTTCATTGTCCTTGAGGATCAATACGTGGCCGGCGAATCGATTCAGGCTGGCGAAACGATTGGCCGTGTGGAGCAACTTACGTTGCGGCGCACGGTGGTTCGTGATTCGGGCGGGGCTCTGGTCACCTTTTCGAACGGAGACTTGCGCACGGTGAGTAACTTGAGCCGCGATTGGTCGCAAGCATTCGTGGATGTGGCCGTGTCACCCGCAGTGCCACAAGAATTGGTTTTCCAGGTTCTAGAAGCGGCTTCCAGCGAGCTACGCGCGGACCCTTTGTGGTCGCAAGCACTGGTAGATGGGCCTCGAGTGCTCGGCATGCAGGCCTGCGACGCGACTGCCGCCACGTTGCGGCTGCAGGTACGAACCATGCCGTCGCGCCAGGATGACGTGGCGCGCGAATTACGCAGACGAATTCAGCTTGAATTTCAGCGCCGCGGCATCCCGCTGTCCCACGTGCAGCGCGTCGAACTTCTGAATGCCGATGCATTCCAGGAAAATAGACCGCCCGCAGCGGTTACTTGATCCATTTAGATCCGAGGAGACAAGGTCATGAGTCAGACTACATACGAAGAAGTGAATTTAATGTTGCGGCTTTACGATCTCCGTAGGGAGCCGCGATTGCGGGAGGCGCGTGCCTGGTTCGTGGAACACTACCAGGCCTCGACTCCGGAAGAAGTCATGCAAAAGTATCCGCCGGGAAGTCAGGAGAACACATACATCCGCATGGTGATCAGCTATTGGGACATGGTCGCGAGTATCGTCAATCGTGGGCTGATCAACGACGAACTATTTTTCGAAAGCAACGGCGAGATTTGGGTGGTGTGGGATCGCATGCGCAGCATCGTGCCCACGTGGCGCGCGGCGTTCAAGAACCAATATCTTTTCTCGGGCATTGAAGAAACGTGCAAACGCCTGGAAAGCTGGCGAGAACGGCGGGCGCCCGGTTCCACGAGCGCAATGCGGCAGATGATGGATCAGAAGAAGGAACTTCCCAAGAAAGCGTAGCGGAGTTCGTGAGTTGGCCGCTTAGGCTTTGGAAATTAACATCGTCGGTTCCGGATGACCCGGGTTTTCTCTGTTCGACGGAGCGGGCGGGTGCGCCGTCCGTACACAATTCCTCCCGTCTTCTTTAGCCGCGTAAAGCGCCATATCCGCTTCGTGTACAAGTGCTTCCACCTGGTTATTCCGAAAATCGGTGGACAAAGCCAGTCCGATGCTGACGGGGACCTGCAAATCCTCTGTCCCGGTCGCGACCGGCCGGCCGGCGATCGCCTGGCGAAGTTGCTCCGCGCGAGACACGGCATTCTCCGGATTACAACGGTTGAGAACAACTACAAATTCTTCCCCGCCATAGCGGCTGACCATGTCGTAGGAGCGCACCGCGTTCTGAAAGCGTTTGGAAACTTCGCGGAGCACATCGTCTCCGGCCGCGTGTCCGAAACGATCGTTGATGGATTTGAAATGGTCAATGTCGCACATCATGACAGCGGTGCAACTGGCCTCACGACGCGAACGCCCCAACTCCACGGACAAAAGCTCCAGAATCGCTCCGCGGTTCCACAAGGAAGTTAGTACGTCGTGTGTGGCCTGAAATCGCATGCTTTCGCGCGCATCGACAAGCCGGTCCTCCAACTGCTGATCCTCACGCCGGTCTTCCTCATTGGCATATTCCCTGGCTGCAGGAACAATATCGGCCTTGCGGAGGTACGTGGCAAAAAGCGTGCCATCCCCTCGATAAAGCGCCGCCAAGTGGATGTGCTTGCGAAACTGAAGGGCCTGTAGAACTCGAGTTGCATCCGCAGAGTCGTCAAACACAAGCGCCGCGACGCTGCTGGTCCCAATGAGTTGTCCTGTGGATTTCAGTTCCTCCAACTTGTGTTCACGCGCGACGCTTTCGTTATAGACCAGCGAGGCAATCAGCGCGACGACCAGACCGATGCTGCTTCCCACCATCGTGAGAAGGGCCAACTTCCATCGGAGCGACCTATTGCGCGGGCTAATCACATCAGCTCCCCGGCCGTTCCTTTTCAACAACCACACGCTTCGCTAGCGCTAGCAGCCGTGAATCCAGCTTCAACTGCGCGTTTTTAGCGGCCGTTATTTATGTTGATTTGCACGGGGTTGCGGTCGTATTTCAGTTCGAAGATTCCACCAGCCTCCAGGAACCTTCCGATTCTCCGACGGTGAGAATCGTTAACCCTTTCAGGGGAGCAAGAATCCTGGTCTTGCCATTGATTTGGGTGATAAAGATCAAATCGCAGGCTCGCATCTCGGACTCTGTCCTGACCATGCGAAGATCGACTGTCCGACCAGCAATTCGCGATCCGGCCAACTCCTGCGCCAGCGGCATGCCAAAAGAAGAATCACCGTAGAGGCAAAAATGGAAGGGCGTATCTTCTTGTCCTTTTCCTTCGGGCCACTGCACGAAACTCGGAATTTTTCTCAGATAGGCGGCTTTGAAACGAAATTCATCGCGGCTCCATTGGCCAAACAATTGGAAAGAGCCTAGTGCGAGGACGCAAACGATGCAACAGACAGACACACTGGCGCGCACAAATCGGATCGTGTCGCGTTTTAGTCGGTGCCCGGAATTGTGTGCAGACTTCGGGCCATGCTGAGAACCGTTGTGCACACTACACCCCTAGCCGTCCTGAACTGCACTAGCCAGCAAGGGAGACGCCAAACACTAACCGCCAAGCGCTGGAGCTATCGGAAAACACAGGGACTTGCGGGAGAAGAATTTCGGTCAAAACGAATCAGTGTGTCTATTTGAATCAATAGCTTCTCTTCGATTCATTTTTGCTCACACATCAGGATCCATATGAGATCGATTATCTGCAAAGTCGTCGTCTCCCTCTTTCGTCAGGACAGGCAGAAGGCGGCATAGTGGCAACCGCGCGGGAACTGGGCGGAAACCGATCGTACGTACATCAGGTTTGTATCTTTTTAATGACTGCTGGGATCATCATTTCGAATATGATCTGGAACCGTCCGTTGCAGCCGGAGAAATGCCCACGCGAGGCACTAGGAATGATGAACCGCAAAAAAATGGCCAGAACGGCTTTTGCCTGGGCGGTTGGCGCTTCCCTGCTTTGTTTTTTTACATTTGGAAAATCTAATGGCGGCCAACTTGCTGTTCGAGATAAGGAACAGCAGGATTGGCCAGCTTACGGGGGCTCACCGGAGGCCAATCATTACTCCAATCTCACGGAAATTAATCGTGGCAACGTGAAGCAATTGAAGGTCGCTTGGAGCTACGACACCGGCGAGTCTGGCGGGCTTCAAACGAGCCCAATCATAGTAGGCGGTGTTCTTTATGGGCTGACGCCATCGCAAAAAGTTTTCGCGCTGAACGCGGCCACGGGCAAAGAGCTGTGGAAATTCGATTCAGGCATTGGCGGCACGCAGCCAGATCGAGGGCTCGCTTATTGGTCTGGCGAAGCCGGCGACCGCGTGCTTGTGGGCGTCTCAAATTTTCTTTACGCTCTGGATGCCAGCACCGGAAAACCAATTGCGGCCTTTGGAAGCCAGGGCCGCATCGATCTTCGCGAAAATCTCGGTCGCGAACCAGCTTTGGCACAATCTATTTATCTGACCAGCCCGGGGATTGTGTACAAAGATTTGATCATCGTTGGCGGACGCAATCCCGAATCTCTCCCCGCGCCGCCCGGCGACGTTCGCGCCTTCGATGTGCGTACGGGAAAACTTCGTTGGGCCTTTCATACCATTCCGCATCCTGGCGAATTCGGTTATGAAACCTGGCCGAAGGACGCTTGGAAGACCAGTGGAGCGGCAAATAATTGGGCCGGCATGGCGCTCGACTCCAAGCACGGAATTATTTATGTTCCAACCGGTTCAGCCGCATTCGATTTCTACGGTGCGGACCGCCTCGGCTCGGACCTGTTCGCCAATTGTCTGTTGGCCCTGAACGCGGAAACGGGAGAACGCATCTGGCATTTTCAGGCGGTGCATCACGACCTTTGGGATCGTGATTTCCCCGCTCCGCCGGTATTGCTGACGGTGAAGCGAGACGGGCGGGACATCGACGCTGTCGCGCAAACCTCAAAGCAAGGCTTCGTCTTTCTCTTCGACCGTGCCAATGGAAAACCATTATTCCCTATCGAAAGCCGTAAATATCCTTCCAGTGACATGCCTGGCGAAGTGGTTGTATCTGAACAGCAGCTGCCGATACGTCCTGCGCCTTTTTCGCGTCAACTTCTGACGGAGGATCTTCTAACCAATCGCACGCCGGAGGTCCATCAATGGGCCGTCGAGCGATTCCGGAAATTTCGTAGCGAAGGCCAGTTCGTGCCATTCACCGTCGGAAGAGATACGGTTATTTTCCCCGGCTTCGACGGCGGCGCGGAGTGGGGCGGTGCCGCGGTGGATCCGGAAACCTCTTTCATTTATATCAACGCGAACGACATTGCCTGGACCGGCGCTCTGGCGGAAAACACAGCTGGGAACAGCGGGCGAGGAATTTATCAGAGCCAGTGCGCGAGCTGCCATGGTGGAAATCTGAATGGCATACCGCCGTCATTCCCTTCTCTGGCTGATGTTGGTGATCGCCTTACGCCGCAGCAGATTGCGGGAACGGTAAAATCGGGCAAAGGGCGTATGCCCGGCTTTCCGAATCTCAGCGAAGATCAATTATTTGCTTTGATCAGCTTTGTGACCAGCGGCGAGAGCAAGGAACCCGCCAGTTCTGGTCCTGCTCCCGCCGGTATGAAATATCGTCTCACCGGTTATCGGAGATTTTTGGATCCCGATGGCTATCCTGCCGTCGTCCCGCCATGGGGCACGTTGAATGCCATTGATTTGAACACCGGAGAATGCGTCTGGAAAATTCCACTGGGCGAATATCCGGAGCTATCGGCAAAAGGAATCCACAATACGGGAACGGAAAACTACGGAGGTCCGATTGTCACCAAAAGCGGGCTGCTCTTCATCGGCGCTACGAACTTTGACAAGAAATTTCGTGCATTCGATAAGGCAACGGGGGAATTGCTGTGGGAGACGACGCTTCCCTTTTCCGGCAACGCCACTCCGGCAACATATAAAGTGAACGGACGACAGTTTGTAGTCATCGCCGCGGGTGGTGGCAAAGACGCGAAGTCGGTTTCCGGCGGAGTTTACGTGGCTTTTGCACTCCCAGAGGACAAGGCTTCAAAATAATCAGCGACGATGGAGCGCGGTGCTGAGTTTGTTTTCAAATTATGACGCGCTATTTGCTCACCGGAAGCCGTATCCCGGTTTGAGCTCACATCGATAATCCTTGGTTTGATTTTTTTCAACTCGAACTTGGCAATTGGCCCAGCTCAGTACAGGAGTCGGCCCTAAAGGAAACACAATGAGAGTGCCATTCAGATCTGCTTCGATAGTGGGACCCTCGGCCGTCGACGGCAACGTGAAGTTCATTGCGCGGCCGAAAATCACCGGATAGGACACGCGAGTGATACTCCCGAGCTGCGAACGAAACACCTCGGCTTGCAACAAAAATGTGGCCGTGTCCGACCAATTACCGACGGAAACTTTAATGGAACGTCCGCCGGGAGAGAATCCATCGGTATCAATGCGGGTAAACGGGCAGGGTCCCGCAATACAAGACACCCGTGCATCCCGGAACACATTCCCTTCTCCTGCATCTAGTGACGCGGAGCCCATCGCGGCTTTCCATTTCCCGTCTGGCGAACACGGGGGCTGGCTGTTGCACGGGACGTTACTTTTATTGACTACTTGAAACGTTTTCACCGCGTTGCCGATATTCTCCGTCTTCATCGTCTCCGTCGAATAGCGCACCATGACATTTCCGATCATGACTTCCGCTTGATTGAGTGCGGCCTCCGCCTCACCGTGAACGGGTGTCATCCGCACGACGTATAATTTATCGGCGAGCGTTTCTTTCATATCCAGGGGTTGAAAGTCGGGATGTCGAAAGGCAAGCCGGATAGGCTGTCCGAGGTTCACGCCGGGACGCAAGGCGAGACTAAAGGCGCCCGAAAAGTCAGACTTCACGTTTTGGATCGCCAATCCATCGACTGAGCTCACTTCCACATCGGCAATTGGCGATTCCTTACGGGAATCGCTATCCTGTTTAATGACCGCGCCCCTTATCGTAATCGGTCGATGTTTCCGGTGCTGGTGAACTGCAATCGAGGCGATGACCAAAATTGCGCCGAGGCCCACGATCACGAGACCCAAAATACTTAGCTTTTGGTTGCTTATCATAGCTGTTCCCAAACGTACCTCTGGCATCGCTTCAAATCAAGGCAGGCCCGCTTGGGCATTTTCCAAGTGGCGATAGCAAATTCGATACGGACGTCTCATTCGGAGCACTGTACTTGCTTCTGCGGGTTCCGAGAGCGTCTATAATGAAGGAAAATGGAGAAAAGAAAGATAACTCCAGCCAGATTTTCGCGCCGGGGTCTGCTAAAACGGATCGCCGGAGCCGGGCTAGGTTTGCCCATCCTGGCGTTACACACTCCGGCTGATTTGCGACTGTTGGGTCAACAGGCTGTTTCGCCGCAACGGCCTCCGACCAGGACGTCTTTCTCCAACAGCGACGATGCGTTTCTGGAAGAATTGGAGCAGGCCAGTTTCAAGTATTTTTGGGGACAAGCCCATCCGGAGACTGGCATCGTAATGGACCGCTGTAACGCAAGCAATCCTGTGGCAAGCGAACTTGGCAGTATTGCCGCTACGGGTTTCGGGCTGACCGCTATCTGTATCGGAGAAAAGCGCGGGTATGTCCCTCATCCTGAGGCTGAGGCGCGGGTTCTAAATACCTTGCGCTTCCTGTGGAAGAAACTGCCCAACCACCGGGGATTCTTCTATCACTTTGCAAACATCAACACCGGCGAAAGACTGTGGGATTCCGAAGTTTCTTCCATCGACACAGCCATCTTGCTTTGCGGAGTTCTCACCTGCAGGCAGCACTTCATTCATACCGAGATCAGTGAATTGGCGCACGAAATTCTTAACCGCGTGGACTGGAATTGGCTCTCGGAAGACACTCCGATCTTGCCGCACGGTTGGACTCCTGAAACCGGCTTTCTGCAATACCGGTGGGGAGATTACAGCGAGATGATGATGATGTACCTACTTGGACTCGGATCGTACTCGCATCCGCTGCCCGCCGAGGCATGGAACGCCTGGAAACGAACTATTTTTGAGTATGACGGCATCCGATACATCGGATCCTTCGCTCCCCTGTTCATCCACCAATATTCCCAGGCTTGGTTCGATTTCCGAGGCAAGCGTGATCGCTACGCGGACTATTTCCAGAATTCGATTCTGGCTACGGAAGCCCACCGGCGCTTCTGTATAGATCTGTCAAAACAGTTTCCCGATTACAGCGACGATCTATGGGGCATCACGGCTTCGGATTCACGGAAAGGATATGTGGCCTGGGGCGGCCCGCCCGAGACCGGACCGATCGACGGCAGTGTTGTTCCTTGCGCAGCCGGGGGTTCTCTGCCTTTTCTCCCAGAAGCGACCATGCGCGTGCTGCGAACGATCAAGGATCGCTACGGAAAAGAAGGTTGGACGCAATACGGCTTTGTCGATGCGTTTAATCCGCTGACGAACTGGTATGACACCGACGTTGTGGGGATCGACACCGGAATCACGATGGTCATGGCAGAGAATGCGCGCACTTCTTTTGTGTGGGAAACGTTCATGAAGAACTCAGAAGCGCAACGTGGGATGGAGCGAGCTGGATTCAAACCCCAGGCTCCTTGAACAATCAGTCGGCGGGCAGAAGGTTCTGCCGCGGGGGGTTCAACGGCGTTGTCGGAAATTCCGGGTGGCTCTCGACCAACTCCAGTTCAAGTGCGGGCGTTCGCGGGATTTTCTCCTGAAGTATTCTTTCGGTGGCGGCCACCATGGGTTCCGCGTGGAATCTTCGCTGCATGGACATGTCACCGAGCACTGAGGCAGCGGCAACGAGGATCATTCCCTGGTGGTGAGCCATCCAGCAACGCACCATCTCGCAGGTTTGCCCCTCAGTTAATCTAGAGGGCGTAAAGTCGTACGCGTCGTAAAAGCCGTAAGCGCCCAGCCACCCTTTCGTTTTCATATCACGAAGGTTCTTTGCCGCGTTTGGCGAGTCGACCAACAGGGCGAGAAACGCGGAATACGGCGAAACGACAAGATCGTCCGTATCCGGCCGACTCAAAGCCAGGCTTGGCAGTCCAAAAGCGTGATAGTGATAATGGTCGTCAGGGTTTCTTTCGCTGCTGGAAGATTCGGATATACCCCAAGGAATATTTTTCGCAGCGGCAAAATCTCGTTGCACATGGACGGCCGTCTGAGAGCTTTCTTCCAACAGTGTATTTGGATAGCTCTTCATCCAAAGCGACGGCAACAGATATTCAAACATCGTCCCTGTCCAGGAAAGTAGTACCCCCGCCTTCTTGTAGATCTTGCGTGGTCTTCCCAACTGGAACCAGGCCTCCTGAGGAATTTCCCCTTTGGCAATCGCAACAAAGACCGCGGCGCGGGCTTCGGACGCCAGCAGATCGTAATGGGCTTCGTGGAGGTAATTCTTTTCCGCGTCATAACCGATAGACAGATTCTTCTTCAATGGATTGTAGAGAAAAGTGAAATCCATTTCGTTCGCGCAATGCTCGGCTGCAGTCGCAATGCCGAGGAGCCGGGCCGTGATGTCGTGGGATGTGCCCACCGATCGTGTGAGCGAAGAAAGTAAAAGTTCCAGTGCCGAGCGCGTTTCCCGATCGGTTCCGTCGTTGGCAAGAATTTCCTTGATTTTCTTATCAAGCAAGGCCCGGATCGTCGGCAACGACTGCAAACTGAGCGCTTCCACCTTGAACGCATTCGGGACGGTAAGATGGCGGCGGTATTGACGAAACTCGGGCATTAGCCACGGGGAAAATGCGTTCACCTGCTCCTGAAGTGCGGTGATTCGCGCCAATAGCTCGCTCGCCCACCAGCGGACGTCCTCTCCAACTTCAGCAGCCGAAAGCCGTTTTTCAAGTGCTCGAACGGAATCGGCGAGGCTCGGAAGAGCGTCCGGCCAATCCGCGACGCTCCCGCGCGCAAACGATCTGACCTTGAGCCGCAGTCCCTCAACCGCGAGCACAACATTATTATTTTTCTTATCCTCTGCAAGCAGCTCCAGAATAATTTCAAGATGATCAACGACGCCCCGCCAAAGGGTGTTTCGGAATAGCGGTTCCTTGGCAATGTCCTGGCATGCCTGCTTCAGCGTCCACAGACAGCAAACGAGGTTACCGTTATCTACAGTTGACACCAGGAGCGGCGGCAGCGGCTGGAGCGTGAGGGAGTCGTACCAGTTAAAAAAGTGCCCGTTGTGCTTAGGCATTCGTTGAATGGCGCCGAAGGTCTTTTCTGTGTCCCCCACAAATTCCGTCAACGTCGACCAACCCAGGTCGAATGCCGCTATTCTCGAGTTGAAAAGAAATCCGAGGTTGGTAGGGGAGATGCGATGCGCCACCAGCCCACCCTCTTGGACGAGATCGGGAATTAGCCAGTTCTCTTCCGCGTTGCTGAACTGGCGGAAGAACCGCCACGTTCGCAATGCCGCACCACGGAGCATGCCCCGGTCGCCGCTGCGAATCTTGTTTCCGCTGGTCCAATAAGGCAGGTTTAGCCATTCGCAAATTGCCTTCGACGAACCCCAGAGGGCCAAAAACGGTAACGCAACCAGAATCGAGTACGGACGAAGAACAACAACGACAAGATCAATGATGAAGCAAAGCCACGGAGTCCAATTCAGATAAATCTCGATGGGATCCTTCGCGCGCGTGTTCGCTTCCGCATCGGCAGCCGTTTCCCATTGCAGCAGCCGCTTGCGCGTAACGGTCAAGCGCACAAGCGTCCGCACAATAGCGTCGAGGGTTACCAGGCTTTGGTGAAAAAGAAGCGCCAGCCGGAAAACCAGCGTCGCTTGCATACTGCCGAAGTCCGACACTATGTTTCCCCAAGAGTCCTTCAAGGAGCCTGAGCGGACCGCTCTTGCAATCGACACGGCGGATTGCAGGAAACTAGGAAACGACATGGTGGCCAGGGTCGCTAACGTCCAGTAGAGCGCGTTTCCGGGCAGCACGAACCATCCGGCCAGAAGAAGCAAAAAGAGCGCAAATTCCGTAAGACTCCGGCGAAGGTTATCGACAATCTTCCATCGGGAGACACCACTCAATGGGTTGTGAACCAGTTGACCAGAATGACTGGGTACCTGTGGAAACAGCCACAAAATGATTTGCCAATCGCCTCGTACCCAGCGATGCTTGCGGCGGCTGTATGCACTGACGTGAGAAGGATAATCGTCGATCACTTCTACATCGGAGATCAAACCCGCGCGCGCATAGGCTCCTTCAATCAGGTCGTGACTCAAAACAGCGTTGCTCGGAAACCGCCGGTCCAGAACCCGTTCAAACGCCTCTACCTCATAAATCCCTTTGCCCGTGAAAATCCCTTCTCCGAACAGGTCCTGATAAACGTCGGAAACTGCCCGCGTGTAGATGTCGAATCCAGCGTCTCCCGAAAAAATTCCGGCCAAACGCGAGCGGTTCTTGGATTTGACGCTGACCTCGACGCGAGGTTGCAGGATTCCATAGCCTTCAACAACGATATTTTTGACCGGATCGATCACCGCACGATTAAGCGGGTGAGCAAGAGCGCCAACCAACTTGCGTGCGGAATCCTTTGGCAATTGCGTATCCAGGTCCAGAGTAATTACGTAGCGAATTCCCGGAAGAATTGAGAGATCGCCAATCCGGATCGAAAAATTGTCGCCCTTGCCCAGAAGCAGATCGTTTAAATCCATCAGCTTTCCGCGCTTCCGCTCCCAGCCCATCCAAATTCCCTCGGAAGCGTTATAGGAGCGGTCCCGGTGCAGGTGAAAAAAAGACCCCTTTCCGTCGCCGGCATATTTTTCGTTCAAGCCCTCGATCAGTTTCGAACAAACTGCGGCCAGGGTGTCCTTTTCATCGAATGGCTGCATCGAGTCCGGTGGATCAGTGAGCAGCGCGAAGTACAAATGTGTGTCGCGGTTTGCTAGGTAGCGAATTTCGAGATCCCTTGCCGCGTGCTTTACTTGTTCTTCGCTGCCCAAAAGCATGGGAACCACGACCATGGTTTTGCAGTCGCTGGGTATTTCATCGGTGAAATCGAGCTTCGGAAGCTTTCGTGCTGGAAGCAACGTGGTCGTCAATATATTCATCGTCGCTACTGCACACTCCAGAGCCGGAAGCACAAAGAACGCCAACTCGTACCACCGGAGAGCTTTCCAGCCGGGAATCGCGATGAATAACGCTACCGCGGCGAGAGTCAGCAGCGCGATTCCCGTAAAATAAAAAGAACCCGGCCCACGCAGGACGGTCTCTTGTAGCCGATCGAAAAATGATGGCTTGTATCCGATCGCTTGTTTAAGGGCGGAGCTTCCTTCGCCCAAAAGGTAATAGCCAATGTGGGATCTGCGATCCTTTGCGCGCTCATCGGAGACCGAATGCGGCCCGCGAGCCAGCTCCACGAGTGTACGCGCAATGTCCTGTTCGCATTGTTCCGAGTGAGCCGCTAATTCCGCCAACGCGCCCCGGTAAAGTCCACGGCTTTCCGAATCCATCCGCGTATATACTTCGAGCGGATCAAGGCGCAAGACTTTCTCGGTTACGCTGACGTCTTCAAAGATCTTTTCCCAATCGAGGTCATCCAGATGTTTGAGACAGAGGAGCATGGTCGAGAGAATGATCGTCTTCGCAGGTGTCGCTGATTGCAGTTGCTGATCCGCGTCGCATTGTCCAGCAATCTCACCGATACGTTCCACCAGTGCGAGCAACATGAGCGGCCGCAGGCTCCACAGCTCGGGCATCTGAAACGGTGAATCCTCCTGCGCACCATGCAAGAAGGTGACCAGCGTATCCGCGGAGATCAGATACTTCACCGCTCGAAGAAAGCTTTCTCCTATAGCATAAGCGCGCGGCACACAGCCGAGATCCCGGATTTCCACTTGCGGCAACTTCGCAGCTGTATGGAGCTCTTCGTGTGCTTCCCGAAGAGCGGTATCCAGCAAAGCTTCATTTTCCAAAAGCCGGCGGGAATCGGGGAATGCAACGCCGTTGAGATTTCGAGCGTGGGCACAGGCCGCACGGATAGACTGATCCGCGCGTTTCCACTTGGCCTCCAGAAGCTTGAGGTCTTCTTTAGCCGAGACACCTTTCCAGGAGCGCGCCTCTACGCAAGCGCTTGAAAGCAGGGCCGTCGCATCCGCATTTTCGGAACGGCAAGAAACCGGGACTTTCAACTGCACGTCATTCAACTCAAGCCTCGACTCGGCGGGTAAGCCGGGCACTCGCCTCGGGTCTGAGGGTTGCGGATTTGGCGTAGCCATTGACTCTGCTCTTCCTCAGCCTTTCATCGATAGTTTGCGGCTTGTAATTCGAACATTTCCGCGTACCGCCCGCCGGACTTCACGAGCTGCTGGTGAGGTCCTTCCTCAGCAATCCTGCCATTCTCCAAAACAAGAATGCGGTCTGCCATTCGGACGGTAGAAAATCGGTGCGAGATCAATAACGACATCTTGTTTGCCGTCAATTCGGTGAAGCGCTCGAATACTTCATGCTCAGAGCGCGCATCGAGTGCCGCGGTCGGTTCGTCCAGGATCAATAACTGTGCGTCTCGCAGGTACGCACGCGCGAGGGCGATCTTCTGCCACTGTCCCCCGGAAAGTTCGATCCCACCTTCGAACCGGGAGCCCAAAACCTGGTCATAGCGCTTGGGAAGTTGGTGGATAACCTCATCGGCCAGGCTCTTCAGAGCCGCGGAACGGATACGGAACGAGTTGTTCAAGTCTTCGATTCTTCCGATGGCGATATTTTCCGCAGCGGTCATTTCATAGCGCATGAAATCCTGGAAAATGACGCCTATTTCCCGCCACAAATCCTCAATGTCGTATTCGCGCAGATCGACGCCGTCCAGCAGAATCTGCCCGGAAGTCACGTCGTATAGCCTGGTCAGAAGCTTTACGATGGTCGTCTTCCCTTGACCGTTCTCACCCACCAGAGCGATCCGTTCGGAAGGACGCAAATGAAAATTGATATCGCTCAGCACTGGCCTGGGATTCCCTGGATACGAAAACGAAACATTCCTGAATTCGAACCCTTTGCAAATTGGCCGTGGCGCCGGCAGCGCGCCAGGCTTGGAAACAATCTTGGGCCGTACGGAAAAGAACTCGAGCAAGTCGGTCAGAAACAAAGCCTGGTCAGCAATGCTGGAGAATGTCGAGAAGATTGCCTGAATGTTGGAGCTTGCACCGGCAATCGCTCCAGCCAGGAAGGTCAGCGTCCCGATACCCAACAAGCCCAGAGCGGTTTCGTAAATCACGTATGCATAAGTCCCGTAATAACCAACTGTGCCAAGAAGCGTCAGTGCCGCGCCGAGTACTAGCCTTCGTTTCGCCAATCCCACCGTTTGGCGATGTAGCTCATTGGAAAGGTTTGTGTAGCGACGCACCAGGTACGAAGCTAGTCCAAACAGCTTCAGTTCTTTCGCGCCTTCCTTGCTGCCGCCCAATATTCGGAGATATTCCATCTCTCGTTTCGCGGTGGTTTGCTGGAAGCTGAGGGAATACCCAATGAAGGCAAAATGGGTTTCACCCAAAAAGGCCGGCACCACGCATACAATCAGGGCGAGAAGTATCCACGGTGAATAGAAAAAAATACTGGCTGCGAGGCTGGCGGTCATGATGATTTCCTGCACCAGCCGACCACTCGCTTGAATCATTCCGATGCGGTCAGTGCCCTGCACACGCGCGCGATCCAACTTGTCATAGAATTCGTGATCCTCGTACGAGGCTAGGTCGAGGCGTGCGGCGTGTTCCATGATTTGTGTGCTGATGTAGCGCGTGTATTTGTCGGCCAGCACGGCGTCGCAGAAATCCACTAGACGCGCCAAGATCGTCGCCAGGCTCGCGAGGCCAAATTGCACCAAAACGAGCCACCAGAACATTGCTGGAAGCGGTTTGTGTTGCGCGGTTAAGCCATAAATGGAATCGATGATTACCTTGGTTACCGCCAGCATCGCAAGTGGAATCAATGCTGCAATTACTCGGAAGATGAGGCTTGAGGTGACAACTTTCGGCGCGGACTTCCAAACAATGCGGAAAAGAGGAGGGATATTGCGTAGGGCTCTGAGCCGGTCACTCCATCTGGAGGGCGGCCCTTGGTGTTTTTCCGTCGGCTTTGCGTTCATCGATGCCGGACTCACTTCGTCACCCGCGTACACCAATGCCCTTGTCCTCCGTCGGCGGCGTATATCTCAGGTTCTATTGGAGTTGCTTTCGGGTGCCTAAGACGATTACGGGACGTGGCTTCGTCCGGAACCAACCGGCCGGACAGGACTTGAACATTCGGCTAACCCTTGCGTCGCCAACTCCAACTATATATAAGGTTGAATTGCTTTTCTTTCAACCCCCCATTTGAGCCGTCGCAATCGCATTTCCACAACAAAGATGGCCTAAGTCACTGATAAAGAGAGGCTTGGGGTTTTATCACTCCGCAAGCGGATACGTTGATTATTCTCTCGAAATGAAAGATCTACCTTACGCAACGGTCCGCCAGGACTCTCACTTCTTGGCTATTTGGAGCAGGGTGCAAACACTTCTGCGCTTCTTTTTTCCATGTGTGGAGATTGCATTGCGAGGGCTAACTCCTCCTTCGTGAGCGAGAGCTGAGGCACCGCCTCGCTGCTCAGACGCCGGATTAGTGTGCGGGCCTCGTCACACTTGTGGTCCGCCACAAGCGCTCGTGCTTGTTTCAGCTTGATCTCCAAAAAAACATCCAACTGGCTGGCGCCGCCCTCTTCAAGCGAGATGAAGCGCGTCGCCAGTTCCCTTTGGGCTTCATTGTAGCGTCCCGCATCTGCCAGATCGCGGGCGAGTTGAAAGATCAGGGTTGCCGGCGGATTCGTTCCAGGAAATTTCTGGAGAGCACCGGCGCGTTCCTCGGGAGAACGCCCTGCTTGTTTAAGAGCGCGTTCCAGACCCAGATAGACTTCAGCATTTTGCGGATCGGACTTGGTACCCTCCGTGAATAGCTGAATTGCGCGCTCGGGAGACTGTTTTGAATAGAGCACGGTGAAACCCATATTTCGCAGCAGAGCGGGAATCGCCGGATTCAATTCGCGGGCCGCGTTCCATTCGGTCATCGCGGCGTCTTCCATGCCGCTGGACATGTACAGCGAGCCGAGCAGCGCGTGGGCATTGGCGTCTTTGGGATTCACGGAAATGGCTCGCTTGAGAACATCAATGGATTCGGGACGGTTTGGAAATACGAAGGTCGTCGGCATTCGAGAAGCAGCAAGGAAGTCGGCATTAGCATCCTGATGCAACATTTCGCGGCAATAGGCTCGGTAGTAGGCAATCAGCGGGTAGTTTTCCGGCCGGGGCATGCCGGGTTCGCTGACTACTCCCGCCCCCGACGGGTATTGTCGCGCGAGGAGTTCAATCGCTTCGTTGTAAAAGCCGAAATGCATGTATCGGACTGCGATCTCCAGGATTCTCTCCGGATCAGCGGCCAGGTGCTGCCAGAGTAAATCATCCGTCTGACCCAAACGGGTCGACTCGTAATGCAGAAAGGAATTCGCGGGATCGGCAAACCGCACATACGCCAGTTGTTGTTCGGCGATTTTCGTCCCGCCCAGCATACGAAGCAACGCGATATCCATATCGCTGGCAAGCGTCGCGTCGGGAAATTCCGTGTAGGCAGCCGCAAGCTTCTCGTGGGCCTTTTGTATTTCGCCCTTGCGTGCATCGAGCGCCGCCAACTCATAGAGCGAGGGAGCGCGAAAAGTACCGTACTGCACGCTGACTTCAAACGCGCGCCGGGATTTCTCGGCTTCCCCGGCTGCGGCGTAGGCAATTCCCAGGTAGTAGGAAGCCTCCTTGTCGTTGCTGACGCGTGTCAACGCAGAAGAAAGCTGCTCAATTCCCTCCGCGTAGCGTTTCAGCCCGACGTCCAGGCGTCCCGCCGCGCGATGCAAGCTCACGCTTGCGGGAAAACGTTGCAGTGCGTCGTTATAAGTGGACAGAGCGTCCAGCACCATCCCATTTCGTTCTTGTTCGTCGCCCAATTGCAGAAAATCGCTCTCGGTGCGCTGCTCGCCAGGTGGGTAGACGTACGCCGGTGGCAACGCCTTGGGTACTTCAGCTTTCGGCAGGAAGTCGTATTTCCCTTCGGTCTGGGCAAGAATCGTCTTCCCCCATTCATCTATCAGAGCGACGCAGTATGTTTTTTCTGACGGGAGATTCGAGAATTGTTTTTGATAGGTGAGGCTTGGCGTGAGCGAAACGTTTTCCGCGGCGATTACTTGCGATGCGTCGCGAAGCTCCAATTTTGCATTACGAAAGTCTCTGGTCACATTGAGGCCCACACCAAGAGAGACCGCATTCGGGTTATTGGATGGCATGCGCGAAAGATTCAGCACCGCGTCTGGATTCGCACGCGTTACTCCGCCGATCTCGCGGACCGGTATCCAATACTCCGTGAAGTGGATGGCCTGTTGCGGCTCCAGAAAGCCGTATGTTTCTTGATCGCGGAAGAGCCCCGCTTGAATCTCAACATAGGCGCTGTGATTGTCGGAGAGCGCTTCGCGCCATTGCAAACCCTCCGCATCGCTGCCCCAGGAAAAAACTTTCTTCGATGGCAGATCGGTACGCGTGGCGTAGTGCACCACGCCGGCGTTGGTCTTGGGATGGTAGACCGCCATGTAGGGTTCGTTGCTGGCGAAACTGAAACGGGAAACCGCGCCGTATTTGTGATTCCCGACCACGCTCAAATCGACGCCGGTTCGATCCACCGGCCACGTATCGAGATCCGTGAAACCATGAGTCATGCTGAATTCTTGTGGATAGATCAGGCGGGAGTCATCCCAGACTTGCACGCCCGCATTGGTCCACCAGTAGAAACGATGCCGAGCGCGACCGGGATTGTAGAGCGTAGTTTTCTGTTCCAGGACCGCCTGGCCGGGACGCAGTCTCAATTCCACGCACCATTCCATGCCGTAGACGCGGTCGATATTGCTTACCCAGACTGAGGCGGTGCCATCAGGAGCAGTGGAAGTAGAGAAATCGATCGGAGAAGCGGTCATCCAGTTATGCGAAACCGGAAAATTGAATTCGATTCCATAGGCGGCCCACACACCTCGGTACGCTATGCGCGCAAACTTCAAAGAAGGATTCGCGTAGAAGAGGTCGGCGCCGTTGCGCTTGTCGAGGCACCGGTGCAGATGACCGCCGAGGTCCGGCAGAATAACGCATTTCAGATATTCATTCTCGAGATTGAGGGTGCGCCAGCGATGGGGTGCGACGTGGTTGGTGAGATTCTCGCGTAGTGTATACGGATAGTTGTACCTGCCGTTGGTGACGAACTGATCGAAGGGCTGATTTTCGTCCGGCAACCCCTCTTCGTAGGTGGGCAGTTCGATGGTGTCTTGCCAGACGCGCACCGCGGCGTGGCCGGCATTATCACCCATGCTCGAAGACTGCGCCGAACAATCAGACGGCCAAAGTGTTTGCAGGCCCAGGAAGACAAATCCAAATAATAACTTGCGAGAGTTCTTGTCCACGATTCGCGCTCCTCGATGCGCGCGGGCTCGCCTCGATCCGTCAATGGCACCAGTTAACCGACCACCAGTCTATAGCGAGACGCGCGCCGCATGGGCAGGATTGCTGGCCGGCGTCTGACACCCAGCGCCCGTTCAAGACCGTCAGAAACATGTGCTGAATGAAACATCTATCGGGCGTAATTAGTTGCACACTAATGGCTGCCGCGCTTGGATGCGGACATTTGGAGGATTCCAACATGCACCGTTCACTTCGATACCTCGTCCCACTTTTCCTGACCGCTGCCCTCGCTGCGCCAGTTGCAATCAAGGGCATCCCTGCGCCTCAAGAGGCCCACGATCAGAATCGAGTCTACGACAAGGACCACAAGGACTATCACGAATGGAATGACAACGAGAATCGTGCGTGGCAGCAATCGGAAAACCATCACAAATCCTACGAGTTCTCCAAGGCAAACGATAAACAGCAATCGCAATACTGGAATTGGCGCCATTCCCATCCAGATAAGGACTAATGGAATTCACCAGAGCAGACGGGACAAATTATGTTTCGTCCGTCACAGGAAGAAGGAATCACAATGCGTAGACTCAATTTAATTCGTTCGCTGCTTTTTACACTCATGCTCATGTGTCTGTCTGCTGCTTCATTCGCTCAAATCGGTGTTTCGGTATCCTTTGGTCCACCTGCTCTCCCTGTTTACGAACAATCGGACTGCCCAGGAGATGGCTACATCTGGACGCCCGGATACTGGGCTTGGGACGGCGGTGACTATTACTGGGTGCCTGGCACTTGGGTCGAGTCTCCAGAAGTTGGCTTCCTTTGGACGCCCGGATACTGGGGTTGGGGCAACAACGCTTACTTCTTCCATGAGGGTTATTGGGGCCCGCACGTTGGATATTATGGTGGGATCGATTACGGATATGGATACGGTGGTCACGGCTATGAGGGTGGTCGCTGGGAAAACAATCGTTTTTATTACAACACCTCGGTGAATCGAATAAACACCGTCAACATTCACAACACCTACAACACCAGGGTCGAATACAACTCGGGAAACCGCGTCAGCTATAACGGCGGCAATGGTGGAATCAACCAGCGCCCGTCGTCGCAAGAAACAAGCTACGACAGAGAACGCCACGCTGCTCCTGTTGCGGCACAAAATGAGCACATGCAGCAAGCTCGTTCCAACCCGGAGTTGCGCGCCTCCACGAATCAAGGCAAGCCTCCGATCGCAGCCACATCCAGGCCGGGAGATTTTAAGGGCAGCGCGGTACCCTCGAAGGAAGCCGGCGCTCCTTACAAGGCTCCCGAACGGACGGCGACTGTTAATGAAGCTCGTCCAGCAAACAACAGCGCCGCACACGTAAACCCCAACGCTCATGCCAGTGAAGTTCAGCCCCACAATTACACGGCTCCAGCCACCGGCAAGCCTGCAACGGACCAGAAATATCAGCAACAACAAAACAACCTGGCTGCCAAACAAAATCAGGAACACCAGAAGCTACAGCAACAGCAGGAAAAAGATCATCAGCAAGCGGCCAAGAAAAGCACCAGTGAACCGCAAAAACAGCAGATGGAACAACACCACACGCAGCAAACGCAGCAACTCGAGCAAAAGCACACCGTGCAGCAACAGAAAGTGCAGACTCATCAGCAACCACACCAGAGCGTACCGCCACCGCAGAGCCATCCTCCAGCGGAAAAGCATTAAGCGTTCAGCAGTACGCGAGTAACGCAACTGGGCGGACCAACCACGTTGAAAGTGGGGAGCACCTACACTGAGCCCAGAGTTGTTTTCGATTAGCGTATCGATCGCACGTTACCGGAGATCGCGTCAGCTCGTTTTGCAATTCCTTGCTCGTGACGCGGCACACTAGGTTGCGTCCAGGACGGAAGTTACTTCTGTGGTTGCTCCGATGCTCCAGGTCTTGCTTCCTGTTCTGGCACCTTAGCGCTCGCAGCGGAGCCAAGCCCCAACATACATAGGGCCAGACAAAGAACGAACAATCCTTTCCTTCGGATCGCTGAACAGATTGCCGCAAAAATACTCGGGCTAGACACCATGATTATCTCATTTCGGTTATCGCTTCAAGGGATTCCGTGGTTGAAACGGCGCTCGATAAATGTGGTCAAGACGCAAACATCTCCCTTCGGAGTGCCAGCGAAAACTAATCCGCCCCTCTGGCGGGCGACTCGAACCGGTCTTCGCGAGGCCTCGGCTATCAGCTTTCACCGCCCAGAATCGAGGTTCCTATATCTACTTACCGTCCGCTGCTCCGCCTTGGCAACGTTGCGCACGATAGGTAGACGTATATTACGTGTTAAATGTTATTTCGTTTATTCACATATACGGGTAGACACATATCTAGAACCCTGCTAGGTTGCCTATCGAACTTTGGCTCCGCGTTCCTCATTTGCGACGGGCGGATCGCGTCAAAGAACGATCGTTCCAGTCCGTCGCTTCTCCGGTTCGTGCGGTTTGCTGCAGAGACGCTCTGTGCAAGGTGTATTTAGTAGCGTGCCGGTGACACCCCTACTCGGCCATCTGCAGATTCAAAGCGATTCGCACTCCGTTCACCAATACCTGTCCTTTATCCAGGAGTTCCTGATTTGTAATTTCGGACTTGGCGAATTTTTGCGCAAGAATACTTGGCAGCAGGAATTCAATCGCCTCTGACCGCTCCTTGCCACCCGAAGTGGAAAGGAGAGGATTGACGACAGAGAAATCATAGTAATCCACCGGCAGGTCGCTGGGGACGGCGTCCAACACATCTTTCATTTTGGGAGCCACGAACAGGTCAAGCGTCAATGCTGCTCGTTTATAGAGCGACGTTTTGTCCGGATCGTATCGCCTCGAATTCTTCATGGTGATCTGCAGGACCATCTGCTTGCTTAAAACAACAAATGTCGGAGGGTCGTAATCGACAAACTCGAACTTGGCTCGTCCCGCCTGGAAGAGTGCATCGAACTGCTGCTGATAGCAAGTCAGGAGAGCCCCCTTGATAGAGACCTATCGTCGAAGTCGGCCAAATCGGACAGCGGGTACTAGCCTCAACCTTTTTTGATTGGCATGTTTTCCGCGCGTATCTTCGTGCTTCAAAGTCATCTTCACTCCCTCGCCTGTGGTTGTCTCCAGCATCGCCAACGTCTGCTGGCGACCGTGCAAATCACATCCTACAATTCGCATCTCGGCCTCCTTCGGTCCGAACTCCGTAGCTGAACACCGAACAGTCTACTCGGGGCCGTCGCGCGGCCGGTATCGTTAAGACATCAATCAGGACTTGCGGGTGTATATTTGGCTTTGCCTTAGCAACGACGGGAGCAATGCCAGTCGAAAACTCCACATCAGATTTAAGAGATCTGAGAGTCGGAATCCACTGACATTCGAAGCTGCGATGAGTCATTACAAAATTGCGGTCATTGAAGGCGACGGAATCGGGCGAGAGGTTGTCCCCCAAGGCCTTCTTGTTCTGGAAGCTTCGGCGCGCCGCTACGATACAAGTTTTTCTTGGCATCATTTTGATTGGAGCTGTGAGACCTATCTCAAGACCGGCAGGATGATGCCGAAGGACGGGCTCGACCAGTTGCGAAATTTCGATGCCATCTACCTTGGCGCCGTGGGATATCCAGGTGTTCCGGATCACATTTCCCTCTGGGGACTGCTGATCCCCATTCGCCGGACCTTCCAGCAATACGTTAACTTGCGACCCATACGCTTGCTACGCGGAGTTGATTCTCCTGTGAAGGGTTTCCCACCCGGAAAAATCGACTTCTGCATCGTCCGCGAAAACAATGAAGGCGAGTATTCCGAAGCCGGAGGCCGTCTGAATTACAACACGGAGGAGGAGATGGCGCTGCAGGAATCCGTGTTCACCCGGCGCGGGTGTGACCGTATTATGCGTTACGCATTCGATCTGGCACGCACGCGTGGACACCATGTAACATCCGCGACAAAATCAAACGGCATCATTCATACCATGCCGTTCTGGGACGAACGTTTTGCCACAATCGCCCGGGATTTCCCCGATATCCGCACCGACCAATACCATATTGATATTCTGAGCGCTCATTTTGTTCGCCATCCAGACTGGTTTGACGTTGTCGTCGGTTCAAATCTATTTGGAGACATCCTATCTGACCTCGGTGCCGCCGTCGTTGGTTCCATTGGCTTGGCCCCTTCGGCGAATCTCAATCCCGAGCGAGAGTACCCTTCCATGTTTGAGCCTGTGCACGGCTCTGCTCCAGACATCGCCGGTAAACAAATCGCCAATCCGATTGCGCAAATTTGGTCCGGGGCGATGATGTTGCAACATCTGGGAGAAGTGAAGGCGGCAGAGGCAATCGAGCGGGCAGTGGAATCGGTGTTGGCAAAATCCGATACTTTAACACCGGATTTGGGAGGAAGGGCGAACACAAGTGACGTTGGAGCAGCAGTTGCGCGAGAGATTTCCGTGGTGGCCAAACCCTAATGTGCACCTCACCCGCGGCGCCGATTGTGCGGAGTGCGCGGCGTCGAATCGCGATTCGCTTGCTTCCCTTCCTGTGGTGGCTGTACGTCATCGCGTTCCTGGACCGCGTCAACGTGGCTTATGCGGCGTTGGAGATGTCCCACAATTTGGGATTCAGTGACAAAGTGTTCGGCCTGGGCGCCGGAATTTTCTTCATCGGCTACTTGCTACTGGAAATTCCGGGCGCCCTTATCGTGGAGCGGTGGAGCGCGCGACTGTGGATCGCACGCATCATGATCACCTGGGGAATCATGACGGTGCTTGTGGGGTTTGTGCACACGCCCCACCAGTTCTACACGATGAGATTTTTCCTGGGCGCAGCAGAAGCTGGGTTTTTCCCTGGCGTGATTGTCTATCTAACGCATTGGTTCAGCCGTCGGGACCTGGCGAAGGCTATAGGTTCGTTTATGGTGGCGCAGCCGCTCGCCAATTTCGTGGGATCTCCGCTTGCAGGGAGAGTTTTGCAGATTCACTGGTACGGCCTGGAGGGTTGGCGGTGGTTGTTTATACTAGAAGGAATTCCCGCCGTAATTTTTGGAATCGTTACTTTTTTTTATCTGACGGACCGTCCGAGCGAGGCCGAATGGTTACCGCAGGCGGAACGCGAGTGGCTCAACCAGGAGTTGGATCGTGAGCGGGCCGAAAAAAATGCGGTGCGATCCTACACCATCTCGGAAGCGCTACGACAACGAGACGTCATGTTGCTGACGTTAATCTATTTTCTGGCAAACACGGGGTTCTATGGATTTACGATCTGGTTCCCCACGATCTTGAAACGAGCGTCGGGGTTGCCGAACAGGGCAGTCACGCTGCTGGTGGCGATTCCTTATCTTGCGGCGCTTACCGCGACGGTACTGAATAGTTGGCATTCTGACCGAACGCAAGAGAGACGGTGGCATGCGGCCGGCCCTCTATTCTTCGGGTCTGCTGCTTTGTTCCTGGCCATCGAGACGGGTTCTCACCTGTGGATGCAATTGGGCTTCTTCACCGTATTCGCCTCGTGTGTTTACGGCTATCAGCCCTGCTTCTGGGCGCTGCCTACGATCACGCTGGGAGAATCCGCGGCGGCCGCGTCCATCGGGCTGATTAACGCGATTGGGAATCTCGGAGGGTTTTTCGGACCATTCCTGCTGGGTTTCCTAGTGACGAGAACCGGTTCGTTTAATTCCGGACTGGTCTGGCTTTTAGTTGATCTTGCACTGGCGGGGGTTTTGGTTCTGGCGCTCGGGGTGTGCAAGAACCCACGCACGAAAGGAGGTTGAAAGTTCGGATTGCTAGGTAGCCGCGACGAACTCGATCCTTCCGTCTTCGCCGCTCGCCGGACAACCGAATCTCAGAGCGGAAGCCGTGGGTTTCCTCTCGTTGACTCGCTTCCCACCCACAACCTACCATGTGCTGCACATGACGGGCACCGACTCGCTCATCGGCCAAACCATTCCGCACTACCGCATTCTCGAAAGACTCGGCGGGGGCGGGATGGGTGTTGTCTACAAGGCCGAGGACACAAAGCTGCTCCGCTTCGTTGCCTTGAAGTTCCTTCCTGGCGGGTCCGCGTGAGATTCACAAGCTCTGAACCGGTTCGACCGTGAAGCACAGGCTGCATCCGCCCTGAACCATCCCAATATCTGCACCATTTACGAAATCGGTGAACACAACGGTCAGCCCTTCATTGCGATGGAATTTCTCGATGGGAAAACGTTGAAGCACCTTATCGATAGTGGGCCTCTGCCTCCGGAACGGATTCTGGAACTAGGAATCGAGATAGCGGAGGCGCTGGAAGCTGCTCACGCCGAAGGAATCATTCACCGTGACATCAAGCCCGCGAACATCTTCGTGACCAAACGCAGGCACGCCAAGATTCTCGATTTCGGATCATCGACCCAGACTTCTGGCTGGCACACATGGACCTTGGAGTCATTTATGCCCACAAGGGAAAGTATATTGAGGCCATCGCAGAGTTTCAAAAGGCCGTGTCGCTCTCCGGGGCCTCCGCACTTGCGACAGGGTATCTGGGATATGGCTATGCCATCGGTGGCAAGAGGAACGAGGCGGAGGGAAAGATCAAGGAATTGAAGGAGCTGTCAAAGCAGCGGTACGTGCCTGCGTTCAGTATCGCCGTTATCTACGCCGGACTCGGCCAAAAAGATCTGGTGTTCGACTGGCTAGAGAAAGCTTACGAACAACGTGAGGGTTGGCTAGGATGGTATTTCCTTGTTGACCCAGAATTCGATTTCCTGCGAGCAGACTCACGGTATGGCGATCTGGTTCGTCGTCTTGGTCTTCCGCAATAGCAAAAAACATTGCGAGCGCCTCGACTGTCATGCTAACTCCAGGTTTTGTCGGATTGGCGGACACTCTGGGTACCAGCCTGCAGCCTGAGTGTTTGCCGCACGTACCGGAGCCATCTGCCCCAGGAGGATGAACGCCACGCTGCGGTTGATCGAGTTGTTGCGGGTCGCCGGGTCGGCCTTTCGTCACCTGTTGGGTGAGCGAGTCACGCGTGGGGCACTCTGCTGCATCCCGCGTTCCTTACGGGATGCCGTTTTATCCCGAGCTTCGAATGGCCCTCTTAGGGCCCGTTCGATGCGGCGTGATTGTTGACAGACTGGATGCGGCTGTACTCCTGCATGTCTTTTGTCGCTTGCCCCGATTTGCCTTGCTTGCGGTGAATTCCAGCCAAAGCGTAATACGCCTGCCCGGCGAGTGGAGTTTCCTTTTCCAACTCAATCACCCGCAGCAAAGCGTGCTCGGCGACAATTGGCTCGCTAACCGCGGCCGCTCGGCCCAGTGCGTAAAGTGTCTCTGGCATGTCGGGGTGCAGAGAATCCGAGCGCTTCAATTCTTCTAGTGCTTCTTTCATTTTGCCTTGCTGCAACAGCACATCTCCCAAACGATACGCAGCCTCGGCGTTTCCCGGCTGGAGTTTCACCTCTGCGCGAAATTGTTCCTCCGCTTTGTCCCATTCGGAGCTCGCGGCATAAACCTGGCCAAGTTCGAGACGCAGGCCGGGCAGATCCGGGCGCAGTGCAAGGGCCTGCGTGTACTCCTTTTTGGCCTGGGAAAACATTTTGATGTCGAAATAATTCTGGCCGGCAGCCTGATGCCCCCGCGCGGAATTTGGCGCACTGGAAAGTAATTTATCCAGAGACTGCGCAGACAGCGCGGTTCCTGCACGGCTAAGGTAGTAGAGAAGGTCCGGATCGCCGGGATTTTTCGCCAACGCAGCTTGCAGATTGGCGACTGCTTCGGCGGGCTGGCCGTTTTGCAATTGCGCGATTCCCAAAGCCCCATATTCGTGTACAAAATCAAGATGTGGAATGGCTTCGGCGGCGTAGCCTTGCGCTAAAAGCGCGAAACCCAACAGTTGGTGAGCCGGAGCGGAGGTGGGGTTTAATTCAACCGCCCGTTTCAGGGGCGGAATCGCTTGCGCATAGTCACGCTTGTTCATGCATGCGTTGCCCAACCGAAGGAAAGCGACACTCGAAGCAGGAGCAAGTTCCGTGGCTTTGCGAAAGTCCGCAATCGCGCTGTCAAGATCGCGCTGCTTCTCCGCATTGACTCCCGCCTGCAACTGCGCGAGTGCTTCCGGCGGCACGGGCGGCTCAGCGGACGGAGTCTGCGACAACATGTAGAAACAGAGTAACGCGCGAATCATGGCTGGGCCGATTCCTGAATCACGATGAACTGATCCGCTCTCACGTCGCGCACAACCTGACGGATGCCAGAGGGCCAGCGGACCTCCACGGTGGCGCTGGCGGCGGAGTCGAGTCCAAAATGTAAGCGCTTGTCATTCGAAGACAGGTAGCTCCCAGCGGCGGTCGCGAAGCGCACTTGATCGTTGATCTGCACGCGGGCACCGAACCCATCACGATTGCTTTTTGTTCCGCGCAGGGTAATGGTCAGCCAATGCGATTTCCCGCCACGATTCAAATAAGCTTGCGGTTGATCGCCAAGAGACGTCGCAACCACATCTATCCAGCCGTCATTATTCAGGTCGCCGAATGCCGCGCCGCGTCCAGCCACCGGCACGTTTGAGCCAGCATCTGCTTTTTCAAAATGTCCGTTGCGATTCAACGCCAACAGCGGCGGCTCCCGATAGCTCAGCGAGCTGTCGTACGACTCTACATTATCGAAGACGTGGCCTTGCACAATAAAGGCGTCCTTCCAGCCGTCGTTGTCAAAATCCTCGAGACCAACTCCCCAACCGGAAACTTTGCCGGAGAGAGCGCCGAATCCACTCTCCAGTTCCTGCGCGCTGAATACTCCGCGACCTTCGTTGTGATAGACCACGTAAGGTTGGTGCGGCAATTGTGTCACGAGCAGATCGGGCAAGCCGTCATTATCGTAATCCTGAAACGCAACGCCCATCCCGGAGAGCATTTTTCCGTTATTGGTCAGCGCGGCGCCGGAATCCAGGGCCATTTCCGTGAACGTGCCGTTGCCGTTGTTGTGGAACAGAAATTGATTAGTCACGTCGTTCGCAACAAAAATATCCGTGTAGCCATCGCCATCGTAATCGGCGAAGGCAACTCCAAGGCCGTGCCCCATTTTCGCAGCGATGCCCGAAGGCACACTCACATCCTCGAATGTACCGTCACCACGATTGTGGTACAGGATGTTTGAAATGGCGGGAAACTCTCCCGGGGGGCAATACGTTGCCTTTTCGTTCCCACAGGTTTTGCTTTTCTCGATGGACCAATCGAGATAGCGGGTCACGAACAGATCGAGCTTGCCGTCATTGTCGTAATCGAAAAAACCCGCGGAGACCGACCAGCCACCTGCGGCAACGCCGGCTTTTACGGTAACGTCCGTGAAAGTTCCATCGCCGTTGTTGTGATAGAGAATGTTTTTTCCGAAGTTCGTCACGTAAATGTCGGGATAACCATCGTTGTCGTAATCTCCAACCGCAACGCCCATGCCATAATTCGTATCGCCAGCATTGGCAAGGCCCGCTTGCTCGGTCACATCCGTGAAGCTGCCGTCTTTGTTCTGCCGGTACAGCCGATTCCAATAGGCAGGTTCGTGACGATCAAAACGGAAGGGATTTACCATCGGATCGCGAACGTGCCCCGCGTTCACAAAAAACACGTCTAGCAGTCCGTCATTGTTGTAATCCAGCAGCGCGACACCCCCCGGCATGGTTTCAATCAGATATTTTCGAGAAGTGGGAGAATTGCGAAGAGTGAAGTCGACGCCCTTTAAAGGAGTCAGCTGAAACACAGCATCTGATTTTGGCTTGGCATCCTGAGCGACCAGACTCAACGCGCAAAAGAGCGACAGCAGGCTCGCTTTGGTAATCCGCACCGCTAACACTGCACATCCTTCCCATGGCGCTCCTGCAACGCCCAAACGGGCGCCGCCCGCCAATCTCGAACGCGCCTTCCAGCATACCTCTCAATTCACTCTTCGAATTTCCAGATCGGTGCCGTGGGGATCGTCGGAGACTTCAACGGAAAGCACATGCCGCTCTGGATCGATCGAATCGCCAGGTGCGGTCTGCTTATTTTTGACGGTGATCGTCGCTGTCTTGGAGTCCCAGCCATAAACTTCCACCTGAATTTTGTTCCACCAGGGATGATATGCACCTTGATGTTCCCCGAGATGAAGAAGCAATCCGCCTGGTGTTACCTCACAAGAGAATTCGATGCGCAAGTTCTCGCCGCGTTTATACGCCAGCGTCTTGCCATCATCCGCGTATACAGAACCGTGGCAATTCGGTCCGGGATAGACGCGCAGAGTTAAATCCCCCTGCGGCGTTTCTTCCGTGCTCTGAACCAGCGGCTGCATCGGCAAAATCGTTCCTTCCCGTACGTATACCGGAAGCGTCTCCAGCTTCGGCTGAATAAGCACAATTCCCTTCTTCGCATCCTCATTTTTTGAGGGCACTTCTACCCTAGCTCCCGTCCAATAGTCGTACCAACCGCCTGGCGGCAATTTCAGCGCGTATGCATCCGGTTGTTCGGGAAAGGGAGAAGGGGCCACCAGCAGATCCGGGCCAAGCAGGAATTCGTTCGTGGCATCCAGATCGAACGGGTGCGAGTCCGAAGTCGCGTTAGGGAACTCCAGGAAGATCGGGCGAACAACGGGCAATCCAGTTCGAGAAAGTTCCTCGACCAGCGTGTAGAGATAGGGCAGGAGCCGGTAGCGCTCCTCAATATAACGGCGGCGAATGGCTTCCTGCTCGGGCCCATGGACCCAAACCTCTTTATCACCCGAACCTTTATTGGTGTGATTGCGATCGATGGGCTGAAAGGTGGCCAGCTCCGTCCAACGTGTAAGCAGCTCCGGACCCGGCGTTCCGATGAAGCCGCCCACATCCGCACCGCAGAAACCGAAACCGCTCAGCCCCAGATTCAAGAGCATCGGGGTAGTAAGGCGTAGATGGTCCCACGAACTGGTGTTGTCGCCCGTCCAGGTGGCCGCGTAGCGCTGGCCGCCCGCATACGTAGCGCGCGTCAACACAAACGGACGCTGATCGGGATTGAGTTTGAGCAAACCCTCGTACGTAGCGCGCGAATTTTCCAGTCCATACACGTTGTGAATTTCCAGATGGTTCGCGGTCCTTGGACGGAACCCCGGTTCTTCGATGCGATGCTGCGTATCGCGTGGCATCGTCAGGGACGGGGTCTGGAAAACAGAGGGTTCGTTCATGTCGTTCCAGAAACCAGCGACGCCCTCCTTCAGGAAATCCTTGTACAGCGTGCCCCACCATTCGCGCGTCTTTGGGCGCGTGAATTCTGGAAAAACGGAAGGACCCGGCCAAACTGTTCCCACGTACGTGCTGCCGTCGGGGTTCTTCACGAAATGATCGCCGGCCGTTCCGGAGTCATACGGTGAGTATTGCGCGCCAGGAACCTTTGCGATGTGCAGGTCGGTGATGACCACCACATGAAAATTTTCGCGTTTCAGATCGGAGAGCATCTGGTTGAAATGCGGAAACTTCTCCGTATCTACGGTGAAGGGACGATGTTCTTTCTGAAAATCGATGTCCAGATAGAGCGCGTCCGCGGGAATTTTATCGAAACGCAATCGCGCGGCAATTTCAAGCAAACGTGTTTCCGTCTCGTAGCTGAATCGAGACTGCTGAAAACCGAGCGACCACAAAGGCGGCAGCGGGGGCAACCCCGTAAGCCAGGCGTACGTGCGGATCACTTGCTTTGGATCTGGCCCGTAAAGAACGTAGTAGTCGATGGGGCCGCCCTCCGCCCCAAACGAATAGATACCGCCCTGCATTTTGCCGAAGTCAAAATTGCTCGGCCAGGTGTTGTCCAGGAAAACTCCAGCAGCCCGGCCAGCGCGCATGGTCATAAAGAACGGAATGCTCTTGTAGATCGGATCGGTGGATTCCTGGAACAAGAAGGCATCGGTATTCCAAAGGTGGAACGACTGTCCGCGGCGATCCAGCGTTCCTACCTTGTCTCCCAACCCGAAGTAGTGCTCGTCGGCGGGCATCTTCTTGAAAACGCGAAACGAATCCGCGTGGAATTCCGCCGGCCAACCAGGCTCGTCTTCTTGCAGCACGTTGCCCTGCAAATCCGTAGTGGAAAGCCGCAGTGTGGCACGCTCAACGCGGACACGCAAAGTTTTGGTACGAAATCCAACCGCATCGGGAGTTGTTTCGGGGGTTACTTCAACAACCTGGCGGCGAATCTCGACGGGCACGGCCCAAGACGCATCTTCCGGTAGCTCTCCCTTTACAGCAACCCGGACGCGCAAAACATCATCGCGCAGAGCAAGCACTTGAAGCATCGCGCTATTGCGCCGCACCTCAATACCATTCGGCAGAAGCTTGCTCGTTGTGGAATCTTCCGGCGCGGGCGATCCATCGGCTGATTCAAGAGTCCCTCCCGCAAGTGCGGAATGCGGACGAATGATTCGCCCGCTTAAACCAAGTGCAAGAACAAGCAGGCCAACACGAAAATGCACCACCATGGTCGAAACCCGCTTGTTCATCCTTGTGTCCCGAAGAATCGAACGCCTGGAAACCTTTCCTTTCACCCAGGGTGAGGACAACTCCCACACGGAAGGCCTGGCAGGCTGAGAATCGTTCCTCGACTTGCAAACTCTTCTTTCAACCTGCCAAGCACGCTCCCCGGGGTGAAGGGGAGGAACTCGTCCTAACCGCCTTTTCTAGAAGTAGAACTTGCCCGCGAACTGAATGCTTCGCGCGGGGTAGGCTCCGGTGATAGTTCCGAAATTGGCGTCGCCCAGATTGCTGTCGGGCACGAAGAAGTTCGGATGGTTGAATGCGTTATACAACTCCATGCGGAATTGAAGCCGCTTGTTTTCGCTGAAGTTCCAATACTTCTGTATGCCCATGTCCCAGTTAACGTACTTGGGCGCGCGCAGATTCGACAAGAATCTCGGCGCATCGCCGAACGTGAACGGATCGGGCTGGGAGAATGCCGCCGGATTGATCCAGTCATTGATGTTTTGGTTCTGCGGCACCGGGCTTACTCCGGGAACGATGTTTGGTCGCTGGTTGAAACCGAAACCGCCGGTGTTGTTTTGAGCTGGGTTAATGGAGATGGGCAATCCCGAGTGCGCGGTGAGAATTCCGCTCCACTGCCAGCCACCGAAAGCTGCGTTCATCGGCTTACTCCACTCGGCGCCGAACTGTTTGCCTTTGCCGAAAGGAAGTTCGTAGGTGTAGTTGATGACGAGGCTATGGGTAAGATCGCTGGCGTCGACGGAGCGTTCAGCGGACAGATCGTAGGAATTCCGCACCGAGCTTCCGCTGCCCGGAAATGCCCAACCAGAAGCACCCTGCGCGTCGTCCAGGAATTTGGAATACGTGTAGGACACGTTCAGCTGTAGCCCGGAATGCCAACGATGCGTGTACGTAGCTTGCAGCGCGTTATAGGTAGAGCCGGCGACAGCAGGCGCCGCCTCGGTCACGCTGCAGTATTCGGGAAACGGCCGGAGCAGTTGTCCCGCCTGAACCGTGGGATTGTTGAGGCCGCAGCCGCTGGAAGTGATCGCGCCGTAGAACGGATTGGGAACCTGCGCGTTCAGCGCGTTGCCCAAGGACAAATCTGACGCCGGAAATTCGTTCCATTCGAGGTATTGCGCCAGAACGTGCACACCATGATTTCCGACGTAGCTGATATCTAGCAGGTCGTTGTTGGTGAAGCTGTATTGCGCACCCAGCATCCATTGCTGCACGTACGGAGAATTGCGAATCGGGTCAGTCACCGGGTTGAGACCAAACCCAACGTCGGTCAGCCCTCCCAAGGAACTCCCGGTAACCGGTACTTGACCATTTGGAAAGGCGCTGGGCAATCCCAAGGCCGCGTTTCCGCTCAGAGTGGAAGACGGGGTGATGCCGCTATCCAGACTGGTGACCCACGGTGTGCCTTGCGAATAGCCGATGTTCGGGCCCTGGCCATAGTAGCTGGGCACGTAGAAGATACCGTACCGCCACGAAGCACGATCTTGTCGCGCAATTGATAGGCCGCGCTAACACGCGGAGCGAAGTTTTTGTAGGAGGTGTTGTACACGCCTCTGTTGCTATTGGTATTGAATACCAGCTCGCCCGGAACGTTAAATCCGACCGCGGAGCTGATGGGGTTCACAGCGGTAAAGTCGAAGTATTGCTGCGCGTTGACACGCTCTGCCGGCGCCGTTTGAATTTCGTAGCGGAGACCGAGGCTCAGCGTGAGCCGCGGAGTTACTCTCCACGCGTCCTGAACATACCAGCCGAGAAGGTGTTTCCTGGTCGCTGGGAACTGGTTGTAGCCGGTTTGATCGGTCCCGCTGCCAACGCCGAGCAGAAACGATGCGAATCCATCGCCCGTTCCCGCCGCCGCGAGTTGTGGATTCGGCCCCGCCGTTGAAGTCGTCTGAAATTGCAGAACGGTGTTCGCGTAGTGCCCACCATCGATGAAAGACCAAAAGTCCGAGAAACCAAACGCAATCGTGTGCTTTCCCTTCACCTTCGTGAAGTCAGGCGCAATGGTATAGATCGTCTGCGGCACGATGTAATTATCCAAGCCGGCTTGCGCGCCCAGTGGAGAGTAACTCTGCGGTTGAATCTCCGGGAACGACGGGGCAATGGAGTCAATGAAAGACGGCAATCCCAGAGTCGAGGCTTTGAATCCGAAGCTCTGCGTAGTGGACTGTTCCACGTGCCGGTTCACGCCGAAATTCAAGCTCATGTCAAACGTCGGACTGAAAACGTGGTTGTACGCTACGTCGGCGCTGTAGCGATTGTTGGGAGCGATCACGCCTGGGCCTCCCTCATTCGACGCTCCGTAGTAAGTAGGCGAGTTAATCTTCGACTCGTATTTCTGCGACCAACGCGCAAAGATGCGATCGTTGTCCGAAAAATTGTGATCGATGCGGATGGAGTATTCATTGGAGTGGGCGGCGGCGGCGGCGGCGGACGTGAAGTTGTTTATCAGGCTGCTGTTGGTCGGTGCCGGCCAATATCCTGCCGCAGCAACACCCTTGGCGATGGTGTCCATCAAACCCGGGGGAATGATATTGCCGGGAAACGGATCACGAATATAACCGCTCTGCGTCGCCGTCAAACCTGTAACTGGATCCACGGTTCCGGCGGTGATCGTTCTGGTGGTGAAAGGATTGTAGATTGCGCCCGCAAGGATCGATCTGCCGAGAGCGTCGGTTTGCCCGGTAGGGCCTCCCAGCAATGCGGAGAAATCTCCGGTCCTTTCGGCGTCGGTAGGCACGGTGCCCACGAAAGTTGCGGGTGTTGCGGACCTCAGGCCGTCATAGTATCCGAAGAAGAAAGTTTTGTTTTTTTGTATCGGACCGCCCAAAGTGCCACCGAACTGGTTGCGGTGGAAGTCAGGTTGAGCTCCGTTGTTAAAATAATATCTGGAATCCAGATTACTGTTCCGATAAAACTCGAACGCGTCGCCGTGGAATCCGTTAGACCCGGATTTGGTGACGATGTTAACGACGTTTCCGCTGCTGAATCCGTACTGCGCGGTGAATGCATTGGTCTGTACCTTGAACTCTTCCACATCATCCACGGAAGGAACGTAGATCACGCCACCCCAGTCAAGACGCGTGTCCCAGGTACCGTCCAAGAGATACTCCGCGGTGTTGAAGAACGTGCCGCCGAAATTCAGGAACGAAACGTCCTGGTCGGCGCTTCCGGAAATACCCGGCGCGCCCACAATCTGCAACTCCGCAGCGTTGCTTACTGAGGAGTTCAGGACCGCCAGGCCGATTACGTTGCGCAAGTTTAAGGGGAGCTCAGCTACCTGCCGGGCGGAAACGTCCGACGCGATGTTGGCGTTCTCCGCATTCAGCAACGGGGCTTGTGACGTGACC
>Ga0210383_10000525_pt1 | contig 35325 bp, 24 predicted proteins | sample IncBWC14OmetaG_FD_160072 | JGI IMG/M metagenome (GOLD analysis project Ga0210383, IMG submission 160072) | Forest soil microbial communities from Barre Woods Harvard Forest LTER site, Petersham, Massachusetts, United States - Inc-BW-C-14-O ... | reverse complement strand
GGGGGGGGGGGGGGGGGTCCTTCCTGCCGCCCACCTTCCCTCCGATGAGCCGCCCAATCCAGCCCATAAAACCTCGGTCTTATCACCTCATCCACATGAAAATACTCCGCATCCGGCGCCAACACCCGCGCGATCCTCCGATCCCAATCCGTCCGGCCAAAAACAAACCGCGCCCGCTGCAGGATCTCCTGCTCGGTCTCCATCCTCCGCCGCCAGATCTTATAATCCGCACCGTAGAACGGATAACCCGTCCGCCATCCCCGCCACAATCCCGGCAGCGAAAGCCCCGAAAAATATTTCTCGTTGTAGACCGTCAAATTGCCCTGGATTGACACCACTACCGGGATCTTCCGCACCTCCCGCAAGATCAACCCGAAAGGGAACTCCGTCCCATGCACATGAATGACATCCGGCTTGAACTGCTCAACGGCCCGGAGAAAAGCCGGAAGATTCTCGTCCGTCTCCGCCCGGCCCGCAATCCGGTTCATCAGTCTCTTTCTCTTGCCGCTCCCCAGCGGCTGAACCGGATAATACCACGTCTTTCCATATTCGAATGGAGCCATCGCCTGCTCTGCATAAAAAACAAACCCCAATTGACATGCCGGGACCGCCTCCACCGCCTGCTGCAGCGCAGAGATCCATCCCCCCGCCGCCAGACTGATCTTCAGGTATCCCGCGCTCAACCCCGGCGTATTGGCAAACCACAATACGCGCATCGGCTTATTATTATTGTCCATTTATTGTCGATAACTTCTTCCCTATCCCAACAATCGTTCCGGATTAAATTACTTCTTCTTCTTAAACACAATCACCTCCCCCTGCTTCTTCATCACCGCCGCGAAGAACGTCCTCAACGGCTGATACGCATCCGCCAGAAAAAACGTCCTCTTTAAGACCAGTCTGCTCCTGAACTGGACCGACGCATCATCCGCCTGAAACAGGTACTCATACGAACCATCCCCATCACCCAATAACACCCGCGCCGGCTTCGGCATCTCCTCAATCTCATATCCCTTCGGGATCTCCATCCGCATTACAAAAAGCTCATCTACCTTGAACGGCATCTCGATCGGATAGTGCCGCTCGGCAGCCGAGAACAAATTCTCCTTTATCCCCTCTCCCATCATCGGGTTGAAATAGATCCGGTCTTCATCTCCGATGGGAAACCCGAGAGAATAATGGACGGTAACCGGGAGATCGTACCGCTTTAGCGAATCGACCCCGCGGTCCGTCAACTGCACCGCAAACGGATACGATTTTCGCTCGGCCTCAAAATAGGTTTTCTCATCTTTGGCGGCAATCTCATCCCGGATACCCTTCGACCCATAATATCCCTCCTGCGCCATGTAGGGCCCGGTCAGGCTGTCCCCATGGTCATTATTGGTCAACATCAGCGTGCTGAACTTGAATTCCGACAGCGAATCCGTGTCCATGTACACGCTGTCCGGCTTCTCCGAAACTACCCGCGCATATCCGTTATAACATTCCACGGGCAAATGCCCAAACCCCATCCTGGGCTCCGCTGCATCGAGAAAATACGTCTCGTCCCCCAACTTCAGCCGCACCACCACATAGTTGAAATTCTCCATGACCGGATAGCTCGGAATGATCTTCCCGTTGTCTCGCGTACTCATGATGATCGCATCCGCAGCAAGCCCCTCCTCTCTCAGCATGGCCGTCAACAATAGATTGATCTCCGCCACACTTCCCTTATGCGACTTGAAAATATCCTTTAAAGATTGATCTTCGTCTGCGATAATAGCCCTCCCCATATTAGCGAAATGGTCCCGGACATAGGCATAGACAGCCTTGGCCTTGTCCATCGCATTCACCGTGTCATCTACGATCGTTCGCATCTCCTTTCGCAGCCAGTGGCTTGACGTCGTCATGATCCCCCCGAATGACTTACTCTTATAGAAATTTTTATTGACTTCATCCCAGGTATTGAACACCTTGATCCTTTTTCTTGTCTGCAGGTCCGTATACTCCGATAGCTGAAACCGCAGTCCGGCTACATAATTGCCCGGGGCCGAGATATAGGGTTCTTCCTTAAACGCCGGCACATCATCCATTTCCCACCAAATGTTGAAGGACTTTGTCTTGATCGTATAATTCCCCACTCCATACACCGTATCCCTCGCCTCGTCCCTGCGCGAGACCGGCAGAAACCCCTGGGTCGTGGCGACATAGTTGAATGTCTCCGGAAAGCTCATCCGGAACGTGCTCTTCAGATGGGGATAATTACCCTGGAAATCCCAGGGCCGGAACTCATAGATGTTATTGGAATAAAGCGTATACTGATATTCTATGATCGATCCCTCCCTGATATTCGGAAATGAGAATTTCTCCTTTATCCGCCCCCCGTTGGTTTCCTCCGTAAAGATCTCGCTGGTATCAACCGGGGTCTGAACGACTTTTCCATCAATAAGGTTGCACGTATAGGCGAAAAGCGTAGACAGCCTGCCGGTCCCATTGAACTCCGGAGCGAACGAGATCTCGATCTTGGTCGCATCAAACCCATTCTTATTCCGGATCAGCACCCGGCGATAGCGCGTTTGTTTTATACGCCAGCCATAGAATTTCCCCAGCATCTCGGCGGTTCCGCTGTCCCTGATGACTACAACATTGGAATTTGAGTCGATAACGGGGGAAGAAGGATGAAAGTCCGCGGGTTGAACCTCGCTGATTAGCGTATCCGTCTGGCCATGCGCCAGGATAACAAAGAAAGTGGCCAGAAGTAATAGTAGGTATTGGTTAATTTTAAACATAGCTCATTCCTCGCCCGGATGATAGGTCGCCGCTGCACCCGCCTTCACATCCTCCGGATAAAACAAGACGTCCTTGAACTTCCCGTTCAGGTACATCGCCGCCTGATCCGTAAAATGCGGCGAAGCCGGATCACTGCTCTCACCACCCGTTACAACCGTTCGCGCCGTTACCTTCTTGCCAAACTCGACGGCTGCAATAAAACTATTCCCGGACACCCCATATCGCTTGCTCGTCCCCGGCATGACCCGGCTCACATACGACGGCAGCTCCCCAAAAGTCGACGCCACTAACCCCACCGGCAAACTGGGCTTTCGGTCATCATAGGCCTCCACGATCTTCCCCGTAAGCCGCTGATACCGGCAGACGTCCCCCCATTCTGTCTTCCAGTTCCCATACCGCTGCCGCAGGTCAGCCAGTACCGCGGCCAGTTCCCCTACCTTCTGCGCCGCCGTGGAATGCTCCAGCGCCGCACTCGCCATGCCCACCGCATTCGAAGCTTCCTCCGCCGTGCCGGGCCGCGGCGCATCCCGCAATATCCGCGTTCCCCATTCCACCGCAAGCGTCGTAGCCACCGAACGCGCCGCCGAACGCCGGTCCCATTTCTGCAGCAGCGCGATCGGCTCCTGCAAAGCTTTCCGCATCGAGTCCGGCGCTCGGCTGTAAGCATCGAACAACGCCGGCAGCAATACGTCAAAGGCTTTCAGGTAATGATCATATCCTTTCGAGATCAGACTGTCCAGCGTGAAATCATTCGCCCCCGCCAGCAGCCGCATCGCATTCAATGCTCTGAAATTCTCCCCGTCCGGCGCCATATACGCCGGATACTTCCCCCGCACGGGACTGCCGCCGCCGGATGAGGAATACGGCGTCGAATTGCAATTCTCGATCCACCCGGTCGCCGGATTATAGGAATGCACGATCTCGTCCAGCTCATGGATGCCCTTCCATTCTGTCGCCGCGATACTCCCGTCTACCGGCAACGACCAGTCGTAAGCGGTATCCCGCCGCGGCATGAAGTTCCCGTGCCAGTACGCGATATTACCCTGGTCGTCCGCATAAACCGTATTGTTAGTGGTATTGGCCCTCAGATCCATCGCCTTCTGGTATTCTTCAAACGTATTGGCTTTCGTGATCAGCCATGCCTCCAGCAGCGCATTCAGCGACCGGTTATATTCACGCAGGCTCATCCACTTGCCGCCACGGCTCGCCAGCACAGGCCCATGATGCGTGTGATAACCTGCTACAGGCATCGCGAATAAAGAATCATTCCGCCTGTAATAAACCGTGAACGGCCGAGAAATAACCGGCCTCGTCTCCCCCTCATAGGCATAGACAAACCCGTCTCCCTGCCGCTGCACTTTTTCCGCATATACATCGGCCACATCCGCGAGACTCGACGTGTGCATCCATCCACAATGCACATTGAACCCCTGGTAAACAAAGAACTGGCCCCAGGTAACCGCCCCATATGCATTCAGCCCTTCATCGCTGACCAGCTGTACTTCCAGCCGGAAATAGAATGGGACGTGCGGATTGATGTACAATTCGGTATTCCCCGATGCAGTCCTGAAACCCGCCAGCGCAAACCCGTTGCTGCCGCCCTCCGCATCATCCGGTAGCCAGCCATCGCCGCCGCCGCCAGCTATCCCGGAGCCATCTCCCCCATCCCCCGGCGTCTTTATCCCCCTGTCGATCAAAATCATTTTCTCGATATCACCCACTTTACTCACCCGATTCATATTCCCGCTATAGAAATCCTTGATCTCATCCACCCGTAACCCGCCCGTGCTCGTCGCTGATACGCTCCCATCAGTGAACATCAACGCGTACCACGGCTCGAATCGCTTAAGCACCAACGGCTTCACATCCGGATGCCGATAAAGAAAAAAATTCACCCCGTCCGCAAACGCATCCAGCAACTTGTGCATCCACTCCGGACTTTTTTGATAGTCTGCCATCGCCTGCGTGCTGTCGTAGATCAGCCGCATCATCACATCATTGTACAGATAACTCTCCCCATACGCCTCAGCCTGCCGGCCCAACACTTCCAGATAATTCTTCTCCACCCGCGCAAAATCTTCCTGGCACTCGGTATACATCAACCCGAAGACAGCATTGGCATCCGTCTTCCCATAAATATGCGGGATACCCCATTTGTCGCGTATGATCGTCACATTCTTTGCCTCGGCCTCCCAACGGGCGAGATCACCACCCTGTCCAAATCCCTGCAGCGTCGCCAGGCAGAAGACAATCGTTATCCATCTAATCATCCCCCAATATACATAAATCTTAATATTTTGCAGGCTCTCCCGGCTTTGGCAACGAAGCCCTGATGAACTTCCTCAAATTCTCATTGGCCTCCTCCAGATCGGGCTTGCGCAGATATAGCATATGCCCGCTCCGATATCCCTGCCAGTTGAGCCGGTCTTTCAGCTTGCCGCTCGGGTCGAGCTGCCACAAACTGTATTTGGCATTGAAGTAATCGCAGGCGCCGTCATAATACCCCGACTGGATCAACAGATGCAGATAGGGATTCTCGGCAATCGCCTGGCGAAGGTTTTCACCCGTATGATTGTTCTGATTGTCCCACGGATGCACCGGTCCGAACATGTTGTACTTCAGATCCGTTTTGTAGTGGAGGTCTTCCCGCAAATAAATATTGATTGCCGGCGTAAACGAATGCAGCCAGGACGTCAGCTCGGCATTATAATCCGGCCCATCCCCCGCATCCTTGCTGTCGATCCCCCGATATCGCGAATCCAGCCGGCCGACAGTAAACCCCTTATCCCGAAGCAACTCCTTCCAGAAAAAATTGGCGGGAATGATCAGGTTGGATTCCAGGATGGACTTTTCCGACAGCCCGATATACCGGGACAACTTGGCTGCCAATTCCTTTTTCCGGCTTTCCTCCAGGAACCCCCCTTTTGCCAGCGCCGGTATCAGCTCATTGATCGTGAAATTCTCTACCTCCGGCAGCATATCCGTCAGGTCCTTGGCTTGAAGATCGGGCGCCAGAACCTTGTGATACCAGGCCGTAGCGGAATAATAAGGCACCATCAACGAAGCCTGAACGAACTCGCTCCGCTCGATCCCGAGATCCGTTGGAGATACCAGGATTACCCCATTCAGGTACATCCATTGCGCTTCCTGTAGTTCCAGTGCCAGCCCCGCGGCCCGGGTCGTTCCATAACTTTCGCCGATCAGGAACTTGGGGGACGCCCAACGGTTATTCCGGGTAACAAACGTGGAGATCCACTCCGCCAGGTATTTGATATCTTCATTGACACCGAAGAAGGTCGAAGGCGGGATATCCTTGCTCACCGCCCGCGAGAAGCCCGTATTCACCGGATCCAGGTAGACGATATCCGCCATGTCCAGGATGGAGGAATTATTCTCTTTCAACCCATACGGCTGTATCGGGTACCCTTCATCATCCAGCAACAGCCGCCGTGGCCCCGTATATCCGATCTCCATCCATACGCTGGGCGTTCCCGGTCCGCCATTGAAGGAGATCACAAGTGGCCTGGACGCGCGGTCTTTTACATCCGTCCGCATGTAATAGGTATAGAACAAGCCCGCAATCGGTTTCCCGCTTTCATCCCAGACCGGGATCGTGCCGGCCACGGCATCGTAGGGAACCCGCTCTCCCTTGATCGTCACCTCGGCATGCGTCGTTACCGACGAATCCACATTTAACACCCGGCTATTCGCCGGCATCTTCGCCGGGCCGGCAGCCGCATGTTCTCCCCCCGCCTCTCCGGTAGGACCGGGCCGTTGGGCGGATACGCCGACCGCCAAAAAGCAGAATAGTAGTAAACCGACCAATTTTCTCATATCATTAGATTGATTCCCGCGAATATAAGCCCGCAGCCCCAAAGAATGGCCGCGTTTTTGATAATTTCTTCTTTCGATGGGCTCTGACACAGCGCCATCGCGGGTTTCAACAAAAAGCAAGAACCTTGGAATTGTAGAAGATTTTCCACAATATGAGGATGCGTCCGTCCCGCTGATCAAACTGCCCCGTAAATGAAAATAGACAAGAACATGAAGAACACAAAGATACTCCTCGTAGACGACGATATCGATGACCGGCTCATCTTCGCTGACCTCTTGCACGCCGCCGATTCGGATACCACCTTGATTATTGCCGAAAACGGCCTCGAAATGATCAGCCTTCTCGAAAAAACAACCGGCGAAGAACTGCCGGATATCATCATCCTTGACCAGAACATGCCACGCATAACCGGTAAGGAATCCCTTGTATTTCTAAAGGATAACCTACGTTACCGCCATATCCCGACCATTATCTACTCTACCTATCAGGTCAACGACTTCTACCGCGAATGCATCCATCTGGGCGCCATGGACGTCGTGGCCAAACCCGATACGATACAGGGTTACCGCGAAATGATCGATCAATTTCTACTCCACCCCGCGCACGCGCATTCGAATAAAGTACAAACCTTCTGAGGCTGTAATAAATAAAGTCTTTTTGTCCCTGCCGCCGAAACACAGGTTCGCCGTCCAGGGCTCGGGCACCGCTATATGCGCAATTTTCCGGCCGGCCGTATCATACACCGTTACCCCATCCCCCGTTAGATAGACGTCTCCCCGTTCATCCAGCGTCATTCCATCTGACCCCTGCATTACGAAAAGCCGCCGGTCCGATAACGACCCGTCCGGGTTGATGCGGTATTTATACGTCTTGCCCGCCCCGATGTCCGCCACATACAGATACTTGCCATCCGGCGTTCCCACAATCCCGTTAGGTTTGACCAGATCCGAATCCACGATCCGGGCATCCAATGTCGCCGCCACACTCCGGTCGCCCGTTCCCCCCGCCGCCAAATAATAAACCCGCTCCCCATCCATTTCAGGCTTCGTCCTCGTCCAGTAAGGACGTTGATAATAAGGGTCTGTAATATAGATCCCACCGCTCGCGTCGATCCATAAATCATTCGGCCCATTCAACCGCCGGCCCCCTACGTCCCGCAACAGAACCTGAACCTTTTTATCCGGACCGATTGCCCACAACTGCTCGTTCTCATCCGCACAGGTCACCAACCGGCCCAACCGGTCAAAATACATCCCGTTCGACCGGCCTGCAGAGTCCAGGAAAATGCTCAACCGGCCATGGACATCATACTCCCAGATGCGGTTGTTCGGCTGATCCGTAAAGAAGACATTCCCCCGCTTATCCACCGATGCCCCCTCTGTAAAACTGAACTGCCGCGACACCAGATGCACACCCGTATCCGCCACTACCTCCTGCGCCCGCAACTGCCCAAATCCAAACAGCCAGCAGCTCGCTACCGCCCAATAACGATACATAATCAATAATTTTTGGGAAAGATACAATCGATCATCACACAACCCCACTCTAACCCGCGAAGCCACAACCGTACCATTAGAAAGACGACCCACATATTAAAACAATATTGTTCCAAATTAAACAAAACCGTTCTAATATAAAACAAACTTGTATTATTTTTTTGGTAACTTGGACCAAAACCGCTCTATTTATGTCCTTAATCCCTTTGATCTCAAGCTGGGAGCAATACATTCTTACCCACCCCGCCGGGGACCTCCGGGACTTTGGCCGCTGGCTCCAGGCCCCGGTCTCCCAACCACCCCCGGCCCCACAACGCTCAACCCCATCCCCCGAACCCGCACCCGCCGAACCCGACTCCTTCGCCCCAGCCCGGCTCTCCCTCGGTATCAACATCGACCTCGACCCCGGCGCACTCGGCACCCTCCTCGTCGCCCGTCTCCATATGATCACCCACTTTCTCTCCAAACCGGTTATAAGAAAACTCGGCTTCACAAAAGACGCCGAATTCAGCGTCCTCATCCAGGTCCATCTCATGAACCGGCCAAATAAAAAAGAACTCTGCCGCCAGCTCCTGATCCAGAACTCCACCGGCGTAGAGATCACCCGCCGCCTCGCAAAGAAGGGTCTCCTCCGCGAAACCATCGACCCCAACGATCGCCGCTCCGCTCGCTTAAGCCTCACGGAAAAAGGTCAGCGCCTGCTCAAGGAAGGCTACTCGGGGTTCAAATCCATCCACAAGGGTTTCCTTACCCCCCTGTCCCCTGAACAACAACTTCAATTTGTCACCCTGCTCACCAACCTCCACGAATACCACTCCGCCAATCTCACCAAACAATTTTCTACCTTGCAGTAGCTAGCCTGATGTCGTCCAACTCATTCATAGCCGGCGGCCTGCTGGCCTGCCAATTTTTTATCGCTGCGACCAATGCGCAGCCGGCACTTCATTCCGTCGGACAACTTACGACCAGAGAAGGTCTTAGCAGCAATACGATCAACGATATCCTCCAGGATGACGCCGGTTTCCTGTGGATCGCAACCCCCGATGGATTGAACCGCTTCGACGGCACCGAAGTCACCATCTGGTACCATCTCGACGATACCAATTCGCTGCCACATAATTACGTATCCTGCCTGAAGAAGCTCCCCGGGAACTACCTGGCCATTGGTACGGAGGCTGGACTGAGCTTCTTTAACACCTCAGCCGGCCTCTTTCGCAATTTTTACTACCACCGCGACAATACCCTGGATGCCTACAATAACGCCATTACCCGCCTGGAAATCGACACGGATGGCAATATCTGGGCAGTGTCAAAGAATTGCATCTTTATTTTTGACAGCCTGCGCCAGCTCCGAAAAGTTATTCCCTCCGATGTCCCGCAAGCCACACTCATAACCGGTCGGGGCAACTTCGTCGAAAAAACCTGGCCCCTGTCCGCCGGCCGGATGCTGGTGCATACTTCTTCCAAATGGCTGGTCTATTCACCCGCCACCACAACCCTCGATGATTTGGACCATTCTCCGCTCCTTCGGCATTTATCCTTTCTCGGAAGCCTCTCCCACCCCGCATCAGATCGCTCCATACCCGCCGGTAATTCCGCCGGCCAGATGTTTAAGGTATTCGATAAATATTTTCTCTGCATCGGGGACGATCGGCTTTCCCTTTATGACGAGAATGGCCGCTTCGCCTCTGGCTGTCATTTTCCCTTTAGCAGGTACTCCTATATGTTATGGCCGCAACAGGTGGTTCCCGTTGACTCTTCTACCATGCTCTTCCTCTTTCATGATTATGGCCTGGCCACCGTTTCCCTCCACTGGCAGCAAGGGACTCCGGTTATGGATTCCATCTCTGCCAGGTTCTTCGACGACCATGAATTCGAGACGGCATTGCGGGACCGGCAAGGCAACTGGTGGCTGGCTACCAGGGGCGAAGGGCTGCAGAAGATCACCCCCGCCGGCCTGCCTTTCACGGCGAATATTCTGCCGGATGAGGGTTCCGATCATGCTGCACGTCATGAGACCATCATGTTCAGCACCTTCGGCGCCCGGCTCTGGATCGGCACCTACGGCGACGGTTTCTATAGTGTAGACCCTGTCACGGGACAACCTGTACAACATCGGCTAAAAAACACCGGTGCTGACGCCTGGGCAAATTTTATTTGGAACATTCGCCAGGTGAATCCCGATACCCTCTGGGTCGGTACTCAGGTTGGCCTCTTCTGGTATAGCCTCTCCTCCCGTCGGTGCGGTCGGCTGCCTCACTGGCCCGGCAAACCGCAGGCTCTTGACTCGGTGGCCATCACTACGCAATTCGCCGACAGCCATGGCCTGATCTGGATGGGCTTGGGTAAGGGTCGCGGGCTCTGCACGTTCGATACATCCAGGCGTACCTTCATCTGGTATCCCGGCACTAACCCCGAAGGTTACCCGTTTCGCTATCCTACTTCCATCGTGGAAGATGCCAGCGGCCACCTTTGGCTCACCAATGACGCCAGCTCCAGCCTCGTACGCTTTGATCGGGCCACCAGCCGCTTTACGACCGTTCCTCTGCCTTCCACATCCGATCAACATTTCGGACCACTCAATGGGATCGCCCTGGAAGGCGATTCCGTCCTCTGGCTCGGGTCGGTCTCCTGCGGCCTGGTCAGATTCGATCCCCATCGGGGAACGGCTCGCGTCTACGGACACGATATAGGTCTGGACAACAGCCATATCGGCAGCGTTTACCGGGACAGCGCCGGTAGACTGTGGGTGGCTACAGAAGGAGGTCTCTCCTGCTTCAACCCCGATACCCGGTCCTTCACCAATTATTCGCAACGGAACGGTTTGCCGGGTACCAGCGCCACCGCCTGGTTTTTCTATGACACCGCCACCCGGCAGCTCTTCAACGGCGGTCACGGCGAATACTTCTATTTCCGACCCGATGCTGTCGGTCGTATCGCAGATCCCCCCCGAACGTTGATCACTTCCATCCTGGTCAACGGCAAACCTTGGGTCCGGCAATCCGACGACCCCGTCGATTTCCCGCCGCAGGACAACGACATCACCATCCGCTTCGCCGCCGTCGATCTCAACGATGGCCCTGCTATCCGATATGCCTATCGCCTGAAGGGTATCGACACCGGCTGGATTCTCACCGGTAGCCAACGGCAGATCAACTTCAGTCACCTGGCTCCTGGTTATTACGTCTTTGAGGCCAGGGCTGCAGGCAACAACAGCGACTGGAACCCCGTTCTCACTTCATTTAGCTTTCGGATCAAGCCGCCCTTCAGGCAAACCGGTTCGTTCTACTTCCTCCTCGCGCTCACCCTGGCGCTTTGCGGATGGACGCTTCATCGCTATAGACAGATCCAACGGCATAAGACTACCCAGATCCGTAGCGAGATCTCCCGTAACCTCCACGATGAAGTGGGGGCCAATCTCACCAATATAAGCCTTAGCAGCCTCCTGGCGCAGCGACAGTTGAATGATAAGGCAGCTATCGGGCAGCTCCTCGAACGTATCTATGAGGATAGCCAACAGGTGTCGGAATCGATGCGCGAGATCGTCTGGAGCATCAACCCGGATATCGATACCCTCGGCGAAGCCCTGCCCCGGATGATGCACTATGCATCAGGGCTGCTGGAAGCCAATGACATCGAGCTGGAAACCGCTATCACCCCCGAAGTAGAAGGCTTTAGGCTCAATATGCGGCAACGACGCGATTTCTACCTTATCTTCAAAGAGGCGATCAACAATCTGGCCCGCCATTCGAAAGCATCCCGCGCCCTTATCCGTTTCTCCAGGTCCGGTCATCGACTCGTTATGAACATCAACGACAATGGGTCCGGCTTTAATTCCACCTTTCCCATGCTCCAAAACGGACTGAAAAATATGCAGGATCGCGCGCGGCAGCACGGATGGGTCCTGAGGATAACCTCTCACCCCGGTGAGGGGACCGACATCACCCTTGAAACCGGTTCGGCATGAATCCGACGCTACCGCATAAATATGCTATTGACCCTCACCCTCCCCGCAGTAATTTTAGGTCATGACTACCCGGATCGCCATCTTCGAAGACAACGCCAGACTTCGCGAGTCGCTGAAAGTCCTGCTGGATGGCGTTGACGGCTATTCCATATGCGGCGACTTCGAGAACTGTACGAAGGCAGCGGAGGTCATGGACGAACTCCGGCCGGATGTAGTGATTATGGATATCGATATGCCGGGCGTGGATGGAATAGAAGGACTGCGCATCATCAAGGAACGGTGCCCCGAGACCTATATTATTATGCATACCGTCATGGAGGACGACGAGCAGCTCTTCCGCTGCCTCTGCAATGGCGCCAACGGCTATATACTCAAGAATACTTCTTTTGTCCATCTGCTCGAAGCCATTGAGAATGTTCTCCATGGCGGCGCCCCCCTGTCTCCTTCCATCGCGAAGAAAGTGCTTCAATCCTTCCAGACTTCCCATGCCAACCAGCTCAAATACCATCTTTCTGATCGCGAGAAAGAAGTGCTTGGATATCTCGTAAAGGGATATAGCTACAAAATGATCGCGGGGCATTGCCACATTAGCCTCGATACGGTTAGAGGCCATATCCGCAATATATACTCCAAACTCCACGTCAATTGCGGTCGCGAAGCCGTATCCAAAGCCCTTCGGGATAAAATTGTCTGACACCCCCTCAACATGCCATTGACAGCAGTTGTCGCACAGCATAATTTTACCCAAAAACGAGCTATGCCACATTCCACCGCGATTAATCCCCGACGCAGTTTCCTGCGCAAACTGACGATCGGCGCCGCCTCACTCACATTCATCGGACAACCCCTGCGATTGCCTGCCACACCACTGGCTGACATAGCCGCACCCAACCCCGACCCGGCTGACCCCGACGCCTGGTTCGGACAGCTGAAAGGCAAACACCGCATGATCCTTGACGTCCCCCGGCCCCACGAAATCTTCCCCTTCGCGTGGCCGAGGATATTCCTGATGACGAATTCCGCAACGGGAACACCGGAAAAGGAGACGAACGTCGTCGTCGTTCTGCGGCACGAAGGCATTCCCTACGCCTTCGAAGACCGCATATGGGCAAAATACAAACTCGGCGAATTCTTCAAGATTGACGACCCGAAGACGAAAGCTGCCTCTATACGCAATCCCTTCTGGCAACCCATGCCGGGAGACTATACCGTTCCCGGATTAGGCAGTGTCGATATCGGCATCAACCAGCTTCAATCCAGCGGCGTACTGTTTTGCGTCTGCGACGTCGCAATGACCGTCTACAGCGCCGCCGTCGCTCAAGGAATACAGGGCGACCCAAAAGAGATCAAACAAGATTGGATGTCCGGCCTCCTGCCCGGTATCCAACCCGTGCCCTCCGGGATCTGGGCGGTGGGCCGCGCCCAGGAACATGGTTGCACTTATTGCTTCGCAGGATAGAATACCAGCCATCTCCATTAACACGATTCATATGACAACAACTTCTATCGAAAATTTAGCGGTCCGCTTGCGCGGCAAGCTCATCCGACAGGGTGACCCGGGGTATGACCAGGCCCGTAAATTATATAACGGCATGATCGACAAACATCCTGCCCTGATCGCCAATTGCGCCAATGTGGCGGATGTGATCGAATGCATTCGTTTCGCCCGGGAAGAGGGCATGCTGACGGCCATCCGCAGCGGCGGTCACAACGGCGCAGGCCTCGGTTGCTGCGACGGTGGCCTCGTGATCGACCTGTCTCACATGAAAGGCATCCACATCGACCCGGAGGCAAAAACAGCATGGGTGGAAGCCGGCTGCACCCTGGGCGATATCGATCATGCCACTCACACCTTCGGCCTGGCCCTCCCCAGCGGGATCATCTCCACCACGGGGATCGGTGGCATTACCCTCGGCGGCGGCCTCGGCCACCTTACCCGCCATTTCGGGCTTTCAATAGACTCGTTGCTGGAAGCCGACGTTATCCTGGCCGACGGCAGCTTTGTGAAAGCCAACACCCACCAACATCCCGACCTCTTCTGGGCAATCCGCGGCGGTGGCGGTAATTTTGGGATCGTCGTCGCTTTTCGGTTTCGGCTTCACCCCGTGGATACTGTTTACGGAGGACCAATGCTCTGGGAGCTGGAAGAGGCGCCGGCGGTCATGCGCTGGTATAGCACATTCATCCGCAAAGCCGCCGATCCCGTCAATGGCTTCTTCGCCTTTCTCACAGTCCCTCCGGGGCCACCCTTCCCTGAACACCTTCATGGCAAAAAAATGTGCGGTATCGTTTGGTGCTACTCGGGCCCCGAGACTGGTGCAGCCCCATTCCTCGAATCCATCCGGAGCTTCCGGACACCAGCCCTCGATTTCGTGGGCCCCCTGCCCTTCCCGGCTTTGCAAGGTATGTTTGACGCCCTTTATCCACCGGGCCACCAATGGTATTGGAAAGGTGACTATGTCAACGAATTAAGCGACGAAGCTATCAGCCTCCACCAGCAATTTGGATCGATCCTCCCTACTCCCCAGTCTACCATGCACCTCTATCCGATCAACGGAGCAGCCTCGCGCGTGGCGCCCGACGAGACGGCATGGAATTACCGCAATTCCACCTGGGCCATGGTCATCGCAGGCGTAGACCCCAATCCGGCTAACAAAGAAAAGATCACCAACTGGGCACGTAAGTATTGGGAAGCGCTCCATCCCTATTCCGCCGGCGGTTCGTACATCAATTTCATGATGGAAGAAGGAGAGGAAAGAATAAGGGCCACGTATGGAGACAATTTTGACCGGCTGGCAGCAGTCAAAGCCCGCTATGATCCCGAAAATTTTTTCCGCGTCAACCAAAATATCAGACCCGCCGTCACTCAGCCCGTCTGACGGTTCTGTTATCTTAATTTTATTAATCTCCGCCTGGAGGGGGGTGTGGCAGCTTCGACTTATATTTGAGGCGCAAACCCCCCCTTTATGGTCTGGTACGAGAATGAGGTCCAAAGACTGGAAAAAGAGCGGTCGGAACTAACGTACGATCCCAAACTCCTTTTTTACGGCAGTTCCTCCATCCGGCTCTGGGAGACCCTCAACGATGACTTCGCCGACTATAAACCCGTCAACCTGGGCTTCGGCGGCTCCACTCTCGCCGCCTGCGACTGGTTCTTCGACCGGCTCGTCGCCCCCTTCCACCCAAACTCCATCATCGTTTACGCCGGCGACAACGACCTGGGCGACGGCCGACATCCCGAAGAAGTTTTTATTTTCTTTCAGCAGCTCGTAGCCCGCACCCGCCGCCAGTTCGGCGACATCCCCCTCGCCTACATCTCGGTTAAACCCAGCATCAGCCGCTGGAATATCGTCGACAGTATCCGCTATTGCAACAAGATTATCGAAGAGGAAATCAAACGCCAGGCCGACCATCTGACTTTCATCAACATCTATAACCGAATGACCGATAACGCCGGGTATCCCAAACGCGAATTCCTGGACCCCGACGGTCTTCACATCAACGAAAAAGGATACGCATTATGGAAAGGAATCGTCCGCCAATACCTCTCCACCATCAACCCTTGAACCGGGAATATCATAAATGGTTCAGTCCCAGCCTCCAGCGGGACATGGAACTCCTTATTTTCGGCCACGCCGGCGACCCCGTCCTCTTCTTCCCTACCCGTACCGCCCGCTTCTATGACTACGAAGACTGGCAGGTCATCGACGCCCTGCACCAGAAGATCGAATCCGGCGAGCTCCAGGTCTACTGCCTCGACAGCGTCGATTATGAAAGCTTCTACGCCAAACACCTCCATCCTTCCGAACGCATCCTCCGCCACCTTCAATATGAGAAATATGTGCTGACTGAAGTTCTCCCCCTCGTGCAGCTTAAGAATCCCCACCGGACCATCGTCACTGCGGGCTGCAGCCTCGGCGCCTGGCACGCTGTCAACCTCGCCTTCAAATTCCCCCACCTCTTTCACAAAGTCGTCGGCCTTAGCGGCCGCTACGACCTCACCATCTCCCTCGAACATTTCGACGATCTCTTCGACGGGCACCGGGACCAGAACATCTATTTCAATATGCCGAGTCAGTACATCCCTTTCCTCCACGATGATGCCATCATCGGACAGCTCCGTAATCTCGAGATCATTTTTGTGGTTGGTGAACAGGACATCTTCCTCGAGAACAACCTTTCCCTAAGCAACGCCCTTTGGTCCAGGAATGTCTGGAACTCCCTGCACCTCTTTGACGGCGAATCCCACAAGGCCCGCTTCTGGCGCCACATGGTTCAACTCTATCTCTAGCCGCCCCACCCACGCGCCCAACTCACCCTCATTTCTTTCTTACTTCCACCGCCCAATCACCGCCACTCCCAACCTGAAATGCTGCGGCAAAATTCCCCTGATTCAACGCAAACGACAATTGCAGCAGGCTATTCAAATACACCAGCGGCTTCCCCACTCCTACCGAGCCGAAAGTCTCCTCATACGGCATCTCGCCGCGGTATACCTCGCTACCCGAATGAAAAACCCTGACTTCCAACACCCCCCCGTAAGATACCCCGAACTGTTTAAACAACTCCGCCGGGATATTCGTCCATACATTCCCGTACTGAACATCCAGCACCGGTATCGCCCCCCTGATCACCCCATCCACCAACGCCGCCCGCTGATACGGGATCATCACCACTTCCTGCTTCGGCAACAACGGCCCTACCTGATCGAATCGGATCACTCCCGCCGCCAGCCGCGCGGCCGTGTACGAATACACATCCCGGCCATGAAATGTAAATGAATTGCGCGACTCCGGCCGCCGGTTGATCGCCTCATCGATCTCCCGGATCTCCCCAATCCCCAGCGTCTCTGCCACCAGCGTCAACGTTCCATTGTCCGGCGTCACGATAAATTGTCCCGTCTTCGTTTTCAACACCACAGACTTCCTCGCCGTTCCCACCCCCGGATCAACGACTGACACAAATACCGTCCCCGCCGGCCAGTACGGCACCGTCTGCTGCAACCGGTACGCGGCATCCCAGATATTGTACGCCGGGATCTCATGGGTAAGATCAAACAACTTCAAATCGGAACTAACCCCCATGGCCACCCCCTTCATCTCCGACACCGCCCCATCCCTCAACCCAAAATCCGATTGGTACACAACAATCTTATTCTGCGCACGCCCAAGCTGCGCCACCAAAAGCAATCCGGCAATCATCCTGATATTGACCATATGTATTATTTTGTTTCCACTAATATAAGATTTGAAAACCGATCCTCTTTTTACCCTTATATTTAGCTCCTCCATTTATCATTAGCCAAAATCCAGGAACATGTACAAATCACTTTTATCGGTTCTCGCACTTGCCGGAATCCTGTCCACTGCCAACGCCCAAATCAACGCAGCCCTCCTCCGTTATCCCGACGTCTCCACCACCCAGATCGTCTTTACCTATGCCAACGACCTCTGGGTAGTGCCCAAAACGGGCGGTGTCGCCTCCCACCTCAGCTCCCCCGCCGGCGTGGAAGTGCTCCCCAAATTCTCACCCGACGGCAAGACCATCGCCTTCACCGCCGATTATGACGGCAGCTTTTCCATCTATACCATCCCTACCTCCGGCGGCATCCCTGCCCGTCTGACCTGGTACGGTACGGGAGAACGCGTGGCCGATTGGTACCCCGACGGGAAAAGCATTCTGTTTGCTTCCGGCCGCGAAAGCGGCCGCGACCGCTTTAACCAGTTCTATAAGATCCCGGCTACCGGCGGCGCTCCGCAGAAGCTGCCACTGCCTTTCGCCGAGTACGGCACGCTCTCCCCCGACGCCAGCCATCTCGCCTTCACCTTTACCTCACAGGTGGGCCGCAACTGGAAACGCTACCACGGCGGCTGGCGCGGCCAGATCCATGTCTTCGACCTGACCAGCTACGGGGATGAAAATATCTCGGCCACCGACGCCGACGACGAGCTTCCCATGTGGCATGACCATAGCGTCTTCTTCCTTTCCGACCGCGGTGACGACAAGCGTATGAACCTCTGGGAATATGATCTCAGCAGCAAACAATTCACCGAGCGGACCCATTTCGCCGACTACGACGCCCATTACGCCTCCCAGGGGCCTGAAGATATTGTCTTCGAAGAAGGCGGCCACCTGTGGCTCTATACATATGCCACTCACGAATCCAAACAAGTATCCGTTGAGGTCGTCTCGGACGAAGCAGCCTTGCGCCCAACCCTCCAAACGGTAGACCACCTCATCGCCGGCGGCAACATCAGCCCCGACGGCAAACGCGCCATCTTCGAAGCCCGCGGCGACATCTACACCGTCCCGGCCGAAGACGGCCCCGTTTATAACCTCACCAATACCGCTGGAATTGCAGAACGCACCCCCGCCTGGTCGCCGGATGGCAAATACATTGCCTACTGGAGCGATCGCTCGGGCGAATACGAACTCACCCTTCGCGAAGCCGGTAAATCCGACAGCGAAAAGAAGCTGACTTCCTACGGCGCGGGCTTTCGCTATAACCTCTTCTGGTCTCCGGATAGCAAAAAGCTGGCCTTTATCGACAAGGCGATGAAGATCTTTATTTACGACCGCATCAGCGGTCAGACGACTGCCGTCGATCAGGGCGTCCGCATGTCGGAAGGAGCCCTCGAAGGCTTCTCACCCAGTTGGTCACCCGATAGCCGGTTCCTCGCCTATGACCGGGACCTCCCAAATTACCATCGCGCAATCTTTATTTATGATATAGACGAACATGAGCTCCATCCGGTAACCTCGGGCTTTTACTCCTGCTCCAACCCGGCTTTCGATAGCTATGGGAAATACCTTTATGTGACCACGAGCCAGGCCTTTAACCCGATCTACAGCGACCAGGATAATACATTTATCTATCCTAACTCTACCGATCTGGCTGCCATCGTACTAAAGAAGAACACCCGCTCGCCCCTCTATACCAAAGACGACACCGTTGCGGTGAACGAAACACCTAATAGCTCCGAACCTCCCGCTCCGCCAGCCCCACCGGCGAAACCTGGAACGACACCCGCACCGGCCAAACCTGCAGTCCCCGCCGTTACCATCGACTTCGAAGGTTTGGAATCTCGCCTGATCATCCTGCCCGAACAATCCGGTAATTTCAATAGCCTCACCTCGGCGGAAGGAAGGCTCTTCTATCTGCAGCAACCCAACACCGGGTCCGCCGAACATAACCAGACGCTGAAATTCTTTGACTTCGACAAACGTAAATCCAGGACCGTTCTCAACGACGTGGACGGCTATCAGCTGGCTGCGGACGGCAAACATCTTCTGACCGTCAAAGACAACAACTTCTATATCGTCGCGGCGGATGAAGGTCAAAAGTTGGACAAAAAACTCCGAACTGCCGAAATGCAGCAATGGGTCAACCCCCGCGAAGAATGGCGGCAGATCCTCGTCGACGCCTGGCGCTTCGAAAGGGACTTTTTCTATGATCCCAACATGCACGGCGTAGACTGGAATAAAGTAAAAGCGCAATACCTGAAAATGCTGGACGGCGCATCGACTCGCGAAGAACTGGACTTTATCCTGGGTGAAATGATCGGCGAATTGAGCTCCTCCCATACCTATCACGGCGGCGGAGTTACGCAACCCACCCTGCACATCCCCACTGGCTACCTTGGCATCGACTGGGCCGCCGAAGGCGAATATTACAAGGTTGCGGAGATCATCCGCGGAGCCTCGTGGGATGCCGAACGATCCCCTCTGGATCTGCCGGGTGTGCCCATCCGAAAAGGCAACTATATCCTGGCCGTAAACGGTATCCCCTTTCGAACCACGACCGACCCCTACTCCGCTTTCGATAACCTCAGCAACAAGCCTGTCGAATTAACCTACAACACAACGCCCTCCATGAGCGGCGCAAAGACCGTCGTAGTCCAGACCATGAGCGATGAGTCCGAGCTCCGCCACCTCGCCTGGATCGAACAAAAACGGGCCACCGTAGATAAAGAAACGGGCGGTAACGTCGGCTATATCTACGTCAGCAGCACGGGCATCGACGGTCAGAATGAGCTGATCCGCCAGTTCGTCTCCCAGCTTGACAAGAAAGCACTCATCATCGACGAACGCTTCAACAGCGGCGGTCAGATCCCCGACCGATTTATCGAAATGCTCAACCGCAAGCCGCTCGCCTTTTGGGCCACCAGGGACGGGCTCCCCGCCCAATCCCCACAGTCCGGTAACTTTGGCCCGAAGGTCATGCTCATCAACGGCTGGAGCGGCTCCGGCGGCGACGCCTTCCCTGACTATTTCCGGAAGGCCGGCATCGGGCCCCTTATCGGCACCCGCACCTGGGGCGGCCTGATCGGAATCAGCGGCGCCCCCGGCCTCATCGACGGCGGCGGAATTACCGTCCCCACTTTCCGCATGTACAACCCCGATGGTACCTGGTTTAAGGAAGGCCACGGGGTCGACCCCGACATCCCCGTCGCCGAAGACCTGACCGCTGCTGCCCACGGCAAGGACAACCAGCTCGAACGAGCAATCACCGAAATAAATGAATTGTTGAAAAAAGGATTTGCGCCGCCTAATCGCCCGGCTCCCGAAGTCCGCTAATTCACATGCGAGGCCCCGCCTTCGGCGGGGCCTCGCCTTTTACTCCTGCGCCAACGGCACATTCTTATTCTCCACCCACCTGGTAAAAAGCGTATAGAAAACCGAAAGAATGATCGCCCCCTTGAACATCCCCGTAAACCCCCACGCCGCTAACCCGCCAATCACCCCGAGGAACAAAACCAAAAACGGTATCTTCCCCCCGCTCCGCGCAATCAAGATCGGCTTCAGCAACCCATCGATCAACAGCAGCCCAGCCCCATAGACGATCAGGAATATCATTACCCCTGTATGCCCCTGCACCGCCGCCCATACCACCAGGGGGACCCAAACAAACAACGGCCCCAGCTGGATCAGCACCAGGAAGAATACCAGCCCCGCCAGTACCAGCGAATACTCAATGCCCGCAATCCGCAGCCCGATCCACGCAATCACCGACGCAATAAACGCCGTCCCCATGATCCCGATCGATACCCCCTTGATCGCCTGCGTGATCACCGCCAGCAACGACTCTCCATCCCTCTTCCCCAGCAAATGCTCCGTCGTCGACCGGATCGGATCCAGCACCTTCTCCCCGGCCGCGAGGAGGAAAGCGGAAATAATAATCCCCAGGATCACCTGCAGCGCCGTACTCAGTATCCCTACCCCACTCGCCAACGCATCCCGCAGGACCATCCTCACCTGCTCACTGTGATTCGCAACCGCATCCCGCGGACTATCTTGCAACTGGGCCCAGAAGGACCGCATATCCTCCCCCACCAATGGCAGATTCGTCACCCACTTCGGCAACGGAGGGATCCCATTCGCCTTCACTTCCCCCACCCACTTAATCGCCTCCCGGATATGACCCCGCACCTCCGATACGATATAGGTGACCGGTAGCGCAATGATCGCGATCAACAGGATCGAATACAACATCGCCCCCAGCGACCGCCGGTTGCCCAGCAGCCGAACGAGCCGTTCATAAGGGCCGTGAAAAGAAACCGAAAAGATCAATGCAAACGTCAGCACCCCGAAGAAGACCCTCAACGCATCATACAACGCCAGCATGAGCAGGAGCAACAATAACAGCACCAGGATCATCTCGATGATACTCCGGCTGTCGTTGGGAAGGATTTTGTTCATAGATCAGTCGCTAGCAACTAAAGTTAGCGAAAAAACCGCTCCGCCGCGCCCCGCCCAAACCCTCGCTCCGTCCCTTACTCCGTCCTCAAACTCTTAACCGGATTCGCCAACGCTGCCTTCAATGCCTGAATACTCACCGTTAGCATCGCGATCCCGGCCGCCACCACCAGCGCCAGAAGCGCTATCTCCCACCCGATATCGATCCGATACGCAAAATCCTCAAGCCAGCGATGCATCGCCCACCACGCCAATGGCAACCCAATCGCCGCCGACACCAACACCAGCATCAGGAAATCCCGCGATAACAACCGAATGATCCCCCCTACCGAAGCCCCCAGCACCTTCCGGATCCCTATCTCCCTCGTCCGCTGCTCTGCCGCATACGCCGCAAGCCCGAACAACCCCAGACAGGCGATAAAGATCGCCAGCAGAGAAAACGATAGCGATATCCCGCCCATCCGCTGCTCGGTCCGGTACATGGAATTGAACTGATCATCCATAAACGTATAGCTGAACGGCTGCCCCGGCACCATCCGATGCCACTCCGTCTCCACCTGGCTCACAAGCTGTGACACCTGCGTGGTGTGGATGCGCATTGCGATCCGGCCATGCTGCGGCCGGAGAAACAAAGCCAGCGGCGTCACCACTTCCCGCAGCGAATTGAAATTGAAATCCTTTACTACTCCAACGATATGATAGGTCAGCAGCTTCCTGGTTGCGATGTCATCGAGCGTATAGATCTTCTCCCCCACAGGATGCAAAAGCCCCGCATGCCTCGCCATCGTCTCATTGACGATCATCCCCGTCGAGTCCGTCGGGAATTCCGGCGAGAAATTCCGTCCCGCTACCATCTGCATTCCCAAAACCGGGATGTATTTATCATCCACGTTCCATACCTGCATCGATATCCCCTTTTTAAGATCAAAGTCCGGAGTGAGGAAATACGTATCGTCGCTCCGCCAATCCGCCGTGGGCAGGAACCCTGTTACCGTTATCCCCTCCACCCCCGGCAACCGCGCCAGTTCGTTCTTGTATGCCTTGATCCCGTCCCCCAATACCCCCGTGTTCTCCACGACCAAAACATGGTCCCGGTTGAACCCCAACTGGCGGTTCTGGATATACGCCAGCTGCCGGTAGATGACCACCGTACCAAAGATCAGCACGATGGAAATGGCGAATTGAACGACCACCAGGCCATTCCGCAGCCACCCTGCCTTGAAACCCATCGACATCTTTCCCTTCAACACCTCAATCGGTTGGAACCCCGACAGGAACAGCGCCGGGTAACTCCCCGCAAGCAACCCCACCACCAACATCAACAACAGCAGCGCGGGCAACAAAAACGGCCGGCTGAACAACCCGATCGTCATCTGCTTGGCCGCTAGGTTATTGAACACCGGAAGCAGCAGCCACGCCAGTCCCAACGCCAGCAACAACCCGATAAAACTGATCAGCACCGACTCCATCAGGAATTGCGCCACCAATCCGCTCCGCATGGACCCCAGCACCTTTCGTATCCCAACCTCCTTCGCCCGGTTCGCACTCCGCGCCGTTGACAAGTTCATAAAATTCACACAGGCGATCAACAGGATGAATAATGCGATCGCCGAAAAAATATACACATATTGGATATTCCCGTTTGGCTCCAGCTCCGACGATTTATTGCTATGAAGATGGATCGCCGTCAGCGGTGTCAGCGTAAATACATACTTGTTGCCGCTCTTATAAAAGTCATCCATCGACAAATGCAGCAGCGACTGCACAAGCGGCCCAATATATCGCTGGATCAGCCCGACGGATAACTTCCTCACAAAAGATGCCGGGTCAACCCCCTTCCGTAACAGCAGATAAGTATAGTAGTTATTGCTCAACCACTCGTTGGTCTGCCTGGCGTCCTCAGACTCCGATAAGGAAACAATAAAGTCAAAATGGAAATGAGACGCCTCCCGCATGTTCTTCATCACTCCCGTCACCTTATACGGAATGCTGTCATTGATCATCAATTCTTGCCCCACCGCATCCCGGCCGTCGAAATATTTCTCCGCCATCCGCTCGGAGATCACCATCGTATGCGGCGCCACCAGCACCGTATGGGTATCCCCGGCGATCAACAGCGGCGTAAAGACTTCGAAGAACGTGGAATCAGCATACACCACCTTCTCCTCCCGGATTTTCTGACTTCCCTTGCGGATCAGTAAACTCCCGTGCGTATTCAACCGCACCTCCTTCTCCACTTCGGGATAATCCTGCCGGATCGCTGGCCCAGCCGGCCCCGGCCCCTCGGCATTGTCGAAATGATTCCCGCTAAAGGAGATCTCATTGTCCAGCCGGTAGATCCTTCCGGCATTGGCATTCCATCGATCATAACTCAACTCATCCAGGACATATACCAGGATCAGCAGACACGTAGCCAGCCCGATCGCCAGGCCCAAAATATTGATCGCGGAAAACCCCTTGTTTCTCCACAGATTGCGGAAGGCCGTCTTCAGGTAATTGCGTAGCATAATGGGGTGAATGTAACCTTTTGACGTTCATTCCCGCATTAAAGTTACAACGCACCCGGGTTTTGCCTCACCAGCCACTTATCGCCCCGGTAGTGGCACCACCGGCAAACTCTCATTTCCAGCCTCCGAAACCGACTGCACGCCAAAGAAATAGTTATCCTTCGAATAAGGTAGCTTGACCTCCGTCTCCGTCGTAAAGATCTTCCGTTGCCAGACCGGGCTCGTCGTCTCTCTCATCAAAATATAGTATCCGCGAATCTTCCCTTCCACCGGCGCCTTCCAGGACAGTTGCGTCCCGTTCGTCAGATTGCGGACCTCCACCCGGACGTTGAGGGGCATCCCGGGCGACTTCGCCAGATTGGCCAGGTTCGCCAGATTGAGCGCCGTATTCTTCCGCAGCAATTCAAAATCCATAAACTTTTCCAGATCGCCATATTCAACCCCATTCTCCGTCCGAACATCCTGGTGCTGATGATTGAAATTCTCGTTCATCTCCGTGATCCGCACCGCTGCATAACCGGTATCCACATAGGGAGTATGGTCCCCGCCGCGGAGGAACCGGTCATTCCGGTAAATCATCACCACCTCGAGATTGTCCACATATCGCTCCCCAACTTCCTTAACGTATCGCGCCAGCTGCCGCGCCTTTCCGTCATTCTCCAAACCGTACTGCCGGATCATCGCGGCCTGTTTGCCCAGGTCATATGCCGGCAACCCCTCACTGAACACCCGCACCCGCGTGTTGTCGATAATATTGGTCTCATTGCTGTTATCGCTGCCCATAATATCATTGTTCAGCACCGCCTCGATATTCCAATTCTGTATCCTCGCCTTTTTTGCCATATACGTGGACCCCAATAAACCCTGCTCTTCCCCGCTCACCGTCACGAAGACGATCGTCGCAGGGAACGAATGCCGGCTCATGATCCGCGCGCACTCCAATACCGCTGCACTGCCGCTGCCATCATCATTCGCGCCCGGCGCATCATCCGTGCCATTCATCACATCCGTCCGCCGGCTATCCAGATGCCCGCTGATAATAAAGATCCGGTTATCATTCACATCCGTCCCCTTCAACGTCGCCACCACATTGCCAAGATTGATGTCACTCTTCACCCTCCGGCCATCCGCCGGATAGGTCGTCGTATCCACCACCGCCGTCATTCTTCCCCCCGACGCCACAGCAAATTCCCGGAACCTCATCAGCACCCAGTTGCGCGCCGCGCCAATCCCCCTCGACCGATCCGTCGTAGAGCTGACCGTACTGCGGGTGCCAAACGATACCATCGTTTTGATGTAAGACTGCAGCGAATCTGCATTGACTTCTTTAACCATCCCGGCAATCTCCGGGTCGCGGTCAATCGTCGTCTGAGCTTCGGCCCGAACAACAACCACGAAAAAAAATGCAGCAAGAACAAGTGTTTTCATGTATGGCCCTTTTTTAAGCCGTCAAGTTAATGTAATGTCGACACACTACGGGAATTATTAGTATGTCTATACGGATATTGTTAGTTGACGCAATAATAATTAAGTCCAAAAGGAAATATATCTTTCATGTTGTAAACAAAACAACTGTAAATGAGAAGACCACTCTTAACGGTCTTGGTTATCCTTTTTGCATGGTTGCAAGGGATGACCCAGACTACGATCACTGTCACCGGAAAAGTAACCGACGAAAAGGGAGCAGCCGTCGCCGGAGCCACCGTAGCCGAAAAAGGAACCCGCAACGCTACCACCACTTCTGATGACGGTTCCTTTACCCTCAAAGCAAAATTGAAAGGCCGCCTCATCATCAGCTATATTGGCTATGAGCCTTATGAGGTTGACGCAAAAGAAGGCCTCAAAATACAGCTGATACCCAACAGTCAGGCCCTCTCCGACGTAGTTGTTACCGGCGTTGGCGTGGCCACCAGCAAAAAGAAGGTGCCCATTGACGTAGCGACCGTCTCCGCCAAGGACTTCGCCCCCAGCACAACCACCAATGTTCAACAGGCCCTTGACGGGCAGATCGCCGGCGCCAACATTCAACAAACCAGCGGAACCCCGGGCGCATCCTTCAACATCACCCTCCGCGGGATAAACAGCCTCGACGGCACCAACCCGCTGATCATGGTGGACGGCGTTGAAATGGACAACCTCAACAACATCGACCCCTCCACGGTAGACCACATCGAAGTGGTCAAAGGTGCCGCAGGCGGCATGCTCTACGGCGCCCAGGGCGCCAACGGGGTCATCCAGATCTTCACCAAAAAGGGCAGCCTGAGCGGCAAATTCAACGTGACCTTCAACTCCAAAGTAAGCATCGACCATGTCCTGACCGGACCACACAATATCCTTTCCAACCTGCACCACTACGTCACCGACGCAAACGGTAATATCCTCGATGGCCTCGGCAAGCCGATCGTCATGGATGCTACCGGCATTTGGAGTGACCCGGCGGTACCCGATCCGACCGTCAACCCCGGCCTGCAAAACAACCTTAAATTCAATCTCCCCACCTATGACCACCTGAAACAAGGGTTCCGGCAGGCCCTGACCTTCGCGAACTCAGTCAGTGTCACAGGCGGGACTGGCAACGCTGACTACGCTGTAACAGCGTCCCAGTTGAACCAGCAGGACGTCCTGAGCAATCAATTCAGCCGTTCCAACGTCTCCGTTAACCTCGGCCTGCATCCCTGGAAAGGATTCACTTTCCGGACCATCACCCAGGGTATCATTGGTTATGAGAACCTCCTCGCCGGCAATCGCTTCAATATGCTCACGGCCTATCCATTTGTTAATTTTAATTGGAAAGATTCCACCGGTCACTACCCCTTTAAGACCAACATTTCCTCGGGCGGCTACAATACGCTATCGGAAAACCAATGGCATAATGTCAACAACCAGTCGCTCGAGATCTTCCAGAACTTCGACTTTAATTATAAATTCCCCAAATTCGTCGAGCTGGATATCAAATACGGCCTCGACTATGCCACGATCGACGGGAACAGCTATTGGAAGAACCAGAGCGCTGTTCTGCAACAGAACGTCTACTGGGGCCCCAGCCGCAACGGCGCCATCGTGAATTCCTTTACCCGGAACTTCAACCAGAACGGTCTCTACTCGGTCTTCGTCCGGACCGACTTCCTGAACGATTTCCACAGCAAATTGCCGATCAAGACAACCACCCAGTTCGCCTACGACTATCGCAAATATGACTACCGGTATTATTACGCCGAAGGGATCGGTTTGCCGGTCTATCCTCCGGCTAACATCTCTGAAGTACCGGAAGCCAATAAGACAGCTGGTGATTCCTATCAGACGGAGATCACCTTTGGCTGGCTGCTGAACCAGAGCATTGATTGGGGCAACCTTGTCGGCATCTCCGGCGGCGTCCGCTCCGACTATGGCAGCGCATTCGGCGCCGCTTCCTCAGCGGCTACTTTCCCTCGCGGTACCATCTACTTCCGGCCATCCGAATTGCTGGTAGCCGAACAGTCCTGGCTTCCGGACTGGAAGATCCGCGCCGCTTACGGCGCCGCCGGCGTCCAGCCGCACGCATATGACCGACAGATCACGCTCACAGCCCCGGCATACGGCAGCCTCGCGATCCAAACCCAGAGTACAAACGACAGTCTCAAACTCCTGACCAACTACGAGCTGGAAGTCGGTACCGACGTAACCCTGGCGCCGCTCTCCGGAGAATGGCTGCATCGCATAGTCTTCAGCGGCAGCTATTGGCATCGCGAATCCAAAAATATCTATCAGTACGCCAGCGTTGCCCCTTCGACCGGCTTCGCCACCAAGCTCGACAACCTCAGCACCATCGTTTCCCATGGTGTGGACCTCTCCCTCGATGCTACCATGTATAACGGGCCAAAAATTACCTGGGACGTCAGCGCGCGCTGGGGATACTACAAAGCCGTTGTCACCAAGATCTACGACGGCCAGCCGATCGTGGACGGCGGCTTTGCCATCCAGCAGGGCCAACCCCTCGGCCTCTTCTATGTTCAGACCCTGCTGAAAAGCGTTGGCCAGGTCGGCGCCGATGGCAAAACCCCCATCATCTCCGTCGCCAACCAGGGGAATTACTCTGTCGCCAGCACGGGATATGTCGTCAACAACAATACCAACGCAGCCGTATATACGCCCGCAAACGACCTTTCCGTTGCAGGCCATGCCTATCCGGACTTCGTCTCTTCCCTTACCAACCGGCTGACCTTCTTCAAGACCATTACCTTCTCCTTCCAGTTCGACTGGACCCACGGGAACAGCATCTACAATGAAACCAAACAATGGCTTTACACACCCGTCGGCGGATCGGGCGGTATGGGCGCAAATTCCCGCGACTTCGACAAACCGCTCACCATCAACGGTAAGACGGGGTCATTCGTCAATTACTACCAAAGCCTTTACAACCTCGTCCTGCCGAGCTCACCTTTCATCGAGAACGGCTCGTTCATCCGGTTGAAAGACGTTTCGGTATCCTATGACCTTTCCCGCTACGTTGCCGGCAGCCGCGCCATCAAACGGTTGACCATAACCGCATCGGGCCGTAACCTGCTGACCTTTACGAAATACGATGGGCTGGATCCTGAAAATACCGGAGCCTACGACGCTCAGGGCAACGACCTGTCTCAAATGAGAGTAGGAGCCTTTTCCGGTGTTGACTTTTTCGGGACTCCGAACCTGAAGTCATACCAATTTTCATTGAACGTCGGTTTCTAATTGCTCAATCTTAATTATTACCAAATATGAAGATCATTAAATATATTCTCTGTTTGCTTCTGGCGCCGGCCCTCTTCCTGGGTGCCTGCAAGAAGAGCATTCTCCAACTGGCCAATCCGAACTCTCCGACCCCGCAGGGATCACTGGTCACTGAGGGCGGCATCGACGCCTTCGCTCAGGGCGTCTATACCAAATGGGTCGCATTCGAGACCGGCGACGGCAGCATCGACTTCTTCGATATCTCCTGGCTCATGGAAGCCAATATGGGAGACGAAGACTTTTCGCCCTATTCCAATTTCGGCGGCCGCTACCCGATGAACATCTCGCAGATTACCCTGCCGGCGCCATACAATACCGTGATCAATAACCCCTCCGGCTTCGCCACCCAGCTGAACATCCTGGAGGCGGAGAACAGCCGGACCGCGGGCGACGGTAATTCCATCCAATACGAGTGGGATGTTTTCTATTACGTAAACGCCCAGGCAAACTACCTCCTGAAAGCGCTTTCCAACCCCGCCCTTCAATTGACCGGTGACGTCGCCACCAAGAAAGCCCTGCTAACGGCATGGGCCTACTATTGGAAGGGCTATTGTTATTCCAAGCTTGGCTCCATGTACATCGCCGGCCTGATCGACGATTCTCCGGATAGCACGACCAATGGGGAAACCAGCAACAATTACGTGGTCCACGACAGCGTGATCTCCGCGGCCAACCGTAACTTCGAGACCGCCGCTTCCATTTTCAGCGGCATCACGGAGGACGCCGACTATGACGCAACCTTCCAGGCCATCATACCGAGCTTTAACCTGCCCGGCCAGATCATCACCCCCGCAATGTGGGTCCGGCAGATCAAATCCTTCGAAGCCCGCAATTATATGGCCAACCATAAGGTTGTGTCCATGCAGCCCAACGACTGGACGACCATCCTCGACCTCGCCAACCAGGGCATGCAGCAAGGCGACTTAACTCTCCAGTGGGGTATGTCCCCCAATGGAATTGCGGATGTGTCCAATACCGGCGGATTTATCTTCCACCCCCTCGAACGGATCACTGTCCAGGGTGGCGCCCTCACCTTCGTCAGCGAACGCCTCATCCAGGACATCCAGCCCGGTGACAATCGCTTTACCAAGGGCTTTCAACCTTATCCCGGCGGCGAGATCATCAACGTCCGCAGCCGCGGTATCCAGTTTGGCACCCGCTATGGCGTCGTTGATATCGAAAAAGGCGGCCTCTATGGCACAGAGGACTTCCAGGGTACGGTGCCCATAGCCCCAACCTGGGAAGAGACCGCCCTGATGATAGCCGAAGCCGATATCAATCTGGGTAATACCAATAACGGTCTCGCCCTCATCGACCAGGTCCGCGCATCCCAGAACGCCGGTCTCCCGCTCCTCGCCGGTTCCGGTATCTCCCAGGATTCCGCTCTTTCCCAACTGCATAGCGAACGCCGCATCGGCCTCTACCACCACAATGTTTCCTGGTACGATGCCCGCCGCTGGGGTATTACGGCGCCGGCAACACAAGGGGGCGGCCGAACCGGGAATGTCGTGGTGCCCGGCAGCCTCCTCGGCCCCGCCGGCACTCCAGCCCAGGTGCTGCCCTGCTTTATCAATTACGATTTCACCGACTATTGGGACGTCCCGGCAAATGAATTTAACTTCAACCCGCCATCCTCAACCTCGGCGCCAATTTCAAATCAATAGTGTTCACACAATGAGAAAACCCGGTCGATCGACCGGGTTTTCTGTTTATATAGGCAGAATACAATTCCTATTCAAAGCTCAGCGTCACATGACCGCTATTACCCGAGACCCGCACCGGAATCCCGCCGCCATTCAGCGTCCCCTCCAGATTGTGGTTATCCATCGTTCCGGAGAAATTGTTCAGCTTATCCGTGTGGATCTTATCCGCGCTGATCGCCAGATTGTAACCCTGACCGTTCGGTAAGGTCAAATGGATATTCCCGCCGGAATTTTCCAGCTGCACGAATTTGCCTGTCTTCTTTATCGTGACATCGATGCTGCCGCCGCTGGTTGACGCATTCAAACTGCAAGTCAGATTGTCCAGGTGTATATTACCGCCGGATGTCGACGTCCTCAGCTCCCCGTCAACGCCGTCCCCTTCAACATGACCACCCGATGTCGTCGCGTGTATCGTTCCCTTCACATTCTGGAGATGCATATTACCGCCCGAAGTTTCCATGGTGATCGTACCCTCGCAATTGGTCGCATGCATGTTCCCCCCACTCGTCCGCAGATCGATATCATTCTTCGAATCGCTGATCGTGACGTTGCCGCCGGACGTCTCGCCGGTTATCTTCCCGGACAAACCCTGCAGGTGAAGGTTTCCGCCACTCGTCGTAAATTTCTCGGTCCCCGTCAGATCACTGAGATGGATATTCCCGCCGCTCGTCTCCAGGTCGGACGAGATCGCCTCCGGAACATAGATCACAAACGATACCGACACGCCATGTCTCCAATTATCTTCATCCCGATTGTCTTTATGCTTTGCCAGAGCTTCCAACGTTCCGCCATTCATCGCTACCGTCAGGTCGATCGATGCATCCAACCGCTTTTGGGCTTCGTCATGACTTAAATAGCGCCCGCCATCGTTGGAATGGACATATACTTCCACTTTGGCATCACCCGTCGACTGGCCGTAGACATGGATATTCCCACCTGAAGTCTCCGACTTTAATTGTTTTACCTGATCCCGCGTAAACGTCTTAACCAGATAGGGAGTTTCATTCGTTTCCTGCGCCGCCGCCAACAGCACCTGCATGCCACAGGCCACCAACAGCGCCGCTCTTTTGAAGATTGTGTAGCTCATATAATTTGTACATTGTTTTCTTAAAGTCACGGGCGTCAAAAAAATGTTGCATCACAACTGAACAACAACTGTATCATAATCGGACACCTTTTTCACCGGACACCCGCATTTCCTGCATGCAATCCATTATTATTCAACAATTACAACACGAAATCCCTCTGTATAAAACAATTACCATGCTCATTTGACTCAATCCCGTTCCATCGACCACGAACTGCCCTTCTTGACATACTTGGCGATATATTTTTTCTCTATCGCCTCCGGCAGCCGCTTTCCATTCACGCATATTTCTTCGGCATTCACCTTTATTGAATGAACACTCTCCCTGTTCGGTACAATCCCGTCCGCGACCAGGTCTCTCATCAAACTATCCATCAACTTCCGGTCCTCTTCCGCCTGAATCCGATCCCGCTCCGCTTGCTCACGATCCCGGCCCGCCTGTTCCCGATCCCGCTCTGCCTGCTTTCGATCCAGTTCGGCTTGTGCCCGATCCCGATCAGCCTGCATCCGGTCTCGTTCTGCCTGCTCGCGATCCTGCTGGGCCTGCTGCTGATTCTGATCCCTGTCCCGTTCCGCCTGCTCCCGTTCCTTCATCGATTGCTGCCGGTCCTGCTCCGCTTGCTCCCGATCCCGATCGGCCTGAACCCGATCCTTATCTGCCTGCTTTCGATCGAGTTCTGCCTGCGCCCGGTCCCGAACAGCCTGCTGCCGGTCTCGCTTCGCCTGTTCTTCCGCCTCTTTGATCCGGACCTTGATGGAATCGATCACCCCCTGGTACTTTCCAAGGCCATCCACGGGGATATTCTGCCCATCCACACTGAAGCACACGATCTTATTCCCCCGCATCTGTAAGACGTAAACCGGGCCGTCCTTATAAATGATCGTCGCTATACTGGAAGAATCATCGCCTGCCCGGGAAATATTCATCTGGAACGACCGGTTTCCATCGTCTTCATAGATCTGTCCGAATGAATTTCGACTGATCATTACCGTTAGTACAAGGAGCGTAGCCGCTCGCAAAATGCGTGTTTGCATAGTTTGTCATTTTTGTATGTTCATCAATTATTTTTCGATTTTTGCTGGCCCCGTTCCGCCCGCTGTCTTTCCCGCTCCGCTTGTTTCCGGTTCTCTTCCGCTTGCTGCCGGTCTCGCATTGCCTGCTGCCGGTCCTTGTCGGCCTGCTGCCTGTCCAGCTCGGCTTGTTTGCGGTCCTGCTCTGCCTGCTGACGATCCCGCTCGGCCTGCTGATGATCTCGATCGGCCTGCTGCCTGTCCAGCTCCGCCTGCTCCCGATCCTTCGCGGCTTGCAGTTCCGCCTCTTCCCGATCCCTGTCCGCTTGCAGCTTGTCCCGTTCAGCTTGCGACCATTCAGCTTGCGACCGTTCAGCTTGCGACCATTCAGCTTGCGACCGTTCAGCTTGCGACCGTTCAGCTTCCCGCTCACCTTGCTCCGCCGCCTGCTGCCGGTCTTGTTCCGCTGCCTGCTGCAGCTCTTTCGCCTTCTTTTTCACGCCCGGTTTATGATGCAGCTGATCCAGCTGCGCCTTTACCCATTCAATATTTTGGGTCACCCGCTCCCGCTCCTGCAACACCGCCACCGTCTCTTCCGGCACCACCCTTACTGGCAGAGCCCCGGCCGGCCGAGCCTCCGCCAACTGAGCCCCGGCCAGCCCCACTTCCCCTATCGGCCCCGTTTTCTTTTTTACATCCGCCTTCGCCACCAGCAGACACAAGATCACCAGACATCCTCCCAGCAACATCATCCGCTCCCTCCCGCTCAGCGTCTTGTTCTCCTGCCGGGAGATCCGCACCACCCGATGCAACAGCTGCCGCTTGTTGCCGGGAAACGCCAACGCCATTCCCCGTATACTATGCTCCTTGAACCGCACCAGCGCCCGGACAAATTCCACCCGGTCCCGCGTATGCGCGATCGCGATATCATCACAACTATTTTCCCGCTCCTCCCGGATTATAGCGGATATCCAAAGGAATCCCGGATTGAAGAACAACAGACATTCCGCCGCCTGCTGTACCATATTTACCAGATGATCATACCGCCGGATATGCGCCAGCTCATGAAGCAGCACCGCCTCCATCTCGCTCGCCGGCAAATGATTGATTAACCCAAGCGGAACATAGATGATCGGCCGCAGCTGCCCGATGACCATCGGCACCCGGACCAGCGCGCTCTCGACCAGCTTCACCGTTCCCCGGATGCCCAGCTGCCGGCTCAATAGATCTAACCTTCCCACCCACAATGCCGGCGCCGCCAGTCCTTCCCGCCGAATCTGCCGTATATAGCTCCACCCCACCGCCATCCGCACCGTCTTGATAACCGCCACCGCCAGCCAAACCGCTACTACCTGTAACGCATGCTCCGAACACCAATCCCCCAACCAATTTATCGACACCCCGCCCCCCCCTGCACCATCCCCACTTCTCCCCTCCATTGCCCATTCATAAAAGAAAGTGCCCCCCATGCCGCCCATGAATATCCCCGCCAGCCCACACAACAACCGATACCGCATCGCCGCCGCCGCCCGCTTCGTACACAGGATCACACCGCCGCCCGCCAGCGCCAGCAGCACCCCCTGCCAAAGCGAATGAACCAATACCCAGCAAATTGCCTGTATCATACATCAAATTATTTCTTCCTTTCCATCTTCCTATTTCTTCCTTTCCATTTTCCTATTTCTTCCTTTCCATCTCCGCCAATAGCTCCTTCATTTTCTGCAGATCCCCCTTCGACGTCTTCTCATTCCCCAATAACGCGATCATCATGTTCTCCACCGAACCCGCATACATCGTGTCGATAAACTTGCTCAACAAATGCCCCTTCGTCCCACCCTCCTCCAACAACGGATAATAGACATGCTTCATATTCGTCTCGTCCCGCCCCAGCATCCCTTTGTCCGCCATCAGCTGCATCAGCTTCAACGTCGACGTATACTGCGTAGCCTCCTTCCCTTCATTGATGGTATCATGCACAAACCGGACAGTCGACGGACCATACAGCCACAATACCTGCAACACCGCTAACTCCCCTTTGGTCGGTTCGGAATTCTCCTCCCCTGGTCTTTTCGATCTCTTCATACAATAGCTCCTTTTAATCTGATTCCGGTATGAAGGTACGTAAAAAAACGTACGTTCAAAATATTACCCCAACTTTTTTTCAAAAACCCGCCCACCCTCGCCGACGCTTCCCCCCTGATGAAATTCTAATTATGGCGAATTCGCCGCAGTTAAACTTTCCCGGCCGGACACATCGCCTGCCCCAACTCCAGCCAACCCATCACCTGCCCCATCTAACCAAAGTCCGTATTTTTGACGGATGCAATTCACCCCCGTCGGCCGCCGAAGCTTAAGCATAGGCAGCTCGATCCAAAAGATCCTGGCCTCATCTTCCATCATCCTTTACCTCCTTCAACCTTCCCCGACAATGGCCGGCCCCGACCCCCGTCTCGGCCCCCGTCTCGGCCCCGGTCTCGGCCCCGGTCTCGGCCCCCGTCTCGGCCCCTG
>Ga0210383_10000524_pt1 | contig 35359 bp, 36 predicted proteins | sample IncBWC14OmetaG_FD_160072 | JGI IMG/M metagenome (GOLD analysis project Ga0210383, IMG submission 160072) | Forest soil microbial communities from Barre Woods Harvard Forest LTER site, Petersham, Massachusetts, United States - Inc-BW-C-14-O ... | reverse complement strand
GCGTAGAACCTGCGCCTGAATTGGCCGATTGGACAGCAGCCCTGCGCAGCTAGTATTTTCGTCTGGACGCGGGGTTCAATCTCGCGTGAGCGAACGTCCAAAGGCCGACCTTCAATGTATTTTGAACAGTTCTACTTGGGCTGTCTGGCGCATGCCTCGTACCTGCTGGGATCGGAGGGTGAGGGCATCGTTGTCGATCCGCAGCGCGACGTTGAAATTTATCTGGAAGCCGCGCAAAAACAGGGGCTGGCGATTCGCCACATTTTCGAGACGCATCTGCATGCGGATTTTGTGTCGGGACATCGCGAGCTGGCGGCGCGCACCGGCGCCACGATTTATCTGTCGCGCGCTGCCGGAGCTACGTTTCCGCACGTCGCGGTGGATGATGGCTACAAGTTGCGGGTGGGCAAGCTGGACCTGGAGGTTCTGGCGACGCCTGGCCATACACCCGAGAGCATCAGCCTGCTGGTGACGGATGACGAGAATGCGCAGAAGCCGTGGGCGGTGCTGACCGGCGACACGCTGTTTATTGGCGATGTGGGGCGTCCTGACTTGTCGCCGACGCACACGCCGGTGCAATTGGCGGGCATGCTGCATGATTCGCTGAACCAGAAGCTGATGACGCTGCCCGACGGCGTGCTGGTGTATCCCGCGCACGGAGCGGGTTCGCTGTGCGGGCGCAACATGCGCGCGGAGCGGTTCTCTACGATTGGCACGGAACGGCTCACCAATTACGCGCTGCAGATCAAGGACCGCGACGAATTCGTGCGGCAGATGACCTCGAACCTTCCAGCGCGGCCTGACTATTTTCTGGAGGACGCTGCCATCAATCGGGCGGGAGCACCCGCGCTGAGCGATCTGCCGGAACTGAAGGCCATTGCGTCGCACGAACTGAAGGCCATGCTCGACAAGGGAGCGACGGCGCTCGATGTGCGGCCGGGAGACGACTTCATCGCCGCACATGTGCCGGGATCGGTGAACATTCCACTGTCGGGACAGTTTGCTTCGTGGGCAGGAGCGGTGCTGGGGCTGTCGTCGAAGCCGGTGTTGGTTGCGGCGAATGCGGAGCAATTAAGCGAGGCGCGGACCCGGCTGGCACGCATTGGGATCGAAGATGTGTCGGGATATCTGGACGGTGGCGTCGAAGGCTGGCGGCAGGCAGGGTTGCCCGTGGCGCAAGTCAAGCAGATAACGGCGCAGGAGCTTGCTTCGCGGATGGCGAGTGGCAATATTGGCGTGCTCGATGTGCGCCGTGAGGCCGAGTTCGAGACGGGACACATCGAGGGTGCGGATTGGCATCCGCTGGACCGCTTCAAGGCGGCGCTGCCGGATATTGCCAAGGATGCGCCCGTCGCGGTGCACTGCAAAGGCGGCTATCGTAGCCTGATCGCGTTGAGCCTGCTGGAGCGGGCTGGGTACCACAATGTAGTAGATCTGGCCGGAGGGTTTGACGCGTGGGTAGGAGCGGGCCTGCCGAGTTCCAGCGCCGCTGTCGAGGTCGGGGCCAAATAGTTCAGGAACATTCAACGCAGAGGATGTCAGCCATGCAGAAAATCACTCCATTCCTGTGGTTCGATAACAATGCCGAAGAGGCGATGAATTACTACGTCTCCATTTTCAAGAATTCAAAGGTGGTGCAGTCCTCGCGCCACGGCGATGCGGGGAAGGGGCCGTTCATGGTCGGCACCTTCTCACTGGAGGGACAGGAGATCATGGTCCTGAACGGCGGACCGCATTACAAGCTGACGCCCGCGTTTTCGGTGATGGTGAATTGCGAGGACCAGGAAGAGGTTGATTACTACTGGGACAAGCTGACCGAGGGCGGAACGGAAGTGCAGTGCGGCTGGCTGACGGACAAGTTCGGGGTGTCGTGGCAAGTCGTTCCGAAGAAGTTCAGGGAATTGATGGGCCGAGGCGATGCCGAGAAGAACAATCGCATGATGCAGGCGCTGTACGGCATGAAGAAGCTCATCATTGCCGACCTGCAAAAGGCGTACGACGGATAGCGTCAGACGTGGATTTTCCCATTTCGAAACCGTTCTGGTTACGAAAGTCCATAAAAAAATTACATACCCCTGTACCTTCGTAACCCCTTAACACAGGGTGCTGGTGTTCTGCATCACAGAGCCTCATAGCTTACACACCGCAAGATGGAAACGGACGAAGGGGCCGCTTCTATGCAACGAGCACTGGCCGGCGAGTTGCGACGATTCACCATTTGGCTCGTGTTGCTGACCGCAATCCTGCTGGTTACGCCGCGAGCACTTGCGCAGGACGGCAAAACTTCGCTGGACGGAATCGTCGAAGACCTTAGCGGAGCGCGTATCGCGCACGCGGCGGTTTCGTTGCTCAATCCCGACAACGGATTTCACGCGGTCGTCTCTGCGGACGGCGAAGGCCGCTTCAACTTTCCCATGCTCGTGCCGGGGAGCTATACCGTCGCCGCATCATCGCCTGGCATGGCCGATGCCACGCAAGCGGGGCTGGAGCTGCATGTCGGCGGGTCGATGCAATTGCAATTCCGGCTTCGCCCGGCTGGGCACGCGGAAACAATCACCGTTTTGGCGCCGCCGACGATTCTCGATCCTGACAGCGGCGAAGTTTCGCAGGTCATCGACGAACGGGCCATCGCCGACTTGCCGCTCAACGGACGCCGCTACACCGACCTGGCACTGCTGTCGCCGGGCGTAACCCAAGATCCGCGGGGGCTGACCTCCGGCTCGAACGGCGACTTGTCGTACGGCGGGACGCGCGGCTACCAGAACAGCTACCTGGTAGACGGCGCCGACAATAACAACAGCTTCTATGCGCAGGCGCGGGGACGATATCGCGCGCCGTATCAGTTCAGCGACGAGGTGATCAAAGAATTTCGTGTGTCGTCGAATGGCTACAGCGCCGAACTGGGTCGCGCCGGGGGCGCAGTGTTCAACGTGGTCACAAATTCCGGCGGCAACTACTGGCATGGAACGGGCTTCTTCTACATTCGCGATCGCGATTTCGATGCCCAGTCGGCTTACGTCAGCAGCCAGCCTTATGAGCAACAGCGGCAGTTCGGCGGAACCTTCAGCGGCCCGCTGGCGAAGAACCGCGTGTTTTTGTACCTGGGCTACGACCAGCACCAGTTGACCGTGCCGCAGATTATGCAATTCGGCAACGGTGCGGCCACGGTGGTGCCGCAGCCTGGCGACTACGACTACCTCGACCAGGCCCAGGTTTTTGCAGCGGCAGCGCAACTCAATTCCATGGCGGGCGAATACCAGACGACCATGGGTGGCAATGCCGGCTTCGCCAAGCTCGACTTCATGCTGTCGTCGAAGCAATTGCTGTTCTTCCGGCTGAGCACGTCGCGCTATTCGGGTACGAACAATGTGTTCTTCGATTCCGCCAGCCCAATTACAACCTTCACGGAAGACAACAACGGAAGTGAAGACGTGGCTACGGAGAGCCTGGCCGCGTCGTGGACAAGCACCTGGACGAACCGGTGGTCCACCAACCTGCGGGCGCAGTTTTCGCGCGACCTGCAACGGTCGTTCGCTAACACCGACACGCCCAAGATCAAGATTTACGGGCTGGTGGATGGCATGGGCCGCTCGAACATCATGCCGCGCGAGACGCGCGAGCATAAGCTGCACGTCGCTGACACCGTCAGCTACAACACCGGGAGGATGAACTGGAAGTTCGGCGGCGACTTCTTGCAGGCGTGGATTTACAACTACTATCCGGCGATGTACGGCGGTGAGTTTTACTTCGACAATGTGAAGGTGAACCCCTGGCTCTTCACGCCGGAGAAGTATGGCGAACCGCTGACGCCGCTGCGCGCTTACGCCCACGATGTGCCGCGCTATTACATGCAGGACTTCGGTAACGCGCAGTCGAATCCTAACTCGCGTTCATATGCGGGATTCGCGCAGAACACGATACGGGTTGCTCACAACTTCACAGTCAACGTTGGGCTGCGCTATGACCTGCAAACCTTCGAGGTCCCCGGATTGGTGAGCAATCCGGAGTATGCACCGGCAGGCAAGGTTCCGACTGTGACCGACAACTTCTCGCCGCGCGTGGGATTCACGTATTCCCTGGGCCAACAACATCCGTTGGTGCTGCGCGGAGGCTTTGGCCGGTTCTATACCCAGATCCCGAACATGTATGCGTCGCAGGTCGAGACCGATAACGGAATCACGTCGAGCGATCTCTTTTTGGACATCATGAAGCCGGCGGATGCGGCGATCTTCCCCAAGTATCCGAATGCCCTGGTGAATTGCCCTTCGGGCGCGGTGATCTGCACGCCTCCGGCATCGGTCGCGAGCCATCTCACGTCCACGGTCTCGGCTTTTCCGTCGGACTTCCAGACGCCGTACACGGAGCAGGCCAGTCTCACGCTGGAGTACGGGCTCACGCGCAAGCTCAACGTGTCGGCGAGCTATCTGTACGTGCATGGAGAGCATCTCATTCGTTCGCTCGACGTCAATTTGCCGAAGCCGACGATCAGCGAATATCCCGTATATAACGACCAATCGGTCTTCACCGGCCAGTATTACTCGGTTGAGTCATTTGCCACGTGGCAGACCTCGCGTTCGGTGGATTGTCCCTATCCGCCGTGCATCAATGATGTGCAGCGTCCCGATCCGAGGCTCGGCACCATCAACTCGTTTGAGAGCGCGGCCAGCAGCGTTTACAACGGCGGCACATTCCTGCTGAAGGGGCAGGTGAACAAACGGCTGTTTGTCCATCTCGGCTACACCTTTGCCAAAGCCATTGATGACGGCACGGATTCGCTGGTGGTGGGGCGTCCAGGCAATGTGCAAGACGCGTATGCCACGCAACTGGAACGCGGACTCAGTGTGACTGACCAGCGCAACCGATTCGTCGGTTCCGCGGTGTATGAGCCGGCGTCGATTCACTACGAACTGCCGGTGTTGAATGCGCTGTTCAACAACTGGAGGCTTTCCAGCGTGATCACGGCGGGCTCGGGGCGTCCCATTAATGCGACGATGGCAGGAGACGCCAACCGCGACGACAATACCTACAATGATCGGCTGCCGGGTGTGTCGCGCAACTCGTATCTTGGGCCAGGATATTTCACCACCGATGTGCGAGTGAGCAAAAGCTTCCAGTTGACTGAGCGAGTGCGGCTGACATTGCTGGCCGAGTCGTTCAACGTGACCAACCGCGTGAACCAGCGAGTGGAAATTACCGATGACGGCTTTCTGAATTCCGCGGGGCAATTCATTGCTTACTCGACCCAGGTAGGGAAGTCGCTCTACCCGGGAGAGTTCGTTAAGAATTCAAGCTTTCTGATCCCCACCAACTCGTACGCGCCACGGCAGGTGCAGTTCTCCGTAAAGGCCAGTTTCTGAAGGTTTTAGCGATAGCGCATAAACTTTAGTGCCATAAGCAGATACAGCTTAAATGACTGCCGTTTGGTGCCGCTCTTTACTTGACTTACCCTGCGAACACTGGGATAACTGATATGTCCATTTGGGACGAGTTTGGGGGTGTTTACCCATTGGCCGAAGTGCGCATTCAAGAGGGCGAGTCGTTAGAGAACGCCCTGCGCCGCTTTAAACGCAAGGTTCAGCAAGAGGACATTATTAAGGAAGTGAAGCGTCACTCCTTCTACCTCAAGCCGGGCGAAAAAAAGCGCGTGAAAGAAGCGCTGGCGCGCAAGCGCAGCCGCAAGAAAGCTCGTAAAGAGCAGGACTAATGCAACCCGCAGGGCCGCTGTCAAAAGGCGGCCCTGCGCTTTTCTTCCCAAGTGTTGTGGGGACCTTCATAACTGGAATTGCCGCAGTATTTCCGCAGTGACCATGCTGTATGCATGGTGGGCCGAACCCGGGTGTAGTGCCGAGCGACAGGTTTGCGGCTTCGTGCCGGATCCCCAGTCCGGTCCGCGCGCAGTTCGCATCACCCCTGTCTGTCGCTGGGATTATGGGCTGAAGGGAGCAACTCTCCATGGAATTCCAGGATAAGGTTCTAAAGTGTATCGATTGTGGCGGAGACTTCGTCTTCACCGCGGGTGAACAGCTTTTCTTCCATGACAAGCAGTTCAAGAACGAACCGAAACGCTGCAAGCCCTGCAAGACCAAGCGCGCTTCCAGCCTGGGTACGACTTCCTCAGGCAACTATTCCAAGGTCGAGACCCGCACGAATTGCTCGGGATGTGGCAAGGAAACGACAGTCCCGTTCAAACCAACTCAAGGCAGGCCGGTGTTCTGCCGCGAGTGCTTCCAGCAGCGGCGCACCGCAGCAACGGCCTAACCGTAGGCCACAACATCCTCCGCAAAATTCCCGGCTCGCCTGAGACGCGTCTCGTGGTGTCAGCTAACGCGCTGCGCAGAAAATCAGACAAGTGAATATGCGCGGGCTGAAGCCTGCGGGGAAAAAAAACCACGGACTGACGGCACGACTGGAGAGGCTGCGGAAAAAGTCTTAAAAGCAGATTTTCTCGCGGACTAGAGTCCACTCGGAATGACAAATATAGAGGACTTGTTCGGCACAGCTAAAGCTGTGCCCTTTCAAAAGAAGGAGTGCAAGCCGCGTCCGCACTTATAATGAAGCGGTGGCGACTTACTTCGTACAGAATTTCGGATGCCGAGCTACCCAGGCTGACGGCGCGGCCATCGAGCGCCAACTGCTCGATCGCGGATTAGCGCGCGCGGCTGACTCCGGCGAGGCCGAAGTCGTCATCCTGAATACGTGTACGGTCACTGCCTCGGCTGACCAGGATGTGCGCTCCGCCATACGCCGCATCCATCGCAAGAACCCGGACACGAAAATCCTCGTCACCGGCTGCTACGCGCAACGCGCGCCGGCTGAACTCTCCGCCATGCCAGGAGTCAGTCTCGTCGTAGGAAATTCGCACAAGCATGAGGTTGCCGATCGAGCCGTTCCGCTGACAAGAGTGGGGGGATTTGTCCCACTTGCACAGATCGGATCTGCTGCAGAATCGAACGTCATCATCGGCGACGTCTTTGCACACACCGAACTGCTGGCCGCACCCGTATTCGATGGCCAATATAGTGGCGAGCTGACGCGCCCGAACCTGAAGGTACAGGATGGATGCAACAATCGCTGTTCGTTCTGCATTATTCCGTACGTGCGCGGTCGCAGCCGCTCGTTGGCGCTCGAGCAGGTGATCAGTGAGACGAATTCGCTGGTGGCGCTCGGTTATCGCGAAATCGTGTTGTCGGGCATCAATCTCGGCCGTTGGGGCCGCGACCTCACGACACGCACGAATTTTGCGACGATGTTGCGCGCGATCCTCAAGCACACCGCAATTGAAAAGCTGCGCATCAGTTCCGTGGAGCCAATGGACTGGACCAATGACTTGATCGAACTGATTGCAACCTCGCCGCGTATCGCCAAGCACGCGCATGTGCCGCTGCAATCGGGAAGCGACCGCATACTTCGCGCGATGCACCGCAAATACCGGCCGTGGCACTACACCGATCGCATCGAACGCATTCGCGCCGCAATGCCCGACGCAGCCATAGGGGCCGATGTGATGGTTGGATTCCCGGGCGAAACCGACGACGAATTCGAGCAGACGCGCGCGTTGATCGACGGGCTGCCGTTTACGTACCTGCACGTTTTCACTTATTCCTCGCGCGCGGGCACGGCGTCAGCAGAAATGCCGTCTCAAGTTCCAGTTCAAGTTGCCCGGGAACGGAACCGAATCCTCCGTGAACTGGCGGCGCGCAAGAAGGGCGCATTCATGCAGTCGTTTGTCGGACGCGACGTGGACGGAATCACCCTGACGCATTCCGAAGGCAAACGGACCGAAGCACTCACCGACAATTACCTCAGACTGTTTGTGACTGGAAGTCTTTCTCCGAATGAGCTCGTCTGCGTGCGTGTGGAAGGTCGAGAGTCGGATGCGCTAGTCGGCTCCTGCCGCCAATAGTGCGACGACATTTCTTTCTTCCTTCGAGCGCGGAGCCAGCGAGTCCATACTGTGAACAAGTTCGACAAGAATCAGTCAGGAGTGGCGCGACTCGAAGTTCGTGACATCTGCGTAAGTTACTGAAAATTAAAGATATTTTCACCGACGCAATTTTATTGCAGATTTCACTTGCAGGATAACCACTATGAGGTTACCCTACTCGAACTTAGTTGGGTGTTGCTTCGTGGTTGGTTGCCACGGAACAACAACGAACCCGATCATTTATTCACCTAACGGCATTCTGCGAGAAGTGTTGCGGGAATGGTGTAGTTTCTGCACTTTGTTCCTGGGGCGTGAGCCAGTTCGTCCGAGGAATTTTGGCTGAACTTTGCGGCTCGAGTCTCGTGAGGTACGAAGCAAGTTCACGAGCGTGAACTGGAATTCAACCGATTTGGATCCGGCGAGAGTGGATTGTCGGTAGCGATCCCGATAGCTCGAACCGAAGTGGGACGAGGAAAACATGAAAAGCACGAAGAAAACCCTGATGTTGCCGGCGATGTTGATGCTGTTTGCGTCCATCGTTTATGCCAGCCCGATCAATTGCACATCGAACCCTTCGAATTCGGCTTGCGCGCCGACTCTGTCGATCACGTATCAAGTAGGAAGCGGAACGATGCAGAACCTTTCGTACAGCAGCACCCAAGTATTTTCGTCGGGCGTGTGGAACGTAAATTTTACGCCTGAGACGCTTCCGAGCTTTTTGTTCACGGGTGGTCAACTGGCGGCCAATACGGACCCGTTTGTCGGCTTCAGTTTTGGCGTCATTAACACCAGCAGCAGCACAATGACGTTTAACTACGACTTCACGACTCCGTATTCTGGCGGACCGTATGGCTACTTGCAGTCGGTGTTCGGCGATGTGCTGATCGATACGAACTTCTCGGGGACTTCCAAGGTAACGCCGGTGGGCAGCACCTACATCATGAATACGTACGATACCGGCAATTTGCTCAATCAGGTTGGCCTTGGCAAGGGGTGCACGACCGTCGGGTTCGTGTGCACCAGTCCAGACGATGGAACAATAGGTCCGCTGCACTACACCTCCTTCGCTTCCGGCGTTCTGGAAGTCAAGGGAACTTTCACGCTGACGAAGGGCTCACAGTACACGCTCACTGGCCGCAGCGCGCTGCTGCCGATTCCAGAGCCGACGTCGCTGGTTCTGCTAGGTACCGGACTGCTTGGGCTCGCGGGATTCTCGCGTCGCTTCCTTCGCTAAGTACGCTGTCGCTCTAGCCTCCATTTGGGCCGCCTGACTGGCGGCCCTTGTTCTTTGCGCCCAGCTGCAACCTGGCTTTCCAGTCAAGAATCTGTGAAGGGCGATCCGGCTCCATTGCACTGATTCTTGTGCGAATTGTGTTCCATGTCTCCGCTTATAACAGGTATGGCGTTTTAGTCCTCAAATCGCTCGTCGTGGGTAGCTGGATACCCACTAAGTGCAAAAGTTTGCGTAGGAGTTGGGATTACCAAAATTTGCAATCCAGCAGAACGCTTTACAAGGATGAATTTGGAGAGTAACGTGCAATGTAGTAACCCGGATGGCTAGAGAGTCTTGGCGTGGTGGTGTGTTGAAGTGCCGGGCACGTACCACATGTCTGTTGGCTCGAAGGTTGAACCGAAATAGCGAACGACAGGATAGGGGTTGACGATGAAAACGAGTTTTAAGAATCTGGTACTTTTGGCGACGCTGGTAATTTCCTTTGCCTCCCTGGCCTATGCAGGTCCGGTTAATTGCTCAACCATGCCCTCGAATCCAGCCTGCGCGCCAAGCGTTACCATCACGTATCAGACCGGGAACGGTCCGATCATGAACTTGGCGAACCTTGGCACAGCCACGTACAGCAATGGGGCGTGGCTACAGAGTTTCACCCCGCAGATTTTCCCCAACTTCCTGTGGACTGGCGGCCAACTGGCGTCGTCCCCGGATCCGTTTGTTGGCTTCAGTTTCGGCGTCATCAACCAGTCGAGCATGATGATGACGTTCACTTACGATTTCAGTACACCGTACGCCGGCGGTCCGTATGGATACCTGCAGACGGTTTTCGGCGACGTGCTGATCGATACGAACTTCAGCGGGACTTCGACAGTCACGCCGACTACTGCGAATCATTACCTGATGAACACGTATGACACCGGCAACCTGCTGAGCCAAGTCAATATCGGGAAGGGCTGCACTACGGTCGGCTTTGTCTGCTCGAGCCCCGATGACGGTTCAATTGGCCCGCTACTTTACACGTCGCTGTCCTCGGGCACTCTCGAAGTGAAGGGTTCCTTCACTTTGACCCCGGGCTCGCAGTATACGATTACGGGCCGCAGCGCGCTGCTGCCCATTCCGGAGCCGGGCACGCTGGTCCTGTTGGGCTCAGGCCTGATCGGGCTCGCCGGCGTAGCTCGCCGCCGCCTGTCACTCTAAACTCGAATCGCGATGCGCTGCGCGTCGCATTGAGCAAAGTAAACTGGGCCGCCGAAACTGGCGGCCCTAATTTTTGTGCGAAGGCGCGGCGACCGCATTTGACGCACATCTGCGGTGCATCCCACCTGTATTACCGTGCTATACTTCGCTTTACGGCAGTTTGATCGGAGGACCGTATCGATAAACGTTTTATCCGCACCAACGAGCGCATTCGCGTCCGCGAAGTTCGCGTGATCGACGATGAAGGTAACCAACTGGGTATCATGACCCCCTTCGATGCGCTCAAGATCGCCCGCGAAAGAACCCTGGATTTAGTCGAGGTTTCGCCCACGGCACAACCACCGGTTTGCCGCATCATGGATTACGGCAAATACCTCTATCAGCAGGAAAAACGCGAACGCGAGGCCAAAAAACACCAGCACCAGATCGTGGTCAAGGAAGTGAAGTTCCGCATCAACGTGGACGATCATGACTACGACACCAAGAAGAACCATGTGCTGCGCTTCCTTGCCGAGGGTGACAAGGTGAAGGCAACCATCTTCTTCCGTGGACGCGAGATGACCCGGCAAAGCCTGGGACGCGGCATTCTGGAGCGCCTGATTACGGACCTTGGTGACAAAGCGGTCGTGGAGTTTCGTCCGCGCCAGGAAGGCAATACGCTGCATTTGATCCTGGCTCCGCCGAAGGTGCAGGCTCCGCAGAAGCCGCCGAAGCAGAAGCCGCCGGTGCCCCCGGCTGCGCCGCCGCAGTCGTCACCCGCGCAACAGCAGTAGAGCAGTGGCTAGTGGTCAGTGGCTGGTGGCTAGAACTGCTAATCAGTTACGGAACTTTGCAAGTGAAGATTGGGGAGCGCCGAGGGTGGCTGCTCCCCGTCGTTTTGTTGTAAACTAGAAAGGTTATGCCAAAGCTCAAAACGCACAGTGGAGCGGCGAAGCGCTTCAAGAAGACAGCTACGGGCAAGTTCAAGCGCGGACACGCGTTTAAGCGCCATATCCTGACTTCGAAGACCACCAAGCGCAAGCGTCATCTCGATACCGACAGCATGGTGGACAAGGCGGACCAGAAGAAAGTGGCCCGCATGATCCCCTACTAGTCCTGAAGCAGAGCCGCAGGGTGCGGCACCCCGGCATCGGCTCCAAGCCATGACGGGCAACAGCGAGTGAAGAGGCGATTCCGGGCCCCTCGAAGTTTGAGCGTGGTCGATGTCCCTGCCTCCAGCCGCTAAACGAAGTTGAAAAGGAGCAGCAATGCCTCGCGTAAAACGTGGTACCAAGCGTCATGCCAAGCGCAAGAAGATCTTAGAGCGCGCAAGTGGCTATTACCTCACAAAATCAAAGCTCTACCGGCAGGCGAAAGAGTCGGTTGAGCGTGGACTGAAGTTCGCTTACAGCGGCCGCAAGCAGAAGAAGCGCCAGTTCCGGTCGATCTGGATTGTGCGCATCGGCGCCGCCGCCAAGCTGAACGGCATCAGCTACGGCCAGTTCATCAACGGCCTGAAGAAGGCCGGCATCGAGCTGGACCGCAAGATCCTGGCGGACCTGGCAGTGAAGGACGCAGCCGGATTTACGGCGCTGTGTGAGCAGGCGAAAGCCGCCCACGCAGCTACACCGAAAGCCGCCTAGAGCCGTTCATCCCAGGAACAATATGTATTCACGCGATGGGCGGCCGCAGGGCCGCCCGTTGTGGTTTAGGGGACGAGTTTCGAGTTTCACGTCTCGAGTGGCGCGATTGGTTTTGCTTTGAAAGGGCACGGCTTTAGCCGTGCCGCAGGATGCGTGGAAGAGTTTGGGCTTTAGCCCCTGAGGGCCTTCGATTTGAAACCCACACGTGAGCACGCAACGCACAATGCTCAAACATATTTCGTTACTGCTGGGACGTGGGAACGTCGCGCCCTGTTCAAGAACGAACGCTGGGCAGAGTTGTTCATGGAGACGCTCCACTCGTATAGGGGCCGTGGATACTTGCTGCATGAGTATGTTCTTATGCCTGACCACTTTCATATCCTGATCACACCAATCGTAACCCTTGAGCGTGCGGTCCAGTTCATCAAAGGCGGATTCTCATTCCGAGCCAAGAAGGAACTTGAGAGCCCAATGGAAATCTGGCAGCGGGGATTTTCGGACCATCGGATTCGTGATGCGGCAGACTATCTCCAGCATGTCTTCTACATTCTTCGTAATCCGGTGGGACGGAAGCTCGTTGAATCTGCCGCTGAGTATCTGTATTGTTCGGGATTTCTGGATAGGGAGAAAGACGAGGTCCCTCAGTGGCTAAAGCCACACGATATTAGCGATCCTTACGGCACGGCTGAAGCCGTGCCCTTTCAAAGCAAAAGCTGAGATGCGCGTGCAAGTAGTACACGTGCTGCGATACTAGATAAACTGCATGTACACCGTTCCCAAACTCGAAGATTATTCGCCCGCGGCGTTGGATAAGGCCGTCGCCGACTTGTTTGCTGCGCTCGAGGTCGAAACCGGCGCGCTGAATTCTGAGACCGACTGGAAGAACTTTCGCGATCGCTGGCAAGCACGCAAGAATGGCCTGCTGACGCAGGTCAACGACACCTGGCTCAAGGCGGCGCCGAAAGAAGCCAAGCGTGATGTGGGACAGCGCGTGAACGAGCTCAAGTCGCTTGCGGAAGCGGCGATCGATGCCGCGCAGTTCCGCATTCACACGTCGTCTTCGGGCGCGAAGTTAGCTGCCGAGCGCCTCGACATTACGCTCCCCGGCGTGCAGCGACCGATCGGCACCAAGCATCCGGTGCTGCGAGTGCAGGACGAGATCGTCGCGGTCTTCAAGGCCATGGGCTACTCGGTGGGCGAAGGACCCGAAGTCGAGACCGACTATTACAACTTTGAGTCGCTGAATTTTCCGCCGAACCATCCGGCGCGCGACACGCAGGACACGCTGTTCATCGCTGGGCAAGAGTCGAAGCCCGCGCGCGACCGACTGCTGCTGCGCACGCATACTTCGCCGGTGCAGATTCGCACCATGGAGCAGCAGCCGCCGCCGGTGCGCATCGTTATTCCCGGCAAGGTGCACCGCAACGATCCGCTCGACGCGACGCACTCGCCGGTGTTCCACCAGGTCGAGGGGCTGGCGGTCGATACCAACATTACTTTCTGCGACCTGAAGGGCACGCTCGACCACGCCATGAAGGCGCTGTTCGGCTCGTCGGTGAAGACGCGCTTCTATCCGTCGTTCTTCCCCTTCACCGAGCCGAGCGCCGACATGCAGGTGAGTTGCATCTTCTGTGGCGGCAAAGGCTGCCGCAAGTGCAAATTCAGCGGCTGGATCGAGCTGCTGGGCTGCGGCATGGTCGATCCCAACGTGTTCGACTTTGTGAAGCACAACGGCTACGACTCGTCGAAGATCTCGGGCTTCGCGTTCGGCATGGGCGTCGAGCGCATCACCATGCTGAAGTACGAGGTTGAGGAGATTCAGTTGTTCTACGAGGGCGACGTGCGGTTTTTGGAGCAGTTCGCGTAGGGGGCTGAAGCCCCACAAATTAATAACGACCGTGGACGCTGGCCTGAAGGCCAGCTCTACCAGAACATAAACATGAGAATTCTGCCCGCATGGCTGCGTGAGTTCGTAACCGTCCCCGCTGACGACCGTCAGCTCGCCGAAGATCTGACCTCGGCTGGAATCGCCGTGGAATCCGTCGGCAAAGAGCACGGAGCGACCATCTACGAGATGGACCTGACTACCAACCGCGTGGACGCGATGAACCATTACGGTGTGGCGCGGGAAGCGTCGGCGATTTACGGGGTGGAGCTGAAAGCGTTTCAACCCAAGCTACCTTCGCTCGAAAGGGGTCCCTCGACTACGGCGGCAAAGCCGCCTTCGCTCGGGATGACAACGGGAGAGGTTTTCCCCATCATCATCGAAGACGCCGAAGGCTGTGCACGATACACCGCGCGCATCATTAGGGGAGTGAAGATCGGTCCGTCGCCCGAGCACATTGTGAAGCGGCTGGAACTGCTGGGCTCGCGTGCCATCAACAACGCGGCCGATGCCACCAACTACGCGATCAACGAACTCGGACATCCCACCCACGCTTTCGACCTCGACTTGCTCGAAGGCGGGAAGATCATCGTGCGACGGGCCCGTGAAGACGAGACGCTGAAGACTCTCGACGGCGTTGATCGCAAGCTTACGATCGAAGATCTAGTTATCGCTGACGCGGAGAAACCTGTCGCCCTGGCCGGCGTTATGGGCGGCTTCGACTCGATGATCACCGAGAAGACGAAGAATGTACTGATCGAGTCGGCGTGGTTTGATCCGACGACGGTGCGCAGCATGGCCAAGCGTCACGGCATGCACACCGACGCCTCGCACCGCTTTGAGCGCGGAGCCGATTGGGGCATTACGCCGGTGGCCTGCGATCGCGTAGCTGAACTGATTCTTGAAACCGCCGGCGGAGAACTCGTCGGCGAGCGTATCGACACGGTTGCGCGCAAGGTTGAGCGTGCGCCCATCGCGCTGCGCCGTTCCGAGGTGAAACGTATCTTAGGTATCGATATTAGCGACAGCGAAGTGGAACGCATTCTGCGTTCGCTCGGATTTGGTGTTTCCCCTAACGGCGATGGGTTTACGATCACCATTCCCACCTGGCGGCTCGATGTTGAGCGCGAGGTCGACGTACTGGAAGAGCTGGCGCGCATTCGCGGCTACAACAACTTTCCCAACACGCTGCCGGCCTTTGTTGGCGCGGTCCGTGAGTTGCCCGACGAGGCCAAAGACAAGTGCGTGCGCCAGACCATGCTTGCGCTGGGCTACGACGAGGCCATCTCGATCACGTTTATCTCTGCCGAAGACGCCAAGACGTTCGGCGGAGCGGAGCCGCTAGCGCTGGCCAATCCGCTGAGCGAAGAAGCAGGATACATGCGTAACTCGCTGGCGCCAGGGCTGCTCAACATGATTGGCTACAACCTGAATCGCGGCACGAGCGATGTGCGTCTGTTTGAAGCGGGAGAGGTTTTCGAGAAGCAGGGCGACCGTCACGACGAGCATCGGCGGCTGGTTTTTGCGGCAACCGGCAATCTCGCGCCCCATAGCGTTCATGGCGAGTCTGAACCCGCCACGTTCTTTCACTTGAAGGGCGACGTCGAGCAGTTACTGGGCGCATTCCAGCGTGACGAGCTCTACTTCGACGACAAAACGCCGGGGTACTTTCATCCCGGCCGTTCGGCGCGGGCGGTGCTCGATGGCGAGACAGTGGCCCGCTTCGGTCAGTTGCATCCTGACGTAGCAGCAGCACGCAAGTTGCGCCAGGACGTTTTTCTTGCCGAAGTCATGCTCGATCGTCTCTACAAGCATCCGTTGCGTGAGCCGAAATATCAGCGCTTCTCCAAGTTTCCCGCCGTAGGGCGCGACTTCTCGTTCTTCTTTGACGATGCGGTTACGTTCGAGCGCATTCATTCGGCCGTCGAGGCGCTCGGCATCGCGGAGATGCAATCGTTCGCACCGATGGAGATTTATCGCGGTGACAAGACCCACCCAAGCAAAACCAGCTTGGATGGGGCACCCGGAGTCGGAGCCGGGAAGTACTCGACGCTGCTCCACGCAGAGTTCCAGTCGCAGGAGCGCACGCTGCGTGACGACGAAGTTGCGCAGTGGTCGGCGCAGATTGTGAAGGCTCTGGACGCGTTGGGCGGGACATTGCGTAGCTAGAACTAGAAGAAGAACAATTCACCACGGAGGCACGGAGTAACTCAAATCAAGTCCGAGACGCTGATTTCTCCGTGCTTTCCGTGTCTCCGTGGTAAGAACTCTAGCTGCGAGTCACGAAAATCAGCCAGGAAACCCCGCCGTCTTCTTCACGTTTTCCGCTTGCCACAAATGCCGCCGGTTGTGCGCGGCGATAATCAGCAACTCTGTATCGGCGGTGAGGTGGATCGGAAACAGCGGGTCTTTCACCTTCAGATCGCCGAGGTCGGCGTCTCCCCATTCGCGCACGAAATCTACCAACCGCAGTTGCACCGCCTTGAAATCTTCGATCACGGCGCCGGTAAGGTTCGATGGTGGAGCAATCTTCTTGGGCGCTGGCAGCTTGATCTTCGGCGGAGGCTCCTCGTAGCTGACGAACAGTCGGGTCAACCATCCGGAAGGCTGGATGGGGTTTTTACGCGGTTCCAGTTGGTCTTCATTGTCGGCCACGGCGTCCTGTAGCGTCTTCACATACATGCGGTTCATGATGACGAGGTGATCGAGGCATTGTGCCACACTCCACGACTTGCCGCTGTTGGGTTGCCAGTTGAAGGCGGATTCGCTGAGCCCGTCGGCCACCGTTGCTGCCTGTACAGTCTGACGTTCGAGTTCCGACACGAATTCCGCGGTAGTGTATTCCAGTTTGGGTCGCATGGAGGTTCGGCACGATTCTACACGCGGCTCGCGCGGACTGAAGTCCGCGAGGAAAATCAAGGAGCAGTCCTCATCGGCACGACTGAAGTCGTGCCCTGACCCAAGGCCCCTATTGCGTTCCGCGGTTCCTCGCTCGATTTCTTCACTTGGGCCACGTCATGCGCATCACGATGCACAGGAGCCTGCGATATACTGCGCTCAATCGTCTAATTTTCGAGGTCGATAATTCGCTATGCCGTCCAATGCAGTTGAAACCGCCACCGTCTCTCCCGCCGATTTCCAGTCGCTCGAGGAAAAAATTCTTCGTACCATTGAACTTCTAAAGGTTGAGCGCGCTGCTAAAACTACCGCCGAGCGCGCCGCCGCGCGTCTGCGTGAACAGCTCACCGAGCGCGAGGAAGAGTTCGAGGCTTTGCGCGGTGAACTCGTCGCCCTGCGCAAGGAGCGCGAAGAGGTACGAACCAGAGTAGAAAAGATGCTGGGACAAATTGAGTCTTTGACCGCGGAAGAATAAGGGAGATAATCGCAGGAGCGCGGCGTTCGTCAAGGGAGCGCTTCGCCCGCGGCGAGGAAGCAGGAGGCTAGCTTGGCTCAATCCAACGGCAACGGCAGTGTGCGTGTCGAGATCTACGATCAGACCTATCAGCTTCGCGGTTCCGACCCGGAGTACATCGGCGAGCTTGCCGGCTACGTTGACAACAAGATGCGGCTCATCTCGCAGCAGGCTTCCACCGTCGATTCGCTGCGCGTAGCCGTGCTTGCGGCGCTCAATATCGCCGACGAATATCTCATCCTGAAGCGCAAATACGATTCCATCGCCAGCGACTATCATGCCCGCGCCGAGCAGCTGTCGGGAGCGCTCGACGAAGTGCTGGAAGAGTCGCGCTTGGCTGGCTAGCCCCACCTTTCGGTCACCCATGGGTAAATTAGTACCTACTGCCTTCGATTACGTGCAAAAGTTTGCACTTTTGTTTCGACACCACAAGATTTGTCCTTTAGAATCAAGCTCCAACCCAGCTATCTGTGGCAATGTAAGTGCAGGTAGAGAAGTCGAAGATTATCAGCGGAGCCGCGGATTTCCACAGGAATGGCGGAAGTCCGCAGACAATAACCACTTCGGTCACTTCGGTCAAGAGGAAACACTTCAATGAAACTACGTGCAACTGTTTTGTTGTTTGCAGCAGTTTGTTTGTTAGCCAGCAGCCCAGCGTGGGCGGCGGCGAGTATTTGCGATGCCGTGGCCGGAAATCTAATCACCAACTGCGGCTTCGAAACCGGCGACTTCACCGGTTGGACCCTCACGGGCAACACCGGCTTTACCGGGGTTTCTGGTTCAGCTCCGTACGTGAACAGCGGAAATTTCGGCGCTCAGCTAGGACCGGTTGGAAGCGATGGTAACCTGAGCCAGACCTTCATCGGCAGCTCCACCGTGTACAACGCCTCGTTCTGGCTCTACAACGATGGTGGAACGCCGAACGATTTCACCGTCTTTTGGAACGGCGTCGACGCGGGCCCGGATCTCGTGGATGTCGGCGGTTTCGCGTACACGGAATATGTGGGCACTTTGCCCGGGAACGTCGGCGCGAACACGATCACCTTTGTCTATCGTCAGGATCCGGCGTACTGGGGCCTGGATGATGTCGTCGTGACCAACAGCGCCGTTCCGGAACCCGGCAGCTTGATGCTGCTCGGATCTGGAATCCTTGGCTTGGCTGGCGTAATCCGCCGCAAGCTCGGAGCCTAGTTCGCCCTCTCGTCGTACCTTTTTAGCCGGAGCGCCCACCGCTCCGGCTTTTTGTTTGCAGATCTCCATTTGCGCGCCGTGACCTCCGTGAAGACCCGCTTCCATGCCTGATGAGTGGATTCCCGAATCAGCACGGGACGAGCATTTTCATGCGTTTTCGGCAGATTTTCTCTCGACATCAACAGAACTCGGGGTCACACTTCAGGTGATTGTATTTCGCAGCGCATTCTTACGAAACCTAGATTCACCTAGTTCGTCAGTTCTGTCCCCCGCAGGCCTTGACGCTTAACTGCAGCAAACCATGGGAGGCATGAAACAAAATGAAACTACGCGCCATAGTATTGTTATTTGGGGCATTCTGTTTTCTAGTTACGAGTCCAGTCTGGGCCCAGAGCATCTGTGACAACACCGCCGGAAACCTGGTCACCAATTGCGGCTTTGAGACAGGTAACTTCAGCGGTTGGACCCTTTCGGGCAACACCGGCTTCACCGGTGTCACCAGCAGCGCACCCTATGTTAACTCTGGTACCTACGGTGCTTATTTAGGCCCGGTCGGTAGCGACGGCTACTTGTCCCAATTTATCTGGGGCAACACCTGGACCTTCCAGTTCCGGCAGGATCCTGCGTACTGGGGACTGGATGACTTTGTCATCACTTTCGCTGGTTCCTGCGGCCCAGGCTGCGGAATTTACAATGGCAGTTTCTATCTCTATAACGACGGCGGCACACCGAACGATTTCACAGTACTTCTGAACGGCGTGGACGTCGGACCTTCCCTGGTTGACGCGGGCGCGTTCCCGTATACCCAGTACGTTGGATTCGGTTTTCAAGGAGCCACCCCTGAGCCGGGAACCATGATTCTGATGGGAACTGGATTGCTCGGTCTGGCTGGTGTAATTCGCCGCAAGATTGGAGTCTAGTTCGTTTCTTCGCGGTATTTGTAAGCCGGGGCGAACCGCTCCGGCTTCTTTTTGCGCTCTAGCTGCACAACACGTCGCAAAATATTTTTTTCGGCCGTGTCATTTCTGCACGCCGGTTCCAGAAGGCAATCGAATCTCCACATTTCCGCGCTCTGCCTCTTGCCATCCCGCTACGTTTTTCGTAGCATCCCCACAGATAGCCGGCCTGCAAAGTTGGTGTTGGTGGCAACCGTTTTTTGAACCAATGCTCAATGAACAGGGGGCCCTACTCGTATACGGTTCGGTGTGCGAAGCTCGGCCAGACCGAGATGCCTAAAGAGCCGCGGGGGGTTCCCACCGTTACGACGGGTTCATTGACGGCCCACTGAACACGGCCCCGCGGGTCGGCTCTTCTTTTTTATCTCGCTGCTCCAGCTCGCGCGTTCGCGGCGGTCACTGCTTTTCGGCGATGTATGTCGCAGTCGTGCCGTGGAGTTTGTCATCCACCACGATGGTCATCGTCTTGCCGTCGGGCGCCACCGTCATCTTTCCCACTGCGATCACTTTCCCGTCGCGCTTATCGGTTTCCTCAATGGCGTCGCCGATGCGTTTCAGCGACACGCTGGTGGTTCCCGGATCGCCCATGTAGGGAACGTCTTTGCCATCGAGCTTCGCGGTGTAGGACTGGCCGGTGGGGGTGCTATAGCTGAGAGTGTCGCTACCTTCGGTTTTGTAGCTGAAGATCAAGGCGTCAGCAGTGGCCACATCCGACTTCTCGTCGCGCCACGAGCCCGAGATGGCATTCGCTCCGGCCGGAGCCTTGCCTACGCGAGTATATGTGTCGGTGCCGCTCACCGGCCCACCGGTCGGATTCCCGTAGTAGGCCCAGTTGGAGGTCAAGGTCTTGCCGTCATCCGAAACCGACATAGACATCTTGCCGGCATCTTTGCCGTTCTTGGTAGAGGCGGATTCTACGTGCTTGTCGTCCACCACTTTCACCATCATCATGTCGATGTAAGGGTGACCGCTGACCGGCTGCATCTGCCCATCGGCCTTGATCTTGATCTCCGGCTTGCAGCTTTTACATTCGTACATTCCGTCTTTTAGGAGATACTCGTCAGGCTTCTTGGGCAGTTTCGACTTGCTCATGTCAACTTTCCAGGTGCCATCGAACGGGCTCTGCGCCCATCCCAGCATCGGGAGAAGCAATAAGATGAAAAGCAATTTCTTCATGGAGATTCCTTTCTTGGTTTGATTTCACCTCGGCGCGGTGGAAAGCATACTCCAACTCGCGCGCTATACAACAAGGAATTCTCTTCAGGTCGAACGTTGTTCCAATCCAGAAGCAGGTAACTGGATTTCAGGTACTGGCGCAGGAATTTCCGTTTACCAGTCACTGGACTTATGTTCTACTGCTTCGTTCCGCCAGATATGTCGGGGGGAACACGCGAACGCGCTCTCGATGGCCAACGCCACTTCCCAGGTCCGCAAGCGACTTCTCGATCCCATCGAGCGCAGCTCGGAAGTTTTGTTCGGCCTCATCATGGTGCTGACTTTCACCGGGTCGCTCCGCGCCTCTGGCGCCGACCACGACAGCGTCGATCATATGTTGCTGGCGGCCTTGGGCTGCAACCTGGCGTGGGGCATAATTGACGCCGTCTTCTATCTGCTGGCCACGCTCAGCCAGCGCGGCCACAACCTCGCGCTGCTGCGGCAGGTGCAGAGCTCAATCCCAGAGCTGGGACGCCAGTCCCTGGGCGACGCCATGTCAGACGAACTGTCGGCGGTGCTGACTGACACCGAACTGGAGTCAATCCGCGGTCGTATGGTGCAGCTTCCCAAAGCTGCCAAGCACCCCAAGCTACACGGCTCCGACTATCTGGCCGCCTTGGGTGTGTGCCTGCTGGTGTTCCTGTCGACCTTTCCGGTGGTGTTGCCTTTTCTGTTCATGCGCGATCCCACGCGGGCATTGCGCCTCTCCAGCCTGATCGCGGTGGTCTTGCTGTTCGTGGTCGGCAGGACGTACGGCAAGTACGCCGGCTATCGTCCTTGGAGGGTCGGCGTCGTGATGGTATTGGCGGGCCTCTGTATGGTAGGGCTTACTATCGCCCTGGGAGGCTGAGGGTGCGGCTATGGCGGACTTGCGCCGCGGTCTTGCTGTTAGCGGCATGCGGATGGTCGCAGACCGAACCCCCGCAAAAAGCGGAGCCGCACAGCCCGAGTCCCAAGCCAGACACCGCGGGCACCGAGCCGTGGGAATACTCCCTCACCGTTGACGGATACATCGTTCCCGACGCAACCAGCTATGTCTCGCCCACCTTTACCGCTGACCATAACTGGCTGCACCTCGAAGCCCGGTACAACTACGAAAATCTGCGCACCGGCTCACTCTGGGCGGGATACAACTTTGCCTGGGGAAGCACCTGGAAGTTCGAGGTGACGCCCATGATAGGCGGCGTCTTCGGTCGCACCGATGGCATTGCGCCCGGATGCGAGGCTTCATTGGAGTGGAAGCGACTGACATTCTCGATCGATAACGAGTACGTTTTCGACACTACGTCAAAGGTCGGCAACTTCTATTACTCGTGGCCGCAGATTACCTACAAAGCGCGCGACTGGTTGAAATTCGGATTGGTGGCACAGCATACCAAAGAGTTTCAGTTGAGTGCTCAACTGGAGCGGGGCTTCTTTGTGACCTTGAAGCATAAGAAATACGAATTCACCACCTACGTCTTCAATCCGGGTATCAGCGGCACGTCGGTCGTGCTGGAGGCTGGGGCGGAGTTCTAACATCCCCTGCGCGCCCGCGAGCATCTACAATAGAAGCGTGTTTCCCCGTCTCCTGCACCTCGGAAGTTTCAACCTCCCCACCTACGGCGTGATGGCGGCGCTGGGCCTTGTTTTCGGCCTGCTGCTCATCGTCAAGCTCGGCCGCGAACAGGGCATCGATCCCGACAAGCTCTGGAACCTCGGCATCGTCGCCATACTCTCCGGCGTCCTCGGCTCCAAGGTGCTGATGATCTTGGTGGACTTCGGCTATTACTCGGAGCATCCCAGCGAGATTTTTGCGCTCTCCACCTTGCAGGCGGGTGGCGTGTGGTCCGGCGGACTGGTTCTGGCCTTGGTGATGTGTATCTGGTACATGCGACGCAATAACATGCCGGTGCTCGCCAGTTGTGACGCGTTTGCGCCCGGCCTCGCTCTTGGACACGCCTTCGGCCGTATCGGATGCTTCGCCGCCGGCTGCTGTTGGGGACGCGAAACCCACGTGCCTTGGGCTGTCACATTTCACAACCCGCTAGCTGCTGAAATCGTCGGCACGCCACTCGGCGTTCCGCTGCACCCCACGCAGCTTTACGAGTTTGTGCTGGAGTTGGCGAACTGCATCTTTCTGGTGTGGCTGCTGCGCCGCAAGAAATTTGAAGGCGAAATCATCGGCGCGTACCTCATGATCTACGGCGTTGGGCGCTACTTCATCGAGTTTTTCCGCGGCGATCCTGGACGCGGCGAGTTGTTCGGCTTCATGTCTGGCACGCAGGGAATTGCACTTCTGCTGGTCATCGCCGGAGGCTTGTTGTGGCTGCGGCGCGTGCCGTTACGCACCCCCGCGAAGCTGGCGTCAGCGCGATAAGAGCAAGATCAACCACGGATTGCACGGATCTCACGGACAGGACAACTCACATGAAGTACTGATCCGCGAAATCCGCGGTTGCTGTTTTTCATCGCGCGTCGCCGTTCTACTGCTTGGCTGGCGCGGCGTTCTTGTCCTGGATCGACATCAGGTCGATCTCGAAAATCAGCGTCGAGTTCGGACCAATCTCCGGCCCGGGGCTGCGTTCGCCGTAAGCCATGTCCGACGGGACATAGACTTCCCACTTCGATCCGACCGGCATGAGCTGCAGGGCCTCGGTCCAACCCTTGATGACCTTGTCGACGGGGAACGTGGCTGGCTGCCCGCCCTTGTACGAGCTGTCGAACTCGGTGCCGTTGATCAGCGTGCCGCGATAGTTGCACACCACGGTGTCGGTCGCGGCGGGGTTTGGTCCGGTGCCTTCTTTCAGAATCTTGTATTGCAGTCCGCTGGGCAACGCGACCACCCCCGGCTTGCTCTTGTTGGTCGCGAGGAACTGCTGGCCGGCCTGCTTGTTAGCGTCGCTAATTTGTTTTGCCTCCATTTCTTTCTTCTGCGTCACTTCGGTGCGCAGCTCGGTCATGACTTGTTTCGCTTGTTCATCGGTCAGCAGAGGCTTGGCGCCCGACATGGCGTCTTTCATGCCGCGCGCCAGAATGTCGGTGTTGATGTCGAGAGAGTCTTTCTTCATGCTCTCGCCGATGTTCATGCCGATGGCGTAGCTGACTTTGTCTTTCTGCGTCGTTAAGGTCAGGGGAGCCGGTTTCTTGGCGGCCGTTGCCGTTGCCGGTTTGGCTGCCGTGCTGGTTTTGGCCGGCGCCGGTTTGGTGGTCGTGGCCGGAGTCTGCTGGGCCACGAGATTGCCTAGCATAAGGATGCCGACGGTCAGCGTCGCCGCCGCCGTTACAGATAGTTTTCGCATATCTATGATTTTCGCATTGATAGGGACGGGTGAGCAAAAGCCGGGAATTCGCCGGCCGAGCCACTTTCCGCTCAACTTATAATTGAATAGAAAACTGGCATGGGGTTCGCTGACGTTTTCCGACGACAACCCTGCCCAAAGGAACCCATGGCCGCACTGATTGACGCCATTGACATCAAGCGTAAGGCGTTTTTTGAACTCGACAACACCCCATATTGCTGCCTCGAAGCCGAGGTCTCGACCCCCAGCGCGCGCGGTGCGCAGACCCTGGTGCGCCTGAAGATGCGTAACCTGCTCACCAGCGCGGTCTTCGAGAAGACCTTCAAGGCGAGCGAGAAGTTCAAGGAGCCCGACCTGCAGATCGGTCCCGCGTCTTACTTGTACAGCGACAACGACGGCTCGCACTTCCTCGACCAGGAAACCTACGAAACCCTTACCCTCACCGAAGACATGATCGGTGACGCCCTCGACCTCCTGGTCGAAGGCGCGATTATCCAGTTGCACAAGTACAACGGCAATCCCATTGGACTAGAGCTGCCCAATCAGGTCGAGCTCGCTGTCGCCTACACCGAACCCGGCGCGCGCGGCGACTCATCGAGTGGCAGTGTCACCAAGACCGCGCGGCTGGAAACTGGCTTGGAAATCCGCGTGCCGCTCTTTATTAAAGACGGTGAGAAGGTCAAAGTATCGACTGAGACGCGGGAGTTTGCCGGACGCGCCTAGCCCTACGCCGGCCGTTAGATTGGCTCCGTTCTCGTCGCTCCGGCGATGTTGTCGGGCTGGTCAGAGAACGACTTGCCGGGCGCGTACGCCGCCTTTTCCCAATGATTGCCGGACCGGCGGAGCACGTCGTGCCAGCCGTCGTTCCAGGTAATTCGCGCCTCGTCGCCGAATACGATCCACGTTCCGTTTGGTGACCCGTGGCTCTTGGTTGCCTTGCCATTTTTTTCCAGTGTGATGATGAAGGTCTGGCCGGCGGCCCCGAGGCCGACCTTCCACTCGCCAATGAAAGTCGCGGCCGACGTTGCGCTGGTCTTGCTGGTTTGCCCCGCGAGCAGGCACGCGGCCATCACTGCGAATGCGGACACCCTGAGAATGAGTTTGAGCATTGCTGATCTCCTAGGAATAACGATTGCTCTTGATTCGGAACCCACCATTCTATGCCGAAGCCCGGCTGATTCCTTCCAGCATCGGACGCGGATCGTAGTACACACGAATCGACACGATTTGTCCGTTCACGACGTGAAAATACTCGAGAAACGGAATCAATCCGAAAATGGTATCGATGTTGAGCGCGGCCGCGCACGTCTCGTCGTCGGCCGTGAGACGCACGACCTCGATACTCTTGAGGATCCGAAAAAAGTCCGCCAGTCCTTTTCGAAATGCGGCAAGGCCTTCATAACGGCCGAGCGGACTCTCGAACACCACGTCCGGATGGAGCGGAAGCGCGTCGGCGTCATTCCTCCGCACGGCATCGATGTAAGTATCTATTGTCCGGATCACATCTTCGCGCATAAGCCCTCCGCCAACAGTTCCTAACTCTACCAGCGGCAACAAACTCATCGCCATGGCCCAGGATTTTCCTGAAGACAAATACGATTTCAAGGTGCAGAAGGACGAACGCACTTTTGCCCTGAATCTTCTCCACGCCGCCGCACTGGATTTCGTCCTGATACGCAGGATTACCGGATCAAACATTGGGCCCGACTTCGGCGAGGGCGACAACCCTACGCGCGACGCTTTCAAAACCAAGGCCGACCTGGTGAAGTTCGTGCAAGAGGCCGTCGCCGACGGAGCGCAAGTGATTCAGCAGCAGGGCGACGCGGGGCTGGACAAGACATCGAAATTCTTTGGGAACCGGCTGGCCCACAACTCCGCCATCTGGACGTTCGCCATTGAGCACAGCGCCGAGCACTACGGGCAGCTTGTGGTGTACTACCGCGCGAACAACATGGTGCCGCCCGACTCGCGGCGTTAGTGCGGAAATAGGGTTCCATCCTGGGCGAGCAGGCAGAAGAAAGCCGGGGACGGCTGCCCCGGCTTGGTGAACCAAAAATCAAACTTATTAGAGGTTGATCTTGCGACGCAGGATGCCGGCCAGGCCGACGATTCCCGAACCAAACATCAGCAACGTTCCCGGTTCCGGGGTGGTTGTGCCGTTGTAGGTGAAGTCGTCCATCAGCCACCAGTGCCCTGCGGTTCCGATGTCATTGTGGAACACAAGCATGCTCACATTAGGAATGTTGCAGGTCAAAAAGTTGTAGCTGCTAGGCGAAAGGCCCCCGCCGCAGAAGCCAATCAAATTGCTACTGGCATCGTACGCGTCAATGAGGATGCTGGTCGAAGAGAAACTCGCATACGCGTCGAATTCCGCCCAACTGCTGAAATCGGCGCCATTGAACGTGAATGGTGTGGCGCTGGTGAGGGTTGTTCCGTCATCGCCGAAGCCGTTGTAGGCGGCCCCACCGGACGGCGCGCCATAGGTGTTCCCATAAGTCGAATCGTAGTAGGTGTTGCCTACGGCGTACATGTCGCCGCTCCACGTGAACCCACCGTAAGTACCAAGTGCGGTCCCTACGCAACTTCCGCCACACAGGGGCCCAAAGGTTAGAACTGTGGCATAGCTGAAAATCGGCAGCGCCAAAACCACCAGCGCTAACAAACCAAGCTTGCGCATGCTGACCTCCTTAAAGACGTCGAACAACTGCTAGTCACCATCGCACGTTACGTTCCAGTCAAATAGCTACTATCTCCCTTGTTTGCAATAGTTAATCTCAAGTTTTATAGGTCAGAGTGCAAACAGTTGCACATGTTGGGAAAATTTTGCGTCTTGGAATGCGGCCAAGGGGCCTGAGAACGCCCAAGGCATCACGCTTGTCCTAGTGGCACGAAAGACTTCCGAGGGACCTGAAGTGGCTTAATTCCCATTTGAGTTCTACCATCTCCCTCGATGCCCGTCTCCGTCTTCCCCATCACCATCACGGTTCCCGCTGAGGCCGGGGGGCAGCGTCTCGATCAGTTCCTCGCCGCACAACTCCCCGACACCAGCCGCGCGCGCGTGCAACTGCTGCTGGAAGAAGCCAAAGCTCTGGTCAACGGCGCGCCAGCGAAGCCCTCGCTGAAGCTGAAAGGCGGCGAGACCATCACCATCCTCGGCGATCCCACGCCTCCGCCGCTGCGAGCCATCGCCGAGGACATTCCGCTCGACATCATCTACGAGGATGACGACCTCGCTGTCATCAACAAGCCAGCTGGCATGATGGTGCACGCCGGGGCGGGAGCCACCGATGACGATCGCAATCGCGGCACGTTGGTCAACGCGCTACTGCATCGCTTCACCCAACTTTCGGAAGTCGGAGGCGAGACTCGGCCCGGCATCGTGCACCGACTCGACAAGGAAACCAGCGGCCTGATTCTCGTCGCCCGCAACGACGTCGCCCATCGCAACCTGGCCAAGCAGTTCTCCGGACGCGAAGTGAAGAAGCGCTACATTGCGCTGGTGCATGGCTGGCCCGAGCGTCCGCGCGGCACTATCACTGCCGAGATTAGCCGCGACGCCATCCGCCGCATTCGCATGACCACGCGCGGCAGCGGAGGCCGCACCGCGGTCACCCATTACGAGGTCCGCGAACGCATCGACTCGCCCTACGGTAAGTTCGCCCTGCTCGACGTGCGCATCGAGACCGGACGCACCCATCAGATCCGCGTGCACATGGCGTCGATCGGCCATCCGGTCGTGGGCGACACGTTGTACGGAGCCGCAGGCGTACTGCGTTCTTCCACCGCACCGCGAAAACCCTCGCGCAGGCGACCGGCCGCCGAACGCGACGACACCACGCCCGACCCTGAGCCGGGAGCCCTCCGCCTCAATCGCAACTTCCTGCACGCCGCCGCCGTCGAACTCACGCACCCCCGCACCGCCCAACCGCTGTCGTTCCAGGCGCCGTTGCCCCACGCGCTGACCGCTTTCCTGCAGAAGCTCCGTTCCGTCTAACAGCTATAATGACTTCACCGATGCGAGCTCGTCCCGTTTTCCCCTTGATTCTGTTAGTGGCCTTCGCTTCCTATGCCCAGGACGCTAGCCAGCAGTCATTACCCACTGCTCCCTCCGCCCAAAAGTATCCTGCTAAACAGACCGCGCCTCCGCCCGCCACATCGCAGCCGCAGACGCCGGCAGCGACTACCCCTGCTCCCGCGACCCAAACTCCGGCTGCATCCCCATCGCAAAGCGCCCCTGCCCCGGCTCAGCAGTCGACCCAACCGCCGGCCCAGAGCAACGAGCAGGAAGAGAAGCTCACCACCATCGTTAAGCAGGTGGACGAAGTCAACGTAGTCTTCAACGTCACCGACAAGCGCGGCAAGTTCGTCAATGACCTGAAGAAAGACGATTTTCGCGTGGTTGACGACAACAAGCCGGCACTCTCCATTCGCTCGTTTCGTAGCGAGACTAACCTGCCCCTGCGCGTAGGCCTGCTCATCGACGCCAGCAACTCCATTCGCGACCGCTTCAAGTTCGAGCAGGAAGCCGCTATCGAATTCCTCAACCAGATTATTCGCCAGAAGTTCGATCAGGCCTTCGTTATCGGCTTTGACACCACGCCCGAAGTCACCCAGGGATTCACGGACAACACCGAAGCGCTCGCCAAGGGAGTACGCATGCTGCGTCCCGGCGGCGGCACCGCCATGTACGACGCCATTTATTACGCCTGTCGCGACGAAATCATGGCCAAGGACAAGAGCAACATTGAGACCCGGCGCGCCATCATTTTGCTGAGCGACGGCGACGACAACCAGAGCCGTGTCTCGCGCGAAGAGGCGGTCGAAATGGCCCAGAAAGCCGAAGTCATCATCTATACGATTTCGACCAACAGCAGCGGTATGCGCCTCAAGGGCGACAAGGTGCTCGAACATTTCGCCGAAGAAACCGGGGGCCGCTCCTTCTTCCCCTTCAAAATTCAGGACGTCTCCGACGCGTTCGTACAGATTCAGGACGAGTTGCGCAGCCAGTACGCGCTGAGCTACAAGCCTGCTGACTTGCAGCCGAATGGTAAATATCACTCAATTCAGATTCTGGCCGATAATAAGAAGTACAAGGTACGCGCCCGCAAGGGTTATTACGCGCCCTTGCCGTAATATAGGTACTTATGCCGCCGGTCGTTCGCGCTCAACTCGACTATTACGCGGTGCTCGAAATCGCTCCTTCGGCCGATACGGTCGAGGTGAACGCTGCCTTCCGCCGCCTGGCGTGGCGCTATCATCCTGACCGCAATCCCGCGCCCGGCGCCACCCTACAGTTCCAGGACATCAACGAAGCGCACCAGGTGCTCTCCGACCCTGCGCGCCGCGCCGACTACGACGCCAAGTGGCATCCTCACGCCGAGGGTCCCCGTCGTCCCACGCGCGCTCCTGTCCGGCCCCAGGCGCGACGTCACTTTCGCAGACACCGCCACGTGCGCACGGCTCTGCTGACGCTGTTCGCGGTGCTGTTTGTTTCCAGTGCCTGGGTAGCAATTTTTGCTGCCATGGAGGTGGCGCATTCCGGCTCGTCAGGCTACGCGTTCGAAAATCAGTCGCAGTTCGCGGCAGACCGGACGTCGGACTGTGCAGTTTCCATGGAGATAATCCCCATCACCTACACCGATGCGCACGGTCGCCGCGCCACCGCTTGGGAGACCGATATGCACAACTGCTGGGGCGGCACAGCCCGCATTTCTAACCTCCCCGATCAGCGCCCCTCGCGCTTCGGCGCCTACTAGGCCACTTACTTCTTCCACCGCACCTCGGTATATTGAATTGCTTCCTGCACATTCAACTCGCGCGTGCTCACGCCGGTTCGCACAAACAACTTCGGCATCTCGCCCTCCCGCACATACACCGGCCGGTGTGCTGGACGCACAATCACTCGGCAAACGTCCTGGCCCTCGACCGAATGAAACACCGCTTGCACGCACTGGCACGCATCAGCTCCCAACTTGCTCGCCACTGCGCCCATCAGCACCTGCTCGAATCCGTCGCGATCAGGTTTCTTCAGCGCCGAATAATCTTTCTCCAGCCCGACGATGCCGCCGTCATCCGCGACGCCAATCAGCAGCGTGCCGCCTGCGCCATTCATGTAGCCCGCTAAAGTCTTCATCACCACCGACTCGAGCGCGCGATTGATACGGTTTTCACGGAGGTCCCAGCGAAAGGTCGACTTGAATTCGAGACTGGCACTCTCGCCTCGTGCAATTTGCGAACGAATGTCTTCATCCAGCGCCGCGCTCAACTGCCGGATCTTCTCTGACCGGCGCACCATTGACGCATAAATCGTGGCCCCGCCCAGGCTCAGCAGAATCCCAACTGCCGAGTAGAAGAGCGTCTTCTTCGGCCGCTGTCCGTGTAGTGCCTGTTGCAACTGCGCTCCAGCAAATCTCACCGCAGGCGCGCCCGTCACCTGGTATTCCGAGTAGTACACGAACTCATTGATGGGGAAGAGCACGAACACGCCGACTGCGATGCCCAGCAGAATTGCCGCCGCAAAGATGCGCAGCCGCGTCCGTATTTTCCACGAGAGTTCCATCGAAGTCTTATGGGTGCCCCACTCAATCTGCTTTTGGTTGAGGGGGTTTCTTACTCAATCCGTTCGTGCTTGTACTCCGCCGCGGTCAGCGCATTGAGGATCTGCTGGATATGTTCCGGCCCTCGTGTCTCCATCGAGAGATCGATTGCCGTATCGCCCAGGTTTACGCCGTAATAAGTGCGGTCATACTGCGTCTCCACGATGTTGGCGCGCAGATCGGCAATGATCTTTGTCAATTGGTGCAGCGCGCCCGGACGGTCCGTGAGATGAATGCGCAGCCGCATGCGCCGTCCATCTTTCGCCAAGCCACGCTCGATGATCTTCGCCAGCAAACTCACATCAATATTGCCGCCGCACACCAGCGCCGCCGTCTTCTTTCCGCTCAATGACGTCTTGTGTTGCAGTAGGGAAGCGATCGCCACCGCGCCCGCACCTTCGGCCAGCGTCTTCTCTTTTTCCAGCAGCACCAGAATCGCGTTGGCGATTTCTTCTTCATCGACGGCGACGATCTCATCAACGTAGCGCTGCACCAACGGCAGCGTGATGTCGCCCGCGCGCCGCACCGCAATACCGTCAGCCACCGTCGCCGATGCCGGAATCGTTACCGGATGTCCCGCTTCCGTCGCCCGCAACATCGACGGCAGTCGCTCCGTCTGTACGCCCACGACCCGCACGTTCGGCTTGCTCTCTTTGATCGCACACGCTACGCCGCTGATCAGTCCGCCACCGCCGATCGGCACTACCACCGCTTCGAGATCGGGCACCTGTTCCAGCAACTCCAGCCCAATACTGCCTTGTCCGTTGATGACCTCCACGTCATCGAACGGATGCAGAAACGTCATACCCTGCGCGGCACAACTCTCCAGCGCATACGAATAGGCCTCGTCGTAGTTGGCGCCGTGCAGCACGACTTCGGCGCCAAATCCCTTGGTCGCCGCCACCTTCACCAGCGGAGTCATCAGCGGCATCACGATCTGCGCAGCGATACCGCGCGCGCACGCGTGATACGCCACGGCCTGCGCGTGATTGCCCGCGCTCGCCGCCACCACGCCGCGCCGCTTCTCGTCGTCACTCAGCGTCAGAATCTTGTTCAGCGCGCCGCGTTCCTTGAACGCACCGGTGCGCTGCACGTTGTCGAGCTTGAGAAACGTCTCCTGCCCTATCATCTGCGACAGCTCAACCGAGTGCCGGCAGGGCGAGTTGTAGATGTACTCGCGGATGCGCTCGCGCGCCTGCTGCACCGTCGCCAGCGTCACCGCCGCGCTCGTCGTGGAGACGCCGCTCATGCGCGGACCCTTGCGCCTCGATACACGAATGTCAACCGCATTTCTTCCTCGAACCTCTTACGATGGGATAGTCAATTAGTATTTCATAAACCCCAACTTATTCAGGTGTCATCCTGAGCGAGGAGCGTAGCGACGAGTCGAAGGAACTGCTGTTTCTAGCCACTAACCACCAGCCACTGCTCTTCATGTAACGTATTACCTGATGGGTCGCATCCACGTCCTCTCCGAAAATGTCGCCAACAAGATCGCCGCCGGCGAGGTGGTCGAGCGCCCTACATCCGTCGTCAAGGAGCTACTGGAGAACTCCCTCGACGCCGGTGCCCATCGCGTTCGCGTGAACGTCGAGGCAGGAGGCCGCAAGCTCATCCAGGTCATCGATGACGGCTGCGGCATGTTGCACGACGACGCCATGCTCGCCTTCGAGCGTCACGCTACATCGAAAATCCGCAACGCCGACGATCTGCTCAACATCGCTACTCTTGGTTTTCGTGGCGAAGCGCTGCCCTCCATCGCTTCCGTCAGTCGCCTGCGCCTCGAAACTCATGCCGCCGAAGATCCCGCGGGCATGGTCATCGAAATCGCCGGCGGCAAAATCCTCACCGTCGAAGAGGCCGGACTCCCGCTCGGCACTTCCATCAGCGTGCGCGATCTCTTCTTCAACATCCCCGCGCGCCGCAAGTTTCTGAAAGCCGAGTCGACTGAACTGTCGCACATCGCCTCACTAGTCACGCACTACGCGCTCGCTCATCCCGAAATGCATTGGGAGCTTCACTCCGCGACGCATGCCATGCTGATCGCGCCGCCCGTACCTGATCACGCGCAGCGCATCTATCAGGTCTTCGGCAAAGAAACCCTCGACCAGCTCATTCCGCTCACTGCGCTGCTGCCACTCGATCGAGTCGGCCTGCCGCAACCGCCTCCGTGGCGTCGCCAATCGCAACTCGACGAAGAGCAACCCGAGCCCGTTCCCGGCGAGGTGCGCTTGTACGGCTTTGTCTCGCGTCCTGAAATCCAGAAGCTTAATCGCAACTCCATCTTCATCTTCGTCAACGGACGCCTCATTCGCGATCGCGTCGTGCAGCACGCCCTCACCGAGGCCTATCGCAACATCATTCCACCCACCGTGTATCCCATCGTGCTGCTCTTCCTCGAGATGCCGTTCACGGAAGTCGACGTCAATGTGCATCCCTCGAAAACCGAGGTGCGCTTCCGCCAGTCCACCACGCTGCACGATTTCATTCGCGACTCCGTCCGCGCCGCGTTGATGAAGGCCCGCCCCGTACCCGCCTTCATGGCCGAAATTCACGCACAACCCACCGCGTCGCCGTCGCTATCGCCTAGCAGAAGCCAGTTAAGCGATCCCGACGCGCTGCACGTAAATGAGGCCGATGCCGCATTCGCCTTGCGCCCGCCGGAAATCCCGCCCTTCACTCAGTCGTTGCAATTCGGCAATGACGGCATCACCATCGATGCCAACGCCGCGATCCCAGTAGCGCGCTTCGGTCCGCAGACATTCGCCAATGCCGCGCCGTCCGCCGCGGCCGCCGCAATCGTGGGCGACAACGGCTGCACTACCGTTCTCGCGGACGACGACGCTCCCGTCAGCCTCGACTCCCTCGCCACGCTGAAGCCCGTCGGACAAATTCGCGATTCCTTTATCCTCGCCGTCAACCCGCAAGGCCTCTGGATCATCGACCAGCACGTCGCCCACGAGCGCGTCCTCTTCGAAAAGATTCTGCGCCAGCGTCTCGCCAACTCGCCCGAGCGCCAGCAGATGCTCATGCCACTCCTCGTCGAACTCACACCCAGCCAGATGGCCGTCTTCGCCGAAATTTCCGACGAGCTCAATCACAACGGCTTCGAAGTCGAGCCCTTCGGCGCACGCACGCTCGCCGTCAAGACCACGGCCGCCGGCGTTTCGCCCGCCGAAGTCGAGCACCTGCTGCACGAGATCCTCGAGCAATTCGAGCGCGAAGAGCAGTCGCTCAACCTCGAAAAAATCCGCACCAGCATCGCCGCCTCCATCGCCTGTCACGCCGCCATCAAAGTCAACATGCCGCTTGAGCACAACAAAATGGAGTGGCTGCTGCGGGAGTTGGCGAAAACCGACTGCCCCATGAGTTGTCCCCATGGACGCCCAGTCGTTCTGCGGTATTCTGTTAGAGACATCCAGCGGGCTTTTAAGCGAATCTGACAGCGGGGTTTTGAAGGGGCACGACTTTACAGGCTGCGGGAAAAAGCGGTTTTTGGTAGAGCTGACCTTTAGGTCAGCGTCTAAGCCCTTTATATTTGACCCGCCGAGCGGACTTTAGTCCGCGAGGCGCGAGCATTTCGGACTTTTTCCGCAGCCTGTTTAAGTCGTGCCGATAAGCCATTTACTTTTGTCATCACGAGAAGGCTTTAGCCTCCGAGGGATCTGCTTTTCGGTCTGTTTCCGAAGCCCGTCGAGCCGCGTTATCGAGCCCGAAGGGCGTCATTTGTGTTAGCCGTGGGTGTAAGCCCGCGGTGAGCGATTCAATTTAAGATTCAGAGTCGGTTTTAACCGACGACACGGTTTTTCGCGAGGGCGTAAGCCCGAGCGCGCCCGGCCAACCACACATGTTTGACCAGCAACTACAAGAGCTGCGCCGCGAGAAGTGGTGCCTGGGAGGGCAAGGCCTCCGTACGATCGAAGACGCGCGCGCCTTCATCGATTCCGTGGGGTTCTGCGCGCTCTATCCGCAGAAGCCCGCCGTGCTCGCGCCCACCTTCGTCGGAGCCTACATCGGCGGCGACGACAAGCTGCCCACTCGCCAAAAAGCTTTTGCCGATCCTCGCGCCCGCGAAGCCAAGCAACTCATGGTTCGCCTGCTGCGCGAAAAGGCGGCCTACGAAACACTGGTTTTTCCCGACAACAATTTTCTGGTTTCAGCCGCGGTGTTTCCTTATTTCTACGGGCTGGTGGGCGACCGCAATCCCCGCCTGGCGCCCAAGGCTGACGCCCGTTCCGGATACTCGCCCCTCGCGGTCGATGCCTTTCTTATCATTCAGAAGCGCGGCCCCATCTCCAAGCAGCACTTGCAGGAGCAGCTCGGCGGCGACATCTCCGAGGCTGCACTCGACCGCGCCCTCGACGAGCTTTGGGCCAAGTTGCGAATTACTCGCGTCGACTACAAGCAGGACGAGGGTATCTTCTGGGATGTGCTCTTTCGCTGGTCGCCCCAGGCGGTCAAGGAGGGCATGCACGTGTCCGTCGCCGAGGCGCTGACCGCGTTAGTTTCGAAATACATTGACTGTGCCTGCGCCGTTTCCCAGGAAGAAGTCGAGAACTTCTTCTCCACGCTGGTGGGTCGCGCCCGCGTCCGCGATGCCATCAACGCCTTGCAGGCCGCGCGCGAGTTGGGCTTCGTGCACGTTGGCGGCAAGGTAATGCTGCAGCCCGCCGAAGCCCGCGCACCGTTCAAGGCGCGCGCGCGTCGTACCGAGCCCTGGTCGGAAGAGAACCCTCCCGAGTTGCGTCCCGGCAAGCCGCTGGTTGAGCACCGCCCGCGCCGCGCCAGCCGTCCCTCGCGGCCCGCACCTTCGCGCCAGGATCACAGTAAGGAATGACCGACGCCCGCC
>Ga0210383_10000523_pt1 | contig 35402 bp, 32 predicted proteins | sample IncBWC14OmetaG_FD_160072 | JGI IMG/M metagenome (GOLD analysis project Ga0210383, IMG submission 160072) | Forest soil microbial communities from Barre Woods Harvard Forest LTER site, Petersham, Massachusetts, United States - Inc-BW-C-14-O ... | reverse complement strand
AGGCTGCTTGGAATCGACATTCGCGATCGGGTTGCTGACTTTTTTGTTGGTGCAGGCTACAGTGACAGCGAGCATCAACAAAAGCAGCATTCCCAGAATACGACGAGACATAAGACTCCTCAGAATCCGCTAGAACTGTCCAGCTGAACTTTTGTGGCATCGGGTCTTCGACCCGGTAGCGGGGCGCAGCCTTAAACCGCTACTGACTAAACTTTCTGCAGCGACGCCTCGGTCGCTGCCTTCAGCAATTTGGCTGCATTCTCCATTGGATCACCTTTACCAAACACGGCGTTGCCTGCAACCAAAATTTCAGCTCCTGCTCGTACTACGGCGGTCACGGTATCGAGGGCAACTCCGCCGTCAACCTCAACCCGATAATCCAATCCCCTTTGCGCTCGCAGCTCTGCCAGCTTACGGATTTTGTGCACCGCCCCCGGAATAAACTTCTGCCCTCCGAAGCCAGGGTTCACCGACATCACGAGCACGTAGTCGACGATCTCCAGCACCTCGCTCAGAGTATCTACGGGCGTCGCGGGATTAATCACGACTCCTGCTTTCGCCCCGTGGTCTCGGATCAGGTGCAGTGTCCGATTCAAATGCCGGCAGGCCTCCTGGTGCACAGAAATCCAATCGGCGCCGGCTTCGGCGAACTCCGGAATGTACTGATCCGGATTTTCGATCATCAGATGGCAGTCCAGCGGCACGTCCGTCGTCTTGCGCAACGACTTCACCACCGGCGGTCCAAGAGTGATATTGGGCACGAAATGGCCGTCCATAACATCGACGTGGATCACGCTGCCGCCGCCCGCAACCGCCGCCTGAACTTGCTCCGCCAGGTGGGCGAAGTCAGCCGACAGAATCGACGGTGCGAGCTCGATTAAATGGGCTCCAGACATGGGATACTCCCCGAATTTTAACATGCTGAGGCTGGCGAACGCGCATTCTCTGCGAACTCAGCGGTCGATCTCAGCGACCTCTGCGTTCTGGGTATTGGCGGCGCAGGTATATGCGAAATTTTAAAACGCAGAGGTCGCGAAGAAACTGCCGCTTAGGGCGACTAAGCCAGCCGTCGCCACAATCCGGTACAATCTGCTAAGTTCCGCGGCGGAAATTTCCACCGCTAACCATCGATCGCTATGGCCATGAGAGTTCGCAAAGCCGTCTTTCCCGCTGCCGGACTGGGCACGCGCTTCCTGCCCGCCACCAAAGCCCAACCCAAAGAAATGCTGCCGGTAGTCGACAAGCCCATCATTCAATATGGCGTGGAAGAGGCGCTCGCCTCGGGCTGCGATCAGATCATCATCATTACCGGCCGCGGCAAGCAGGCGATCGAAGACCACTTCGACGTCAGCTACGAACTGGAGAAGATGCTCGAGGAGCGCAAGAAAACCGATCTCCTCAAAATCGTGCGCTCCATCTCGGACATGATCCACGTCTCTTATGTGCGCCAGAAAGAAGCGCTCGGACTGGGGCACGCCGTGCTTATGGCGCGTGAACTGGTGGGCAACGAACCCTTCGCGGTGCTGCTTGCTGACGACATCATCGACGCCGAGACTCCCTGCCTGAAGCAGATGATCGACGTCTTCAATCAGACGCAGTGCTCCGTGATCGCCACGCAGATCGTCGAAGGCAGAGCGATTTCTGCTTATGGAGTGCTGGATGTGAAGCCCGCTGACGGTAGCTTCGACGGCCGACTCTACGAAATCCGCAACATGGTGGAGAAGCCTAAGCCGGAAGAGGCGCCATCGGATCTAGCAGTGATCGGCCGCTACATCCTGACCCCAACGGTTTTCGAAACCCTGGCAGAAACCAAGGCTGGCGTCGGCGGCGAACTGCAACTCACCGACGGTATGCGCGCCCTGCTCAAGAAAGAAAAAATGTATGGCTACGTCTTCGAAGGAAAGCGCCATGATGCGGGCGATAAGCTGGGATTTTTAAAAGCGACTGTCGAGTTCGCCTTGAAGCGCCCGGATTTGGGTGGCCCACTGCGGGAGTATTTAAAGGGGCTGAAGCTGTAGTTATCTCCACACTGGCGGCTCCGGTTCGGCCGCGCCATCGGCCCTTGGGTCGGACGCACCTGAGTTCAATCCCGTCTTCGAGTTGTGCATCACGGCTTGTCCCCGCCCCATGCGCGTTGTGTATTCCTTACGCACGGTAAGGTTGTGCCCTTTATCGTGCAGAGCCTGTATCACCTCAGGCTTGACCCGCGACTCGATCAGAATGTCGCAGCTTAGCGTGTTGTCAGCTACCGTGAATCGCGGCGCTTCGAGCGCTCCTTGGACGTTCATTCCGTAATCCACAATGTTCGAGACAAACTGCGCGTGGGCTAGAGGCTGATTTTCGCCGCCCATGATGCCAAAGCCGATGTGCACGTCGCCCTGCTCCATAAAAGCCGGAATGATAGTGTGGAAAGGGCGCTTGCGCGGCTGCAGCATATTGGGATGGTTGGGATCGAGTACGAATAGCGCTCCGCGGTTCTGGAGCGCAAAACCCATGCCGTTCACCACAATTCCAGAGCCGAAGCCGGAGTAATTGCTCTGAATCAGCGACGCGATGTTGCCGTCTTTGTCGACAGCTGCAAGATAAACGGTATCGCTTTTCGCCGGGCTTCCCGGCCCCGGATTGCAATTGGCTTTGTTCGGATTAATCAGCGCCGCGCGCCCGGCTGCATATGACTTCGATAAGAGACCTTGCACCGGAACTTTCGCGAACCTTGGATCGGCGTTGTAACGATAGAGATCGGCATAGGCCAGCTTCATGGCCTCGATCTTCTTGTGCAGCTCAACCGTGCCTTGCGGTCCGGCGGAGTCAGGCTGGAACGTGCTCATGATATTGAGCATTTCGAGCGCCGCCATGCCTTGTCCGTTCGGAGGCAATTCGTAAATCTTCCAGCCGCGGTATTCAATGGAAATGGGCTCGACCCACTCTGCGGAAAAGTCTGCGAGGTCGCTCAGCTGCATCGTCCCCCCAAACGAAGCCGATGTGCTCACGATAGCCTGCGCGATCGCGCCTTTGTAAAAAACGTCGCGACCCTGCTCCGCAATCAGGCGCAGAGATTTGCCCAAGTCCGGATTAGAAAATTCAGCGCCAACAGCGGGAGCTTTGCCATCGTGGAGAAAAACCCTTCGCGCCTCGCCGGTCTTTTGCAGTTTGGATTCGTCGTCTGCCCAGTAGGCGTGGACGATCTCGGGCACGGCGTACCCGTGGTCTGCGTAGTAGATCGCGGGGGCAAAGAGATCTTTCCAGGGCAAACGCCCGAAGCGTTGATGCGACTGGCTCCATCCTTCGACCGCACCGGGAACAGTGACGGCGTGGATCCCATCCTCTGGCATCGAGGTGATGCCTTGTTTCACCAGGAGCTCTACGGAAATACCCTTCGGCGCCCAGCCGCTCGAGTTCAAGCCATAGAGTTTTCCGGCCTTCGCGTCCCAATAAATAAGAAACAGATCTCCGCCAATTCCGTTGTTCATGGGCTCGGTAGCGCCCAGCACGGCGTTGGCGGCGATGGCGGCGTCCATAGCCGAGCCGCCCTTAGCTAGGATTTGCGCGCCGGACTGCGAAGCCAGGTAATGGCTGGTAGCAACGATGCCGCGCTCCGTCATGACGACCGAGCGCCCGTACGAGCGGTCTTGTCCGGAGAACACCATCGTCATCGTGAACAGCAGGAACACAAGTAGAAGGCTCGGCCGAAGCACGCGCACCTCCTTTCACACGGTATGAATCCAGGGAGCCATCCCCAGCCAAACGAACCACCACCGTATCCCGCCATCAACGGTCAAGCGCAGGAGTGTGACGCGAACACCTTACGCTGAAGTGCCGAGCGTGATCTTCAGCTTTCGTGATTTTTCTTCCACGCTATTGACCAGCGTTTCCTTAAGGCCTTCGAGTTTCTTGGCCAGCAATTCATTCGAAAGCGCCAAAATTTGAACCGCCAGAATCCCCGCATTGGTAGCTCCGGCTTTCCCGATAGCCACGGTTGCGACCGGAATGCCGGCAGGCATCTGCACGGTGGCAAGCAACGAGTCCATCCCGTTTAACGGCGTCGATGGAATGGGAACGCCAATCACGGGCAGAGTCGTATGCGCGGCAATCACACCGGCGAGATGCGCCGCGCCGCCGGCCCCGGCGACAATCACACGAATTCCTCGTGCCGCAGCCTTGCGCGCGTAGTCAGCCGTGCGATCCGGAGATCGGTGCGCCGAGGTCACGTCGATTTCATACGCTACCCCGAAATCATCGAGCGCCTTCGCCGCCTCGCGCATGATGTCAAAGTCAGAATCGCTACCCATAACAATTGAAACCTGTGGTTTGCTCATATTTCCTCTTTCAATATCGCGTTGTCATCCTGAGCAACGCGAAGGATCTCTGTACTCCCCGGTGCATGGATTCTTCGCTTCGCTCAGAATGACAGCTATTTCTTCAGCGCCCGCGCCGCAATGTCCTTGCGATAGTACGCGTCGCCAAAGCTGATTTTCCCCGCTGCCTCATAAGCCCGTTCGACCGCAAGCTCAAGACTGGCCGCTCGAGCAGTGACCCCCAGCACCCGCCCACCTGCGGTGAAGTAGGCATCGTCGTGCTTGCTCGTACCCGCGTGAAAGACCTTCACGCCCGCAACTTTCTCCGCGTCCTCGAGCCCGCTGATTTTCTTCCCCATTTCGAAAGTTCCGGGATACCCTCCCGAAGCCATGACCACGCAAACCGAAGCATCGGCCGACCAGCGGAAGTCACCCTCGCTGACTCGGCCCTCGATTGAAGCTTCCAGCGCCTCTACCAGATCACTCTCCAGCCGCATCAGTATGGGCTGCGTCTCGGGATCGCCAAAGCGGCAGTTGAACTCGAGAACCATGGGGCCGCGAGCCGTCATCATCAGCCCGCAGTAGAGCACGCCCTTATATTCCGTGCCTTCGGCTTTCATTCCCGCGACGACGGGACGCGCAATGTGATGCAGGAGCCAGTTCTGCATCTGCGTGTCGACGATTGCTTGGGTGGAATATGCGCCCATGCCGCCGGTGTTCGCGCCGGTGTCGCCTTCACCCACCCGCTTATGATCCTGCGCTGCAGCCAGCGCGGCTACGCGTTCGCCGTCGCTGAGGACGAGAAAAGAAAGCTCCTCACCTTTCAAGCACTCCTCAATCACTACGCGTGCGCCGGCCTCGCCCAGCATCTTCCCGCTGAGCATCTCTGCCGCGACCGCCGAAGCTTCTTCCTTGCTCTTGCAGATCACGACGCCCTTGCCTGCAGCCAATCCGTCCGCCTTCACGACAACCGGCATATGGAAGTGGGGCAGGGCGTCAGCAACATCCGTGGGCGTGTCGCAAATGGCGTAGTGCGCCGTCGGGATGTGATGGCGTTGCATGAATTCCTTGGCGAAACTCTTGCTGGATTCAAGCCGTGCAGCCGCCTGGGTGGGGCCGAAGATCCTCCATCCGTTGCGGGTAAATTCATCGACCACGCCGAGTTGCAGCGCCAATTCCGGCCCAACAATTGTAAGGTCAGGTTTGATCTGGGCCGCCAACGCCAAAAGCGAAGCGACATTTTTTACGTCCGCGGACAGGCAGACGGCCTCGGCGCCAATGCCGGCATTGCCGGGAGCGCAGAAGACTTGGGAAACACGCGGAGACTGGCGCAGCTTCCAAACCAGCGCATGCTCGCGTCCGCCGCTTCCGATGACGAGGACTTTCATAGCTCGGGATAAACAAGGTTAGGGGCCAGAGCAGGCGATGTCAAACGCGGAATTGGCAATCTTTATCCGGATCCGCCAGTTAACTATGCTTAAGGCGGTATAATTTCTCTCAATGATCACCGTCTCCAAGGAGGATTACCTGAAGGCAATCCTCGAGGCTGAGAGCGAAGGCGAAACCGTGATCTCGGCTACCCTCGCTCATTGGCTGTCGGTGTCGCCTCCCGCGGTCACCATGGCTCTACGCCGCTTGAAAAAAGATGGATTGGTTCGAGTGCAGGGCGACGGCCATGTCGGGTTAACTCCTAGTGGACGCAAAATTGCCCGCAAGCTCACTCTTCGCCATCACCTCATCGAGCGTATGCTCTCCGAGATCTTCGGCATGGAATGGTATCGGGTACATGACGAAGCGGAGCGACTGGAACATGCTGTCTCGCCGGACTTTGAAGCCCGGCTGCTGGCTAAACTGGGCCGCGGCGGAGCCTGTCCGCACGGCAATCTGAGCGAACTTGAAAGTCCCGGCAGTCGGCGCCGTCGAGGATTGGTGCTTCTCGCTCACGCCGAAGCAGGAAAGAACTATGTCGTGAGCGGCATCTACGAACGCGACCGCCACCTGCTGGAATTCCTGGAGGGTCGAGGGGTGCGTCCTGGAGCCCACGTGCGTGTCGCGGGTCGCAACTACGATCAAACTCTGACCCTCGCCACCGACGTGGGAACCGTCGCTCTCGGACGTTCCGCAGCCGAGAGAGTCTGGGTTACCGGTGACTCCGGCAAATCGCGACAGGCTGCTTCCCGATCCTCCCCTTAAGCGCAGCAGGCGCCATTCAATTCGGTTGATTAACCATAGTTCATGTGCTGATGTATACTTACGCTAACTATTGCGACCATGAGCGTAGGTTCACAACCCCCTCAGATAACGCGCACCGGCGGTGAAGACGAAGTTGTCGTCATCACTCATGAAGACGTGGATCGCGCCCATGATCGTGTGCGCGTGTCCGAAGCGCGTGCCAAGCGCGGCTTTTTCTCTGGAGCGCGGCTGCTGTGGTTGCTGGTCGGGCCCGGCGTTCTGGTCATGTTGGGAGAGAACGACGGCCCCAGCATGCTCTCGTACGCTGCTACGGGCGCGAAATTTGGCATCGGATTCTTCATCCCTTTTGTTGCCCTCACATTTTGCATGGCCATCGTTGTGCAGGAGATGACCGTGCGGCTCGGGGCTGCGACCCATCGCGGACACGCCGAGCTGATCTTCGAACGCTTTGGGCCGTTCTGGGGATGGTTTTCGATGATCGATCTCGGCATCGGAAACTTTCTGACTCTCATCACTGAGTTCATTGCGATTCGCGCGGGGCTGGGCTTTTTTGGCGTGCCTCCGTGGATGGCAGTCGTGATTGCACTTGTAATTCTGTATGCGGCGCTGGTGAGTCATCGCTACTGGACCTGGGAACGGATTACTCTTGCCGCTGCCGCATTCAACCTGGTCTTTATTCCTGTGGCATTGATGACCCACCCGAAGTGGCATGCGGTGGGCCATGCGTTTATTACCTGGCAACCGCTTCCCGGTTTCAATAAGGACACTCTGCTGATCGTGCTGGCTGATATTGGCGCGACCGTCACTCCCTGGATGCTTTTCTTTCAGCAGAGCGCGACCGTCGACAAGGGGCTTACTACAAAAGATATCCGCTTCGGCCGCATTGATACTGTTCTAGGAGCCGCGTTGGCAACTGTCGCTGCAATCGCCACGATCCTGGCGACGGCACCCTTATTTGCGCATCAAATGAGCGCCGACAATTTCCAGGCAGCCGAGTTTGCGCAAGCCTTGCAGCCGCTCATCGGGCGGTTTGGAGCTTCGCTGTTTGCGCTTGGCATGGTTGAGGCTGGGATCGTAGCTTCGATCACGATTTCGACTTCTTCGGCGTATGCCTTCGGGGAAGTCACTCACAAACCCCACAGCCTCAACCTTCCTATGGGACAAGGCAAGTCTTTCTACTCAGTACTGACCCTGTGTGCGGTGGCGGCAGGAGCTATCGTGCTCATTCCGGGACTGCCGCTGGTGTATGTGGTTCTGGTCGTGAACGTGGTCGCGGTTCTGGCTATGCCTCCCGCGCTGGTGTTTCTGTTCATGCTGGTGAATGACAAGGAAATCATGGGCGACCTGGTCAGTCCGGTTTGGGCAAACATGCTCGCGAGCGGCGTCGTATTCATTTTGACTGCGGCGGGCGTGCTGTTCGGGATCAGTGTGATTGCGCCGAACATTTTCGCCGCGTTGGGTGGAAAGTAGGATTCTTGTGGACAGAATAGAAGCACAGACGTTGGCCTCTGATCCGGAGCTAGGTGTTTCGGATCAAAGTTGGGTTTTATCGTCGCTCGAACACGATCAATTGGTTCGGGCAAAGAAGCATCTTATCCCGCGGCGACACCTCAAAGGGCCTGAACTCATCGTGCTGTGGGCGCTTCGAATTTACCTCTTGTTCATGATGGCTGTCGTGGTTTATCAGGTCTGGACGGCCGCGCACTAGCCAATATTCTTCCCATGTTTGTTCGATCCACTTGTTGGATCCAGGTAAAAACCCGTCTGTGCCGAGGGCTTTTTCCCCGGCGCCTTCGTCTAAGCGAACCAGCGACTTTTTGAGGAGGATCGAACATGAACAAATTGTTTCTGGCAGTTTTGTTTCTGGCGGTGAGTATGAGTGTTGGAATAAGGGATGCATCGGCGCAGAATTCAGATTCTGCAGGTGGCGCTGACCACACCGCTCCCAGTTATGACATGAAGGCTCAATCTCTCGCGGACCTGCAAGCCGTGCAGAAGAAGTTTGTCGACCTGGCCAATGCTCTCCCCGCCGACAAATTCACCTGGCGCCCGTCGCCAGACTCGCGCTCTTTCGCGGAAGTCTTTCTCCACGTCGCGGGCGAGCGTTATGGGATTCTGGCCCTCATGGGCGTTCCGCCGCCCGCGGGATTCGACGGAAAGACCTTTGAAAAATCTACGACCGACCGAGCCCGGATCGTCGAAGAGTTGAACAAATCGTGGGACTTCGCGCAGAAGGCGATCAACGACATGACCAACGCCGATTTCGCAAAGCTGTTGCCAAAGCTTGGACCGCAGGCGAATGCGGGTGACGTAATCTACATTCTCGTGGCTGACGCTCATGAGCACCTCGGTCAGGTCGTGGCTTACGCTCGCGTGAATGGCATTGTCCCGCCGTGGACCGTAGAGGCGCAGAAGAAAGCCGCGGAAAAGAAGCCGTAGCGAATTAAAGAGTGATTTGGCTCGAGCCACCGACGAGGCGTCCGGGGCCACGTGTGCATCACGCCTACTGCAGTGGAGGTGGAGTCAGGCCCATGAATGTTGTTCCCTGGAATTTTCCCTGAGCATCGAAATTCCAAGTGAACAGGGCAGATCCGGCGCTGGCGCAAGCGTGGCATCCGTTGCGCAGGGGGTAGCCCACCACAAACTGGGTTCCACCGTTTGGTCCCGATTGCGAGTTGGGCCAGGTCTTGCCGTCGCGATCCCCTGGCCACAAGTTGGCGTTGGGAAATTGATTCTTTACATCCTGAAACTGGAAACTCTGCTCCATCGTTTTGGTGTCGAGCAACTTCAGATCCTCGATGTTGATGATGGATGGCTTGCCATTCACGAATAAAAGGCCGTAGTTCGTGTTAGCGCGCAGGGGATAGGTGATCCAGGCGAAAGAAACCGGAGTCTCGGTCTGGTAACCGGTCATAATCCCGAAATCGCCGTGGCTTTGCTTTGCGAGTTCATGAGTGAAACTTACGGCGTCAGCCGGGGCGCCAGCTTTGGCCATCTGCTCGATCATGCAGTCGACATCGCCGGGATGGGACTTATCGCAAGCTGCATGGGCGGCAGCGAGGAACTGCGGCGGGATCTGCCACACTGCAGAAGAACCAATCTTTGCTTGGCCCTGCGCTTTGGCAGACATTAATCCAGCCAGACAAACTAAAACCAGAAATAGGCGGGCATTCCTCATAAATTCTTTCCCTGGAGGCAACATTCTATATGCGCTGGGCCTTCGGTGTCTTAAATCGTCTGTCGACCACAGCTACAAGAGGCATAATGCAGTAATGATAAATAAGCTGGCTTGTACCGGAACTGGTGTCATCGTGGCTATTTGGTTGTGTCTAGCTGGGGCGTACGCGCAAGCGACGAGTCCGGCGCAAGGCTCAACTCAAAGAGCAATGGACATGGCGACCCAAGCAAGAGGAATGTTTGAAGTAAAGTTGAACCCGCAGCCTCCGGACGACAACTCCGGAGATCTGACTGTCGGCAGGATGTCCATCGAGAAACACTTTCACGGCGACCTCGAAGCCTCCAGCCAAGGTCAGATGTTGACCGCGATGACGGACGTAAAGGGCTCGGCTGGCTACGTCGCGATTGAGCGAGTCAGGGGAACGCTTCACGGGCGCACCGGAAGCTTCGCGTTGCAGCATAGTGGCACCATGACCCGCGGCACTCCGCAACTGAGCGTAACCGTTGTGCCAGATTCCGGCACGGGTCAATTAGTTGGTCTTGCCGGAACGATGGACATCAAGATCACCGATGGAAAGCATTTTTACGAATTCGACTACACCCTGCCCAAAGCTCCGTGATAATCGTCGTCGCACTGCGCAAATCCTTTCTGGAACGACTAAACTAGATTGTTGAGTATCGCCGCTCTGGTGCCGCATCTATTTATTCAGGAAGGCAATCATCTATGAACAGCTTTGGCAGCCGTTCCACTCTCCGCGTTACGGGCCACGATTACGAGATTTACCGTATCGACGCCCTCGACCAGCAGGGGATTTCGACCAAGCATCTTCCTTTCTCGCTGCGCATTCTCCTGGAAAACTTGTTGCGTACCGAAGACGGTCGCAGCGTGACCAAAGAGGATATTCGCGCGCTCGCAGCGTGGAATAGCAAATCGAAGCCGGATAAGGAAATTGCCTTCACGCCGAGTCGCGTCTTGATGCAGGACTTCACCGGAGTGCCTGCAGTTGTCGATCTGGCCGCGATGCGTGATGCAATGAAGGTGCTCTCCGGCGATCCGGCGTTGATTAATCCTCTGCAGCCTGCCGAGTTGGTTATCGACCACTCGGTGCAAGTAGACGAGTTCGGGACGCCGCAGGCATTTCAATTGAATGCCGAGCTTGAGTTCCTGCGCAACAAAGAGCGCTACGGATTTTTGCGCTGGGGCCAAACCGCCTTCCGGAATTTGGCGATCGTTCCTCCCGACACGGGCATCGTGCACCAGGTCAATCTCGAGTTCCTGGCACGTGTCGTCTACGTTCACGATTCGAATGGCAAGCGAGTGGCCTATCCCGACACGTTGGTCGGCACCGATTCGCACACCACGATGATTAATGGCCTCGGCGTGCTGGGCTGGGGTGTGGGAGGAATCGAGGCCGAGGCCGCGATGCTGGGGCAAGCGGTTTCCATGCTGATTCCACAAGTGGTTGGCGTGAAGCTGACCGGACGACTCCGTGAAGGCGCTACGGCGACCGATCTAGTTCTCACCGTGACGGAGATGTTACGCAAACATGGTGTGGTTGGAAAGTTCGTCGAGTATTTTGGACCTGGCCTGCAGGAGCTTCCGCTGGCCGACCGTGCCACTATCGCAAATATGTCTCCGGAATATGGCGCGACTTGCGGCATTTTCCCGGTCGACAAAGAGACTCTCGCGTACTTGCGATTGACTGGGCGCGCCGACGAGCAGATCGCGCTAGTTGAGGCCTACTGCCGGGAGCAAGGCTTATTCCACGACGAAAAGACTCCCGAGGCGCAATACTCTGAACTGCTGGGGCTGGATTTGGACACGGTGGAATCCAGCTTGGCCGGACCGAAGCGTCCTCAGGATCGGGTGCTGCTCGCTCAGGCGCGGGAGTCGTTTCAAACCTCCTTGCCGTCTTTGCTGAAGCCAAAATCCAGCGCGGCCGTTGCCGCTGGAGCCGGCGATTCTGCGAAAAAGGTGGCGGGCTGGGAGCAGGAGGGCGGCAGCCCTACAGCGGTGGGACTGGGCGATCATCGGGTCGAGGAACACGTTCCTCAATCGGCCGGAGCAGCTTTGCGCCACGGCAGCGTCGTCATTGCGGCCATCACTAGTTGCACCAACACTTCGAACCCTTCGGTGATGGTGGCGGCAGGCCTAGTCGCGAAAAAGGCAGTCGAGCGCGGCCTGCAAGTTCCCTCGTGGGTGAAGACTTCGCTGGCTCCGGGCTCAAAGGTTGTGCGCGATTACCTGGAGCGTGCCGGGCTGACGCCATATCTGGAAAAGTTGAAGTTTCATATCGTGGGCTATGGCTGCACTACCTGCATTGGGAACTCCGGGCCACTGCCGGAGGAAATTTCTAAGGCGATTGACGAAAAAAACCTGGTGGTCGCCTCTGTGCTCTCAGGCAATCGCAACTTTGAAGGCCGCATCAATCCCGAAGTGCGCGCCAACTATCTGATGTCGCCGCCGCTGGTTGTCGCTTTCGCTTTAGCCGGCCGCATCGATCTTGACTTGCGCAAAGATGCCATTGCGAACGACAAGCATGGCAAGCCGGTGTATTTGGCTGATATTTGGCCATCTCGCAGTGAGGTGGACGAAGCCATCAAGAAATCGATTTCGTCGGACATGTTCCGGCGAAGCTACGGCGAGGTTTATCACGGGGACGAGCGCTGGCGCTCTCTTCCTGTGCCCAAAGGTGAAACCTACGTGTGGGATAAAGATTCGACCTACATCCGCCGTGCTCCGTACTTCGACGGCATGACGCTGAAACCTGGGGCGGTGGAGGATATCAGGAATGCGCGCGTGCTTGCGGTTCTCGGCGACAGCGTCACCACGGATCACATTTCGCCCGCGGGTTCGATCAAGAAGGACAGCCCGGCGGGAAAGTATCTGATCGAGCACGGGGTCAAGCCTGCGGATTTTAATTCCTACGGTTCACGGCGAGGGAATCACGAGGTCATGGTGCGCGGTACCTTTGCCAACGTCCGCTTGCGCAACAAAATGGTTCCCAATCTCGAAGGCGGATTTACCCGACACTTGCCGGACGGCGCGGAGATGAGCATCTTCGAGGCCTCGGAGAAATATATTGCTGAAAAAGTTCCACTCGTGATCCTTGCGGGGAAAGAATACGGGTCTGGTTCATCCCGCGACTGGGCCGCCAAGGGTCCACTGTTGCTCGGAGTGCGCGCTGTCATCGCGGAAAGTTACGAGCGCATCCATCGCTCCAACCTGGTCGGCATGGGTGTTCTCGCCTTGCAGTTCCTTGAAGGCGAGACCGCGCAGTCGCTTGCCTTAACCGGCGAGGAAGTCTTCGAGATCAGCGGGATTCGTGACCTGATCGGAAGTTTCGCGGCCGGTCGCCAGGTGAAAGTGCGCGCTACAGCGAACGGGAAGACAACTGCGTTTAGCGCGCTCGTACGCATCGACACACCTCAGGAAGCGCAGTATTACGCCAACGGCGGAATCCTGCAATTCGTTCTCCGGCAGTTGCTGTCGACGAAGCCAACCGCCGTGCACGCGTAACGTGGAGACAGCCGCCCCCGGCTGTCCAGTCGAGCGAGCTCGACAGTGAGAGGCCAGAGATGACCGACCGTCTCTCGAAGCGGTCCCCACTCCTCGCGGAGATTCTGCGCTATATCAACGATGGAAACTATGAAAGAGCTGGAGACGTCTGGTCTTTCGGCATAGGGCACGGAAGCTCGCGTGCGCATTCGAACCAGGACGAAGCAGTATTTCAGAAAATGCGTCGCCTGGTTTACGACCACGTTGCCCGTACTGTCGCCATTCAGCGGACGTCGCTCGCGAATCCGCCTGCGGTGGACTCCCTGGCGGAGGAGTTCAGCAAGTTGATGGATGAACTGACGCCCCAGACGCGTGAAGCGTTAGGCCAAGCTTTTGTTCCGATTGCCACGGGACAGGACTTGCCAATTCCCGGCGCCGCCCCTGAAGCCGAGGGCGAACTCGACGCTGGATCGCTACTACGCAAAAGAGATCCTGGAGAGGCTGGATGGAATCGTCTCCCGCGCCTCGGCGCTAGGCCGCATGGACCTCGAAATCTTGCCTAACCGGAGAGTCCAGTTTCTTTTCGACGAAGCCCATCGCTGTTACCTCTACGGTTTTCATTTAGCCTGTGCCGTATTCTGCCGAGCCATTGTGGAGGGCGCGCTCAAGGAAGTCGTCGACCCGGATAGCGAAACCAACCGCTCAATTCATGACATGATCGGGGTAGCAGTCGAAAAGAGCGTTCTCACCGATGATCGCCCGCGTTGCGCCCGCGAGATCGCCAAGGCCGGCAATCGGGCAATCCACGATTCGGAAATGTTCGACCGGGATTATTCCGCGGAAAAAGTTGAAGAGATTCTGACCAACACTCGTAAGGTGCTTGGAGAATTGTACCGGCTGCCGTCGTGATCGGGTCGCAGGTAAACGCGGAAGGGGCGCTTTCTGACATTTCGCTAATAGTCGATCCCTTTTAGAAAATCTGGAGTCTGTACGTACTGGTAGCGATTGGGATCGTTCTTGACCAGCGAGTCGGCGTATTGATTCCAGACGGTGCCATGGGCTCCGGTGTTATTGTCCTGCACCACGGTCTGGTCAAGTAGGTAGTTGGAGAAGTTCTGATTGCTTCGGGCTTGGCTATCCCAGCGAGCTTCGACGCTGGCGTTATGGGCGTCTTCGGCGGCGTGAGCGGCGTCAGCCTGGGCTTTGGCGTTTGCGCCGATCTGGTGGATCCTGTCAATTTGTGCCTGAGTTTGCGCCTGGATCACAGCGCCGTTCTGTCGCCAGCTATTGGCAATGGCAGTAATGGTGGGCCACTCTTGCTCCGCCAGCGCCTTGGGAACACTTCCCTGATTTATCGTTATGGCCCAATCCCCGCCAGTGATCGGCCGGAGCGCACAGACCAGAAGGCTCGAGGCCATCAGTCCCTTGCCATCGTGGGCATCAATGTCAGCCATTAGCAGGACAGAATCGGTCACCATGTGTGATGTCGGCATCTTTTGCGTGCTGGTGATGTTGATAGTAGGCGTCGGCATGTGTTCCTTTTGGTGGACTTGTTGCACCACCGCAAGAAGGGCCTGCACCAAATCGCCTCCCGACGGATAGACGCTAGGTGCGCCGGGCAAAGGCCGTCCGCTTCGGAGTGCCATCTGGGTTTGCGGACTCCTTGGGTCTGCGACTCGCAGATAGACTCCGAGATGGATCGATTCTCCGTTGGGACCGGCAGCGTGCACGCCGCCTCTGGCCGCGCTGGTGATTTGCCATCCCGCAGGTAGGCCGATGCTGCCGCTGCCGTCGGGAAAGGGAGTCTCGCGCAGTGGAGGGACGGTGGCTTGGGCCGGAGTCCCTGATGATTGCGCGGGCGCCTTCGCGGCATCCGCGTGCCATACTTCATTGAGCTTTTTCAACATGGGGTTGGCAGTAGTGCCGAAGCGCTGTGCATCGTCGTAGAGCAACGCGCCGGCAGGTTGGCTGCCAGTCGGCATGGACACGATCACCATGCCCGCGATGTGTTTTCCGCCCTCGGTCTTTGCCGTCACGGTGAAAAAGGTTGCCACGGAGTCTGTGCCCCCAGCCTGGAAGAACCTGCCGATCTGTGGACGGTCGCCGAAGCGGCTATGCACATTGCGCAGCACGGCTCCCATCGCGCCCTGCATCGAAGTCTGTCCCGTAATTGGCCCGTAGACGAGTTGCCCGCCGCCGGGATTGTCAATGGTCTTCAAGCCGTCTTGTGCAACGGCGAAAGAGCAGAGCAAGGGTAAGGTTAGTTTTACAAACAGTCGGATTTTAAGCCGAGCCATGGCTCTCTCCTAATCGCGTTTTCAAGACAGACAATAAGATTGTCAGACGTGATTCGAACAGGGGAGGGTTGAACAGTTAAGGGTAATCATTCAAATCGTATTGTCAAGCCGATTTGCTTGCGGCGAACGCGCGGGAAGGTCAAAGCGGGCGGAAAAAAGTGTCCGCTCTACACCATTAGGCGGCTTGGCCGGAACTGGCGGCTGCCCTGTCCACCAGTTCAGTGCGGGTCCAGGTGTAGCGGATGCGATGGATTACTGTGATTGTCGATAAGACGGCGATGATCCAAAGCACCGGCGCCATGCGATTGAATAGCGCTCCGATGATGACCAGCACCAAACGTTCCGGACGCTCCATGAAACCTACCCGGCAGGATCCAATCAACGATTCGGCGCGGGCCCGGGTGTAGCTCACCATAATCGCGCTGATCATTACAATCGCCGTGAGCACAACGTAGAAGAAGCGGTCGCCACGGGCATAAAAGACCAGTAGCCCGAGGAATTGGGAGGCGTCGCTGTAGCGGTCCACGACCGAGTCGAAGAAGCCGCCGAAGCGGGTGACGCGATTGCTGGCTCGAGCTACCGCGCCATCGACCAAGTCGAAAAATCCGGAGCCGATGATGACCAATCCCGCGTAGCGGAACATGCGAGCTTGATTGTCCGCATTGGCGTATCCAAACAGGAAGGCCGCAATAATATTTACGACCAGGCCCATAAACGTGAGTACGTTTGGGTTGACGCGGGCTAATGCGAGCCAGCGCACGATGGCATCAAGAAGTACGCCGCAGGCTCGTCCGAAGGCGCTGGTCCAGGTTCGAGCGGTCCTTGTGCCCGTTCTACTGGAGTTCGTCACCCCGCCGCAGCCTCATCGTGAATGGTGCTCAGCTTCAGTATTTCCATTTCGCGCTTGCCATTTGGCGTCACTACGATGGCGGTGTCGCCCACTTTCTTGTTCAGCAGGGCGCGGCCGATCGGCGAGCTGGTAGAAATCTTTCCCGAAGGAAAGTCGGCCTCTTCGCTGGTTACCAGCTTGTATTCGACTTCTTCGTTCTTATCGTTGTCGTGAACCCGGACGGTCGATCCCAGACCGACTTTGTCTCTGGGAATGTTGTCCATGTTGATGAGAGAGAGGTCGGCGATTCGTTTGCCTAGTTGACGGAGGCGCGCTTTGACGAATTCCTGGCGCTGCTTTGCCATGTGATACTCAGCGTTTTCGCTAAGATCTCCCAGAGCAGCGGCCTTTTTGATCTCTTTGGGGAGGTCGTGCACCAGCTCATGTTCAAGCTGATTCATTTCGTCCTGAAGCTTTCTTTTGATTTGCTCGGTCATGCTTCAAAGGATTATAAACCTAGGCCGGACGTTGGGCTCGTGGAGCCTCTGTGTCCTTGGTGCTTTAACCACAGAGGACACGAAGGTTCACAAAAGAACCCTTTTGGCGAAACGAATTAGGCTTGAAATTCCGAGGCTTCGGGGAATCGCAGATTTGATTTAGAAAGAGCCTTGGTGAGCAATTCCTCAACGTGCGGTTCTTCGCAGTTTTTCGCCATGGCCAGTTCGCTAACTAAAAGGTAACGAGCGCGCTCCAACATCTTCTTTTCTCGGAAAGAGAGCGCTTTGGCCTGGTTCAGGACAAGCAGAGCTTTGAGCACGTTGGCGACTTCCAGCAGGGAGCCGGTGCGCATGCGCTCGGAGTTTTCCTTGAAGCGATACTTCCAGTCGGCGTTGTTGTCGCACTCGCCGCCTTCAAGAAAATCCACTATCTTCTGGATTTCTCCGTTCTTTACCACCCGGCGCAAGCCCACCGTGCCGACATTGTGGAAAGGCACCATCACCTTGAGGCTGCTGGACTTGATCTTGAGCAGGTAGAAGTTTTCCACACTTTCGCCGACGGTCCGGCTGCTGATCTGCTCAATGATACCAACGCCATGATTGGGGTAGACGACCTTATCGCCTATGTGGAAATTGCCATCGCCATTCAACATGAAAAACCATCCACGGACGGAGGGAGCGGAAGGAACAACACTCGACCATTTTACCCGAATCAGGACGGAAAGGCAATTCCAGGCGACTCGCGTGGCCGACGATCCGTCGCAACTGTCGATCTCTGGACCGCTACAGCCTGCAACCCTGTTTCCGGAGAATCTGTTAGCTAACGGTGCTATAGCTGAAAATGCAGCTCACCAACCTCCGGCGTGGCGTTGCCGATCTATTCCCCGAGCCAAGCCCCGTAGGGTTTCAAAGACTCTACGTGGGCAAAGATGATCTTGATGGCGGCAGTAATTGGAATCGCCAGCAGTAAGCCCATCGCTCCCCACAGTGCCCCCCAGACAAGCAACGCCATTGTCACCGCTAAGGGGTTAAGTTGCAGGCGCTTACCGAGAAATCGCGGGTACAGCAGGTTGAGCGCGATCAGGTGCAGGCCAAGCACCGTGGCGAGGATCACGAAGACATCCCCGGATACCATATGCCCAAGCCCCACAAAGATCGGTGGAACCAGCGCCAGAAGGATTCCCATATATGGAATCAGGCTCAAGAATCCGCTGGCGAAGCCGGCGAAGTAGAAGAACGGCAGGTGGATCATCCAGAAGATGACCGTGCTAACTGCACCAACGAACAACCCAATCAGCACATTCCCTACCATGAAGCTGCGCACCATGGCGGAAATCTGGCCCAGCGTGACATAGGCGGTATGGCGGTTCTCCATGGGGAAGAGCATGACCGTGGCCGAGCGCACGTGCTGCTGCCAGGTCAACATAAAGAAAACCAGGAAGGGAACAAACGAAATCGCCAGAACGGCCGCGCTCATCGAACCGAAACCATGCGTCAGTGTGTCGGTCCAATCGGTGGCGGTGCGGACGCTGACCACGCCTTTCTCATGCTCTGGCGGCAAGACTTCAAGGCGTTCTGCATTCTTGCGGAACTGCAAAGCCTCGTCGCGGATTTTGGTGGTGTACTTCGGCAACTCTTGCAACAGCGTTGACGCCTGATTGTAAGAAACGTAAACAATCGCGCTGAGCGATCCCAGAAGCAGGAGAATTGCAATCGCGGCTGCCAGGCTGCGCGGCAGTCGAAGGAATGTCAGCAAGTCCACGACGGGAGCCAGGATGAAAGCCAACAGCACCGAGACCATCATTACCGCCAATACCGATTCGCCGAAGTAACAGAGCGCGAGAATCCCCACAATGCCAATGATGTTCATCGACCAATGCGGACGCGTTTTGGCTTTGGGCACGGCGACGGTCGGAACTGGTGTGGTCTGGGCCTGGGCTTCGCCGGTTGCCATTCCAGCATCGTAATCCTTTTTTTGCTTTTTCCGGCGGGACTTATAATCTCCATGTGCCCTCGGAACCAACCCACCCCGACAACCCTTCGCACCGTCGAGTTCTGGGGCTGGATGTCGGCTCCAAGAGGATTGGCCTGGCGGTGTCTGACCTGCTCGGTATTACCGCTCAGGGAATCGAGACCATTCACCGGCAAAATAAACGGCTCGATTTCGCTCAACTGGAAAACGTGATTCGCGAGTATGAAGTGGCCGAAATCGTCGTCGGCTACCCGCTGCGGATGAGCGGTGCCGAAGGCATCCAGGCGGAGAAAATGCAGCGCTTCGCCGAAGAATTGCGCCAGCGTTTCCCCCTGCCCGTCCACCTCTGGGACGAGCGTCTGAGCTCTGCCCAAGCCAACCGCCTGCTGCGTGAAACCGAAATGTCAATCAAGCGCCGGGGGCAGGTCGTGGACCAGATGGCTGCAGTGCTGATTTTGCAGAGCTGGATGGATGCGAGGAGCGGCACTTAGCCATTAGCACTCAGCCATTAGCACTTGGCATTGGCCAAGCTGTTGATGTGACCAACGGCTAACGACCAATGGCCAACGACCGCCGACTTGCCGTCATCTAAACTAAATGCACCGTGCGGACGATCTTCATACTCTTCGTGGTGGCTGTCCTCGCTTGTGGGGGATGGCTGGGTTGGGCGCTGACGCAGCCGGTGACGCCGTCGGGGCAGACGTTTGTACTTTTGCACCCGGGCTATTCCACTCGGCGGATCGCGACTGAACTGCAATCCGCAGGCGTGATTCGAAGCGCGGACGCTTTCGTCGTCTGGCATTACCTTCATCACAAGCGTTCGCTAAAGGCCGGCGAATATCTTTTCGACACGAGTGCGACCGCAGTCGATGTTCACCGGCGGTTGGTGCGTGGCGACGTTTACTTCCACACGGTTGTGATTCCTGAAGGCTTCAACATGTTCGACATCGCGCAGGCGGTTCAGAATGCGGGACTGGGCTCAAGCGAGGAGTTCCTCAAAGTCGCGACATCAGACACCGCTCTCATCGCTGACCTCGCTCCCGACGCCAAGACGCTGGAGGGATTTCTTTTTCCAAACACCTATGAATTCACCCGCATGCAATCCATGGAAGAGATTGCCGGCGCGATGGTGAAACAATTCCGCCAGGTGGCAAAAGAAATTGGTTTGATCACGGACGCAAAGATGACCGACGTGAAAGACTCGGATGCGCAGCGTGACGACGTTCAGCAGACCGTCATCCTGGCCTCTATCATCGAGAAGGAAACGGCAGCGCCGGAAGAGCGGCCGCTCGTTGCGAGTGTTTATTACAATCGGATGGCGCGGCATGGGCTTCTGCAGGCTGATCCCAGCGTGATCTATGCCGAACTGCTGCAGGGCAGTTATACCGGCGCGCTCCACCACGCCGATATGCAATTCAACTCCGCCTATAACACCTATACGCATCCAGGACTACCGCCCGGGCCCATCGGCAATCCGGGAAAGACTTCGCTCGAAGCGGCGATGCATCCGGCTGAAACTGACTATCTTTATTTTGTGAGCAATGGGAACGGCCATCACCGCTTCGCCCGCAATTTGGAAGAACACAACAAGAACGTGGCGGCCTACCGGAAAGCCGTAACGGGGAAATAGCCATAAATATCGGCGTGCAGCCATATTATGTAGACCCAGCCTGGACGGGCGGATTTCGTTTCATGCAGAGACCGATCCCGAGTAGATCGAATTCACTTTTCACAAAATTAACATCGGAAGCCTCTCCCACTCCCAGCAATGGCTAGACGCGAGCATGGCTGCTCTTGCCCGCGTGGGCGGATTGACGCTGGTCACTTCGATCGGGGATTACGACGGATGGCTGCCTGCAACACCATCCTTCTCCGTTAGGATCGTTCAAGGCTTGGGCTCAATAGTGAAGAGCCATTTGTAACTCCGCTGTCGAAAGCCGCCACTTCGACGCCCGAGAATCTCCGGCTTGGGTATACTCATCTCTTTGACACAGAATCAAATCGTCTATATGTCTTTTTTCTCTCGATATCGGATGAGCCTCGTCCTGTTGGCAGTTCTGCCGCTGAGCGGGTGTTTATTTCGATCGCACAAAATCGAGCCGCCCATGACCTCGGTTCAGCTGAAAACTGCGACCCAGCAGCAGTTGATCGATTACATCAACGCTCAAGCGGCTGCGATCCAGACCATGCAGGCCACGGTCGATATTGATACGACGGTAGGCGGGGCACAAAAGGGCAAGGTCACAGACTACGAGGAAATCCGCGGTTATGTGCTGGCGCGCAAGCCGGCGATGCTGCGAATGATCGGATTAATGCCGATCGTGCGCAACAAAGCCTTCGACATGGTCAGCGATGGGCAGGGGTTCAAACTCTGGATCCCTTCGAAGAACCGCTTCGTCATAGGCCGAAATGATGTTGAGAGTCATAACCCCGCACAGCCGCTTGAAAACCTGCGTCCGCAGTACATTTATGACGCGTTATTGCTGCGGAGCATCGATCCCCAGAATGAAATTGCGGTGCTGGAAAATGACACCGAACTGGTTTCTGATGCCAAGAGTCACAAGGTATCGCGGGCGGATTATGAAGTAGATGTGATCCGCAAAGGGGAGCATGGCTGGACACTTTCGCGGAAGATCGTTTTCAGCCGTACCGACCTGTTGCCTCATCGCCAACTGCTCTACGACGGCGACGGGAATGTCACGACCAACGCGCTTTATAACAATTACAAGAATGACAAGGGCGTGGATTTCCCCTGGCAAATCGAGATTGCGCGGCCGCAGGAAGAGTACGACATCACGCTGAACATCGTGAAACTCGATCTGAACCAGTCGCTTCCCGATGACAAATTCATACTGGATCAGCCGGCGGGAGCTGAGGTGGTCCACCTGGACAAGCCGGAAGCGCAATCGCCGCCCGCAGCTCACGTCAACGGCAGCAGGTAGAATTAACCTTCAGCACGCAGCGTTGAGGCCAGAGGTTTCGCAACTGCTGAGTGCTGATGCTCTCCTTTATGATGAACAGAATGATTGTCGCCAACCTGGTCCATCGGCCACTGCGCTCGATGATCAGCATCGTGGCCATTGCGCTTGAGGTCACGCTGATTCTACTGATTGTTGGCCTATCGTTGGGTATGCTGAACGATTCTCGCGCGCGCCAGGCTGGCATTGGGGCGGACGTGATTGTGATGCCTCCGGGGTCATCGTTCATCGTGGGCCTGACGGGTGCTCCGATGTCGATCAAGGTCGGTGACATTCTTGCCAAGCTTCCGCACGTCGTAGCCGTGGCTCCGGTGGTGAGCCATGTCTCTGCCAGTGGGACGCTGGAAGTAATCGCGGGGATCGACTTGAAGAGTTATGAGAGGCTGTCCGGTCCATTTCATTATCTGGAGGGTGGGCCATTTCTAGGGCCGAAAGACGTTCTGGTCGATGATTTGTTTGCCCGATCCAAGCACGTGAACGTAGGCGACGCGATTGAGGTTCTGAACAATAATTTTCGGGTAGCCGGCATTGTGGAACAAGGCAAAGGCGCGAGGAAGTTTTTGCAGATCGACGTGCTGCAGGATTTGATTGGAGCCAAAGACAAGGCGTCGATCTTCTACCTGAAGCTCGACGATCCGAACAATGCCGACGCGGTTGTGGAGGAGATCAAGAAAGTTCCGGGCATGGAGAAATACGTTGCGACCTCCATGGCTTACTACCTGTCGATGATGACCCCGAGCAACTATCCCGGGCTGTCGACGTTCATCAATGTGGTCATCGGCATCTCCGTGGTCATCGGGTTCATTGTAATCTTCCAGGCCATGTACACGGCGGTAATGGAGCGCACCCGCGAGATCGGGATTTTGAAGTCGATGGGTGCGTCGAAGCTCTATATCGTGAACGTGATTTTGCGGGAAACCGTTCTTCTGGCGATCGGCGGCATCGTGGTGGGGATCGTCTTCAGTTTGGGGGCCCGGCTGGGAATTGTGCACCGCTTGCCGACGCTGCCGGTAATCGTGACGGGCGGTTGGATGCTGCGCGCTGCGGTAATCGCGATTGTAGGGGCGATTGCTGGGGCGCTGTATCCGGCGTACAAGGCAGCGCAGAAGGATCCGATTGATGCGCTGGCGTATGAGTAGGCTAAGCCGGAATCATAGCTCTGATCTTGGCTTACCTCTTACGTCGGACTTCCAGTCGATGATTGGGTTTGTCGCACCAACTCGTTCGTTGACAATATCCTGCACACTACGTTATCTTTAAGACTTTGCAAGTCCTGCGGTTGCCCGCCTGATAGCCCTGCGCCTTCGGCGCTCACTAGGGAGCTCAGCGGTCTTCTTTGCGTTTTTTTATTTCTTGGAGATTTTGCATGTCTACCTATTTCCCCAAAGCGGGGGAAGTTGTGCGCAAGTGGTACGTCGTCGATGCATCCGGGCAAACGCTCGGCAGGCTCGCGTCGCAGGTCGCCCGTATATTGATGGGCAAGGAAAATCCGCAATACACTACCTTTCTTGACACCGGCGATCACGTGATCGTGGTCAACGCCGAGAAGGTGAAAACGACGGGCATGAAGTCGGAGCAGAAGGTTTATCAGCACTATACCGGGTATCCTGGCGGATTGCGTACGGAAGAATTCCGCAAGCGCTTCGAACGCAAACCGGAAGCGATCATCGAGGCTGCGGTGCTGCGCATGCTGCCCAAGTCGAAACTGGGACGGCAGATGATCAGCAAGCTGAATGTGTATCGGGGCGAGAAGCATCCGCACGAGGCGCAGAAGCCGCAAGCGAAGGTGCTCGAAGTCAGAGCATAGGTGGTACAGAAACGTAGCGAGCTACGTTTCTACGGTGTGTCAAATTTAAGTGCTAAAGGCTGAGAATGGCAGAGCTAGTGCAATATTACGGAACAGGGCGCCGCAAGTCGGCGATCGCGCGTGTCTATTTGCGTCCGGGCAGCGGCGAATTCAAAGTCAACGGGCGTCCTTTTGAAGTTTACTTCGTGACCCCGGCGCAGCGTTCGGCAGCCAAGCAGCCATTGCTCTCGACCGAGACGGCGAGCACTTTCAATGTCGTCGCCCGAGTTTCCGGTGGCGGCGTGAATGGCCAGGCGGACGCGGTCAAGCTGGGTATCGCCCGCGCGCTCATGCTGTTCAACATTGAGCTGCGCAAGAAGCTCAAGGCCGAAGGCATGGTCACCCGCGATTCACGCGGCAAGGAACGAAAGAAGTACGGTCAGAAGGGCGCGAGGAAGCGCTTCCAGTACAGCAAGCGATAGAGTCCGGTCGACAGTTTTTCAGGTGTTCAATTCTTCCCGTGCTTCGGTGCGGGGACGGGAATGGCAATCCGGGGCAGCCTCAGGGTGAGCGCCGGATGCAGACCAAACGAGGAGGTTGATTGGCTAATATCACCATGAAGGAGTTGCTCGAAGCGGGCGTCCACTTCGGGCACCAGACCAAGCGCTGGAATCCCAAGATGAAGGAATTCATCTTCGGAGAGCGCAACGGGATCTACATCATCGATCTGCAGAAGACGCTAAAGATGTTCAAAGAGGCGTCGAAGTTTGTGCAGGAACTGGCTAGCGAAGGGAAAATCGTCCTCTTCGTAGGCACCAAGCGCCAGGCCCAGGATGCGATTGCCGAAGAGGCGACGCGCTGTGGCGGGTTCTACGTGAACCAGCGCTGGCTGGGCGGCCTGCTCACTAATTGGGTCACGGTGCAGAAGTCGGTGAAGCGCCTGAAAGAACTCGACGAGATGGCCACGGATGGCCGCTACGAGTTGCTGCCCAAGAAAGAAGTCATCAAGCTGGAGCGCGAGCGCAAGCATCTCCAGGCGAACCTGGCCGGCATCAAGAATATGAGCCGCCTGCCGGATGCGATCTTCATCATCGACTCGAATAAAGAGCAGATTGCGGTGCGCGAGGCGCGCAAGCTTGGCATTCCCGTGGTCGCGGTGGTCGACACGAACTGCGATCCGAGCGAAGTGGATTATGTGATCCCCGGCAACGATGACGCCCTGCGGGCGATCCGCCTGTTTGCATCGAAGATTGCGGATTCTGTGGCCGAAGGCGCTCAGCTCATGACGGACAAACAAGTCGCTGATCTTGCAGCCGCCGCAGGCGCGGCGCAGCAGGCCGAGCGGGATGCGGCAGCGCGCGAGGCTTCAGGCGAAGTCGATCTTGGCGCGGCGGAAGACGCGGGCTCTGAAGACATCAGCATGGAAGATGTGTTGGGCGCGGGTACGCGAAAGCAGCCAGCCGCCGCAAAGGAAACCGTCGCCGAAGACGTACCGCAGGTAGAGACGCAGACGTATTAGAGCGGTCGTTGGCCGTTCGCAGAAACATCGACTTCCGGTTTCCGGTGTGTCGAAGAGAAGGTGGAAGGGCGCGGCTCCAGCCGTTCGTAACAGAGCCTAGAAGATCCGGGCTTTTACCCCTGAGGGATTCAGACCCGCGCGGGTCGTCCGGCGCGGGTCGAAGTTTGTTAGGGCGATTGTTGGCCTTTGGTCGTTCGCCGTTGGCTCGTAGATTTAGCAGCCAATGGCGAACGACGAACGACCAAGGACGTTTTATTTCTATGAGCACATCTACTGTGAATATTTCCGCAACGCAAGTAAAAGAGCTCCGGGAAAAGACCGGAGCGCCAATGATGGATTGCAAACAGGCCCTGACCGAAGCCAAGGGCGACATGGAACAGGCTGTCGTAGTTCTGCGTAAAAAAGGTGTTTCAGTGGCGGCGAAAAAGGCAACCCGCGTGACCAGCGAAGGCTCGGTAGCCAGCTACATCCACGCCGGGGGAAAGATCGGCGTGCTGGTCGAGATTAACTGCGAGAGCGACTTCGTGGCCCGCACCGAAGACTTCAAGGAACTGGTGCACGATATTGCTATGCACATTGCGGCCAGCGACCCGAAGTTTGTCCGCAAGGAAGATGTCACGCCCGACGCCTACGAGCGCGAGAAGGATATTTATCGCTCGCAAGCCCTTGCCAGTGGCAAACCTGCAAACATCGTGGAGAAGATGGTTGAAGGCAAGATGGCGAAATTCTATGAGGAAGTCTGCCTACTGGAGCAGCCCTTCATCAAAGACCAGACGATCAGCATTGCGCAACTCATCGCCGCGAAGATCGGCAAGCTCGGTGAGAACATCGCGGTGCGCCGCTTCGCCCGCTTCAAGGTCGGCGACGCCGGCGAGACCATCGCCATCACCAAACCAGAACAGAAAGCTGAGTAATGCTCGCGTGGGACAGCCTCCCCAGCTGTCCCGTGAGCGCAGCTCGCTAACCTGACCCCAACCCTGCAGACTTCGTCGTCCGTAGCTGCGGAGCTTTGCTCCGCTGGACAGCCGGGAGCGGCTGTGCCCACGTGATTCTTGCTGGGATGCTAGACTAAATCACGGATGACGACCCCGATCTTCAAACGCATTCTGCTCAAGCTCTCCGGCGAAGCGCTCGCTGCGACCCAGGGTTTCGGCGTTGACCCCTTTCGCATTCACGAAATCGCTGCTGAACTGGCGGATGTCAGATCTTTGGGGATTGAGATCGCGATTGTCGTCGGCGGAGGGAATTTTTTCCGCGGCGTGGCCGAGCAGGCGAAAGAAATGGACCGGGTATCCGCCGATCACATGGGAATGCTCGCGACGGTCATCAATTCTCTTGCGCTGCAGGATGCACTCGAAAAGCAGGGCGTCTTTACCCGCGTGCAGTCGGCAATTGAGATGAAACAGGTAGCCGAGCCTTTTATCCGCCGCCGGGCGATCCGTCATCTGGAAAAAGGGCGGATCGTGATCTTTGCCGGAGGCACGGGCAATCCATACTTTTCCACGGATACGGCTGCATCACTGCGCGCTATGGAAATCAAGGCGGATGTCATCATGAAAGCCACGAAGGTCGATGGCATCTACGACGCTGACCCGGTGCTGGTGAAAGACGCAACGAAATTTGCCCAGATCACCTACATGGATGTGCTGAAAAAAGGCCTGAAGGTGATGGACTCGACCGCCATCTCGCTTTGCAAAGACAACAATCTGCCCATCATCATCTTCAATCTCAACCAGCGGGGAAACATCCGCAAGGTCGTAACTGGCGAGAAGATCGGATCGCTGGTCAGCGCTTAGAATCTGGCCATGGATTCCACTGATACATTCACTGCTGGCCTCGAAGGTTTATAATTCACAGTTTTGGTAACTCATTTTCAGGGGAGCTCACCATGGCTCAAGCTGGTATGGCCGCAATTCCCGGCCTCAAAGACACCTACATTCAACTCAAAACCCGCATGGACAAGGCGGTCGAGGACTTCCGCAAGGCGATGGCTGCCACGCGTACCGGGCGTGCGTCGGTGCACATGCTCGATTCTGTAAACGTGGAATACTACGGCTCGCACATGCCGCTGAATCAGATTGCACAAGTGCATGCGCCCGAGCCGCAGCTCATCACGGTGCAGCCGTTCGATCCCACGTCGCTGCCGGGAATTGAAAAGGCGATTCGCGCCGCGGACATCGGCTTGAACCCGATGAATGATGGCAAGATCATCCGCGTCCCCGTGCCTCCGCTCACCGAGGAGCGCCGCAAGGATATGGTCAAACATCTGCACAAGGTGCTCGAGGAGCATCGCACAGCTGTGCGGAACATCCGCCGCGACGGCAACGACGCCATCAAGAAGGCAATGAAAGACAAGAAAGTCACCGAGGACGACGAAAAGCGTGCGATGGACGAAATCCAGAAGCTCACCGACGACGAAATCAAGAAGATGGAAGAGATGAGCAAGGGAAAAGAAAAAGAAGTGATGGAGATTAAGTGATTTCGTCCGGCGATTGGTTGCCTCTGATCGCCGGTTTACTCCATATTGATCGGTATAACAACTCTGCTCAATCGGACACCCACCTCTGCCGGAGCCGCAATGGAACCAGGAATCGTTGAACTGCAAGAATTCTCGGTCATCGGAATCCAGGTTCGAACCAATAATGCCAAGGAAGTAACAGGTGACGGCGCTATCCCCAAGCAGTGGGTCAGTTTCTTCAAAGACGGAATTGCCGACAAGATTCCGCATAAAGTGGATTCGACGATCTACGCTGTCTACACCAATTACGCCAGCGACTACAACGGTGAATACGATTTCATCATTGGCATGAAAGTGAGCCGTGTGTCTGAGGTTCCGCCTGGGATGGTTGCGAAGACGGTGCCCAAGAGCAAGTATGCAGTACTTGTGAGCGCACGGGGACTAGTTGCGCAAGTTGTCCCAAAGGCGTGGCAACAGGTCTACAGTTTGGACAATAGTAAACAGCTCGGCGGCGCTCGTGCCTACAAAGCAGATTTCGAACTCTACGACCAACGAAGCCGGAATCCGCAAGACTCCCAAGTCGACCTGTACATTGGCCTGAAATAACTCCCGCGTCACCCCGCCACATCTGCGTATTTGTCATCCCCAGGAGCGAAGCCACGTCGCCGTTCCCGAGCCATACAGCTCCTCAGTCACGGTTACCTCCGTCATCTGTCCTTACGTAATGGAGACTTCCCAAAACTGCGCGTGTTTTCATTCTGGTATCGCGGCTCCCCCACAGATTCTGATTTACAGGAGCTACCATGAAACGGTCTCTATCGCTAGCGGGATTGCTGGCCTTGGCGCTAAGTTTCGCCGCCTGCAACGGAGTAAGTAATTCGTCTTCAACTGCGCAGAAGAAGGCGCAAGTGTTCGTTACAGGCGAGGATGCGCCCATGTCCTCAGTAGTCGCATTCAAGATCACCATTGACAGCATCACCCTGAACAATGGCACAACGGCGGCGCAGGTTCTTTCGACGCCGACCTCGGTGGACTTCGGCCAGCTAGTGGGCCTACGTTCGCTGTTGGGTTTTAACACCGTCGCGCCCGGTACATACACCAGCGCGACATTCACTTTCGCAGCCAGCAACCCGGCGCCTTCCATCGATTACGTCGCTCTGACTACCAATCCCCCCTCGATTAGCACCGCAACTGGAACGCTAAGCAATCCGACAGTAACCGTTGCGTTTCCGACGACCGCGCCCCTGGTCGTGGGAAGCAACGGCCTGGCTGGTTTACATACGGACTTTGATCTTCGCCAATCGCTGGCTATGGACGGCAACGGAAACCTCATCATCAACAACGGTACGATCGCTGTAACCCCCGTGCTGGATGTGATGGCCGTCTCCGCCTCCGACTCCCTGGGACAGATCACCGAATTCATTGGAAACATCGTCTCGGTTAATACGGCTGGGAATTCGTTCGTAGTGCAGGGGCCTTACGGCTTCCAGGAAACGATCGACGTCAACACGAACACTCTCTACAACGGCAGCAACAGCTTGAGCAGCCTGATGGCGAATAGCATCGTTTGCGTCGAAGGCACAGTACAGGCTGACGGCAGCATTCTGGCCGCGGGGGTTGAGCAGATCACCACCGACAAAGCATTTATTTCTGGCAGAATTCTTGCCGTGAATCCCGGTCCGGTAGTGACCATGTTCGTGGGCGAAGAGCTGGGGACGTCGGCGACGATAGCAGCGGATAGCGTCTACACCGTCGACTTGAGCCAGGTGTCGCAGTACGACATTTGCTTCATTGACAATTGGTTCACGAATGAACTGTTCAGCGCTTCGTCTCTAGTGGTGGGCCAACGCATCTTTGTGGGCGGCACCTACCAGAACAACGGGTTCACCCCTGACGTTGTTTCCTTACGGCGGCAGGGCGTGATCGGATCGCTGGTGCCGAACAGCGTGAGCATTACCAGCGGCAATCAAGGAAGCTACCAAATGCAGAACGATCTCCTGATGAGCTATTCGGCGGGCGGTCCATTCTCCGTGTACACCGGCGCCCAGACCCTATTTGTTAACGTCAACGGCCTGACTGGATTGCAGGCTGCGGGCGCGGCCAATCTGGTCTCGAGTGGATTGGTTTTCTACAATCCCAACACCAGCAAGCCGGTTGTTTTGGCCGGACGGGTCCGGGTGCTGCCGTAGGCCGAAGATTCTGCTCAAAACGGGCGGCTCAAGCCGCCCGTTTTGTGCCTCCAGGAACACCCAATTCACCCTCTTGCAGACTCTGCGGCAGGTTCTCCGCACGCTCTGCGATTTGTGGTTCTCCATCAAAATCTCCAAAATGCTGAGGCCGCTGAGAACGGCCGCTGAGTGCACCGATCTGGGCAGAACGCCCTATTTTTCGGATGCTGGTTGGGCAAGGCGATGCACTCTATAATCGAATACTAATGAAGCAAGTCGTCCATGCCGCTTGTCCGCACGATTGCCCGGATGCCTGCGGCGTGTTGATTACAGTCGAAGACGGACGGGCGACTAGGATCGTGGGTGATCCGGCGCATCCCGTGACGCGTGGGTTCCTGTGCGCGAAGGTGGCCAAGTATCTGGATCGGGTGTATTCGCCGGATAGGGTTTTGTATCCCATGCGGCGCGTGGGTCCCAAAGGACCAACAGCCGCGGCCGTGGGCGCCCGCGCCACACAGACATGGCAGCGCATTTCGTGGGACGAGGCGCTGGCGGAAATTACTTCTCGCTTCAAGAAGATCTCCGCCGAGTTCGGCAGTGAAGCCATTCTGCCTTTCTCCTTCGGAGGCACTCTCGGACTATTGAATAGCGCTTCCATGGATCGCCAGTTCTTCCACCGCCTCGGCGCATCACAGTTGGCGCGGAACATCTGCTCAGCAGCGGGTGAGGCCGGACTGGAATCTGTGTATGGCGTGAAACTGGGTACCGAGCCGGAACAGTTTCGCCATGCGCGTTACATCATTGCCTGGGCGGCAAACATTCACGGTAACAATGTGCATTTGTGGCCTTTCATCGCCGAGGCTCGCCGCCAGGGTGCGAAGCTGGTGGTGATCGATCCTTATCGCACTCGCACGGCATCATGTGCCGATTGGTATCTGCCAATCAATCCTGGCACCGACGCTGCTCTGGCGCTGGCCATGATGCACGTCATCATTCGCGAGAAACTTCACGATGCCGACTACGTCGAACGCTACACCCTCGGATTCGAACAGCTTCGCGACAAAGTTCAGGAATACACGCCGGAGCGCGTGGCGCAGTGGACGGGAATCGCGGCATCGGACATCGTAAAACTGGCCCGCGAATACGCAACCACCCATCCCGCGGTTATTCGTTTGAATTATGGTGTGCAGCGCTCGGAAGGCGGCGGAATGGCGACCCGAGCCGTTGCCATGCTGCCTTGTATCACCGGTTCGTGGAAAGAAGTCGGCGGCGGGTTGCAACTTTCTACCAGCGGAGCCTTTGCCCCGATCAGCAGCAAGTTGAAACGCAAAGACCTGATGAGCAAGTCGTTGGGGCGCGAGGCGCGCACTGTGAACATGGTCGAACTGGGCAAAGCTTTGAATTCGCTTGAAGACCCGCCCATTCAAGCATTGTTCGTTTACGGCTGCAATCCTGCCGCGACGTGCCCCAACCACAATGAAGTGATTCGCGGGTTGCGGCGTCCAGATTTGTTCACCGTCGTCCACGAGCTGTTCTTCACCGATACCACGGATTACGCCGACATCGTTCTGCCTGCGACTACTTTTTTCGAGCACAAGGAGTTGCAGACCGCTTACGGGCACTACTTCTTGCAAGTGTCCCATCAGGCGATCGAGCCTCTTGGCGAATGCCGTTCCAATGTGGAAGTCTTCCGTTCGCTTGCGGAGAAAATGGACTTCGAGGATGAGTGCTTCAGCGAATCTGTCGATCAGATGATCGATGCGGCGTTAGAGTCGGATCATCCCTGGATGCGTGGAATCGACCGCGAGCGTCTCGAACGGGACGGCCATGTAAGGCTTGGTCTGGAAAAACAGTTGTCGGATGACGGTTCACAGTTCTCAGATTTCTTTCTGCCTTTCGCTCGCGGCAACTTCTTCACCCCCAGCGGCAAGGCCGAGCTTTATAGCGAATCGCTCAAACAGCAAGGCCTGGATCCGGTGGTGCACTTCGAACCCCCGTCGGAATCGCGGCACAGTGAGCAGGCGAAAGCGTTTCCGCTGGAATTGCTGGCGCGCAAGGCTGACAATTTTCTCAACTCCTCTTTTTCCAATTTGCCGGTTATCCAGGAGATGGAGGAAGCAGGCCTGCTCGAAATGAATCATTCCGACGCTCACACTCGCGGAATCGCCGATGGCGATCGGGTGCGGGTGTTCAACCGGCGCGGCGATATACTTCTGAGAGCGAGGGTGGACGGCGCAGTGCAACCAGGTGTGGTTTGTGCCCAGCTCTCATGGGCCAAGCTCGCTCCTCAGGGACGGAACATTAACGTACTTACTTCGGAAAAACTTACGGACCTGGGCAACTCTGCCACCTTTTATTCCGTCTTGGTTGAGGTAGAGCTTTTCCAAACGGCATCCTGAGGGCGATTTAAAGGCGCATGTGCTTGGACGGTGTCCACTGCTCTACCGTATAATTGCGGTTTTCCACACTCCCATAAGCTGAGGTAGTGGCGATTCATCGCACTCATCAGGATAGCCCTGCGATTACCGAGGGCAGGCACGGCCGCGCACGGCGACCCTTGGTTGTCGCACCGAGGCTATCTCCTTCATTTGTAAGATGTTGTAAAGTAGTCACACGTGCGTTCGTCAGCTTCATTCTGCCCGTGCTGCTATGCTGCGTTTGGGCCGTAGGACAGCAGGACATCATTACCCAAGTGGATGTTCACGGCAATCGCCGCATCCCCGCAGAAACCATTAAAGCCAGAATTTTTACCCATCCTGGAGATGTCTACGACCAAGCCGCGATCGAGCGTGACTTCAACTCGCTGTGGAACACGGGGTATTTCGAGGACATCAAGTTTTCGCGGACGCAGAACGCAAAAGGGTGGACCCTTAACATTTACGTCACGGAGCGGCCCACGATTCGTGAGATTGATTACGTCGGCCTGAACTCGGTTACGAAGAGCGACGTCCTGGACCGTTTCAAGGAAGCCAAGGTTGGACTGTCGGTTGAGAGCCAATACGATCCGACTAAGGTCAAGAAGGCCGAAGTTACGATCAAGGGATTGCTGTCCGAACACGGACGGCAATTTTCCACCATCCGCACTGAGATTCACCCGATTCCACCGAACGCCGTGAGCATCACGTTCGTGATCAAGGAAGGACCAAAGGTCAAGGTAGGCAAGATTATCTTCGAAGGGAACAAGCATGTTCCCAGTCGTGTCTTGCGCGGTGCCATGAAGAACCTGAAGCCCATCGGCATCCCCCACTCGATCTTCCTGGAGAATCTCTTCTCGAAAACCTACGACGCCACCAAGCTCGATGAAGATACTGAGCGGGTTCGCGCCGAGTTCCAAAACCGCGGCTATTTCAAGGTGGTGGTTCAGGAGCCGAAGACCCAGATCCACGACACCGGACACCAGGGATTTCACATCCCGCTGATCCAGTCCGGTCCGGGGAAGGCCGTGGACATCACAATGCCCATTGAGGAAGGCGACAAGTACAACCTGGGCGGAATCACTTTCAAAAACAACAAGGCAGTGACCAACACCGCAGCCCTGCGCCGCCTGTTTCAGATAAAAGATGGCGATACCTTTGACCGAAGCAAAATCGCCAAAGGTTTGGAGAATCTGCAAAAAGCCTACGGTCAACTGGGATACATCAACTTTACGTCCATTCCCAACACGACTTTCGACGAACAGAAGAAGCTCATATTCCTCGATATCGATGTGGACGAAGGCAAACAGTTCAGCGTCCGGCGCATTGAGTTCCAGGGCAACACCACGACTCGCGACAAGGTAATTCGCCGTGAGATCGTGCTGGAGGAAGGCCAGGTTTACAACCAGCAGCTTTGGGAACTCAGCATCCAGCGGCTGAACCAGTTAGGCTTTTTCGACAATTTAAAAGCCGACGATCCCAACGTCACCGAGCGCCACCTGAACGAGAAGGAGGGAACCGTAGACCTCACCCTCAAAGTGAAAGAGAAAGGCAAGAACAGCATTGGGTTGAGCGGCGGCGTCAGCGGTCTGTCGGGCGCTTTCGTTGGTTTGAGCTACAGCACCAACAACTTTCTCGGTCTGGGCGAGACTTTGAGCGTGCAGGCGAACATTGGCAACCTACAGCGCAACGTTTCCTTCAGCTTTACTGAGCCGTACCTATTCGATCGCCCACTGCAGTTCGGCTTCACCGTGTACTTCACCAAGTTTACTTACGATCAGGCGCGCCAGGCCGCAATCCTGAGTGGTCAGCAGATTAACCTGCCGCAGAACTTGCAGGAGAATCTGCAGAACTATACTCAATCCAGCCGGGGCTTTGCGGTCAATCTTGCCTATCCGTTGCACCGCTCGTTCAAGCGAGTCGGCATCAGTTACTCATATGACGATTCTTCGATCGTGGCTCTGACCACAGCGTCGCAAACCCTGTTCGATTCTCTCCAATTCAGCGGAATCAGCGGTCCGAATGCGCTGAACGGGATCATCACCAGCAAGATTGTCCCCAGCTTCACCATCAATTCGTTGGACCGGGCACTGTATCCTCACAAGGGCAATAGCATCTACTTGGGAATTGAAGTGGCGGGCTTGGGCGGGACGGTCAGGACCATTCGCCCGGTTGGGAAATACACACATTGGAAGCCGATGAACAAAGGGCGCAATGCACTGGGCTTCAATTTTCAGACTTCTTACCTGACGGGCTACGGCGGGGTTGTGCCGCCACCTTTCCAACGCTTCTACGATGGCGGCGAAAACGACCTGCGTGGCTTTGACATACGTTCGATATCGCCTGTCTCCTTTTTGCCGAATACCACTACGATCCAATTGCGCAACCCGGATGGCACAATTGTGCCCAAGAATCCGGCCAATCCGCTGCAGGGGGCTTACACTATCCCGGTTCCGCTGGACCAGATTGTTTTCCCCGGCGGCGACTTCAGCGCGATCACAAACGTGGAGTATCGCATCACGATTGCCGGTCCGGTATCTCTGGCACCGTTCATGGACTTCGGCGTGGAACCAATCCTCAGAGATTCCCAACTGAAGATCAACAACGGACAGTACGATCTGATCAACAGTACGGTGTATGGTTGCCCGGCATTGGATGTTGGCCTGAACTGCGTTGGCGGGTCAACGCAGAAGTTCTCGCAATATCTTAGCCCGGTCGCCGGCACGAACTGGACTCCCAGAATGTCCACGGGACTGGAGTTGCAAGTGTTCTTGCCCGTGGTTAACGCCCCGTTCCGTATTTACTGGGCATATAACCCATTGCGGTTGGATACGACGGTCAATGCGCCGGTTCCGATTACCCGCGCCATGTTCCCGCCGGGGGCCGCAGGAGACTATACCTATGTGCTGGCGCGGAATTCGTTTTCGCCCCCCTATCAGCTAAGGGAGCCGCGCAAGACGTTCCGCTTTACGGTGGCGACAACGTTCTAGGCGTCTGGCTTCAAGCTTCGACTCCGGAGCCGGCCCAATCCGCGCGGCGAACCCCGGCTGATGGCAAACAGGACATCTCTACCGTTTAATCGTTTGACGGTGGGCTGCAGTATTCCTATAATGAAAGCTACAGCACCCTGAAAATTGAAATGGTACGGGGTGGTCGTCACGCTTGAGGACTTGGCGTGCGACGCTGGGTGTTAGAGTCTGCCTTCCCCGTTTAAGCGTGTAGCCTGGTTGGCTGCCGGGCAGGGCCCAGCATGGTCCGTGATAAAGACCTGAGACAAGATTCCCGATACAACTTCCAAGGAGTTCAAGCAAGCCCATGAC
>Ga0210383_10000521_pt1 | contig 35470 bp, 34 predicted proteins | sample IncBWC14OmetaG_FD_160072 | JGI IMG/M metagenome (GOLD analysis project Ga0210383, IMG submission 160072) | Forest soil microbial communities from Barre Woods Harvard Forest LTER site, Petersham, Massachusetts, United States - Inc-BW-C-14-O ... | reverse complement strand
GCCCGGTCGCAAATCGACCAAACTCTGGAGGAAATGCGTGAAAAAGTGGATTCTCTCGCTCGGTGTCATTCTTATTGCAATCAGTGCGCAACCCAATCCCGTTCTAGCTCAATCCGCACACACGCAAACTTTGGACGAAGCTTTGAGTTTGCGTCTCGTTTTTTCCCCTAGAATTTCGCCCGACGGCCGGTACGTTGTCTACACCCAGCGGGAAACCAACTGGAAAGACAATGCCTTCGTTAATCAGCTCTGGCTGGTCGACGTTTCCACCCTCAAAAGTTTTCAGCTAACGCGCGGAAAGAAATCTGCCGATGGCGCCACGTGGTCCCCGGACGGCAACTGGATCGCCTTCGTCACCGAACGAGAATCGGTGGCCGTCGAACCACTCTCTGCCGACGACAAAGAAAAAGATAAAGACAAAAAGAAAACAGAAGAAGCCAAAGACAAGAAAGACGCCGAAACTCCGGGTAAGCCAGCCGATCGCCAAATCTGGCTCATCTCGCCTTCCGGTGGAGAAGCCTGGCAGCTCACCAAATCCGAAACCGATGTCGATAACTTTCGCTGGTCCAAGGATTCCCGCTTCATCGCGTACGCGGCCAACGCACCAGAGACCAAAGCGTCCAAGGATCGCAAAGAAAAATACAGCGACTACCACGTCTTCGAAAAAGACTATCGCCAGAACCAACTCTGGCAACTCGATGTAACCGCGGCCACAAAGACCTTCCTCCCCACGGATGCCAAGCGCCTCGTCACCGATCTCTCGCTCAACGTCCACAACTTCTCCTGGTCGCCCGATTCCACAAAAATCGCCTTCAGCGCAGCCCCCAATCCCAACCTCGCGTCCAGCGGCGAGCGCGACATCTATCTTCTCGACCTCTCCAACAACAATTCCGTAACCAAAATCGTTGCGCTTCCCGGTCCGGACACCAATCCTGTTTTTTCTCCCGATGGCAAACAACTCGCCTTCGCCACCGCCCTCGCGCAGCCCTACTACTATTACGCTAACGAACATATCGCTTCCGTTGACCTTTCGGCGGTCCTCAGCAAACCAGCCACCACGCCCGCCGACGTGCGTGATCTAACAGCTGCATTCGACGAGGATCCCGACCTCGCCGATTGGGGACCCGACGGGATCTATTTCGGCGCGCAACAAAAAACCAGCGCTCACATATATAGACTGAATCCGCAAACTCGCGAAATCAGGCGCGTCACTTCACCGGACTCCTTGCTCATCGAAGACGCTTCCGCCACTGCGGATTTCAAGACCCTGGCCTTCATGACTGAGGACGCCACGCACATGACGGAGATTTACATTTCCAGCGTCGCCCCCTTTTTGCCGCGAAAGCTCACCGACATGACCACGCAGGTAAAGGATTGGAAGCTAGGTACCGTCGAAGTGATCTCCTGGAAGAGCCAGGACGGCACAGTGATCGAAGGTGTCCTCCACAAGCCCGCGGACTATGACCCTGCGCGAAAATATCCGCTTCTGGTGATGATCCATGGCGGGCCAACGGGTACGTCGGAGCCCACGCTTTCGCCCGGCGAATACGCTTACCCCATCCAAACGTTTCTTTCCAAAGGCGCCCTTGTCCTCGAACCGAATTATCGTGGCAGCGCCGGCTACGGCTCCGCCTTCCGAGCGCTGAACGTTCGCAACCTCGGTGTTGGCGATATGTGGGACGTCATGAGTGGCGTCGATTATTTGATTGGAAAGGGAATTGTCGACTCAACTCGCATGGGTTCCATGGGATGGTCTCAGGGTGGCTATATCTCCGCATTCTTGACCACGCACACCGATCGCTTCAAGGCAATCTCCGTTGGCGCGGGCATCAGCAACTGGATGACCTATTACGTGAACACGGATATCACTCCGTTCACTCGCCAGTATCTCCACGCCACGCCGTGGGACGACCCGGAGATTTACGCAAAAACTTCCCCCATCACCACCATCAAAAAAGCGAAAACTCCGACCCTCATTCAGCAGGGTAGTAACGACCAGCGCGTTCCGGTTCCAGACAGTTTCGAACTCTATCGCGGCTTGCAAGACCAGGGCGTTCCCTCGCGCCTGGTGCTCTACACTGGCTTCGGTCACGGTATCAACAAACCAAAATCCCTTCGCGCCCTGCAACAATCCAATCTCGATTGGTTCAACTTCTACATCTGGAACGAACCCATCCCCAAAGACTCCCCCCTAAACGGCAGCAGTGAACAAGACGCAAAATAGGGTCCGACCGTTTCCATGTAGGCGCGCAGCACTGCTGCGCCCCATGTCCGCACGATCAAATGTCCTCGCTGAGATTCTCTTGCATTTGCGGCGGCCGCCTTCTGAGGCGGTCCGTTCTATGAATGCGCGCCGACGAATGCGGGTGCGGCTGAAATTCTCCCAACTCCGGTGGCACAGCCATTCTTGGCTGTGCTCTTGGGTTAACCCTCATTCCAAACTCTTCCTCTCCTCCACCGTCAACACCCGATGCTCCCCCTTCGCTAAACTCCTCAACTCCACCGCCCCAATCGCCACTCTCACCAATCGCAACACCTCCACCCCATTCGCCTCCAACATTCGCCGAATCTGCCGGTTCTTCCCCTCATCCAACACAATCTCCAACCACGAAGTCTTCCCGCCACTCCGCAAAATCCGCACACTTTTCGCGTGCAACCACTCGCCATCACCAACGTCCACACCGCTCCTCAATCGCTCCAGCAACTCCTCGTCCGCAACGCAATCGATTTGCACATGGTAGGTTTTATCCACATGCGAAGCCGGATCGGTAATCCGCGCGGCCCACTCCGAATCATTTGTAAACAGCAACAACCCTTCACTCGCTTTATCCAGGCGTCCCACCGGCGCAATCCAAGCTAAATTCTTCGGCAAAAGCGAATACACCGTCTCCCGCCCCTTTTCATCTACCGCGGTAGTCACCAGCCCTCGCGGCTTGTTCATCATCAAATAGATTTTCTCCGCCGCTCGAACTTCCGATCCTTCAATCTCGATCCGGTCCACACCCATTCTTACGGGAGTTTCCGGATCCCGCGGACGCGCACCATTCAGCCGCACCTTCCCTTCGCGTATCAACGCAAACGCCTGCGACCGCGAACAATGCCCCAATTTCGACAGCGCTCGCGCCAGCCCGACCGTCTTTTTCGCTTTATTCTTGGATTTACCCGGCTTGCGTGGTGAACGATTCACAGCCAGTTTCTGTTTCTAGCTTTTCTTTTCCGAAGTCGCCGCAGGTGCAGGAGTAGGTGTAGCCTCCGGATGTTTCACTTCGCCATACTTTTGCGCCAGCCAAGCGCGAACTTCCTTCGGATCATATTTAAACGGCCCATTGCCACCCTTGTACGAAATTCGGCCGTTCTCATCCAGGACATACAAACGCTCCGGCCACGCGGCGTACGCATCGTTCGCCGCATTATTCATTTCATCGATGCCAAACGGCACGTCATACTTAAACCGCTTCGTAAAATCGTTGGCGATCGCAAGACGCTGCTCCAAAGTCTTCGGCTGTGCGTAGCAGACGTCATCCTTATCCTTTAAATTCGATTTCATCTGCCACTCATCTGTCGGATGCGCCTCACGTACATAAATAGTCAGAAAGTCGGCATGATCCTTGTAGTCGTTGTAGATTTGCGCGATGTCGCCAACCTGGCGACGAAACGGTGGTCAAGTAAAACTGCCGAACACCAGCACCAGCGGCCGGCCTTTCGTGCGTTCGCGGATATGAAATCGCGTCGTGCCGTCCAGAGCCACCAGCCGCGCATCCGGTGCTTCGTCCCCAACCTTTAGCTTCCCCACACGCATGTGTGGCAACGCGTACCGCACCATGTAAAACGCATCCTTCGGGCTGCCGGCCATCAGGCTCAAGCCCACGAAGGCCGCCACCACCAGCACCGCAAACGCAATCAAGCTCCATTTCAGCCAGGGGTTCAACGCAGTCTCCTCAGTAATGGGATTGCGCACGAAGTTCCTCGCGCATCGCTTTGTACCGGCTCAAAGACTTTTCGATGATGTTCATGGCCGCATAAGCAGGCTTGATATCTTCCACCTGGACCTGCTTTCCTTCGAGCATTTTGTAGTCCTGGAAAAAGCGTTTCAGCACCAGCAAACGGTGCGGCGGCAAATCGCGCGCCTCCAGATAGTCGCTGAACTCCGGATCGTTCGTCGCAACCGCGATAATCTTGTCGTCGCTCGCTCCGCCATCAATCATCGTCATCACGCCGATTGCCCGCGCCTTAATGAGCGCCAGTGGCTGCACCGGCTCCTGGCACAGCACCAGAACGTCCAGAGGATCGTTGTCCTCCGCATACGTCTGTGGGATAAATCCGTAATTCGCGGGATAGAAAACTGCGGAGTGGATGATGCGGTCAACCTTTAGCAAGCCGGTGGGCTTATCCAGTTCGTACTTTACGTTGGATCCCAGCGGAATCTCGATCACCGCCTGGAAGTCGCGGGGCAGTTCTTTCCCGGGCGAAACGTCATGCCATGCATGAAACACGTGTGGTCCTCGCTCTCGATAGTGGCTATCAATAGTATCGCCTGAGAAGCGAGGAAAAGTAAGGACAGAGGGTCAGACAGTTTTCTTTGTCCAAGCGCCCAGAATCGCTCCCATTAGCACCAACCCTGCCAGGGGATAGAACTCGTTTATGGCGTACAGCGTCGCGGGCCTCATCTCGTACATGTAAGTCGTGTAGGTAATCGGCCCGACAATCCCGATCCAGATCATCACCCCAACTGCTGCGCCTCTCCCAACCGTATTGGCATTTCGCCACAAACACACCTGCGATAGAGCATAAGCAATCAGCAAATTCAGCAAGAACGTAATCACATACGGCAACACCGGATTCATGCTCTTGGCCTGCTCCATGCTCATGTGCTCCAACTCCATCCACGGTTTAGAGAACAGCACGCCGTACCAGACCGCTCCGAGTAGCCAGTAAGCAACCGCAGCCACAACAATAGCGGCGTAGTTCGTCTTCATAATTTGGCTCCTGAATGGAAGATGTATAAATTGCGGGGCCGATTACGGCGGGAATGGTACCAGAGAAGTGCCCCTGTTGTGCTTCCGAATCTTGTTCCTAATTCTCGGTTCGTCTCGTCCCATGTAGGGGCAGCTCTATGCCGTCCACTCTTGGGTTTTCTTTCCTTACGCTCGCGCTTTATCGATCATTTCTTCCCAAACGCCCTTCGATTTCAAAATCAACTCAATGGCCTCGCGAATGGCGCCGCGACCCGCAACCGCCTTAGTGGTGTAATGCGCGGCCTTCTTCACTTCTGGCGCCGCATCGCCAACTGCCACCGCCAACCCCACGCGCTTCAACAAAGGTATATCCGGCAAATCATCCCCAACGTAACCGACCGCCGCATCGCTGACTCCCGCCTTCTTCAAGATCTCTTCATACGCCGGCATTTTCAGCGGCTGCTTCATGTAAATAAACTCCATCTTCATTTCGTGCGCGCGGCGAAGCAGCGCCGAGCTTTCTCGTCCGGTAATACAACCCGTACGAATCCCGGCCGTATGTGCCAACGTCAGTCCCTGCCCGTCATGCGCATCGAACGTCTTAATCTCCAGCGCCGATCCATCCGCTTGCGACAGCAGCGTCACTCCGCCGTCCGTCATCGTGCCATCCACATCCATCAGCAGCACCTTTATCTGCGCCGCTCGTTTCTTCAAACCCGGAGAAATTCTCATCGAACCAGCCAAGGCATCCTCCTCGAATTCAGCGAATACAGAGTCTAACAGCAACCACGAACAACTGACCCAAACTCCGTGTAGGGGCGCAGCATTGCTGCGCCCCCTGGACGCACGATCAAAGCATCTTGAAACAGTTCGTTCTTAGAGTACGGTGGCTAGCCACCGCTTTAGAGCCAAAGCGCATAGTAAAACCCGAAATTGCACGCCAACCCGCTCCGATATAGCCTCAAAAAAGCCGCTTGACCCTGACGCAACGTCAGGCTCGACCATGATTCCGGAGGGACCCGTGAAAGCCAGCAGCAAGGAACTCTACCGTGCCAAGGAATTCGCGAGTCTTGCGGGAGTCACCGTGCGCGCGCTGCACCACTACGACCGCCTCGGCCTGTTACGGCCGAAGCAACGTTCGCGTGCAGGCTACCGTTTGTACACCCCACAAGACTTTGGCCGGTTAGAACAAATCGTGGTGCTGAAGTTTCTTGGTCTTCCTCTGAAACAGATTCGCGGATTGCTGCAATCGGGTTCGAATCTGGCGGTCTCCCTGCAACAACAGCAGGAAGTGCTGTCCGAGCGCAGACTGCAGCTTGACCGGGCGATTCGTGCCATTGCCAACGCCCAGAAGTCCGTCCAGTCGCGCAAAGAACCCGACTGGCAACTGTTTCAATACATCGTCAAGGAGATCGAAATGCAGAAAAGCATCGAATGGAAAGGGAAGTACTTCAGCTCCGAAGCCAAAGCGCGAGTCGCTGCTCGCCGCAGCCAGCTTTCTCCCCAATTCCAGGAAAGAGCAAATAAAGATTGGGAGAATCTTTACGCGGACGTAGCGGCGTCTCTAGACGAGGACCCGGCAGGACCGAAAGGTCAGGCGCTGGCAAACCGGTGGAGAAAACTCGTTCACGATTTTACCGGCGGCGACCCGGAAATCCTAAAAGGTCTCGAAGCCATGATGAAGGACAAACCCAACTGGCCCGAAGGCGCCCGAAAGGGCAATTTCGCCAGACCCGAACTCCAGGAATTTCTAACCAAAGCCCTGGCCCATACACCCCACGAACAACTCACCTAACTCCGGGTAGGGGCGCAGCATTGCTGCGCCCCATGTCCGCACGATCTCACCATCTTGAGAAGTTTGGCTTTTGCTGCGGCCGCATTCTGCTTGCCCCGGCCCGGCCGGGGAGGTGGGCGCCTTTGCTCAGAAGTTCTACCTTATTGACGGGAACGACTCTCCCGCTCCATCCCAAAGCCTAAATCAATTCCAACGTCCACAAATCGTGCAAATGCACCACTCCAACAACCTTCTTCGCACCATCCACCACAACCACCGACGTAATCTTTCTCTTCTCCATCAAATTCAGCGCCTCGCTTGCCAGTAATCCCGGTTCAATGGTCTGCGGCGACCGCACCATGCACTCACCAGCGGCCATCGCCAGCGTCGATCCACCATGCGTCTCCATCAACCGCCGCAAATCGCCATCTGTTAAAATTCCCGCCAAGGTGCCGTCCGGCGCCACCACCGTCGTCATGCCCAATTTTTTCGCGGACATTTCATGAAAAACCGCGGGCATCGGTGTTTCCGCCGAAACCCGCGGCAAGGCTTCGCCCGCGTGCATCAGATGCTCCACACGCAGAAGTTTCCTTCCTAGTCGCCCCGCCGGGTGCAACGCAGCAAAGTCGTCGTGTTGAAACCCACGTCGGTCCAGCAGCGAAACCGCCAACGCATCGCCGACAGCCATCGCCACCGTAGTGCTTGCAGTTGGCGCCAGATTTAGCGAACACGCTTCCTCTTTCACGCTTACATCCAGCACCACATCGCTCGTCTGTGCCAGCGTAGACTTCGTATTGCCCGTTAACGTCACGATCGGAATCTCCAAACGCTTTAGCGATTCCAGCAAATTCAAAATTTCCTCGGTCTCTCCTCCGTAAGTGATCGCCAGCAGCGCGTCACCCCTCGCCAGCATTCCTAAATCCCCATGCAACGCTTCCGCTGGATGCAGAAAAAACGATGGTGTTCCGGTGCTGGAAAGCGTGGCCGCAATCTTTCTACCCACCAATCCGGATTTCCCCATGCCCGTTACCACTACGCGGCCCTTGCAATGGAAAAGAAGCTCCACGGCGCGGTCGAACGAAGCGTCCAGCCGCTCCAGCACGTCCTGAATCGCCTGCGCTTCAATGCGCAATACGCGCCGTGCAGCGTCCAGGCTCATGCGGATTCCCACCGTCGCAACAACGTCGAAAGCTCTTTCAGCCGCGCCAAAAGCTGTGGCAGTTGCGCAAGCGGCAATGCATTCGGTCCGTCAGACAACGCCGCCGCCGGATTGTCGTGCGTCTCCAGAAAAATCCCGTCCACACCCACAGCCACTCCCGCCCGCGCCAGCGGCTCGATAAATTCAGGCTGGCCACCGCTGGCGTGGCCTTGTCCGCCGGGAAGTTGAATCGAATGCGTCACATCGTAAACAACGGGATAGCCGAACTTCTTCATCACTGGAAAGCTGCGCATATCCACAACCAGGTTGTTGTATCCAAACGAAGCCCCTCGCTCTGTCAGAATTATGTTCGCATTGCCTGCCGCGGCAATCTTTTCCGCCACGTTGCCCATATCCCATGGGGACAAAAATTGCGCCTTCTTCACATTTACGATGCGTCCCGTCTTCGCCGCTGCCAGCAGCAAATCAGTCTGCCGCGCGAGAAGCGCGGGAATTTGCAAAATGTCCACGACTTCTGCCGCCGGCGCAGCCTGCGAAGCCTCATGAATATCCGTTAGCACTGGCACCCGCAGCTCCGCCTTGATCTTCGCCAGCACCCGCAACCCTTCTGCAAGCCCCGGTCCGCGGAACGCCTTGCCAGAAGAGCGATTGGCTTTGTCATAAGATGCCTTGAAAATGTACGGCACACCAGCATCCGCGGCGATTTTCGCCACGCGCTCCGCCATACTCCGCGCATGCGCCTCCGACTCAATCACGCACGGCCCGGCGATCAGAAACAACGGATTGCCGCCGCCAAGTCGCAAAGACCCCAAAGATATTTCGCGAGTAGGATTCATGGATGAATCGAACATATCACAGCACACTCAAGGGTGTTCAAGCGGTAAGACGCGGAAGCGCCGTTTTCCTGCGAGACGGTACACGGAGAAATCCGGTTGGTCGACGGTCAGCACCGTCTCGACGGACTCCCGCGCGGCCAGATACACCAGCGTTGCGTCTGCAAAATCCATGGGTAAGTCCGCATAGCGGGCCATCAACACGTGAATTGCAGAAAGTTCGGAATGTTGGATGGATGTGAGTAAGACCGCACCGGAACGAATAAATCGCCACGTTTCCTCTTTCCGAAACGGGGATCCACCTAAGACTTCCGTCAGCACGGCTTCGGAAGTTAGCAAAGGCAGCCGCGCACCACGCCTGGCGATCGACGCGCGCGGGCGTTCAGAAATGGCCTCAATCAGGCAGTAGCGTGTGGCGTAGCCCGCAGCGCGGGCGCGGGCGGCTGAGCCTCCGCGCCAGTCGCCGCCGCGGGTCGTGAACGCATCAACTTATGCTCCAGCGAAGCTCCAATAAACGCCGCAAACAACGGATGCGGCTCCAGCGGTTTCGATTTGAACTCCGGATGAAACTGGCACCCAAGGAACCAGGGATGCTCGGGCGCTTCCACAATCTCCACATAATTCTCGTCGGGCGTGCGTCCCGTAATCCGCAATCCAGCCGCCGTCAAAATTTTCTCGTACTCGCGATTGAACTCGTAACGATGCCGGTGCCGCTCGCTGATCTCCGCATTCCCGTAAGCCTTGTACGCAAACGAACCCGGCTCCAGCTTGCACGGCCAAGCTCCCAGCCGCATCGTCCCGCCCATCTCTTCCACACCCAGCAATTCGCGCAATTTATAAATCACGCGGTGCGGCGTCTGCGGATTAAACTCTGTGCTGTCCGCATCTCCCATACCCGCCACATCGCGAGCATATTCGATAGTCGCGCATTGCATGCCCAGGCAGATTCCGAAAAAGGGAATCTTATGCTCGCGCGCATACTGAATGGTGTACACCATCCCCTGAATCCCGCGCTTTCCAAAACCCCCCGGCACAAGAATCCCGTCGTACCCGCGTAGCCTCTTCTCCGCCATCTCCGGAGAATCAATCTCCTCGGATTCAATCCATTCCACAACTGTCCGGTGATTGTGCGCAATCCCTCCATGCAGCAGCGCTTCCCGCAAGCTCTTATACGCATCCTCCAGTTGCACGTACTTGCCAACGATCCCGATCCGCACTTCACCTTTCGGGTGCTGCAAATGATCCAGCATATCCATCCACGGTTGCATGTTGGCTGGCCGCTCTTCCAGCCGGAGTAATCTCAAAATCTGTGCGTCCAACCCCTCGCGGCTCAGCTCTACCGGCACTTCGTAAATCGTCTTCACATCCTCCATCGAAATTACGCACGCTTCCGCTACGTTGCAGAACAGCGCGATCTTCTTCTTCAAATCAGACGAAATGTGGCGATCGCTTCGGCACAGCAGCACGTCCGGTTGAATCCCGATACCCAGCATCTCCTTCACGCTATGCTGCGTCGGTTTGGTTTTCAGCTCACCGGCCGCGGCGATGTACGGAACCAGCGTCACATGCACAAATAAGGTATTCTCCGCGCCCAGCTCCAGACGCATCTGTCGAATCGCTTCCAGAAACGGCAACGACTCGATGTCGCCCACCGTTCCTCCAATTTCAACAATAACAATGTCCACGCCTTCCGAAACCCGCTTGATGCAGCGCTTGATCTCGTCTGTGACGTGCGGAATCACCTGCACCGTTTTTCCCAGATAATCGCCGCGCCGTTCCTTGGTCAGAATCGTTTCGTAGATTCGTCCCGTCGTCCAATTGTTGTCGCGGGAAAGCTTTACGTGCGTGAACCGCTCGTAATGTCCAAGGTCCAGGTCGGTTTCCGCACCGTCGTCCGTGACGAACACTTCACCGTGCTGATACGGACTCATCGTACCGGGATCCACGTTCAGGTACGGGTCGCATTTTTGGATGGTAATCTTAAAACCGCGACTTTCCAGGAGACAGCCGATAGAGGAGGCAGCTACGCCCTTGCCGAGAGAAGAAACAACACCACCGGTAACAAATATATATTTTGGCGCCATCCGGGTTGCTCGCCTCCCAGCCTTGCAGAAGTGAGCTGTTTGACCTCCACAGGATTGACGTACATACAATTATGTTCGTTGGCGCCAAGACTGTCAATGCATAGTCTCAAAAGCCGAGTATCGGAAATTTTTCTGGCTTCTCAAAACCTTTTTGCCCCGCGGGGGTTCAACTACAGGGCGTCGTTGTGTGCAGCAAGTTCTTGCGGTAACGGTTTGCGTTAAAGGCCTTAGGGAATACGACTTAAGAAACGAAACCTGGGGTCCCATGCATCTATATTCTAGTAGCATTGCATCGCCCCCGATTCGGCATGCGCACAGATCCGCCGTCTCGGCGCCCATCTTCTCCGCGCGGAAATACGAAATTATTGTCTGAGGAGTTGTATGAAAAACAGAAATAGAACGACGGTTGGCTTGTTTCTCCTATTGGGCCTCATGGCACAAGCTGTTGCCGCGCAGCAAACGTCTCCCGCGTCTTCTCCGGCCTACGACTCGGCCCGCGAAGTGAGCCTCATTGGAACCGTCGCTTCCTATCGATCCTCCGTCGACAAACCCCCTCTCGGCGCGCACCTCACGCTGAACACCAGCGCGGGACCCGTCGACGTTCATCTCGGCGACGCTCGATTTCTAAATGCCAATCACTTCCAGGTTCAGACTGGCGATAGCGTTCGCATTCTCGGAGAAAACGTCGCTTATAACGGTGGCACTCAGTTCCTGGCGCGCGTAATTCAAAAAGGCTCGCAAGCCCTGGTGCTGCGCAGCGTACGGGGAACTCCTCTGTCGTACGCCGCACCCCGCAAAAATGCAGCAAGCACTAGCACTCCGCAAGGCGGTGCTCAGTGAAACGCGTCCTGCTAATCTCCGCTGTCTTTGCCGCGCTTTGGATTTCCGCCTGTGGCGGCGGCTCAAATCCGCCTCCTCCACCTCCCACCGGCAATTTCTCCAACGCCAGTTTGAAAGGTCAATACGCCTTCTCCCTCTCTGGTGTGGACGGCTCAACGGGAGCTTACTATTCGCAAATCGGTAGCTTCGTTGCCGACGGCGCAGGAAACGTCAGCGGAGGTCTCGCCGATATCGTCGATCTCAGCGGTGGCACTCCCGCTGCACAAGTCAGTTTCGCCAGTGGTACTTATCAAATTCAGGCAAACGGCCGTGGCCAGATCAAAGTTCTTTACACCGGTGGCGGCGTTCTGCAAATGAGCCTCGCGCTCAAGTCCGCCAGTCAGGGACTCGCCGTGGAGACAGATTTATCCGCCTCGGCCAGCGGCAATTTCTATTTGCAGACGCCTGGAGACTTTACCGCCGCTTCCTTCAAGGGCAACTACGTGTTTGACGTCTCTGGCGTCTCGTTCACCGCCACCAACGCCGCTCCGCTCTCTATCATCGGCCAGTTTGCCGCGGACGGAACCGCCACGCTGACCGGTGGCACCGTCGACGAAAACGACGGCAACGCCCCAGCTCCCTCAGGGCCTCTTACACTCTCTCCCACCGCGTTCGCTTTGGATACCAACGGCAACGGAACAAACTTCGGCCGCGGCGCCCTGACGCTCGACGGACGCAGCTATGCCTTTTACATCGTGGATACCACGCGCGTGAAATTGATTCAGGAAGACCTGCTAGGAGGCACTTCCGGCGACGCCGTTCTTCAGGGCACTGTTCCGATCGACAACACCGGCTTCGCTGGAAGCTTTGTGTATCTTGTCGGCGGCGCCGGAACCACCGGGGCACAAGGACCAGTATCTCGCGCTGCCAGATTCACCGCAGACGGCAGCGGCGGGCTTAACGCCATCTCCTTGGACGATAACAATACCGGCTCTTACACCCACATCTCCCAAGGCTCGAATATCTCTAAAGCCACCTATGCCATTGATACCGCGCACGCCGGAAGTGGCCGCGGCACTGCCACCTTTACGGATTCTTCGGCTGGCACCTTTGCGCTGGTTTTCTACCTTAGTTCTTCCAGCGTCGGCATCATTCAGGACACCAGTCTTGGCCTTATCAGCGATGGACCGATCCACGCCCAAGCCGCCGGACCCTTTACCGTCTCCGGCTCCGCAGGCAACTACATCTTCAATTGGAGCGGAGTGCAGCTCGGTTCCTCGACGGCCGTGCCCTTTGAGGAAGACTTCGTGGGGCAATACGTGCAAGCCACCACCACCTCTGGCACCAACATATCCGGTGTCGTGGACTTCGTGGAGCTTGGGGTCAGTTCCAACAACAACCCGTACCTGAACTACGACATTACCGGGCTCCTGACTGTGAAGGGCGATGGTACCAACAACAACACCTACCAAATCGCGATTAACGCCAGTCCTTCAGCCGATTTCACCTATCAGGCGTATTTCGTCGACGCCAACACCGTCTTTTTGGTCTGCTCCGATAATGATCGGAGCACCGCAGGCATAGTCACCATCCAGCCATAAAGGCTCGATTAGCCGTGCCCTTGTGGCACAGCCATTCCTGGCTGTGCTCTTGGGTTTCTCTCTTCTGCGTACCCGCACGCCGGCGCAGGGTTCGGCGAATCCTTCAGCGAGAATTACTAACCAACCCGCCGCTCCTCTCCCGCCAACAACTTCTCCACCCGCGCCACGTCCTCCGGCACATCCACGCTCACCGCGTCGTGCGCAACTTCCGCCACTCGAATCTTCCAGCCGTTTTCCATCCAACGCAGTTGCTCCAGCTGTTCAATCTTTTCCAACTCCCCCTGCGGCAGCGTCGGATACTCCAGCAAGGCCTCACGTTGAAACACGTAAAGCCCCAGGTGTTTCCAGTAGTTCACATGAACTTTCTGCCCGGTATCACGTGCCCAAGGGATCGGTGCACGCGAAAAGTACAAAGCGTTGTTGTCAAAATCCAGCACTGTCTTCACCACATTCGGGTCCATCACGTCGTTCAGATTGCGAATCGGCGTGGCCACTGTCGCAATCTGCGCCGTGGGTTCTTCCATCAAAGCGCTGATTGCCGTATCAATCGCCTCGGGGTCGATCAACGGCTCGTCTCCCTGGACATTTACGAAAACGTCCCCCGCCTCGTGCGCGGCGACTTCCGCAATTCGCTCCGTGCCGGTACGGTGATCGGGTCGCGTCATCCGCGCCTCGCCTCCAAAACCCTTTACGGCGGCCAGGATGCGCTGATCATCCGTCGCCACAATCACCCGGTGGGCCGTTTGCGCCCGCTGTGCGCGTTCGTACACGCGTTGCACCATGGGTTTTCCGGCTAGGGCCACCAATGGTTTCCCCGGTAGCCGCACAGACCCATATCGCGCCGGTATTACTATGACGACTTGCGGTTGACTTGCTGCCATGCCGATTCTCCCGAAACGAATCACTCCCTAGCTTTTCGCCTAAGCTTTCCAGCACGACATTCTTAGCACACTGACCAGGGCTCAGCCTCGTACAGAATATTCTGTACTTCTCGCCGCTTTTTTGCCGAAAATGACAACCCCGGGCTTGCCTTCCGCGACGCCAGTGCTATTATCAATCCACATCCGCGCGGCCTCTCTGGTGAACCGGAGAGATGGGGGCGCCGTGAAACGCGATCGGTGTAGTTTTCGCGTAATTTCCTACCTGTCCAGCGTCGCGCTACTTGCTTGTCTTTGCTTGTTCTTTTTGCCCCCCATCCTTTATGCCCAGGATACTTCAACCCACTCGCAGGATTCTCCAAAAGACTCTCCGAAGGAAGTAACTAAGGACGCTCCACCGCCAGCCTCGAAAGTCGGTGACGTCACTCGTGACACTCCTGCTGTCCGCCTCCAAAACGGAAAAGTAATCCGCACCGACGTGGATCTCGCCCTCGTTAACGTTACGGTTACCGACCCATACAATCGCCTTGTTACCGGACTCGAGCAGGACAATTTCCGTGTTTTTGAGGATAACAATGAGCAGGAAGTAGTGACCTTCTCCTCCGAGGATGTGCCTATTTCGATTGGTGTGATTTTCGATTTCAGCGGTAGTATGGCCAATAAAATCGACAAGGCTCGCGAAGCCGCCTTGCAATTTTTCAAGACCGCCAATCCTCAGGACGAGTTTTTCCTCGTCAGCTTCAACGAACGTGCGGAACTAACTAGTGAATTCACCAACAGCATTGAGGATCTGCAAAGCCGTATGATGATGACCGCCCCCAAGGGCAGAACCGCGCTGCTCGATGCCATCTATCTCGGCCTCTCCCAGATGAGGGGTGCACGCAACGCCAAACGCGCCTTGCTCATCCTTTCCGATGGAGGCGATAATCATAGTAGGTACAACGAGAACGATATCAAGCGGTTGGTCAAGGAAGCGGATACCCAGCTCTACGCCATCGGTATTTTCGACCCGCTTGGATATCGTAATCGGACGCCCGAAGAACTAAACGGCCCTTCGTTGCTTTCCGAAATTACCGATCTTACCGGTGGCCGTGTCTTTGCTGTTGAGCATCTAAATGATCTGCCGGACATCGCGTCCAAGATCGGCATGGAGCTACGCAATCAATATGTCCTCGGATACCGACCAAGCAATCACATTCACGATGCCCGTTGGCGCAAAATCAAGGTCAAGCTGCGCGCACCCAAAGGCCTGCCGCCCCTCACGGTCTATTCAAAAACCGGCTACTACGCTCCCGCCCACTGAGCGCAATCCGTTTTCGCGAGTTTCCCTTGTTCTTTCGAGCCTTCTGTTCGGTCTTTTCCTGTTGTCCCCGGCGATCAGTTCGGCCCAGATACCCAGTGAACCTCCGCCGCCTCCCCCCGTCGAACCCTTAAAACAGCAGCCCGGCGCCAGCATTAAGGTTGACGTCAACCTGGTGGTCCTGCACACCACCGTTCTGGACGATCGCGGAAAATTCGTCGAAGGTCTCACTGCGGACAATTTCCGCGTCTACGAAGACAAAACCGAACAAAAACTATCCGTTTTCAAGCGCGAAGATATTCCCGTGAGCATGGGCTTGGTAATCGATAACAGCGGCAGCATGCGCGACAAGCGTCCCCGCGTGAACGAAGCGGCCCTCACCCTGGTACAAAGCAGCAATCCTCAGGACGAAGCCTTTGTCGTCAATTTCAATGACGATTTCTACCTGGATCTCGACAAGGATTTCTCCAACAGTATCCCCGAGCTGAAAGAAGCCCTTGAGCGCATCGATGCCCGCGGCAGCACCGCTCTATACGATGCCATCATCGGCTCCCTCGACCATCTTAAAAAAGCCGCGAAGGAAAAGAAGGTCCTGCTGATCGTCACCGACGGCGAAGACAACACCAGCCGCAACTCCTTGGAAAAAACGGTCCGTGAAATCCAAAGAACCGACACCGTGATTTACACCATCGGCTTGCTGGGGCAGGAAAATAAAAAGAGCGCCAAGAATGCCAAAAAAGCGCTTACCGCCATCGCCGACGCCTCTGGTGGGCTCGCCTTCTTCCCTGAAAACGTGGAAGACGTTCACGCCATTTGCGAACAGGTCGCGCACGACATTCGCCACCAATACACGCTGGCCTACTACCCCTCGAACACCGCGAAAGACGGCACCTTCCGCGCCGTCCACGTCGAAGTCATTCCACCCCGCGGCCACGGCAAACTCGTAGCCCGCACCCGCAACGGCTACTACGCCCCCCAAGCCAAATCCACCTCCACCGGCAAATAGCAATTATTCGATAGCGCGGGGATGCCCAGGCCCGGTGTGGGAACCTGGTCTTTGGGTTGCTGCTACTCCTCTGCTGATCCAACAAACGGATTTCGAATCGTGATTCGCCCGTCGATTACTTGGCCATCCTGAAGATCTTCGGAGTAGAGAGTCGTGCATCCGGCCTCCAACGCAGCGGAGACGACCAGCGCAGCATAGATGTTGTAGCCGTATGTCTCGGCAATTTTTAGTGCCGCTTCGTGTGTTTCAATTGTGATGGGGAGCGGGGAAGGGCAGAGAATGCGGAAAGCATTCAACGCTTCCGTCACGTCACTCCACGACATCAAGATTTTTCGCCGAGCCACGGAAACAAATTCGTTCAAGATCTGCACGTTAAGCACTCCACCCGATGCGAGCAATTCTTCAGCTTGCGCGCTCCGTGGATCGTCCTCAGCCAGAGCATAAATCAGCACATTCGTATCGAAGAACGCCTTAGCGGACATTGACCTCTTCTCGGTCAAACACAAAACCGGGAGGCAGCCGCCGCCGTAGCTTACGGAGACGAGCCAGCGCCCGAGGTTTACTCTGATCTCGTGTCACTTCAAATGACCGCTCGTCAGCGATTCGGATCTCAATCTGGTCGCCTTCTTTGAGATCGAGCGCGTCCACCACAGCCGTAGGCAACCGCACCGCCAAACTATTACCCCATTTCGATACCTGCATCGCTCCTCCAAGATATACATCACAATTGTATATCTAAAGAACAATCCGTACAACTGGGGCTTTTCCTCCTGGCTTCTCTGCGATCTCTGCGCGCTTACCTCCGCGGCCTCTGTGTTCATTCCTTCTTTTCTCTTCTCCTAACTCATAAAGCTCAAAAAACTCCTCCCATGCAAAATCTCAGCTCCAAAATTCGCCGCAACCGTCTGTCCCATATCCGCCAAAGTATCGCGAACTCCCAAGTCCACTCCCATCCCAACCCCTGGTGTGAACGCCAATATCGGCACATACTCCCGCGAGTGATCCGTAGTCTCCCACCGCAAGTCCGGGTCGCACCCATGGTCCGCAGTAATAAGCAAAAGATCGCGCGCGCCCAACATTGGCAAATATTCCGCGAGACTCACATCAAACTCCTCCAACGACCGCGCAAATCCCTCTACATCTTTCCGGTGCCCGTACAACATATCGAAATCCACCAGGTTACAAAAAATGAGCCCACTCGGTCGTTCGCGCGTCGCGGTCGCCAACTTCTCCATCCCGTCCAGATTCGATTTTGTAGTTACGTAATCCACCACACCGCGCCCATTGTAAATATCGTGAATCTTTCCAATCCCGAACACCGGCAGCTTCTTCTCGGCCAGTACGTCCAGCAGCATCGGTTTCGGCGGATCAACCGCATAATCATGCCTCCGCGAAGTGCGCACAAAATGTCCAACCTCTCCGGTAAACGGCCGCGCTATCACTCTTCCCACGCGATGTTTCCCGTCCAGAATCTTCCGCGCAATTTCGCACATCCGGTACAGCTCTTGGATCGGCACTACTTCCTCGTGCGTGGCAATCTGAAAAACACTGTCGCCCGAGGTGTACACGATCGGCTTCCCGGTTTGTACATGCTTCTCGCCCAACTCCTTGATAATCTCCGTCCCAGACGCCGGCTTGTTCCCAATCGTCCTCCGCCCAATCGCCTTTTCAAACGGCTCCATCACCTCCGGCGGAAATCCGTGCTTGTACACCGGAAACGCCTGATCCAGCCAAACGCCTGCCATCTCCCAATGTCCTGTCGTCGTGTCCTTACCCGGTGAATGCGTCGCGCCCTTCCCGTAAGCGGCTCGTGGTTTCGCAGTCGGCGTCAAATGGGCCAGGGGCGCGATATTCGCCAACCCCATCTCCACCAGCGTCGGAATCCGCAGCACCCGAGCCTCCGCGATATGCCCCAAGGTGCTCCGACCAACATCCCCGTAATCGGCAGCATCTGGCAAAGCGCCGATTCCCACGCTGTCCAGCACGATCCAGATCACCCGCTCAAATTTCGACATGCGTGCGCCCCTCCATCCCGCGAGCAATTTAGCACACACAAATCCAGCGTGGTCACGCGCTTTCCAGACCCTGGAACTTCTCCAACCATCCTTACGTATACTTGCTCAAGGGGACGTGTATGCCCACCTCTACCCGTACGCGTGGTACCTCGGTCGTATTTCCCATCCTGCTGATCGCCTTTGGCGTTTTGATGCTTCTGTGGCTGTGGAGGCCCGATTTCTATCCCTGGCCGGTACTCGATAAATATTGGCCTCTTTTCCTCATTCTTGTCGGCACCGGCATGCTTTGGGACCGCCTCCATCGCCAACGCGAACCAGAATCCGCTCCTAGGTTTTCCATCGGTTCCACCATCGGCACCATCACGTTTCTAGTCGTTCTCTCCGCCCTTCTTTGGCGTGGCCAGGCATCCGAACGCGGGCACCTTGTCCTTTCCGCCGGACGTACCCACGACGCCAAATCCGTAGACGCAGCAAGCGCCAAAGCCGTTCGCTTGTCCATTCAGATGCCCGTAGGCCAGTTGCGTCTCGAAGGAGGCGCGCAGCATTTGCTTGAGGCGGACTTTTACCACGGCTCCGCCTGGGAAACTCCCACTGTGGATTACGTTGTCGATTCCGGTGTCGGAGATCTCAACCTGACGCAACATGGTGGAGATCAGTTCGCCACCAATTCCGATAACGCCTGGAACTTGAAGGTAACCGAAAAACTTCCCTTGGAACTGGACCTGGATCTGGGTGCCGGGCGCGGAGATCTGAATTTCGCTCGTGTCGATCTAACGCGCCTGAATGTCAACATCGGCGCCGGCCAGGTTATGGTCGACCTCACCGGCGAGCGCGGCAAAGATCTGCAAGCCGAACTGCACGGCGGCGTCGGCCAGGCCACCATTCGCTTGCCCAAAAATGTCGGCGTTGTGGCCACTGTTCACGGCAGCATGGGCAGTATCGATGTTCACGGATTGAAAGAAGAAGACGGCCAATACGTAAACGCCGCCTACGGCAAAGCCGCCATCACCCTCCACCTGAACGTCGAAGGCGGCATTGGTCACATCAAACTAGAACAAGAATGAACAAGCTTGTGTAGCCGCCGTCTTCTGCTTGCCCTGAGCAAGGAAGGGAGGCGGCGCTTTTCGGTTCTCTCCACGCTCTGTGACTTGTGTTCAGGCAACGGGGTCGGACCTTTAGGTCCGACTTAAGCTGTGCCGTTTCTTTACGGCTTTAGCTGCTGAGGAACCGTTCTAGCGTGTGGGTCTTGCGTTCCTCTTCAGGAAGCCTCCAGCCCCCACGGCGCCCAGCACTCGATTTCGGATCCCTGATCTCTGGTCCCTGGTCTCTGATTCCTGATCGCTGATTCTCGTTCCAAAATGGAACACAATTCCGCTCGCACTCCAGGCAAAACTCCGAATTGCCTTGACTCACCGACACGCGCGCCCATACTCCACTCAGCTACCGCCGCTAGACTGTTCCCTGCAAACGGAGTCTATCCGCCCCAGCACTGTGGATCCGGGAAGTTTCGAATGTCCACGAGCACGCGCAGGGCATCTCTGCAAGGAGCAAGGTGGTAAAAATCTGCTTGAACGGTAAATGCACCAACATTCAAATCACTCCCAACAATGGATTTCCGTCTCGCTGCGTATTGCAGATCGAGTTGGACCACCATATGCAATTGACCTACCGTCCTTATGATGTGCAGTTGTTCGTGCCCGCCGAACTAGCCACGCTGTTGGAAGTTGGACATGCCGTTACGCTCACTCTCGAGCAGAGTGATTGCTGATCTCTGCGATGACCGGGAGTCTCAGCCCCCGGCCAGCTCACTCCGTCAAATTGTAGATGAGTCCGTTCGGATCTTTCACGTAGCACCTCGGAAAGTCCGGCTCGTCTTTAACAATTTTACAGCCTTTTTTCGTCAGGTTCGCTTTCGCTTCCTTCACGCTCTTCACCGTGACTTCCAGAACCCCGCCTCCCAGAGGAGGACCCTTTTCGATAAACAGATTGATGTGCTTTCCGTGCAGGCTGATCATATTCGGAGTCTTCTCCGTGACCTCGAATCCGAGTTCCTTCACATAGAAGTCGGCGGCCTTCGTCGGATCTTCCGCTTGAATCAGAATGTCGGTACCAAATGTATTCGCCATAATCCCCCCTTACCCATCGTTGTCACGGAATCTGCGCGCCCTGAGCATCTACATACACGGCGTAAAGAGACTGGCTCGCGGCCATAAACAACCTGTTCTTCTTGGCTCCGCCAAAACAAAGATTCGCGCACGTTTCCGGCAGGTGAATCTTGCCAATGAGCGTGCCATCCGGTGCGAATACATGCACGCCGTTGAATCCCTCGCCCGCCCATCCCGCCGCGGACCACACATTCCCATCCGTGTCGCAACGTATTCCATCCGAAGATCCCGGGGACATATCCGCAAACAGTCTCCCATTCTTCAGCTTCACGCCATCCACAACGTCATAAACGCGAATCGGATGCGGATCGCCCGCCTTGCGTGGCACTCCCGTATCCACGATGTACAGTTTTCTCTCATCGGGAGAAAAGCAAATCCCATTCGGCTTATCCATATCGCTTGCCACCACGCTGGCCTCGCCCGTCTTGGGGTCCAACCGGTAGACGTTGGCGGGCAGTTCGAATGCCGCCTTGTGCCCCTCGTAATTCGACATGATTCCGTAGCCCGGATCGGTGAACCAGATCGCGCCGTCGGAATGCACCGTCAAATCATTCGGCGCATTCAGCTTCTTCCCCTGAAATCCATCCATCAACACCGTAAGCGCGCCGTCGTATTCGGTTCGCGTAACCCGCCGAGTGTCATGCTCGCAAGTGAGCAGCCTGCCTTGCCGGTCCCGGTAGTTGCCGTTGCTATAATTTGATGGATTCCGGAATACGCTGACTTCTCCCGTGTCTTCCAGCCATCGCAACATGCGGTTGTTCGGAATATCGCTCCACAACAGATATCGTCCGTCGCCGAACCACACAGGACCTTCAGACCAGCGCGTGCCGGTGTACAAGCGTTCGACTGCGGCGTTGCCAAGCCTGTATTTTGCAAACCGCGGATCAACCACTTCGATCGCGGGATCGGGATAAACGACAGGACTCTTCCGCTCCTGTCCTTCGGCAAGCTGCAAAGGTTTAAACGCAAGCGCTGCTCCCGCGCCAGCGGTAACATTTACAAATGTTCGTCTCCTCAACGCTTCCCTCCGCAAATACCCTCAACGGCCGCTGCATTATACTGAATTTCCAGGTGTTGGCTCGACGAGACCCCATGGTGAAATTTATTGACATGCGTGTTGGCGCATCGTACTGTTCCGCCAGTCGGTTACAACTGCTCGCAGTCCACGCGAGTTCCAGTCTCAAGTAACTAACGATCCAGGGAATCCAACATAGACCAGAGGAGAGAGATGCACATGAAGAGTGTTTTGAAGTTTGCTGCTATTACTGTTTTATTTGCTGTCGCCGTCAGCCCGCTCCTGGCGCAGAGCAATCCGTTGCTCGGAACGTGGAAACTCAATGTTGCAAAGTCTACTTTCGATCCCTCGATGCCCGCTCCCAAGAGCCAAACGCGCACGGTTATGGCTCACGGTGATAGCGTGATGTACATGGTCGAAGGCGTAGCTGCCGACGGAAAACCTATCTCCTATAGCTTCACCGTTAAGTACGACGGCAAGGAATATCCCACCACCGGCGCCATGCCCGGCGGCGCCGATATGGTCGCCATAAAACGCGTCGATGCAAACAACTACGAAGCGATTCTGAAAAAGGCTGGCAAGGTGGTCGGCACTTCTAAAGTGGTAATCTCCGCAGACGGTAAAACCACCACGCTCACCGCCAAAGTGATAGACGCCTCTGGCAAGTCCGTGACTGCCATCTCCGTCTACGACAAGCAATAAGATCCCGTAGGGGCGCAGCATTGCTGCGCCCCATGTCCGCAAGATCATTCGTCCTTGTCCAGACCCTCCGAGCCTTTCTCTGTAGGGACCGTCTTCTGCTTGCCAGACGAAGGATGGGAGGCGGTCCGCCAATCAGACAATCACTCAATCTATCCGCCCGCAAGCACCGCCGGATTCGGCCCAGCCAAAAACCCGCCATCCAACACCATCGATTGCCCAGTCATAAACGACGCCCGCTCCGAGCACATCCACAACACGCCCTCCGCGATTTCCATCGGCCTCCCAAATCGTCCAATCGGATGCAGCCCGAGCACCCACTTGTTCACCTCCGGGTCAGGGAACGCGCGCTCCGCCATGGGCGTCTCGATCACCGCCGGGCAAACCACGTTGATCCGGATCCCGTTGAGTGCGGTCTCCAGCGCGGCGGCCTTCGTAAGTCCCATCACTCCATGTTTGCTCGCGCAATACGTAGCGGCTGTCGCGTTGCCCATCAGCCCGGCAACCGAGGCCATATTTACTATCGCTCCGCCGTCACCCTGCTTCAGCATCTGTCGTATTTCGTATTTCAGGCACAACCACGTGCCCTTCAGATTGATGTCGATCGTGCGATCCCAATCTTCTTCGGATTGTTCCGTGATAGGAACCCACTTGCCCTCGATTCCCGCATTGTTGAACGCCACATCCAGCCGCCCGAATTTTGCCACTGTTTTCTCAACTAAATCCTGCACGTCCGCGGCCTTGGACACGTCGCCCTGCACGAACAATCCGTCGCCGCCACTCGCGCGAATCATGCCCATCGTTTCCTTTCCTTCCGCTTCGCGCCGCCCGGACACCACCACCTTGGCGCCCTCCTTCGCAAATAGCACCGCCGTCGCCCGTCCAATACCCGTAGTTCCACCCGTCACCAGCGCCACTTTTCCTTCAAGCTCTCTGCTCATCTTCCCTCCGCATCACTGACCTACTCCCAGTGACGCCGAGTGTAGGCTCCGCAAAACTCCGCGTCAATTCATCCCAATCATTCATTGGCCATTAGCGTCTTTCCTTGTAGGGCGCAGCACCGCTGCGCCACATGTCCGCACCATCATTTGTTCTTGCTCAGACTCTCGAGCCTTCCTCCTGCCTTTGTAGGGACTGCCTTGTGCTCGCTCTGACGAAAGAAGGAGGCGGTCCGCTCACTCCAACCTCTCCTCGCCCAATCCGCGATACTCGATTCGCTGCCCGTTCCACCCGCGATTTGCCGCGCCCTCCTCCTCCCCGTATAATTAGAAGTTTAAGCACCACCCAATATTCGCGCTGACTGAGCTTGCTTTGGCCACAACGGAAACCATCCCTCCCATCCTCGAACAACAGGAGTTTCTCCGCATCCGGGGTGCGCGTGTACACAACCTCAAAAACGTTACCGTCGACATCCCCCACAACGCCCTCACGGTAGTCACCGGCGTCAGCGGTTCCGGCAAATCCTCCCTTGCGTTCGACACCGTCTACGCCGAAGGCCAGCGCCGTTACGTCGAATCCCTCTCTGCCTACGCCCGGCAGTTCCTCGAGCGCATGGAAAAGCCTGACGTGGACGAGATCTCCGGCATTGCCCCGGCCGTGGCCATTCGCCAGAAAAATTCCACGCGTAACCCGCGCTCCACCGTCGCTACAGCCACGGAAATTTACGATTATCTCCGCCTGTTTTTCGCCCGCTGCGGCCAGACCTTCTGCATCAAGTGTGGCAGCGAAGTCCGCCGCGACTCTCCGGAAGATGTTGCCAATACTGTCCTGGCGCTGAAGCCCGGTCGTCGCTTCTACGTCCTTTATCTGCTGCGCATCCCACAACCGGAAAGCACCACCACAAAACGCCCCATTCGCAAAAAGCCAGCCGTTCCTTCTGATCAGGCCTTGCGTTCCGTGCTGCTCGAACTCCAAAAAAGCGGCTTCAACCGCCTCTTTCAGAACGACCGCGTGCACGAGTTCTCTTCGCCTGAGACGCTCCTGGATGTCGATTTCTCTCAACCCGTCTATGTTCTTGTGGATCGGCTTGCCGTGAATCCCGAATCACGGTCGCGCCTAGTCGATTCCATCGAAATCTGCTATCGCGAGGGCGGCGGCGAAGCCACCCTGGAATTTATCGCCGACGCCGCTGGCAATCCCGCGGAACGCCTTCGCTTCAACGAACGCTTCGAATGCAAGAACGATGGCACGTTGTACCAGGAGCCGGAGCCGCGCCTCTTCTCCTTCAACAATCCGTTCGGCGCCTGCCCTCGTTGCCAGGGCTTCGGCAACACCATCGATTTCGACCTGAATCTCGTCGTTCCCGACCCCAGCAAATCTCTGGACGACGGGGCCATCGAACCATGGACCAAGCCTCGTTTTCGCGCCCTCCTTCAGGAAGCAAAAAAGTGGGCCCGTACTCGAGGCATTCCTCTGAACCTTCCCTGGCGCCAGTTAACCGCGGAGCAGCGCCGCCTGATTCTCGAAGGCGACCCCGAGAACGATTTCGACGGCGTGAAGGGCTTCTTCACCTGGCTCGAACGCAAAAAATACAAACTCCACGTGCGAGTTTTTCTCAGCCGTTATCGCGGCTACGCCACCTGCCCGGAATGCGGCGGCACGCGCTTGCGTCCCGAAGCACGCGCGGTAAAAATCACTGGCCGCTCCATCACCGATCTCTGCAAACTGACCGTCAAGGAAGCACGCAAGTTCTTTGCCGAACTCAAGCTGACTCCGTCGCAAGCAAAAATCGCCGACAAAATTCTCGAAGAGATTCGCACCCGTCTGCAATTCCTCGACGAAGTCGGCCTGGATTACCTCACGCTGGATCGCCTCACCTCCACACTCTCCGGCGGCGAATCGCAACGCATCCAGTTGGCAACTTCGCTTGGTTCGCATCTTGTCGGAGCGCTCTACGTCCTGGACGAGCCATCCATCGGCTTGCATCCCCGCGACACGCAGCGCCTTATCGATATCCTGAAATCCCTGCGCGATCTGGGAAACACTGTCCTCGTCGTGGAACACGACCCGGACACCATCGAAGCCGCTGATCGTATTCTCGATCTCGGTCCCGGCGCCGGTGAACTCGGCGGAAGGCTGCTCTTCGCCGGCACCTATCAGGAAATCCTTACCGATCCCAAATCCGTCACCGGAAAATATCTCAGCGGCGAAACGCGCATCCCGGTTCCAGCCACGCGCCACAAGCCTAGCGGCAAATTCCTCCGTTTGTACGGCGCAACGCTCCACAATCTCCAGAATGTTGACCTGATGCTTCCACTGGGCACACTGACCGTGGTGACCGGAGTGAGCGGCTCCGGCAAATCCACGCTTGTCCACAACGTTCTCTACCGCGCGCTGACCGCCAAGCGCACCGGGGCGAGCATCAAGGAGTTCTGCGAACGCATCGAGGGCGACGAGTACCTGCAAGACGTAGTCATCGTGGACCAGGCGCCCATTGGCCGCACCCCGCGCTCGAATCCCGCCACATATCTAAAAGCTTTCGACGCCATCCGCGATGTCTTTGCGGAAACGCCGGACGCCAAGCGCCGCGGCTATGCCGCGGGTCATTTCTCCTTCAACGTACCCGGAGGCCGTTGCGAAACCTGTCAGGGAGACGGCACCGTCACGGTAGAAATGCAGTTCCTCGCGGACGTGGAACTCATCTGCGAGGAATGCCGAGGCCAGCGTTTCAAAAGCAGCGTGCTCGAAGTTCGCTATCACGGCAAAAACATTCACGACATTCTGCAGATGACTGTTCGCGAAGCCCTGGCCTTCTTTGTCAACGTCCCTAAGGTCGTCTCTAAGCTGCGCATCCTCAACGAAATCGGCCTCGGCTATCTTCGCCTTGGCCAGTCTGCAACCACATTGTCCGGTGGCGAAGCCCAGCGACTGAAACTTGCTGCACATCTCTCCCGCTCGGAAAATCGCGGCATTCTGTATATTCTCGACGAGCCCACCACTGGTCTTCATTTCGACGACATCGCCAAACTCCTCGCCGCCTTCCGCAAACTTCAGGAATCCGGCGCTTCTTTGCTGGTAATCGAACACAACCTCGATATCATCAAGTCCGCCGATTGGCTCATTGACCTGGGTCCTGATGGCGGAGATCAAGGCGGAAAGATTATCGCTACCGGCACGCCGGAGCAGGTCGCGCGCAACCCGCAATCTCTAACCGGCCGCTACCTTGCCAAAGTTCTAGGCAACGGCCATGCTCCCACTAAGCGTCTCAGCAACGGTGGCGCGAAGTCCGTCGAATCCGCCGCTCCAAAAGAGGAAGAGAGCACACCTTCGTCCAACAAATCATGAAGCGTGCAATTTTCAGCCCGGCTAAAATACTCGTATTTTGCACCTGCGCGTTTCTCTCCTCTTCACCCGCGGCGCATCCGGCAATCGCCGCCATCACGCTCCCCAAACTCCAGAACCCAGCGCCCTCTGCAACTCCATCGAAAACACAAAAAATCCGTAACCCCCTGAACGACCTCCTTGATCAAGCCCAAGCCGCAATCGATCGCAACAATTTCGCCGCCGCCGTCTCGCCGCTCGAGGAATTCATCGCGGAAAAACCGGACGTCGCGTACGCGCACTTCCAACTAGCGTATGCGTATACGGCTTTAAAACGTCCCGACGATGCCCGCACGGAGTATCAGAAGTGCATCGCTCTCGATCCAAAAATGGCGGAAGCGCAGCTGAACCTCGGTATCCTATTGCTCCAGTCCGACCCCGCCGCAGCTGTCGAGCCCTTACGCCAGGCTGTCAATCTTCTTCCATCGCAGAGTCGCCCAAGGTTTCTCCTCGGTCTGGCGCAGGAGCAGTCCAGGGATCTTTCCGGAGCGGCAGCCTCATTCGATGGCGCGGTTCATCTGGATCCGAAATCTATCGACGCTCTCACGCACCTCGCCGCGGTCCTTCTGAAAACGGGCCACCCTGACCAAGCTGAACAGAAATTTCGTCTCGCTCTGCGGCAGGACCCAAAGTCCGCGCCATCCCTTCTGGGTCTCGCGCAGATCCTGGACACAGAGAAGAATCCCGAAGCCATCCAGGCCTACAAAAACTATCTGGCTGTCCAGCCGCAAGATAATGGGGCGAGCAGCCGCTTGGTCCATCTCCTCATCGACCAAAAAGACTATGACGCTGCCTGGGCGGAAATCGAGCGCATTACGGCCGGTCAACCTCCCACCGCCGATTCCTTGCGCCTTAGGGCGGACATCCTCGTCGGCCAAAAAAAGCTCGATGAAGCCATCGCAACCATTCAGCAAGCCATCACCCTTGCGCCAAACGACCCCGATCTACACGGAGGCCTCGGCCGTCTCTTCCTGCAAAAACGTGATTTTCCTAACGCGCAAAGGGAACTGAAAGCCGCCCTTCAACTCAATTCCAGGAGCGCTGTCTACTGGAAGGACCTTGCCTCCACCGACTATCTGGCAGGGAACTATCCGGAAGCCTTGGCCTGCCTGGATGCTGCTGCGAAACTCGAAACCCCTCTTGCCGGCTCCTGGTTTCTTCGCGCTCTCTGTTACGATAAACTTGTGCAAGTACAACCCGCCCTCGATGCGTATCGAAAGTTTCTGGAACTCGACAAGAATCAGAATCCGGATCAGGTCTGGCAGGCAAACCAACGCATCCATGTTCTGGAAAAGACAGCGGAGAAAAAGAAATAAAAAATCGCCGATGCGAGGACAAATGTCCCTTGTTCTCGCGGGAGTCTCACTACTGCTTTGTGCAGGCCTTTTCGCCGTGGACCTTTTCTCCGTGGACAAAGTCACCGAGCTGCAACAGCACTTCGATCATGAATCGCGCGCTTCTGAAAAGATCAAAACCCTTGATCGGCTGGCCGACGCGCAATTCGCCGCCGAATCGCATCTCGAAAGTACGAGCAACTTTTCGGAGGCTGCGCTCATCTTTGAGAAGTACAGGGACAACTTGAGGGTCGCTTTCGAGCTTCTGAAAAAGCAGGAGCCGGACGCCGAGAAGCATTCGCCTCCTTATCGGCACCTGGAATTACAGACGCGCCGCGGCATTCGCGAAGTGGAAGAAACTCTTCTCATCGCTCCTTTGGACCTTCGGCCGCCGCTGGAGATCGTCCGGAAAGATATTGTGGAGATGGACGACGAATTGATCCGCTTGCTCTTCCCGCGGCGCACCAAAATACCGCCGAAACCGCCTGAGAAAGAAGCTCCACCGCCGGGGGCCAAACCATGAGACAGCACCCTGTGAAAATCCTGCTCGCTTGTTTCTTGGCGGCAGCGAGCCTCGCGCTTCCGCGACCCTCAGCCGCCCAGCGTCCGGACAAAGACTACCTTTCTGCTATCGAGGCGGACAAAATCCGAGACGCGGAAACTCCCAATGCCCGCGTAAAACTCTTTATCGAGTTTGCCGACGACCGCCTCAAGAAATTCCAATACGAACTCGATCATCCTTCCCAAGATAAACACCCCGAGCTTTTGAACTACTTGATGAATTCCTATTCCGGTTGCATCGATGACGCCGCGGACATCATCCAGGTCGGCCTCGAAAAACAGGACAACATTCGCGAAGCCGTTGACCTCATGGCCACGAAGACCAAAGGATATCTCGTGATTCTCCAGAAGTATTCCGCGCAAGGACCCGAGCTCGAAATTTACAAAGACAATCTCGATGACGCCATCGAAGGTACCCAGGACGCCATGAACGAAGCCGAAAAAGCTAAGAAAAAGGCGGCGCCACCGCCAGTCAGGCGCAAAACTTAATGCCGCGCAAGCGCCAAGACTCCCGCCTCCCGGGCGGAGAATCCCTTTTTCAGCGTATGTTTACCCGCATCGGTTGCGACGGCAGGCCACCGAACTTTGATGTGCAGTTTTATCCTTACAAAAGCCTGGTCATTACCGTCCGTCGCCGGAGGGAGATTTATTTTGTCCGTTTTTCGGATTTGCTTCGCCGCGCGCCAGTGCTGGTCCTCGAAGGCGCAGCGGCTTTGTTGCTTGCCAAAGTTTTTCGCCGTCGCCCCCGCCGCGCCCTGGTGCACCCATATCTGGAATATGCTCGTTCCGATCGCACCCGCAGCCGCATCAGCCACATGCGCCGCAAGCGCGTCTTTCCAGCTCACACTGTTCAGGGAAAACACCACGACCTGGCCGCGCTATTCGATCGCCTCAATCAGCAATATTTCCAGGGAACTCTACAGCGCCCGCACATCGGCTGGAGCAGCCGCGGTTGGCGCCGCCAGTTCGGCTGCTACGATCCTGGCCCCAATCAAATCGTCCTCAACCGCCGCATGGATCGCCCTGGCGTCCCGCAGTCTGTCGTCGAGTACGTCCTCTTCCACGAAATGCTGCACGTGAAGCATCCCACTCGCCGCTCCGGCTGCAGCCTCATCTCCCACTCCCCGGAATTTCGCGCCGAAGAAAAACGCTTCGAACACTTCACCACCGCCCGCAAGCTCCTCGACCAACTAGCCCGCTAACCTCTTTCTTGCGTTGGGCCTCTCGTTTCTTGTGCCGGGTTTCTGTGCCTTGTGTCGGGTTTCCTGTTTCTTGCGTAGGGGCGGGTTTAGGCCGCCCTCTTGGGTTTTCTTCCATGTTGGTGCGCAGCACTGCTGCGCACCATGTCCGCAAGATCAATAATGTCGCGAAGATTATTCCGGCCTTACCCGCACAGCCACCGCGTCAACCACCTTCTCTTTCTTATGTAGCGGCCGCCTGCGCCAGCGCACCCCCAACTATTTCCCCTTATCAATCTCCTCATGGAGTTTCTCTATCTTCTTCCGAACCTTCTCCGCATCCTCCGCGCTCGGATACAAATCCACGTACCTCTGATACGCCTTCACCGCCGGCTTCTTCTTTCCCTGTTTCTCGTAAATCTCGCCAATGTACCGGAAGGGAATTGCGTACCCTGGTTTTGCTTCTATCGCATCCTGAAAGCGGTCAAGCGCCGCGTCCAGGTCGCCTTTCCTCAGGTAATATTTGCCGACCTCGACGTCCTTATCGGCCCGCATGGGATCCCATTTGGGCTGATCGGGCGCGGATTGCGTTGCCGAATCTTTATTCGGTTTTGGTTTTGCCGGTGGCGGGTCCGGTGGCTTCGCGGGAGCATCGGTCGGCGGATCCTGCGCGCGAGCGGGCTGCGCAAAAATCAGCAACCCGCTTCCGAGCAGCAATGCCGCCAGGTTATTTGCCCTGGATTTCGTCAACCAGCTTATCCGCGCCATAGAGCTTCTTCATCGCTTCCGTCATCACCGCGGTATGCACCGCCACCGCGCGATTCGCCGTGCCGTCATAAGCATAATTGCCTACCAGCGACTCGATATTCCCGTCAAATATCAACCCAACGATCTCGCCATTACGATTCACCACCGGCGAACCGGAGTTGCCCCCGATAATATCGTTGGTGGTCACGAAATTGAACGGGGTGGTCAAATCCACTTTGCCTTTGCCATCCAGATAGCGTTGCGGCAATTCGAACGGATCCTTGTAATTGAAACTCGACGCCCGGTCGTACAAGCCGTAAAAAGTTGTCTTATAAGGCGCAACGGTCCCATTCATCGGGTAGCCTTTCGCCTGTCCGTACGAAAGCCGCAACGTAAATGTCGCGTCGGGATAAGTGTTGTGTCCGTACACCGCGAAGCGCGCCTTGCCCAATTGTTCGCCGGTTCGCTGCTGCACGCTGGTCACATTTTCGTCGAACCATTTGATCTGCTCGCGTCGGATCGGATCAATCCTCCGCGCCATCACGATCAATGGATCGGTCGATGCGTCCACGGCTGCTTGCCCGCCATCCACCAAAGATTTGCGAAACGCCGCGTCCCCCATTTTCGTGCCGCTGACTAACTGGTTCGCGGTCTCCGCCGGAGTTCGCCCCTCAAGTACGCCCTTCACCCACGGATCATTCGGCCCCATTTGTTCCAGGTCCAGGCTTAACGCGCCGGTCATACGCGCGATTTCGTATTCCGGATAAATCGGCGCCGGTGAATAGAGCCGCATCTTCATGGACTCCAGTTGCGCCTCCTGAAAACCAGGCAATCGCTCCCCGTTGGGCTTCTTTATTCCGCCACATAAGTAACCAGGTTGATCGCCAGCGTTGCCAGTTGCGAATCGAATCCGCGGAAAAACTGCTCCTTGATTCGCGGCTTTGCTTTCTCAATTACCTTCTCAACTGGTTCCCACGCGCTGCCGTATTCCTTCTTCCATTCCGGATTGGCGTTCACCTTCGCGCGAAAATCTTCTTCATCTTTCTTCTTCTTGTCCATCAGGCTCTTTTGCTGCAGCCCTTGCAGGCGTCCCTCAATCACCTTCCGGCTGTTCTCCAGTCCGAAAATTTGCGACAACGCTTGCCGCGCCTGCTCCGGCCCTCTCGCCGAATATTCCTTCAACACCGCGATGCGCCGCTTCAACAGCATCGCAATCATGGGAACCACATAGTCGCGATTGAATTCCAACTCCGCGTAGGTGCTCAGGCGTTCCGTGCCGCCGGGATGTCCCGATACAAAAACCAGTTCATCTTCCGCCGCGCCCTTATCGTTCCACTTCAAATAATCCTGGCTGTCGATTGGCTTTCCATTTTCATAAACGCGAAACAACGCCATGTCTAGGTCATATCGCGGATACGTGAAGTTGTCCGGATCGCCGCCAACAAACGCAGTCTGCTGTTCCACCGCAAATACCAGCCGCACGTCGGTGTACTTCTTATAGCGGTAAAGCCAATATTCCCCGCCTTGATACAGAGTCACCACATCCGAACGAAATCCCGTCTTGTCCGTGCTCTCCTTCTCAATCTCCGCAATCACCGCGCGGCGTTTTGCAAACTGTTCTTCCGTCTTCGATATCCCTTTGATCGCGGTGTTCACCCGGTCCGTCACGTTCTCCATCGAAACCAGCACGTTCACTTCCAGGTCCGGCGACTTCATTTCCGCGTCCGCGGTCGCCGCGTAAAAGCCGTCCTTCACATAGTCGTGTTCCGCCGTGGAATTTTTCTGCAACTGGCCAAGAGCTACGTGGTGATTTGTAAGCAACAGTCCGTGCGCGCTCACGAACGAACCCGAACCGCCATCATTCAGCCGCACCGAAGAAAGCCGCAGGTGGTCCAACCATTGCTGCGTCGGCGTGAAATCGTATTTTTCTTTCAGCTGCTTCAGCGGGGGGTTATCGAAAGTCCACATTCCTTCATCAGCAAGCACCGTCGGAGTCAGAAGGGCCGCAGCCATCGCCATCGCACACATCTGCCGCAACAAAGAGCGTAGATTCAAGGCTATTTCCTCGTTTCGATCAGTTTAGAGCCGCCCCACGCGGCCTCCACGAGTATACCCGACTCCCGGCTTCTCTTTGGGGGCCCCGGCCAAATGGAACAGCCTTCTAGGTTGTCCGTTTCGGTAGGGGCGCAGCACCGCTGCGCCCCATGCCTGCTTGCCGCAGGCAAGTCCGCTAGATCAACACTGCCGTCGCAGTCTTCTCTTCTTCTCTCTGTCTTGCTAAACCTACCCCGCCGCCCCCACCGCCTTCGCCCCTTCCACTTCCAACAACTTCCCCGACCGCACATCGTAAATAAATCCATACACCGGAATGTTTCTTGGAACCAGCGCGTGATTCCGTATCCGCGCCACATCATCCACCACCGCCTGCTTCTGGTCCTTGATCGTCAGCCAATTAATATACTCTCCCTCCCCCGACCCCGGCCCTTTCCCTACATCGCGAAATCCACTGGAACTAAGCTCCGCCGTCTCCAGGCTGGACTTCAGCAAATCTCCCATCACGTCATTGGTGAAAAATTCCATTCCGCAATCCGTGTGATGGATCACGAAAAACTCCTGCGTCCCCAGCAGCTTGTAACTGATCACCAGCGACCGTATGGCATCATCGCTCGCCCTCCCTCCGGCATTCCGGATGACGTGCGCGTCGCCCTCGGCTAATCCGGCGAATTTTGCCGGGTCCAGCCGCGCATCCATGCAAGTCAACACCGCAAAACGCCTCGCCGGCGGCAAACCCAATTTCCCCTTCTCGCCAAAACTCGCGCTGTATTTGGAATTTGCTTCCAACACTTCCGAATGTATCTTGTTCATGATTTCTCCTTTTCGATTCTTCTCTCGTGCCGCAACCTTCTGAAAATGTTCTTGGCCCAGGCTGTGTAGGGGCCGCCTTCTGCTTGCCCTGACGAAGGAAGGGAGGCGGGCGCTTTCCTCTTTAGGGGGTCAGGGCTTTAGCCCTGACATAAGAGCTGTGGGAATTGGGCTTCAGCCCCTGAGGATTCCGCTAGGTTACTAAACTCTGAGATTGCGCCTCTCCAATCTCACCCAAAACAAAACGGCCCACCGTTTCTCCCGGTGGGTCGTCAAAGAATTCGGTTGGAGTCTTACCGCTACCCGCTCGAATCCTCCCGGCCACAACAACAGCTACAAACACACATGCGTGTGCAGTTGCCGCCACTGTCCTTCCGGAAAGCGTTCGATGCGTTGTTCTGATTCACGCTACGAAATTAGTCCTGCCGCCAAAATAAGTCAACCGCCGTTGCCCTGACTGGGCAGTCGCAATCGCCCACCCTCACGGCACTGGAATCCGGTAAAGGTTTCTGTGGGTTGTCTCCCGCGTAAACGAATAAACATCCGGGCTCAGCGCTGACTCGATCCACTCCGGCGCAAGCTTAATACCGGCGATCCCGTTCAATTCTTCGCCTCTCGCTGCTGGACCTCCCGGCAATTTCAGGACTTCACCACCGCTTCCCATCGGCACGAAGATGGTGGTTACGTTCTTCTGACCGAGAAAACTCAAATAAAAGTAGGCTCCGCTGAAATCCCAGCCCCCCGTACAAATCGACCGGCACAACGGTATCTTCGAACCGTCGGCGACCCGATAGGCGATTCCCCGAACAGGATGATCCTCGTCACTGACTTCCTTTTGAGCCAGCATCGCCCATTTCCCGTCCGGCGAGAGCGAGAAAAAATCCAGTATCGGCTCTTCGAGCAGTTTTTTCCCACCGCTGCCATCCGTTTTCTTCGTGTACAAATAATTGCTTCCTCCGATACTCCCGCGGTAAATCAGGTCGCCGTTCGCCAGGAATCCCGGAGAATCCTCGCTCTCCTTCGAATCCAGCTGCTTCGGCGAACTTCGTCGGTCGGTCGGCGCAATCCACAAATGCGAAATCCCTCGTTCGTCTCTCCGCGTAAAAACGATGCGGCTTTCGTCGGGCGAAACCGCGTAGTTCCTGGATTCTATCCCCACCTCAATCTCGTAGCCGGGCAGCAATCGCTCGCTTTGCCCGCTCGCGATCTCGCTCCTCCACAGCTCCGCAACGCCCGTGGTCCCGCTGCGCTTCAAGTAGTACAGGTGCTTACGATCATTCGAAAAGGAGGTTTGGAACGCGCTGCCCTCCGAAGACAACTGGTGATCGCCCTTCTGGTCATGGATCCATACCGTTAATTCCTCTGTACCCACTGAGGTAATAAACGATTTTCCATCACCGGCCATGGCAATTCCTTGTTCTTCCGTCGGGCCCGTAGTCACCTGCTCCGGCTCACCGTCCGGGAAGCGCTGCCGCCAGATATGGAAGTCGCCTCCTTTGTTCGCGCTTACATAAACCCACTTGCCGTCAGGACTCCATGCGCCCGAGGTGCACACCTCATCTTTCGGTCCCACCAGCCGCTCTTGTCCGCTCCCATCGAACGGCACCACCCGGCATTGCGTCAATTTCCCCAGCGAGTTCATCAGCACCACCAACACCCACCGGCCGTCCGGAGAAAGATACGAATGGTGCGCCATGCTTCTCTCGCCCGCCGGCACATACACATCCCGGCTCTGCCCGCGCCCCTCATCCGTGGTCACTACGCACATGTGCAAGCCGCTCTTGATCTCGCTGAACAACAACTTTTTGCCATTCTCAATCCAGCTCAGCGAAGACGCGTTCTTCATCATCGGTCGCGGCGCACCGCCAAGCACGCCAATTTCCCACGTATCCCACGGGTCCACCGTTCCGTACACGACCTTGCTTCCGTCCGGCGAGAACACTGGCGCCATTTTCTGCGTCGTGTCGCCGTGGGTCAATTGCACTGGTTCGCCGTTCGGCAATAACTTTACGCAAATTTCCCCCGGCCCGAAAAATGTGTTCTGGCCGCGGATGTACGCCAGCATTCTTCCGTCAGGCGACAATGAAGGATAGACCGCCGAATCCGTGTAAAACGTCAGCTGCTCCCAGCCGCCGGCTTGCTTCTTTCCGTTTCCCGCGAAGCGG
>Ga0210383_10000520_pt1 | contig 35481 bp, 28 predicted proteins | sample IncBWC14OmetaG_FD_160072 | JGI IMG/M metagenome (GOLD analysis project Ga0210383, IMG submission 160072) | Forest soil microbial communities from Barre Woods Harvard Forest LTER site, Petersham, Massachusetts, United States - Inc-BW-C-14-O ... | reverse complement strand
CACCAGCCAGCCGAGCACCCGGACCACGGACAGATAGACAAGACGGATAAGCACGAGCGCCGAGCGTAAAGCACCAGGTCAGACCATGAGCACGGTTTTGGCACAGCACAGGCGGGACATCGGGCTTCCCGACAGTGAGCTGGGAATCGGCGCGGACAGCATCATCGATCCCTACGGTGACGGCCCCCGCATCTGGTTCCATGTGATGCCGGACGCCAAGGTGGTCAAGAACCGCCTCCACCTCGACATCCACGCCAGCGGCGGCGTCGGCACGACCGACCGTTCGGTCCCGCTCGCCACCCGCATGCAGCGAGTCGACGCCGAGGCCAGGCGGCTGGCGGATCTCGGGGCCACGGTCACCGGGGCCCTGAGTGAGGACGGTCTCGATCACTACGCGGTGGGGATGAAGGACCCCGAGGGCAACGAGTTCGACATCAACTGACGCCCTCGCCCGCCGCGGCTCCTCGTGCCGGAGCGGCTATTGCCGTGCCATCCACTTGTCAGGCTTCGTACTGTTGCGGCTATCGCTCTGGGCACTCGGTGACCGCACGTCCGGTAACCAGCACCCTGGGAGCAGGACCGTCGTGAAGGTGCCCGCGTGCGCCTGCGCCGCATTTCATGATCCGCTTCACCGCGGAAGAGCCCGCCCCGGTCCGGTTCATTCAGGACGACCTCCTACGTTGACATGCGGGGTCCGGGCTGCGAAAGTACCTGTCCACAGGTACCGCGGTTCGCGGTAGACAAAACTTCCCTCCTGCGTAATTATCTGTAAACGAGACACTGTCTCCGTCGCGGCGCTCCTATAGCATCGTCGGCGTCAAGGGTACGAGCATGAGGGTTTGGTCAGCGTCGAGAGAGAGGTAACGTTATGGCCTTAGGAAATGCCGCGGCCAAGGGCAGTGAGAACAATAGGAGAGGCTTACCAGTAATTGACGGAGGTCGTCCGTCCGTTGTAGGGGCGATTCTTGCTCGCGACGGCGACGCCAAGGATTCGGTATACCAAATTCGGGAAAATCACCGATACCGCTCGGTCGAGTTTAGCAAATGCGAAGGGGGGAACGTAGTCCATGAATGGCGCTCTAACAATCCAGAATCCGAAAGGTACTGGAGATGATCTGCCGTCTGGCACGGTCGGCAATCCGTATAGTACCAACCTCACCGCATCCGGCGGGAGCGGCGGCTACCGTTGGGAACTCCCAAACCGTCCCAGTGTATTTTCCTGGCTAGTGCTGGATAAAAATACGGGGACCCTTTCGGGGCCGCCGGACGCTCCGACGGCAGGTTCCGTCCAGCTAACCGTCACTGTCACTGACTCTAATGGTGCGACTGCGCAGCGCCCTCTGTCGCTAACCATCAATCCGCGGGTGTCAGGAAATGGTGGCCCTCCGGTATTGACAATCCAGGCCGCAGAAGGCGCGGGGGGCCAGTTGCCGCCGGGCATGGTCGGCGAATCGTATAATGCCAACCTCACCGCATCCGGCGGGAGCGGCGGCTACAGCTGGGAACTCCTGAACCCTTACGGCATGCCCTCCGGACTGAACCTGGATAAAGACACCGGGATCCTCTCGGGGCTGCCGGACGCTGCGGCAGCGCTGCAGACTTCCCTGACCTTCAAGGTCACAGACTCTGACAACGCGACCGCACAGCGCGCCTTTTCGATTATAATCAACCCAGCCTTGCGAATATCAGGAAGCACCGATCTTGCGAATGGGGGCATCCTGCTGAACGCTGTCGGCGGAACCAGCCCGTACACATGGGAAAAGGTAAGAGGATTCCCGGACTGGCTCGACCTTTCGCAGCAAGGCGCGATCACGATCGCTGCGAAAGCAAACCTGACAGGCATCAAGACGACGCCGCTAACCGTCAGCGTCACCGATGATGCATCCCATCCTCATACCGCTGAGGCCAGCTTTTCCGCGACAGTCCGCCGAGCGTCATTGTGGCGTCAGCCGGCACGCCGCATCAAGACCGCCGGCCTGGACGTCAAGTTCCGCCCCAACCGGCAGTTGTCCCTAGAACGCCTGGGCCAACTTACCTTCTGGCTCGGCGTGCTGGCCCTCGGCGGCCCAATACTCGGTATCATTCCGGTTTTCGTCTACGCCCTTACGACGCCTGGAACGCCAGGAAGTTATTTGGGTGTAGGCCTCCTCACGGCCTTGGCGGCGTTCCTGGCTGGTTGCCTCACCGGCTTCCTCTTCGGCATACCCAGGGTGGTCTCCTCGGGCCAGGCCCGCCTTGGCACATCCTCTGATTATTCGCCAAGCTCAAATCTAGCCGAAGTCAGCGATTGGCTCACAAAACTGTTGCTGGGCGCCGGTCTCGTTCAACTCACCCACCTCGGCGCGCCCATTTCTCACCTGATCGATACCGTCGCCGCCGGTTTGCACACCACCCCGGCATACAGCGGACCGGCAACGGTCATGGCTGGAGCGATCATCTTTGGCTACGTGACGATCGGGCTGCTTGATGGCTACGTCGTGACAACGATCTGGTACCAGAAGAAGCTCGCCAGCCTCAACATCTGAGGTGGCCGGACGGTTCGCTTAAAGCGCATAGGACTGGATAAGCGCAGCGCCGGTCTGCGGAAGCGCTCTGCCCACTCCACGGCCAACATGCCGTTTCCCCGCTCCGTGGCGCCTTCATATCGCCCTCGCCATCGGATCCCGTCAGTGAGTCCAGCGCGGGGGTTCCTTGGCCTGCGACGCGCTGGTGACGCTCGAGTGATGTGCGTCTTTGAGTATCGTGCCATGGCGGGCTTCCGGAGTGTCGGCGCGGTGGGCAAGAGCATCGAGGCTCTGCTCAACGTCACCTTCGCCGATCAGCCGCCGGTGGCCAGCCACGCGACTCATGCGGTGCTCATCCGCACCGACGATCTCGACCTGTCTTCTGGCTCACAGATCGCACCCACCCCTGCGCTCTCGATACTTCTGTACCGCGTCGACTTCAACAAGACCATGCGGCCGAGCTGGTCCGCGGCCGGCAGTCTCGACGGGCACTCGCATCTTCCGCTTGACCTTCACTTTCTCCTCACGGCGTGGGCCGACAACGCCGAGGACGAGCACCAGATCATCGGCCGCGTCATGCAGGTGCTCGAGACGGTCGGTGCGCTGTCCGGCCCGCTCCTCTACCCGACCGGTGAGTGGGAGCCAGGCGAGGCGGTACAGCTGTACCTCGAGGACATGGCGACCGATGATCTGATGCGCACGTTCGACTCGCTCCAGTGCGATTTCAGGCTGAGCGTCCCCTACATCGCCCGGATCGTCATGATCAGCGGCTCGATCGTCCCGGACGGGGCGACGGGAGCCGAGCCGGTCACGGTGCCGCCGCCGGACGCTACGAGGGTCGTCACCGGGGTTCTGCCGACATGACCGTGAACCAGTACCTGCCCCCGGCCTACATCGAGGCCGTCTGGCGCCTGGCCGCCGGGATCATCCCGGTCTCTGCTCTGGGCGGCGCTCCGCCGCTGCCGGGCGTCCGGCTCGCGCTCGAGCGGGTTCCCAAGCCGCATCCGGTGCCGCCCGGCGCCGGGGGGATCGGCAACTACGACGTCGGCATTGGCTTGCCGGCCGTCGCACGTAATGACATCGGCCGCTTCGCGATCACCTACTCGGCGCCGGCGCTCAGCTCACCGGTCGCGGTGCGCATATACGACACCGAGCGCCGCTACGTCCCGCGGCGCTTCCGCCTTCCGGTCCCGGCCCAAGCGACCGTGGTCGCCGCCGAGCAGGCAGCGGAGCAGTCCCCGTGGCCGCCGATCCCGAGCCGGGTGTTCCGCCTGGTGCTGTACCCGGGCGCGAACTGGGGCGCCCAGGCCGGCGTCACCGCCGTCCGCGGCCGGGTGCTCCGCGCCGACGGCAGCGTAGCCCGCTGGACGCGCGTCTCGGCCGCTGACGCCGACCACGGCTACCCCGTCGGCTGGGCGCACGGCGACGACCGGGGCGAATTCCTGCTCGTCCTCACGTCGAGCGACGACGGGCTTTTCACGCCAGGTTCGGCCCTGGCCCACGTCACGCTCACGATCTCGGCCCGCCCGGTGCCGGTCACGATCGACAGCCCCGCCCAGTCGCAGGCCGACCCGCTCTGGGATCTCGAAGTCGAGAACGTCCCGCCGCCAGGCTCCGCCGACACCGTGTCGGACGGGCGCACGCCTCCGGCGGACTACAGCCAGTCGGTCACGTCCACCCTCAGCTTCGTCAAAGGCGCCGTGTCCTGCCCGCGCCCGCCGTTCGTCCTTCCCTAGCTGCCTGTCTCGACAAGGAGTGACATGCCTGAATACCTAGCTCCCGGGGTCTACGTCGAAGAGGTCAGCTACCGCGCGAGCACCATCGAGGGGGTCCCCACCAGCACCACGGGCTTCGCGGGCCTGGCGCCTTTCGGGCCGGTCTACTATCCCGGCGGGCCGTCGACCTGCGAGCCGCTCCTGGTCACGAGCTTCCCCGAATTCGAGCTCGCCTACGGCAAGCTCGACCAGATCTTCGTCGGCGGGGAGTGGCGGCTGCCCTACCTCGCCCACGCGGCCCGGGCGTTCTTCCTCAACGGCGGCCAGCTGCTCTATATCTCCCGGGTGTTCAAGCCGACCCCCGGCGACACTGCCCTCGGCGTCGCGTCGGCCTCGTTCGCGGTGCCGACGCCAACTCCGTCCACCGCGACCTGGCGGGCCCGCTGGCCCGGCAGCATGGGCAACGTCGCCATCACCACGACCGTGACCCGCAGCCGGGACGTCGGCGTGCACACCGGGACGGCGCCGTTCGCGGTCACGGCCAAGCCCGGCACCGTCGTCGAGGTGGTGCCCGCCCCCGGCCCGCTACCCGCGGTCACGACCCCGTTCAGCCACGACACGCTCCGGATCGTCCAGGTGAACCCGGACGGGACGCAGACGTTCCTGAAGGACGACGGCAGCTCAGCCCCGCCGAACGTGACGGACCTGCTCTCGATCGTCCAGCTCAACGTGTCGGTCTCCGTCGACTCGGAGCGGACCGACGCCTACACCCGGCTGGGGCTCGACCCGAACGATCCCCAGTTCATCCAGAAGGTCCTGGACCAGGACCACCCGGTGGACCAGAACGCCATCATCTGGCTCGACTACGACTTCGGCACGGTCGCGGGCGCGAACGCGATCTCGCTGCTGCTCGGCCTGGTCGGCACCGGGGCACCGGGGACCACGGTCCGCCTGGCCAACGGGAACGACGGCCAGCTGCCGCTCTCCTCCGACTTCCTCGGGCTGCCCGCCGACCTGGACGACGCCACGATCAAGGCGACCGGCCTGTGCGCGCTGGGCGATGTCGACGACATCGCCATCGAGGCGGTGCCCGACGCCGGGGCGCTGGACAGCCCGGACGAGCAGATCGCCGCCGCGAGCGCGCTCATCTCGCACTGCGAGTCCCTCCAGTACCGGTTCGCGATCATCGACGGCCCGCAGGGATCCTCGGTCAACGATATCCGTGACTTCCGGGGCAACTTCGACTCGAGCTACGCGGCGATCTACCACCCGTGGATTGAGATCATCGACCCGAACCAGCAGCTCATACCCGGGGCGCCGCCGCAGAAGCTGCTGCTACCGCCGTCCGGTTTCATGGCCGGCATCTACGGGCGCGTCGACGTCGCCCGCGGGGTCTTCAAGGCTCCGGCCAACGAGATCGTGCAGGGCCTCGACCAGTTCGAGTCCAACATCGACAAGGGCCGGGACGAGGTGCTGAACCCCGAGGGGATCAACGCACTGCGCTTCTTCCCCGACCGGGGGTACCGCGTGTGGGGCGCCCGGACGCTCAGCTCGGACCCGCTGTGGATCTACATCAACGTGCGGCGCCTGTTCATCTACCTCGAGCACTCAATCGACAAAGCCACCCAGTGGGCCGTCTTCGAGCCGAACAACGAGACGCTGTGGCAGAAGATCGCCCAATCGGTGAAGGACTTCCTCCAAGTCCAGTGGCTCTCCGGGGCGCTGCTCGGGGCGACCGCGGACCAGGCCTACTTCGTCCGCTGCGACCGCTCCACGATGACGCAGAACGACCTCGACAACGGCCGCATGATCTGCCTCATCGGCGTCGCCCCGACCAGGCCGGCCGAGTTCGTCATCTTCCGCATCGGCCAGTGGACCGCGGATGCCACCTCGTCCTAGCCCACCCGCGGTGACGGCGTCTTCATGAAAGGACAATCGCGTGGCCACGATACGTGAGACCCCCTACGGTCCCTACGGGGCGTTCAACTTCCTGGTCCAGTTCGGTGACGTGGCAGGCGGCGGGCCGATCGACGCCGGCTTCTCCGACGTCTCCGGGCTCGGCAACGAGATCAACTACTCCGAGTACCGCGAAGGCGACTTCATGGTCAACACGCCAACCAAGGTCCCTAACACCCACAAGCTCGACGAGGTGACGCTCAAGCGCGGGCTGATCGGCTCGACCGACATCTTCACCTGGCTGGCCGCGGTGCGAGACGGCGCCTATCAGCCGCGCACGGTCACCATCGTCCTGCTGGACGAGGCGCGCAACGCGGTGCTGAGCCTGGTGCTGAAGAACGCCCAGCCGAAGAAGTGGGTCGGCCCGACCCTGGCCGCCAAGGGCGGCGGGGAGGTCGCCATGGAGGAACTCCACCTCGTCCACGAAGGGATCGACTACCAGTGACCCCCGCCGTGCGGCAGGTGGCACCGTGACGGTCGCGCTCGGCGCGCCCGGCGTCATCTACGTCCCGCAGATCGCCCCCCGGGTCCTGGTCGGGGTGCGGATGGACATCGCCGCGTTCGCCGGCGTCGCGCCGCGAGGCCCCGCCTTCGAGCTGGCCGACCCGCACGCCTGGGCCTTCCCCGACGGGGTCGTCCGGACCAGGTCGGTCCCGGTCGTGGTGGAAAGCTGGGACGACTACGCTGAGCGGTTCGGTTCCTTCGAAGGCCCGGGACTGCTCCCCTACGCGGTCGCCGCCTTCTTCCAGCAGGGCGGCCAGCGCGCGCAGATCGTCCGGATCGTGCACGACCTCGACGGGGTGAGCGACGGGAGCGTGCCGGTGCCCGGCCGCTCCCGCTACGACTTCGGCGCCTCGCTCAGCGCGGTCGGCGGCGGGGTGGTCTCGCTCTTCGCGAGGAACGAGGGCTCGTGGGGTGACCACCTCACCGTGACCCTGAGCTTCGCCACGTCGCCCGTCACCTGCCTCGGCGCCGACCCCTCGGCGCTCGTCCTCGAGCCGCTCGCCGAGGTCACGCCTGGCGCCTGGCTCCGCCTGACGCTGCCGGACGGAAGCCGGGTGCTGCGCTCGGTGAACTCGGTTCTCACCCGGGGAGCGGCGGGCGCCGTCGGCTTCGAGCGGGTCGCCCAGCTCGACACGCCGGTCCCGGCGCCGGTATTCGTCGAGCGGATCGACGTCACGCTGGACGTCGTCGACGCTGACCCGCTGCGCGCCAGGAGCGAGCACTTCGAGGGCCTGGGCCTGCTGCCCGCGCATCCGAGCTGGATCGGGCAGGTGCTGCAGAACGGCTCGAACCTCGTGGAGCTCACCGGGTCGGCCGACGGCATCGTGCCCGGGGACGTGACGCTTCCGCGGCTGACCGCCTTGCTCGGGGCGCCGGGCGGGGACCGCTACGCGGCCGTGTCCCCTGATGACTTCTTCGGGACGCTGCTCGAGGGCGACGACGCTGCGACCGACGGCCTGGACGCGCTGCTGCGGGTACCCGAGGTGGCTAGCGTGGTGGTGCCGGACCTGTACTCGGCCGCTCCGGTGCCGGTGACCTCTCCGGTGGCCGATCCGCCCACCTTCGCCGGCGCCACCTTCGCCCCGTGCGTCGAGGCGCCGGCCAGCCCGGCGGTGACGCCGCAGCCGCCGGGCTTGGACGGGCTCCGCCTCGACCCGCTCGACGCCACCGAACTCGCCATCATCGTCACGCTCCAAAACCAGGTGGTCTCCTGCGCGCAGGCACTCGGGATCGTCGCGCTGCTTGACGCGCCGCCGGGCCTTACCCAGCAGGCGATCCTGCAGTGGCGGGCGGGCTTCGACTCCTCTTACGCCGCGGCCTATCACCCGTGGCTGCGCGCGCCGCTCGCGAGCACAGGATCGCCGCCGGTCACGGTGAACCCGTCCGCGTTCGCCGCCGGGATCATCGCGCGCACCGAGGCCGTGTACGGGGTGCCGCACGGCCCGGCGAACGAGCTCGCGGCCGGCGCCGTCGACGTCACCGACAGAGTCGACGCCGCCCGCCACGCGGTCCTACACCAGAACGGAGTCGATGTCTACCTGCTGCGCACCGACGGCATCTGGCTGATGGGCGCGCGCACGCTGTCGCGGGATCCCTCGTGGCGCCAGCTCAACGTGCGCCGCGTCGTGTCCCTGGTCGAGCGGACGATCATGTCCGAGCTCGCCTGGACGGTGTTCGAGCCGAACGACCGCGTGGTCCGCACGCGCATCGAACTGCTCGTCGGCGGTCTGCTGCGCCAGTTGTTCGCGCAGGGCGCGTTCGCGGGCGCCACCCCGGCCGAGTCATACTTCGTCCGCACCGCCTCCGATGCCGTCCTGCCCCTGGAGTCCGACGAGGGCCAGCTCGTCTGCCAGATCGGGCTCGCGGTCGCCGAGCCGCTGGAGTTCATCCTGGTCAGCATCTCCCGCAACGCCGAGGGCGCCTTGTCCGCGGAGACGTTCGGTGGCTGACAGCGTGCTCACGACGACCTTCCGGTTCCGGGTCTCGCTCCTCGGGAGCGCCGGGAGCGGCGCCTCCGGCGCACTGGGTACGGGCGGCTTCCAGGAGTGCACGGGACTCGAGGTCGAGATGGACGCGACCGAGTTCCCCGAGGGCGGCAGCAACGACGCCGTGGTGCAGCGGGCCGGCCGCGCCAAGTACACCAAGCTCGTGCTCAAGCGGGGGATGTTCGCCCCCGAGGGCGGCCAGGTCGACTCGCAGCTCTGGCAATGGCTCCAGGATGTGGTCAGCGGCGTCCGGCCCATCCGCCGCTACGACGGCACGATCCAGGTGCTCGGCGAGGCCCAGGCGGTCGTGGCCACCTGGACCTTCACCCGAGGGCTCCCGGCCAAGCTGGTCGGGCCGCAGCTCAATGCCAAGACGGGCGACGTGGCGATCGAGGAGCTGCACATCGCCCACGAGGGACTCCGGCTCGGTGGGCCATGACGCTGCACAAGGCCACGCTGCAGGAGATCGGCACCCAGCCGTCCCCGCGCCCGGTGCCGGTCCCGGGCACGCTGATCACGGTGCAGGTCAACCCGACGTCGCTGCGCCTGGCGCTCACCAACAACACCGATGTCGGCAAGTCCATCGGCCGTCCGAACACGACGTTCCAGGGCTCGTCATCCTCGACGCTCAGCTTCGACATGATGATGGACACGGCCGATCAAGGGACGACCAGCGAGCCCGTCGACGTCCAGTCCCTGACCGCGCAGCTGGAGCGCTTCATGCTGCCGAAGGCCGGCGAGCCCAAGGGGGTTCCGCCGCGGGTCCTGTTCAGCTACGGGAGCCTCCAGGTCGCCGGCGTCATGTCGGCGCTCAATCTGGAGTACGACCTGTTCTCGAGCACCGGCGTGCCGCTGCGGGCCAAGGCGTCGGTGACGATCAAGGAGCAGATGCCGCAGTTCGACGCCGACCTGCTCGGCGCGGGCGCGAACACCGGCAGCGCCGCGACGCCCGCCGCGCCCGCCCAGGTCGCCGGCGCTCCCGCGGCGAGCAGCCCCGCCGACCGGACCGGCACGGCGCTCGGAGGAGAGTCGGCGGCGGACTTCGCGACCCGGATGGGTCTTGATCCGTCCACCTGGAAGACCTTCGCGGCCGGCATCTCTGATCCGCTCAGCCTTGACGCCGGCCTGCAGATCGACTTCTCGTCCTCGGCCAGCGCGTCGGCGGGCATCGGCGTCCAGGCCGGCGCCACCGCGACCGGCAGCGGCGCGGACCCGGCCGACGCGACGACACCGGTCGACTCGCTGAGCCCGGCCGCGCTCACCGCGGCGGGCGGGGTGAGCCAGGCCATCGCCCAGCAGGCGCTCAGCCAGTCCGCCGCCGTGGCGGCCACAGCCCGGGCGGCGTTCGCGCCGACCGCGACTGGCACGGCGGGCGGCTCCGCGACGGCGGCCACAGCCGCGACGGCGGCCACGACGGCGGGCGCAGCGGCGAGCGGCGCCAGCCCGGTGCCGCAGTTCAGCCCCGACCCCAGGGCGACGAGCTTCGGCTTCGGAGTACCTCTGCGGCCGCTCATCCCGCTGCCGAACCGGGCCGCCGTGGCCCTCGTCCACGACGTCCCGCGCGGCCAGACCTGGCCTCCGCCCGGGACCCTCGGCGGCCCGGCCGTGCCCACCACCGGGCCCGTCACCGGGCCCGTCACCGGGACCACTCCTGGGCCGGGCCCCGCGGCCGGCGGATGCGGGTGCGGATGCGGAGGCGGGTCATGAGCGTGCATGTCGGTGAGGTCAGCTCGACCGTGGAGGTGGCGTCGGCGGGCGCGCCCGCGGCCAGCCCGGCCGGCCAGGCCGGGAAGCCGCTCGCGCCGACCTGGCCGGAGCTCGAGCGGCACCGGGCCATGGCCGCCGCCGAAGCCGAGTCACGGGCCCGCACGGAAGGAGGAGGATTCGATGTCTGAGGCCCCGCTTTACTCCAGCGCCGCGCCGGTGGTCAAGACGGGCGGCGTCCTGCAGCCCGACGTCGGCCGCGACCTGCTGCGCGCGGAGGTCGACGAGGGGACCGAGGGGCTTCGCCGGCTGGTGCTGCACGTGGTCGCGAGCGCCACCCGCCAGCCCTCGAGCGGCGACCTCGTCGAGTACCTCGACGGTTCGGTGTTCGACTTCGGCCGCTCCGTCGAGGTATCCATCGGCCCGGCGGGCAACGAGAAGATCGTCTTCAAGGGCACGATCTCGGCGCTGGAGGTCGGCTTCGAGCAGGGCGACGTGCCCCACGTCACGGTCCTGGCCGAGGACGAGCTGATGGGACTGCGGATGACCCAGACGTCGGCCACCTACACCCAGGTCTCCGACGCCGACGTCGCCCGCGCGATTGCCTCGCGGCACAGCCTCACCCCGGACGTGCAGCTGGACGGCCCGACCTACGACGTGGTGCAGCAGTTCAACCAGAGCGACCTCGACTTCCTCCGCGCCCGGGCCCGGCTGCTCGCGGGCGAGGTGTGGGCCTGGGACGGCACGCTGCACGTCTGCTCGCGGGACAACCGGCCGGGCACCGCGCTCACTCTCACCCAGGGGAACGAACTGCTGTCGGTCTGCGTCCGAGGTGATCTCGCACACCAGGCCGCGACGGTCCGGGTGTCCGGTTTCGACGCGCGGCAGCGCGACATGATCGACGAGACCGCCCCGGCGTCGACGATCCAGGCCGAGATCACCGGCGGGCGCACCGGGCCGCAGGTGCTCACCCAGGCGGTGAGCGCCCTGCGCGCGCACCGGGTGACCAAGGTCCCACTGGTGAAAGCCGAGGCACAGGCGTTCGCGAAGGCGGAGATGCTGCACCGGGCGCGGCGCTTCGTGACGGTCCGCGGCGTCACGGCCGGGTCTCCGGAGATGGTGGTGGGCAGCCGTCTCACCCTGGACCGCGTGGGGAAGCCGTTCAACGGCGACGGCTACTACGCCACCAGGGTGCGGCACACCTATGACCTGCACTCGGGCCACCGCACTCATTTCGATGCCGAACGAGCCACGGTGAATGCGTCATGACCGGCGCGTGCCCCGCGGGCGGGTCGCCCACCGGCGACCCGGGGACCGGGCGGTACTTCGGGCTCTACCCGGCGATCGTGACCGACATCATCGACGGGGACCGGCTGAGCCGCATCGAGGTCACGTTCCCCTGGCTCGGGTCCGACGGCGGTGCCGTCCGGGCGAAGGCCACGCTGCTGTCCCCCTACGCCGACGACGACCAGGGATTCGTCGCCCTCCCCGCGGCCGGGACCCAGGTGGTCGTCGGCTTCGAGGCGGGAGACCTGCGCCGCCCGTACATCGTCGGTTCGCCGTGGAACGGCCTGGAGATGATGCCGCTCACCCCCACCCGGCCGAACAACAAGCGCCTCATCAAGTCGCGGGCGGGCAGCCTGCTGGAGTTCGACGACACCAGCGGCGCGGCCAAGGTGACGATCTCGATGCAGAGCGGCCACACGGTCGTCCTCGACGACGGCGCTCAGCAGATCGAGATCCAGCACGCCAACGGTTCGCTGATCACCCTCGACATCGCCGGGCGCATCGCGATCCAGGCGAACGCCACGGTCGACGTCACCGCCGCGAGCCTCAACGTGCACGCGCCCGTCGCCACCTACGACGGGATCATCAACTGCACCACTCTCGTGGCCTCGGTCGGCGTCGTGTCGCCCAGCTACACCCCCGGCGCCGGGAACGTCTGGTGACCGGCATCGCCGCGCCGGCCGGCGCCCCCGCCCCGGTAGCCGACGGCCAGCAGCATCCCTGGATGCTCGTCGCGCCGTGGTGGCACTGGCCAGCGCAGACCGGGCACGGGCGGACGAGCCACCCGGCGCTGCAGAAGTACGAGACACCCGACCTGGTGAACACCTTCCTCGCCGATCCGCAGCTCCGGCTGCAGTTCCTGTCCAGCACCGACGAGGTGGTCAAGATCACCCCGGCGTCCTCGCCGATGGGCATCCCGGTCCGCACGCCGACCGGGATGCGCAAGCTCTATCTCGACACCCACCGCCGGCACTACCTGGTCACTTGTGAGCTGCACTGCGACGCGACCGGCTTCCCGGCCGTGACCCGGGACCAGATCTGCCAGTCCGGCTTCGTCATCCGGCGGCGGCTCTTCGACGTGCCGTCGCAGGAGCGGACCGCCGCCCGCGCGATGCTGCGCCGCCTGGCTGGAGCGCGGCAGCGCCTGGTGTCCGTCGAGACCGAGCTCGCGGCGACGCGGCCCCGGCAGGCCAGCGCGATGCACGTGGGCAAGCTCGAAGCCCGCCGGGAGGCGGCGGGCAACCTTGTCGCGCAGCAGCAGGCAGCGCTGCATGAGTGGGCCTCCGGCATCGGCCTGAACCGCCGGCTCGAGGGATGGATCCCCCGGGGCAAGGACGCCAGCGGCTGCTACGTCGACATTCCCTCGTGCCCGGGGGCCGGCACCGCCGCCGGGCTGGTGCCGCTGGCGGGGGTCGGCCGCTGGGCCGCCGTCGAGGAACTGCCGGACGAACTCAGGGAGGGATGGTTCCCGTTGTGCCCGCTCGTCGCCAACCCGGCCCAGCCGGACAGCGACGCCACCGGGGCCACGATCTTCTTCGGCCTCGTGCCCACCGGGTCAGCCGACGTCGACCAGTCAGGGACGGCTCGCTTCGACGACGCCAGCAGCTACGAGATCCGCTGCTTCGTCCGCCGCCACAAGCCCGCCTGCCCGCGGACCGGGCCGCAGTGCCACTGCCCGATCGTGTGGAGCGACCCGACTGAGAGCTACATGCTCGCCCCGCACTTCGACCTGCAGGGCACGGCGAACCGGCCGGTCACGGTGCAGCTGCCGGACCTCGCCGCGCTGCAGTCCGACGCCCTCACGCTGCCGCTCGGCTCGGCCGGCGGGATCATCATGAAGGCCCCGCAGAGCCTCATGCCGACGGCCACCTTCCCGCCAGGCGGTTCGATGGGATCCTCCGGCGAGATCTGCACGTTCGCCATCCCGCTCATCACGATCGTGGCCACATTCGTCTTCAAGCTGTTCCTCCCGGTCGTGATCCTGATCTTCCAGCTCTGGTTCATGCTGCTGCTCAAGTTCTGCATCCCGCCCGAGGCGAACCTCGACGCCGGCCTGGAGCAGGCCCTCGCGGCCCTGCCGCCGGATCTGTCGGTGGGCGCCACCTTCGAGGCCCAGTTCGGGGGCACGCTTGACCATGAGATCGACGAGCTGATGAGCGGGGCGGACCTCGGCAACGGTAAGGCAAGCCAGCTCCTCAAGAACACGCCGCCGCCCACGGACCGTATCCGGCTCGCGAAGATGATGCTGTCGGGCCCGATCAGCCCGATGCCGCCGTCGGACCTCATCTTCGCCCCGCACGTCGACCGGTCGACGGTGCTGCCATGAGCATCAGCACCGGCCCCGCGGGCCCGCCCTCCGGCTCAGGGAGCGCGGGCGACCGGCTTGGTACCGGCGTCGCCTTCCCGTTCGTGCCCGATCCCGTCACCGGCTCGCTCAACTGGTCGTCAGGCGCGGCCCTGGTCCGGCAGTCGATCCGGCTCATCCTGGAGACCGGGCTGACCGAGCGCGTCATGCGCCCGACGTTCGGCGTCGGCTTGCGGAGCTACCTCATGGACCCGAACACCCCGGCGACCCGGGCCCAGATCGTGCTCGACGTGCAGGCGGCCCTGCAGGCCTGGGAGCCCAGGATCACGGTCACCTCGGTCACCGTTACGCCCGGCGCCGATCCCGCCGAGGCCCTGGTCACCGTCGCGTACGTACACGTCCGCGACCTGAGCCCGGGTTCGGTCACGGCGACCGTGCCGACGTCGGGCACGACCGGGGGGTCACCGTGAGCCTGCCGGTCCCGGTCCTGGACGACCGTACCTACGACCAGTTCGTGGCCGAATTGCTCGGCCGGATCCCCGCCTACACCTCCGAGTGGACGAACCAGCAGGCCAGCGATCCGGGCGTCACCCTGCTCGAGCTGTTCTCGTTCCTCGGGGAGAACCTGCTGTACCGGTTCAACCAGATCCCGGACGCGACCCGCCTGTGGCTGCTCCGCATGCTCCAAGTACCGCCGCAGCCAGCCCGGCCTTCCGGTGGCCTGATCACGCTCAGCCAGCAGAGCCCCTCACTCGACCCGCCGCCCCAGGTGAACCAGGCAAGCACGGTGCGGGCCGGCACGCTGCCGTTCGAGACGCTCAACGACGTCACCTCACTGCCCGTCACCGCGCGGGCGGTGGCCAAGATGCCGGCCCCGGCGCCCACCACGCCCGAGCTCGTGGCCGCGGTCGAGCGGGCCATCGACGCCCGGGGCGGGCTGGCCCAGAGCGAACTGCCGGTCTTCTACGCACCGCAGACGCTGAAGACCTCGCCGGGCGCGACGGGCGTCGACTCGCTCCAGGTCGCCCAGAGCGTGAACGGAACCCTGTGGCTCGCCGTCATCGCGGCCGACGGCGTGAGCCCGGCCGACCTGCTGACGCCGGCCAGCCCGCTGGACGGGGCGCTCCTGAGTGTGGGCCTGTGGCTCACCGACCAGTACCCCACGATGGCCCAGGCGGACCCGTGCGGCGGGCTCAACCCCCCGGCGCCGGCCAGCCAGGCGGCACCCGCGCCGACGATCAACTGGCAGATCTCGGTCGCCCACACGGCAGACGACGGCGATCCCGCGTACGTCCAGGCGGAACTGGACGGCGACAGCACCACGGGCCTCACCACCGGCGGCGTGGTCACGATCAGGGTGCCGGCCGGCCTGACCGCGAGCGGCTGGCCGGTCGGCACGGTAACCCCGCCGAGCCCCGACCTGGCCGGCACCGGCGACTGGCCGCCCGTACTTGACGACAACCCGCCGGTCGTGTTTTGGCTGCGGGCGTACCCCGCGAACGCCGCGACGGCCATCCCCGACCTCTCGTTCGCCGGCGTCAACGCCGCCACCGTCGACCAGATGCAGACCGCGGGTCCGGAATTCGTCGGCACCGGGAACGGGATGGCAAGCCAGCAGCTCAGCCTGGTGAACGGCTCGGTCGACCCGGCGAGCCTGGTCCTGCAGGTCGAGGAGCAGCAGGTCTGGGTTACCTGGACGCGGGTCGATACCCTCGCCGGGGCCGGCCCGAACGACCGGGTTTACCTGCTGGACGCCGCAAGCGGCACCGTCACCTGCGGCGACACGATGCGGGGGCGCGCGTTCCAGGTCGGCCAGCGGATCCGGGCCCTCAGCTACCGCTGCGGCGGAGGAAGCGCCGGCAACGTCGCGCCGGGCGCGATCTCGACCATCGACGGCGGCGCGGCAGTGACGGTGACGAATCCGTTCGCGCTGGCCGGCGGGGCCGACGCCGAGACGATCGACCAGGCGATGACGCGGATCCCGGCCGAGCTGTCCAACCACGACCGCGCGGTCACCGCGAGCGATTTCGCCCAGCTCGCCGCCATCCAGGGCGTGGGCCGGGCCGAATGCCTTCCGCATTTCTACCCGCCCACCCTCGACCAGCAAGCGGCGGGCGTGGTCACGGTCATCGTCTGGCCGAGCGCCGACCCGCTGCACCCCGGCGCGCCGGTGCCGGACCGCGCGCTCCTGTCCGCGGTGTGCGCCCAGCTGGACCCGCGTCGGCTCGTCACCACCGAGCTGTACGTGGTGCCGCCCACCTACCATCAGATCGCGGTCTCGGTGGGAGTGCACGCCCAGCCCGGCTACAGCGGCAACGCCGTCTGCAGCTGGGTGCAGACCGTCCTGACCCAGTACCTGTCACCCATGCCCCCGCAGGGCCCGGCCGGCGCCGGGTGGCCACTCGGCCGCCAGGTGTTCGGCCCGGAGCTCATGGCCGCCGCGCTGCAGGTCGAGGGCATCGACTACCTGGAGCCCGTCCAGCTCGCCGAACTCGACGACAACGGCAACTGGCAGCCCGTGGACCCGTCGCAGCCCATCGCGCTCCAGCCCTGGGAGGTCGTCCAGCTGTCGTCCATTACCGTCGTCACCGGAACGCCGCTGCCCCCGGGCCAGGCCATCCCCGCACCGCCGCCGCCGAGCACGCTGCTGCCGATCCCCGTCCCGATGGACCAGTGCTGACATGGCCCCGGCACGCTCGCTCGCAACGGTCTGCACGACCGATCAGTGGCTCCGCTGCAGCCACCAGAACACCGCCCTCGACCTGGGCGGGGGAACGGTCTCACTGGCCTGGCAGCCGCCGGCGGAGGCCATCTGGACCGGGTCGGGCGCCAGCGACCCGGCCGGCCTGGCCTTCGACCCCGCTGGCTGCCTCTACCACGGCGACCTGCCGACCGGGCAGGTACAGTGGATCGCCTGGCAGCCCGGCGACCCGCTCTCGCTGCGCGGCGAGCAGCCCCCGGCCGTCGACCTGCTCGCCGAGCCTGGCCCGCCGTCATTCGGTCAGTTCGAGGCCGAGTCGGGCCCGCCCCGCCCGGCCCTGGCCCCGTCGTCGATCGCGGTCGACCTCGGCCAGCACCTGTACGTCCTGGACGGCGCGACCGGCACCATCTGGGTCTTCGATCTCGACGCCCGCGTCGCGTTCCGCCACGCTTCGTTCGCCGCGCCGGCCACCGGCCTGGCCGGCGCGGGCACCGCCGTGCTCGTCGCGGTCGCGGACCGCGACCAACCGCTGTTCCGGCTCGAGGCACGCCGCGATCCGGTCCCGGTCGTGGTCCCCCCCGCCGCGCTGGCGGGCGTAGACCCGGGCGCGCTCCCGGTCGCGGTCGCGTGCGGTGCCGCCGGACAGGTCTGGATGCTGTGGCGGTCGGCGGCCGGCCAGAGCTGGGCGGTACCAGCCGCCGCCGGGCCGACCCAGGCGCCGCTCGGCCCGTTCTCGTGGGCCAGCGGCATCGCGCTCGACGGGGCGGGCAACGTGGTGATCGCCGGCCCTCCCGGTGACGACTTCCGCTCGATCGCGGCCGGCGGCGTCAGCGCCGAGAATCCCCCGCTGGATGCGCGCAACTACGACGGCCGCGGCATCACGCGAACCCCCGACGGCCGCATCGGCTACTGGACGAGCGCGGGCTTCCGTCTGGCCGTGGCCGCCCGCCTCGCCTACGCCCCGGCTGGGTACGTGGATGTGTTCGAGCTCGATGGCGGTGACTACCGTCAGCGCTGGGGCCGAGTCTTCCTCGACGCGTGCATCCCGGACGGTACGTCGGTTGAGATCGCGTGCGTGACCGCCGACGATGAGCCGGGGATCTACGCGCCGAACGGGGACAGCGTTCCCCGCATCGTCCCGGCCAACGTCGACCCGGCGAATCCGAATGTCCCCCTCGCCACCCCGCCCCTGGTGGCGGCCGACCTCGCGCCTGCGCCCGGGGCCACCCATCCGGTCCGCTACCGCGAGGTCGGCCGTGAGGTGCCGTGGCTGAGCCGGGATCCCGGCGACCCATTCGAGACCTACGAGGGTATCGTGAACGCCGAGCCGGGCCGGTATCTGTGGGTCCGCCTGGTGCTCAAGGGCAACACGACGCTCAGCCCGCAGATCCGCGGCGTGCGGATCGAGTACCCGGGCACCGACTGGCTCGGCCGCCTCCCGGCGGTGTTCTCCGAGGACCCGGCCGGGGCCGACTTCCTCTTCCGCTACCTGTCCCTGCCCGATGGCGAGCTGGCCGATCTCGACGCCCGGGCCGCAGCGCGCGACCTGCTGTTCGAGCCGTTTGGGGCCCCGGCCGAGGCACTGAGCTGGATCGCCTCGCTGTTCGGCCTGGCCCTGGACGAGCGGTGGAGCGAGGGGGCGCGGCGCCAGCTCCTCGCCGAGGTCATCTGCCTGTGGCGCCGGCGCGGGACGCTCGGCGCGCTGACCCGGATGCTCGAGATCTACCTCGGCGTCCGGCCGGTGATCATCGAGTCTTGGCGGCTGCGGGCCATGGGCGGAGCGGGCGGCGGTACCGGCGTGGGCCAGGTGGGCGGCGGCCTGGTGGCGGGCGATTTCGCGCAGTACGCGCACCGCTTCTCGGTGATGGTCCCGCGGCTGCTCGACGAGGACCAGCAGCAGTGCGTGGCCGAGCTCCTCGACCTCTACCGTCCGGCACACACGCTGTACGACCTTTGCACCGTCGGGGCCGGCATGCGCGTGGGACTCGGCCTGCACGTCGAGCTGACCTCCGTCGTCGGCCCGGCCGCCGGGTGGCGCCAGCTCCGGGTCGGCGGGACGCGTCTGGGCACCGACGCCGTCGTCGGCCGCCCGCGGCAGGGAATCCGGCCGGGCGGCTCCCGGCTCGGGATCGACTCGAGGACCGACACATGAGCGCGACGACCGTCATCGACCACCTCGGCGTCCAGTGGCGTCCGCTCGACGCGAGCCTTCGGGATCCGGCCCGCTTCGACCGGCTCAGCCGGGCCCTGGCAGGCGGGCCGCTCGACGCGGCCCTCGACGCCGTGGCCCGCCACGGCGAGGTCATCTGCATCCGGGCCGTCCAGGTCCCGCCGGTGCGGATAACGGCCGACGTGACCGACGACGAGCTCCTCGGCAGCCTCGCCGCGGCGATCGCCGCGGCCATCGGGACGGCCGCAGCAGACACCGGTGAGCAGAAGACGTGCGTCCGTTACCGCTCCCGCGCCCACGCGGCGCTCGACCTGGCCATGTCCCTGGCCCGCGGTGACCACCGGCGGGAGTGGGCCTGGCGCCAGCTCGGCCTATGGCCCGATCCCGGTGACCCAGCGGCGGCGGGCGAGCACGTGGCCGCCGCCCTGGTCGAGACCCCCGGCACGGTGACCGGCCTGCTGTCGGCGGCCGCCGGGGCCGGCGTGCTGGGCTTCCTGGCCAGTCTGCTCGGCCCGGGCCGCCTGGACGCTGTGGTCCGGGCCGCCTGGACCGCACAGGGCTGCCCGCTGCCGGGCTGGGACGACCTGTTCGGGCCTGCCGCCGCGCCGGACGACGCCGACTTCGCCCAGGTCACGGCCCTTCTGGCCCGGGGTGCCCTGGGTCGGGAGCTGCTGCGCGGCGCCGGGCTGCCGTCGCGGTCGGTCGCGGCCGCCAGCGCGGCCGCCCTCCTCGACGCCGAGCCGTCGCTCTCGCTCAGGCCCGTGACCCGGGTCATGCCCCTGGTCACCGCGGCGGCGCTAGTGTCGCTCGGCCGCGGCCGCAGGCGCGACGACTGGGAAAGCGGCATGGCCGGGTCGCGGTCGGCGGGGGAAGACGAAGCCGGGGCCGTGCCATCGCCCCCGGCGAACGGCGCCCGGCGCCAGCCTGCGACCACGCCGCAGCCAGGGAGCGACCCGCCGGCCGCCGAGACGACCGCGGACTCCGCCGCCACGGCGTCTGCCCGCGGCGTCGCGACCCAATACGGCGGCCTGCCCTACCTGCTGCACCTCGTCGGCCGTTGCGGCCTGCCGGAGCGCGCCGCGGACGGCGAGCTGGCCAGCACCGGCCTCGTCCGGCTCCTCTACGAGGTCGGCCTCCGGATCCTGGGCCGGCTCGTCGGCCCCGGCCAGGTGCCCGACCGTGAGGATGCTGCGCTGGCGTGCTTGTGCGGGCGAGCGCCGGAGGCTCGCTGGCCTTCGGACATCGGCGCCGGTAACCTGGGCCCTCGTGTCGGCCAGGTGGCCGACGCGCAGACGGAGCGGCTGATCGCGGCGCTCCGGGCGGCAATTGAGCCATCCGCGCTGGCCGCGGCCCCCGAGCAGGACCTGCTCGCCGCGGTCTGCCGCAGGCAGGGCCGGATCGTCGCCGACCCCGGCTGGATCGACGTCCATCTGGACCTCGCCGAGGTGTCGACCGACGTCCGGCGCTCAGGCCTCGACCTCGACCTCGGCTATCTCTCCTGGCTCGGCTGCGTCGTGAGGTTCGTCTATGGCTGAGACCGTCATGCTCGATGTCAGCGCGCCCGATCCGCCGCCGGTGTCCGCGGCCCGGACGCCGGCGCCGCCGGCCATGACCGCCGGGCTGCGGCTGCACCTCGCTGTCCTGCGCATGGCCGGACGCCTGGCCGTGCTGCTCGAAGAACTGGCGCCGGGCAGCGAGGAGCCGGCCTTCCTCCGCCTGCTCGCCAAGGAGGCGGGCGCGGGCGGAACGGACGGATCGGTACTCGACCTGCCCGCGGCGGCCGCCGCCCAGCCGGTGGACCGGGTGGCGGCGCGTCTCGGCCTCGACGCCCTCGACCTTGACCTGCTCATGCTCGCCGCACTCCCGGGCGAGCAAGAAGGGCTCGCGGCGATCGTACGCAACCTGCACCCCGAGCACCGGCCGGCCCTCACGGGTGGGCTGGTCGCCGCGCTCGCCGAGGCGGGACTCATCGGCTCGCTCCCCGCCGGCACGCCGGCTGGCCGACGGGAAATGATCCGCGAGCGCCTCACCTCCGGCGTGCTCGGACGCAGCGGGCTCGTCCGGCTCGACCGGGCCGCCCCGTTCGCGGAGGCGTCATTCGTGCCGGGCCCGGCGGTCTGGGACGCCCTGCGGGGCGAGGACCTGTGGCCGGCCGGATGCCGGCCGCGGGCGCTGCCGGTGGCCCTGGTAGGGCTCGGCCCGTGGGCGAGCGCCGGGGCGCCGCTGGCGGCCGTCGAAGCATTCCGCCGCCTCGAGCCGGTGGTGGTGGTCACGTCCTGTGCCCGCCCAGCCGCGGCTGCGGCTCGGGTGGCCGCGCTCGCCCACCTCGCCGGCCGGCCCGCCCGTGTCGTCGCGCACGCTCCCGCCGCGCCCGGCTGGATGTCGCTGGTTGCCCTGCATGCGCTGGCGCGCGGCGTGATCCCGGTGGTAATCCCGGACGGCACCGACCACCTCGATGCCGAGCTGGACGCCGTGCCGTGGCCGGTCGCCGTGTGCCTGGGCGAGGGAACCTCGATCCGGTCCTGGCCCCGCCCCCTCATCGAGATCCCGGTGGTGCCGCTCGGCCTGGAGGATCGGCGGGCCGCGGCCGAGGCAACCTTCCCCGAGCTCGGGGCGTCGGCGCGGACAGACGGCCTTCCGGTCACCGAGCCGGTGGACTTCGCCGAGACCGCAACGAACCTCCGGGCGGCGAGCCGCCTCACCGGGCACCCCTGCCGCGACCGTGACGTCAGGTCGGTGCTTGACCGTCTCGGCGCGCCGCCGCCGACCGGCGCCATCGTGGTCCACCCAGTGGCCACGTTCAACGACCTCGTGGTGTCCGCGGACGTCATGTCTCAGCTCCTCGAGGCGGCCGCGCGCCTGGAGCACCGGGAGATGGTGCTGGAACGCTGGGGTTTCCTGGCTGGCCGACCCGGCCGGGAGGGGCTGCGGCTGCTCTTCCACGGCCCGCCGGGGACCGGGAAGACGCTGGCTGGCGAGGTGCTGGCCCGCGCCCTCGGCCGTGACCTCCTGGTCGTCGACCTGTCCCGGATGGTCTCGAAGTGGGTGGGAGAGACCGAGAAACACCTGGCCGCGACCTTCGAATCAGCCGAGCGCACCGGGTCGGCCCTGCTCTTCGACGAGGCCGACGCCTTGTTCGGCCGGCGTACCGAGGTCGGCGACGCCAGGGACCGCTACGCCAACCTCGAGACGGCCTACCTGCTCTCCCGGATCGAGCGCTTCGAGGGCCTCGTCGTGCTCGCCACCAACCTCCGCCAGAACCTCGACGGCGCGTTCGCGCGGCGCCTCGACTTCATCATCGGGTTCGATCCGCCGGACGCAGGCCAGCGGGCGCAGTTGTGGCGGCGGCTGCTGCCGCCGGGCGCGCCGCTCGATCCCGGTGTCGACCTCGAGCGGCTCGCGGCGCTGTACGCGATTCCCGGCGGGATGATCCGCAGCGCGGCCGTCTCGGCCGGGTACCTCGCCGCCGCCGACGGCTGCGTCATCACGGCCGGCCACCTCGTCCACGCCATCCGGCGTGAGTACGCCAAGGCGGGCCAGCACTTTCCCGGCGAGCCACAGCTCGGCTCCGCCCGCCAGCCTTTGCCGACATCTCCTACCTGAGGAGAGGACCATGCCTCCGCCCACGACACTCACCGGCTACTACACCGAGGCGAGCACCTACGCCGACAACGCCGCAACGTCCCGTCAGGCCACGGTGACGCAGGCGAACGCCGACCTGGCGACCGCCCAGGCCGCGTTGGCCACGGCCACGTCGAACCTGACGACGGACCAGCGGGCGAACGCCGCCCTGCGGATCACGCTGTCCCAGGCTGCGCTGCCCTCCGACGCCTCGAACCTCGTCGCCGAGCTGCAGCAGAACATGATCCAGACCCGGATCGACCAGGCGGCCGTCGGCACCGCCAGCGACGTGGCCGGCACGGCCACCCGCGCGCAGCAGGCGGCCATGGCCGGGCTCGCGGCGGCCCAGCAGGCCCAGCAGCGGGCCACTGTGGCGCTGACCGCCTCGCAGGCGAATGACAGCGAGATCGCCCAGTGGACCCAGGCGGTCAGCGGCTCGTCGGTGACCGGCGCCCTGGCCGCGGTCAACGACCCGTCGGTCGCCACCTCGCTCAGCGACGCGGGCAGCGCCCTCGAAGCGATCATCGGGACGGGGATGCTGCAACTGTTCCGGCAGCGCCGGGACGACTTCCTGGCCTCCGCGGCCGCGAGCAAGGCCTCCGGGGCGACGGCCTTCGGCGCGCAGAACGCGCTGCAAACGGCGCACCAGCCGCTCCTGGCCGCGGTGAACCAGGCCGAGGCCGCCTACACGGCCGATGTCCAGGAACTGCAGGACCTCGCCACCAAGGCGGTCGCGGACATCGACTCGGCGCTCGCCGCGTTGACGAGCGCGGTCAACGTCGGCTCGCTCCCGGCCAGCGAACAGCAGCCGATCACTGCCGCCACGCCCGCTGCCCTGGCCCGGGTCCCCGCCGAGAAGGCCGTGTTCGCGGCCAAGACGCAGCTGCGAACGGATCAGGCGAGCCTCGAGTCGATCGCCTTTGCCGCCTACGAGTCGAATCCGGACTTCGACCCGGAGACCGACCCGTCGGCCACGGCCGCGCGCACGGCGATCGCCAACGACAAGACGGCGCTCGCCACCGCGGAGGCTACCCTCGCGGCGGGCCAGGCCGACATCGACAACTATCAGGTCCTCATCCCCGAAGCCGTCATGCAGCTGGTCGTGGCGGTCATCGAGGCGGAGACGACGATCGCCGGCTACCAGGCCGTGAGCGTGAGTACGCTGCTCACCGACCTGGCCGCCAAGGAATCGGCGTACGCCGGAGCCCTCGACGCCCGCCTCACCTACCAGCGGTCGAGCGCGCTGATCGCGGACAAGCTCAGCTGGCGCCAGGGCACGGCCGCCGCGGCGGCTCAGGTGGGCCAGGCCCGTGAGAACGCCGCCATCCGCGGAGCGCTGTGAGGAGGCACCCATGTCAGTGACCAGCGAGACGAGCGGCGATTCCCTGGCCACCACGCTGCCCGCCAACCCGTTCACCGATCTCGCCGTGCAGTTCGGGATGCTGCTCGGCGTGGCCGACTTCGACGCGCTGGCCGCCAACCCCCGCGGGAAGATGCGGCTGCACAATGCGTGGTTGCACGGCCAGGGGGTGATCTGGGGCTACCCAGTGTCGGTGGACAGCCCGAGCCGGGAACTCCGGGTCGGGCCCGGACTCGCGCTCGACGCCGTGGGCCAAGAACTGTACCTCTCGGTCAAGTCCTGCCTCGACCTCGGCGCCTGGTTCGACACCACGTCGGCGGACCAGAGCGCCGGACTGACCGTGACCACCAACGAAGACGGCAGCGTCAGCTTCGACGCCTATCTCGTGGTGCGCTTCGCCGCCTGCCTCGCGCAACCCGTGCCCGCCATGACGTCGCCGTGCGACGGGTCGGCCAGCGACACCGCCTACTCCAGGGTGAACGAGACGGTCGAGCTGCTGCTCATGCCGAACCAGGCCCCGCCGCGCCAGGTCACCTACCCCGAACTGCGCGGACTGCTCGGCGTGCCCGCGGCCGGGCAGCCCGACCAGATCGTGCAGGACGCACTGGCGGCCATCGCCGCGCTGCCGCAGAACCAGCGCGCGCAGGGCTGGCTGGACCAGCTCCGGACCATCCTGGCCAGCGAGATCGAGGGAATGGCGCCGCCCGGCTTCACGAACACCCAGGCCGGCTCGTCGCTGCTGTTTCCCGTGGACGAGCCGGCCGATGTCGTGCTCGCGCAGCTCACCGGCATCACGCTTACGCCGGCGACGGGCGGGACCCGGACCGCCTCGGTCACCACCATCGATACCAGCGTCCGCTGGAGCCATGTGCCGACCGCTACCATCGCGGAGCTGCTGGCCGCGATCGGGGCCCCGGGCCAGGCGGGCGGGACGATCACGGACGCGGGGGGCCCGAGGATCGACCCGTCTACCGCGGCGTGGGCCGGCGATTCCGTCGTCGTCGGCATCATCGGGACCTTCCTCCCCGGGACCCTCGCGGCCGGCACGTCCGTCGCGTCTATAGATCCTGCCGAGCCGAACGGCGGATGGACGCAGCTCAGCTACACGTCGAGCTTCGACCCGGGGAGCAGCAGGCTCGCGTTCGCGCTGACTCCACCGCCGGCGTCCGGCCAGTGGGTCCGGGTTCTGGTCCGGGGAACGGGTGCGTCACCGGTGATGGGCGCGCCCGGAGCGGCCGGAGCACCGCCGGTGGCCTTCGCCGGCGTGGTGGGCGGACCCCCGTCAGGCGCGGCAGCGGGCGCCGACGTGGCATTCCTGATCGAGAGGAGCTGACGATGAGCACGCCAACCAGCCCGACCGAGCAGCTTTCCGGGCCTGTCGTCCTGACGGGCGTCATGCCCGGTTACGCCGTCATCCCGTCACCAACCCCGCTCACCTTCCTCAACTACTACGACGGCAAGTTCCTCCAGGCGAGCGATCTGCGCCAGGAGCAGCTCGCGACGCAGAGCATGATCCAGCTGTCCAACCAGGCGGCGGGGACCCCGGGACCCAGCTACGGCTTCGACATCACGCTCGGCAGTGGCGACACGCTGACGCTCGGCCCCGGCCTCGGAGCCGACCCGCAGGGTCGGGTGCTGTACCTCCCGCAGAGCGTCAACGTCGCGGTCAGCGACCTGCTCGCCTCGATGCAGGCCCCGGGCGGTTCAGGCAGCGCGTCCCAGGCGTCCTCCGGCGTCGCGGGCAGCGCGGCCATAGGCGCGGCGCCGGCCGCCTTCCAGCCGTGCGACCTTGCCGTCTCGGCGCCGTCGGCCACGCCAGTATCGGGTGTCGACCTGTACCTGGTCACGCTGTCGGCCGCTGAAGGGCTCTGCGGCACCGACGAGGTCTTCGGGCAGCTGTGCCAGGCCGCCTGCGTCACTGCCTCGGACCGACCCTGGCGGATCGAAGGGATCCTTCTCGGCCTGGTGCCGCTGACGCTGGGCCAGCTCGCCACCTCCACAACCGTAGTGCTCACCCAGGCCCACCTGCGATCGCAGGTCGCCTCGGCCTACTACGCGGCCGAGGCAGCCGCCGGCGCAAGCCTCATCTCCGCGGCGGGCCTGGCCGCGGGCGCCTGGTGCCTCGGCGCCACACCGGTGGCCGGTGACGCGATCTACCTCGGCGTCCTGGCCCGTTCCGGCGGATCAACCGTCTTCCTCGACGAATGGACGGCGCGGCGGGAGCGTATCGAGACATCCCCCCAGCGTTACTGGGCCTTCCGCATGGCGATGCGGCCGTGGAACGTCTTCCTCGCCCAGGTTCTCCAGTTCCAGTGCCAGCTGAAGGACGTGCTAAGCAGCATGGGTGCCGCCGGCCTGGTGGCAAGCCCGATCAGTCAGGCCATGACGCTGCTCGGTCAGTCCGCAACGCTCATCGACCAGCTGCAGCAAGCCGCGCCCGCCGGGCCCGTCGAGGCCGCGCCCGCCGCACCGGCCCAACCCGCGCCCGACGCACCGGCCCAACCCGCGCCCGCCGGGACCACCCTGGAGCAGGCCGTCGCGGACTACCGCCAGGAAGTGAGCGACATCCTGGCCGGGCGCGCCCTCCCGTCCGCCCACGGCCTGATCGACGCTGGCATCATCGAGCTCCCGCCGGTCGGCTACCTGCCGATCGACCTGACCTCCCAGACCGCCCTCGAGGCGCAGGTGTCCCAGCTCCTTGGGGCCGGTGTCGACCTGCGTTTCTGCGTGATGCGGCACGACGAGGCGGGTGCCCAGCTCACCCGGGGGCAGCACCTCGACCGGATCTCGCTGCTGGCCGGCCTGGACGATCCCAGCCAGGTCCAGCCAGTCGACATCCTCGTCCCCGACGGCACCTGGCCGACCGCGACCAGCATTGCGCCGGCGCAGCCCAGCATCAAGCCGGCCCTGGACTGGGTGCTGTTCCGCCGCCGGAGCGACGTGAACTGCGGTCCTCCGCCTCAGCAGTTCGACACGGTCACGCTCTATGTCACGCCGACGGCCGGCCTGCCGACCGCCCGGGAGGAGTGGGACGTGCTCAGGGTTAACAAGGGGCAGAGCCTGAAGTGGACGAAGGTCGGCGAGCTGCAGTTCGATACCGGGGCGGCGTCGCTGGTGACACCCGCCGCGACGGTGCAGGGGTCATGGAGCACGGCGACGCAGGACTTGTTTAGCGCTGCGGGCAGCGCTGCGCGGGTATTCGGCGCCGCGTACGCGCCGGCCGCGAACTCGTCCGATCCCGTCGCGCTCGGCCGGGCCAGCAACCTGGTGGCCGCGCTGCCCCCCGCGGCCAGCAGCAGCCAGTCCGTGGCGTTCGCGGCGCTCACTACCTCGCCCGAGCCACTGGAGACCGGTGCTGTCGGCGCGCTGTTCGTCGTCGCCTGGCCGCAGACGGTCACGGTCGGGGTCTGGTCGACAATACTGCTGCAGGAGCAGGCCGACGAGGAATGGGCCCTGATCACCGGCCCGGGGACGGGAGCAAGCGGGACGGGCTGGGTCAGCGCGGGTACAGCGGTGCTGACCGTCGAGACACCGCCGAGTATCGTGTCGTGGGTCGGCGCGCCGCCGGCGGGCACGGGCGTCATTCATGCCGGATACTCGCCCGGGTCTCTGGTGACGGGGGCAGCCGGAGTCCAGGCTCTGGTGAACCAGGTCGGCGGGATTCTCACCACCGCGATCGCGGAGGTGACGAACCCCCCACAGGCCGTCGTCGCCGGCCAGGACGGCGCCGTCTTCCTGATTGTGCTCCAAGTGATGCAGTAACGCGATGGCCGACCGCGATCACGCGCCCGACAGCGAGCGCGCCCACGACAACGACGCGCTTCGCCGGGTCAGGGCCCCGGCGAAGGAGGCAGGCGCGACGTCGGCCGCGGGGGGCGCGGCCCCTGCGCGCGCCGCGGCACCGGAGGCTACGCGGTCATCTGGTGCCGGCTCGCTCGGCGCGCGCCAGGTGAAGGCGAAGATGGTGGCCGGCGCGGCCTCCGATCCGGCCGAGCACGAGGCGGACCGCAAGGCCGACCAGGTGATGCGGATGGCGGCGCCGGAGCAGAACCGCCCGGCCGCCGTGGACCCGACGGTCGCCGAGGCGTCGTCACAGGGACCGGGCCGGGCTACCTCCGTTCCGCCCGAACCCCAGCGCCCGGCAGCCGGGACGGCGCCAGGTCCGGCCGCCGGGACCGCATCCGGGCCGCTCCGGAGGCAGGCCGTCGCGGATCATGATCCGCACGGCGGGAAGGCGGTGCCGGACGAGACCGAGCGCTACCTCGACCGGTCCCAGGGAACGGGCACCCCGCTCCCCGACGGGACCAGGAGGTATTTCGAGACGCGGTTCTCCGCCGATTTCGGCGGGGTCCGCGTCAACGACGACGACGCCGCCGACCGGGCGGCCCGGTCCATCGGCGCCCTAGCTTTCACCCGGGGCAGCGACATCTGGTTCTCGGCCGGTACCTACGACCCGGTCACCGATGACGGCCGGCGATTGCTCGCCCACGAGCTTGCCCACATCGCCCAGCAGCACCCCGGCATCGGCCGCCAGGCAGGCGAACGGCCGGGCGAGCGGGCAGGCGCCGCACCCCCGCCCGCCGCGGCGAAGGCCCCGGCGGCCGGCGGCCCGGTGATCCGGCGGGCCCCGGCGTCATCGAAGGACACCGGCAAGGACAAGCCCGCGCCCAAGGGCACGATCGACACCACCAAGCTCACGCTGGAAATCGATGAGCTCCCGGTACCGGCCTGGAAGGCGGTGCCGCCCTACTCGACGGCACCGCTGCGATGGCGGAGACCCGCCGAGGGCCGGCCCAATGACCAGCGGTCGATCTGGCTCTCTGATCCAGGCCTTCGCGGCCAGGCCACCCAGGGCGTCAAGCAGCGCGTCACCGAGCTCAAGCTGGGAAGTCCGCCGTATTACCTCCAGGGGCACGCGACGAAGGCTGAGAGCAGCTTCGTGTTCGTCGGATCCGCGGAGGACATCGGCGCGGCCATCGTCATCCCGCCGTGGGACAAGGACCTCAGCTTCCACCGCTTCGACGTCGACCACATGAAGGAGTGGCAGCTCGGCGGCGACAACCTGATCGACAACATGTGGCTCCTCGATTCGAGCGTGAACAGCAGCTCGGGCTCCACCATCAAGAACAACATCAGGGACCAGGTCGACGCGTTCCTGGCCGACCCGGCCCTCGCAAATCCGCCGTCGTTCCAGGACGTCCGCACCAAGTACACCGTGACCTTCGGCCGCCCGACCCCTCAAGCGGCCAAAGGGCCGAAGCCGAGCGACAGCTGGGCCCGGGACGAGATCGGGAAACCCGCGCACGTCCGCGGGCTCGAGCCGGTCCCGGATAACAAGCTGGCCGATGTCAAGGGGAGCTCCACGCAACTGGTCATCTACCAGCGTGCGGGCGGCGGTCAGGTGCGCAGGATCCCGCTGCACGGCCGCACCGGTGCCGCCACGAACTGGAAAGGTCGCGGTTACCAGATCACCTCGGTCACCTGGGGGCTCGATGGCCCGTCGCCGGGTAGTGGCCCGGTCGGCAAGATCAAGGGAATGGCGCTCAAGGACAGCAAGGTGGTGGACGACGCCGAGCTGGACGTGGACATCATGGGCATGACCGGTGTCGCCTACGGCGGCTTCGTCGACCGGGATGCCATCTCGCGCATGCGCCGCGGGATCATCAACGCGAAGTTCGCCTCCCCGGTGGAATTCCCCGACCTTGAGTTCGACCTGGAGAAGGGCCTCATCGGCCGGGGCGTGATCCCGACACCGTCGATCAGCCTCCTGGAGAACGTCGAAATCGCGGTCGTGCTGGAGGGCGGTGAGATCGGCGTCGAGGCGGACATCGCCGCGCCGCAGCTGAAACTGCCCGGGCCGTTCAAGGTGAATGGCGGCGGCCTGACGCTCAAGGGCACGACCAGCGGCCTGTCGGTCGAAGGCCGGGTGGATTTCGAGATCGAGGGCCTGGCCAAGGGCCACGTCAGCGGGACCAAGACGACGGCGCCCGGATTCAGCCTCGAGGGCGCCCTCGACTTCGACACCCAAATGTTCACCGAGGCTCACCTCGGCCTGAGCTACCGCGACGGCCATTTCGGCGTGCAGGGGCGCCTCGCCGTCGGGGAAGGAAAGATCGCTGGCATACGGTCCGCCCAGGCGGCGGTCTCGGTCGACGACGACCGGGTCGCCGCGACCGGGAGCTTCACGCCGTCGCTGCGCGGCCTGGAGCACGGCGAGCTCGGCTTCAAGTACGACCCGGCGACCGGAGCGGAGATCACCGGGTCGCTCCAGCTCTCGGCCGGCGTCCCCGGCCTGAGGGGTGGGACGCTCCAGGGCCGCATCGCCCAGCGCCCGGGCGGGCAGGGATACAGCCTGGCCGGAGACATCACCGTCCAGCCCTCGATCCCCGGCGTCACCTCCGATATCCACGGGCACTACGAGGACGGGGCGTTCCTAGTCGAGGCGGACGTCGGATACAAGCGGGGCATGCTCGACGGCTCGGTCCATATCGGGGTGACCAACCAGGCGCCCGGCGCGGACGGACGCCCGGCGGGGCCGTCGACCGATCACCTCACGACGTTCGGCGGCGGAGAGGTGACGATCACGATCGCGCCGTGGCTGCGCGGCCGGATCGGGCTCAAGCTGCAGCCGAACGGCGAGCTGATCGTCACCGGCGAGGTAGCCCTGCCCGACCACCTCGACGTCTTCCCCGAGCAGCGCCTGGACAAGAACATCTTCACGATCGGCCTGGACATCCCCATCATCGGAGTGTCTGTCCTGGGCCATTCGATCGGCATCTTCGCCACCATCCGCGGCGGCCTGGACGCATCGGCCGGCGTCGGACCCGGGCAACTGCGGAACCTCGCGCTCCGGGTCACCTACAACCCGGACCGGGAGGCCGACACCCGCATCGAGGGCGGCGCGGCGTTCTACGTGCCCGCGCAGGCCGGGCTGCGCCTGTTCGTCCAGGGCGGCCTCGGAGCCGGGATCCCCGTCGTCGACGCGACGGCCGGCCTCGAGGTGTCGGGCGCCCTCGGGCTGGCGGGCGCGGCAGAGGCCAGCGTAAACGTGGCCTGGACGCCCGCCCGCGGGCTGGTGCTCGACGCCCGGGGAGAGATCTACGTCGAGCCCAAGTTCCGCTTCGAGATCGCCGGCTTCGTCGACGTGAGCGCCGACCTGTGGATCGACACTATCGAGCTTTACCACAAGCGCTGGCAGCTCGCGGCGTTCGAGTACGGCTCCAACCTGCGGTTCGGCGTGGCGTTCCCGATCCACTACGAGGAGGGCCAGCCCTTCCGGCTGAGCCTGGACCAGGTTCAGTTCACCTACCCCGCGATCGACGCGAAGGAGCTCCTGAGCGGGCTCATCGACCGGATCGCCTGAGAGGACGACGATGGACACCATGTGGTCGGCTTCCCCCGCGGTCGCCCTGGTCAACCGCGGGGCGCTGCTACACGCCGAAGGCGAGCTCGGCGGCGCGGAGGCGGCCTACCGGGAAGCTCTCGCCCTCGAGCCGGAGAACGGGAGTGCGCTGAGCAACCTCGGCTTCCTGCTGGCAGGCTTCGGCCGGCACGAGGAAGCCAGCGAACTGTATCGTCGCGCCCTGGCGGCCGACCCGGCCCGGGGCGTGGCGTGGGGCAACCTCGGCATGTCGCTGATCGCGATGGGCAAGATAGACGCGGGCGTGTCAGCGCTGGGGCGGTCGGTCCGCCTCGAGCCGACGAACCGGTTCGCGTGGGAGGCGATGGCCCGTACGCTTCTCGCCCTCGGCAGGCTCGGCGAGGCGGAGGCCGCGTGGCGTCAGGCGGCCGAACTGTCTCCCGACGACGTGAACGTGCTGCTCTCGCTGGCCGCGACGGTCGCCGCCATGGACCGGCTGACCGAGGCGATCGCGCTGGCCCGGCGCGCGGTGGCGGCCGACCCTTTGTCGGTGCGGGCGTGGACCGAGCTTGGCACGATGTGCCTGGTGCATGATGATTACGGGTCGGCTACGGAAGCGCTTGACCGGGCGCTGCGCATCAGCCCCGGCGACGCCCCGGCCCGCTACCATATGGCGCTCCTGCACGTGGTCGCCGGCGATGGCGAGCAGGCTCGGGAGCTCCTGCAGGGTGTGGTCGCCGCGGGCCCAGACGCCCTGTTCGCACCCGAGGCCGGGCGGTTGCTCGAGCAGTTGCGCGCGGGCGTCCCCGCGGGCGGACAGGCACCGAACCACGGCACGCGCTGACCGCCTGGCTGTTACCAGCGTCGTTCGGCCTGAAAAGAATCTCCGGCCTCCGGGGCGAGCGGATGGGTACAACGCAGTACAGGATGCAGCGGACGCCCTGTATCTGCGCGTGGACCGCTTGCCTCCGTGGTGACAGACGGGTGACGTTGTGGTGTGTACGTTCGCTGAGGATGGTGCCATCAGGGGAGGGGCCATGGACACAAAACATGCTGACCAGCCTTTCGGTGTCCTCGACCACCTTGATGTCGCGGTTGTGCACCTGTTCTCCGGCCCGTATGTAACGGTGGGTACCGAGCGGCGGGAGGTGCCTGAGGGGAGCAAGCAACTGCTGGCGTTCGTCGCGTTGCGGCGGAGGCGGGTTGAGCGCCGCCAGGCGGCAGGAGCCTTGTGGCCATGTGGCGATGAGGAGCGGGCTGCGGGCAACTTGCGGTCCGCCCTGTGGCGGCTCCGCCGGGCGGGCATCAGCGTCCTCACTGCTGACAAGTGGTCACTAGCGCTGAATGGTGACGTGCTGGTGGACCTGCACCTCACCGAGCAGTGGGCCACGCGGCTGATCGGAGGGACGCCTACCGGGTGCGATCTGGCCGTCTCGCCGTCGGTGGCCGACGCACTAGACCTGCTCCCCGGATTCTATGAGGACTGGGTGATCATTGAGCGCGAGCGCGTACGGCAGCGCATCCTGCACGCGCTGGAGGCGCTCAGCCAGATACTGGCCACCGCGGGTCGCTTCGCCGACGCCATCGAGGCGGCGATGCTGGCCACCAGCGCCGAACCGCTCCGGGAGAGCGCGCAGCGGGCGCTCATCAAGGCTCACATCGCCGAGGGCAACCTGACCGAAGCGCGCCGCAGCTACTACGCATATCACGACCTGGTCCACAGGGAACTCGGCGTGGTGCCGTCCACTGACCTCTCCACCGGCCTTGGCATCCTCCCGAGGCGGCCACGCCTGGCGGTTCGCGGCCGTGTGCCGCTGGCTCGCCAGGCCGCTCCGATCAGCTGAGCCTCACCGGGCGGAACTGGCAAAGGCGTCCAACCAGTCGCGGACGTAAGCCAGCGCCTCCTCTGTCGTCGACGCCGACTTGCTGTCCTGGGCGCTCTGGTCGAGATCTGCCCGGCCGATCATACGGATCCGCAACTGCGGATCGGCGCGGCTATCCTCGAGCCAGACCCTCAGAATGAGCACTCCGGCCTTTCCCTGGTCGCTGTGCCGACGTGCGCTGAGCATAGACCCAGAGTGAAGGCTCGCCGTCACCGCAGCGTGACCATTCCAGCTGCCCTGGTACCCAGAACATCGCCCGGGACAGCCCGGAACGGATCAAGGCCGGCCTGGCCTGCACCCCGCCCGAGGCGGCCGACGACGGCCACTGCTACCTGCCCGCGTCCAACCTGATCGCCGACGCCGCGAAATCCTCGACGTGCCGACCGAGCTGATCACCCCGTGCCTGGACGAACTGGCCGCAGCCGAAGGAGTGGTCCGCGAGGCGATGCCCGCGTCGGCCCTGTCCGCCCAGGCTGAGGCCGTACCGCAGGTCCCCGCCGTCTACCTGTCGCCCTTTTATCAGGCCGAACGGTCCGTGGCTCACGCCCTGCTCCGCCTGCTCGCCGCGCGGGATCGTGGTCAACGCACACCGCATCAACGCGTGGCAACTGCCCGCCCTGACCGGCTTCGGCGACTTCTTCTGTGACCGTACTCCGGAGTGATTCGGATGTCAGGTCACGAAGCCGAACGGGTCTAGCTGGGCAAAGGACCCGACCGGACCGGAGGCATGATGAGTACGACCGCAGACATCGATCGCCCCAGCCAGAGCCAGCCGCCGGATCCGGCGCTGGACGCCAGGGCGGCCGCCTCGCTCAGCGTGCTGTTCGAGGCCCGCCCGGCCCTCGCGGCCGACCTTGAGGAGGCCGGCCGCGCGCAGACGTACCTGGAACAGGAGCGGCAACGCGAGGCCGACGCCCGCGACGCCCTGACCCGGTCCGAGCAGCATACGTCCGGGATGACCGGCCGCTTGGACCTGGCGGGCCACCGGTTCGCCGGGTTCGCGGTCGGCGCGCTGGCCGTGGCCATCCTGCTGGTGTTCGACGCCATCCCGCTCAACTGGGCCGCCGGCCAATCCAGCGCCCCACGCCGATGATCCTCCGGGCCGTCGAGCAGGTCCAAGACAGAGCCGCCGAACCGCATAGCCCCCCGCTGACCGGAAGCCGACGGATGCTCGCACGGCTGGAAGTTAACTTGGCGCCGGAATGGCCCCCAAGGCCTGTTCGAGATGTTTGAATTAGTTCTCTGAACTGGAGCCCCGTTACGGAATCGAACCGTGGACCTTCTCCTTACCATGAATGACGATTTCCTCTGATGGCATCGCGTTAAGTCGGATTACCGCAGGCCAGGAAGATATCGGTGTCTGGGCGCGTCGCGCTCCGTCTGGTGTTGCCTGGGGCCGTTGTCACTTGGTTTGTCACTAGCTTCCGGATCCGGAGAGGGTCGGATAACGTACCGGCCAGCAGGTCCGGCTCATACATGATTTCACGCCGTGAATCGAGCGCGGCTATTCGGCGAGCACGCCGGTAAGCCGTCGTTGACGCGCGCCGACAGTTCGGTGGGCTCCGCCCGAATGCAGTCGCGGGACATGCTCTGGCAGGGCACTACGAACGATGCGGTTTGTACGGCATCACCAGCGGATCAGCCGGCGGGTCTATGAGATTATTGCCGGGCCAGAACGGACCCGAGGCCGTGAAGTTGGCGAGATAGCCTGCGAATTCGTCGATATATTGTTGACGCTCTCGTGTGCCGATTTTTGACCTGCTTCCGTCCGGACGGTAGACGTCAACTTCGGTGTAAGGCCCGTTGGCGAGCGATGCTGCTGCTACGGACGGTAGGCCCAGTGGCATCGCATCACATGCCCTGTCCCGTGCCAGGCGCACGACGGCGTCCACGACGCGCTTCCAGTCCGCGATATCCGGCCACAGCAGGCCGCCATCTAGCTCGAAAGTCAGGGTGGACAGCGGTATCAGGCAGCCGGGCGAGCGAGATGGGAACTCAGTCAAGCACCGGTACATCCGGCCACCGTCAGGTTGGGGGACCGCAGGGTGCAGTAAGGTCAGTGCGTGCACGATCGTCGCATTGATCGGCACAGGGTGTTCCGAAGATGCATAGGGCTCATGCAGCATCAGCAGGTACACGTCCTCGACGGCCATCAGCGACCCCATTTCCGTCTTTGCGCACGCCTACGATCACCTGGGCTGTGATGATGACGTTAGTCCAGGTAGTCGCGCAGGAGGTCGGACCGGGACGTGTGGCGGAGTTTGGACATGGTCTTGGACTCGATCTGGCGGATGCGCTCCCGGGTCACGCCGTAGACCTTGCCGATCTCGTCCAGGGTCTTGGGCTGGCCGTCGGTCAGGCCGAACCGCATCGAGACCACGCCGGCCTCGCGCTCGGACAGTGTGTCCAGGACCGAGTGCAGCTGA